>Ga0182738_1001815_pt1 | contig 25972 bp, 25 predicted proteins | sample eDN5th30CBELigMG_FD_128876 | JGI IMG/M metagenome (GOLD analysis project Ga0182738, IMG submission 128876) | Enriched Miracle-Growth compost microbial communities from Emeryville, California, USA - eDNA 5th pass 30_C BE-Lig MG (version 2)... ...
CATCGTCCGTTCGGTACCGACCTGACGCGTGCGCAACTGGTCGGTGCGACGCGACACCTCGGCATGCCGGTCGCGCGCCTGGGTGGCCGCGCGTTCGGCGGCGGCGATGGCGCTCTGCGCGCCGCGCTCGGCTGCCCGGGTCGCCTCGCCGGCTTCCTGGGCCTTGCGCCGCGCCGACTCGGCGACCTGCCGCTCGTTGCTCCGCGCATGGTCGACGCACAGCTTCTCGGCTTCGCGCACCGCGGTCAGCCAGCGCTTCTTGTCGTCGACCCTGGCCTGAGCCTTGGCCTGCTCGGCCACCACGCCGTCGATCTGCTGGCGGATGTCGGCCAGCCGGTTGCGCTGGCTGAGGCGCACCGCGGCGGTCGACGGCGCGCCGGCCCGCATCGTATAGCCGTCCCAGCGCCACACCGCGCCCTCGACCGTGACGAGCTGCTGGCCGGCCGCGAGGCTCGGCTGCAGCGCGGCACCCGTCGCATCGTCGGAGACGATGCCGATGAAGCCGATGCGGCGCTCGAGCTCGGGCAGCGCCTTCACGTGCGCGCCGAGCGGCCGGGCGCCTTCGGGCAGCGCCGGTACATCGGCCAACGGGCCGAGCGGCAGCCAATGGGTCGGCGCGCCGCGATCCGACGAGGCTTCGAGATCCTCGCCGAACGCGGCGCCGAGCGCCTTCTCGAAGCCGGGTGCGACAGTCACCGCATCGAGCAGCGGCGGCCAGAGCGATCCGGCTGCCGACTTGAGCGCCGCGGCGACGCCCGCCTCCTCGGCACGCAGCTTGGTGAGTCGCGCATTGACCTTCTGCAGCAATTCGTTGGCAGCGGCGTGGCTCGCCTCGGCAGCGGCCCGCTCGGCAGCGCGCGCCTGCTCCATCTCGATGCGTTCGGCTTCGGCGCGGGCGACGGCCTGGCGGGCGGCATCGGATTCGTAGCGTTCGGCCTCGCGCGCCTGCTCGATCGATTCCGCACCGTGGCTGCGGGCCTCTTCCCACGCCAGGCGCGCCGCTTCGAGCGCGGCCTCGACATCCGGCAGCGCCGGCAGGTTCGACAGCTCGTTCTCGATCTGGCGCTGCTGTGCCGCGATCTCCGCGCGACGGGCTTCCAGCCGGCGCAGGCGCTCCTGCACCTCGGCGATCTCGCGGTTGACGCTGTTGCGCAGCGCCTCGTCGGCAGCGATCTCGCGCGTCAGTCGATCATGCTCGCCTTCGGCGGCGACCGTCGCCTCCTTCGCCTCGTCGCGTGCCTGCTCGGCTGCGGCGGCGCGCTCTTCCTCGCCAACCCGCTCCTGCTCGAGCACCGTGCGCTGGGCCTCGAGATCGGCGATCGCGGTTTCCGCATCGCCCTTGCGCCCGCGCTCGCGGCCGAGGTCGCCTTCGGTCTGCCGCAGGCGGGTTACGGCCTCCTGTTGCGCGGCCGCGACCCTCTCGGCCTCGGCGGTCAGGGCATCATGCGCGACCCGCAGGCGTTGCAGCGCGGCCGCGGCGGCGGCTTCTTCATTGCGCAGGGGTGGCAGCATGGTCGCGGCCTCGGCCTGCGCCGTGGTGGCGAGACCAACCAGCCGCGTCAGGTCGGCAACCTGCGCCTCGGCTTCCCTCAGCCGCTCGCCAGCATCGGCCCGCTCGCTATCGGCCCTGGCGAGCTTCAGCGCCAGAACGGACGCTTCGGCGCGGCGGATATGATCCGACAGGTTGCGATAGCGGCTGGCCTGCCGCGCCTGGCGCTTGAGACCTTTGTGCTGCTCCTCGAGCGCCACCAGCACGTCCTGGACGCGCGCGAGGTTCTGCTCCGCGGCGCGCAGGCGCAGCTCGGCCTCGTGGCGGCGGGCGTAGAGGCCGGTGATGCCGGCGGCCTCGTCGATCACGCCGCGGCGGTCGATCGGCTTGGCGTTTATCAGCGTGCCGATGCGGCCCTGGCTGACCAGCGCGGTCGAGCGCGAGCCGGTCGCGGCGTCCGCGAACAGCGTCTGCACGTCACGCGCGCGGATCTCGCGGCCGTTGACCGAATAGGCCGAGCCGTGGCCGCGCTCTATGCGGCGCGTCACGTCGAGCTGGTCGGCGTCGTTGACCGCCGCCGGCGCGGTACGCGTCTTGTTGTCCAGCGTCAGCATGACCTCGGCGATGTTGCGCGCAGGGCGGGTGCCGGCGCCGGCGAAGATCACGTCCTCCATTTCGGCGCCGCGCATCTGCTTGGCCGAGGTCTCGCCCATCACCCATTTCAGCGCCTCGACGAGGTTCGACTTGCCGCAGCCGTTGGGCCCAACGATGCCGGTCATGCCGGATTCGATGGCAAGCTCCGTCGGGTCGACAAAGGACTTGAAGCCGGAGAGCCTGAGCTTGTCGAACTGGACCATCTACACCACGCCTGTTTGTGACTACTTTGCGAGCTTGCCGAAGACCGCGTCGAGCTCGTCGACGGAACGCGCGCCCTTGAACTGCTCGCCATTGATGAAGAGCGACGGAGTGGAATTGACTCCCAGGGTCTCGCCACCGCGGTAGTCCGCGATCACGCCGTTCTGCACCGCGTCGTTGGCCAGGCATGCCTTGACCTCGGCGTCGCCCATGCCGGCGATGCGCAGCAGCTTGGCGAGATCGGCGACCGGGTCGGACGCGACGGCCCATTTCGCCTGGGTGGAGAAGATCACGTCGACCACGCCGAAATACTTGTCGTTACCCGCGCATTCGGCAAGCTGGGCTGCCTTCACCGCCGTCTGGTCGAGCGGAAAATCGCGATAGATCAGCTTCACCTTGCCGGTATCGATCCACTTCTTCTTGATCTCCGGCAAGACCGTCACGGCGAAATGCGCACAGTGAGGGCAGGTAAAGGAGGCATATTCGATCAGGGTGATCGGCGCCTTGGGATCGCCGAGCACGTGATCGCCGGGCTGAATGCCGAGGAGCGCCGACTTGTCCGTCGTCTGGGCGACGGCCGCCGGCGCCAGCCCCGTGGAGGATGGGCGGGTTCCGAAAAACACTCCGGCCGCAATCGCGGCCACGGCGATAGCGCCGCCGGCAACGATCAAGATATTCCGCATAGCCTCTTCCTCTCCACCATATCTTGGGAATTCAGCCTGTGGGGAGTCAACGACTACCGCCCCACCTGGCTCAAAATAGCGTCGATGCCTTCGACCCCGCCTCCGGGATTGCCATAGTTCTGCTCGTTGATGAAAAGCGTCGGCGTGAACTTGACTCCGAGGGCGCGACCCGACTCCACGTCGCCGACGACCTTGTCGAAAAGGCGGTCGTTGGCCAGGCACGCCCGAGCCGGCAGGCCGGCCTGCTCCATGATCTTCACCATCTCGTCCTCCGGCGCCGGCGCGGTCAGCCAGTCGACCTGCGACTTGAAGAGCGTATCGATCGTCTCGAAGAACCTCTCCGCGCCGCACTCGGCGAGCAGGCTGCCCCGCGTGGCGACCGAGTCGGACGGGAAGTGGCGATAGACGAAGCGTGCCCGGCCGGTATCGATCCACTCGTCCCTGATCGCCGGAAGCACGGCGGCATGGAAATTGGCGCAATGGGGGCAGGTCAGCGAGAAATAGTCGATGATGATGTTGGGCGCGTCGGCCCTGCCCATCACGTGGTCGGTATCCAGCACGCCGAGCAGCCTGTCGGCAGGCTGCGCGCGTGGCTCGCGCGGCATCAGGAATGCCCCCGCCGCCCCCAGCATCAATCCGCGCCGGCTGGTCGCGATGCGCGCGCCCAGCCGTATCAGCGCCGCCCGCAGTTCCGGATCCTTCACATCGGCTGCACTGCCGGCGATCCGCTCGACCGTCCGGGGATCGGGTTCCGGCAAAGCCTGCTGCACGGGCGGCGGCGCAATGGCGCCTTGCACGATCCGGATGTCCGCGATGAAGCCATGGCCGAAACAGGCGTTCACCCGCTCGACGATCTGCGCGCCGCGATGCTGGATCTCGAGCGCCGCGGGGCCGGCCACTTTCAGCCGCAGCGCCTTGCCGGAACGGCCGCCACGGCCGGGCAGCAGCGCATCGGGTTGCGTGAGGCGCGCGACCTCGACGCCGACGATCGCGCTCCACTCGGCCCTGAGGCGGGCGATCGAGGCGCCACGTCCCTTGGTGCGCTTCTCCGCGAGGCCCGACGTCAAACGCTGGGCGAGACCGCCGAGGGCGCGGAAGCCGTTTTCGCGCATGGACCCTTTCAAACGCTGCCCCTTATGGTAGGCCACGGTGCTCCGCATGACCACGTCTCACGCCGCCCATCTGCTCGCCTGGTACGATCGTCATCGTCGCACCCTGCCGTGGCGCGCACCGCCCGGCGGCCGCACGCCGCCTTACCTCGTCTGGCTGTCGGAAATCATGCTCCAGCAGACGACGGTGGCCACCGTCGGCGACTACTTTCACCGATTCGTGACCCGATGGCCGACTGTCCAGGCGCTGGCGGCCGCGCCGCTCGACGACGTGCTCTCGGCCTGGGCCGGTCTTGGATATTACGCCCGCGCCCGCAACCTGCATGCCTGCGCCAACGCGATCGTGGGCGACCACGGTGGCCATTTCCCCAAGGACGAGGCGAGCCTGCTCGCCCTGCCCGGCATCGGCCGCTATACGGCGGCGGCAATCCGCGCGATCGCCTTCGACCTGCCGGCCTCGGCGGTCGACGGCAATGTCGAGCGCGTGATCGCCCGGCTCTTTGCCATCGAGACGCCGCTGCCGGACGCCAGGATCGAGATCGCCCCGCGCGCCGCCGAACTGGTACCGCAGGCGCGCGCCGGCGACTACGCCCAGGCGATGATGGACCTCGGCGCCACGGTATGCACGCCGCGCAATCCGAGCTGCGTGATCTGCCCGTTGCTGAAGGGCTGCCGCGGCCGCGCTCGGGGCATCGCCGAGGAGCTGCCCCGCCGGCTGCCCAAGGCGGACAAGCTGATCCGCCGGGGCCTCGCCTTCGTGCTGATGCGAAAGGACGGCGCGGTGCTGCTGCGCAAGCGGCCGGCCAGGGGCCTGCTGGGCGGCATGGACGAGGTCCCGTCGAGCGCGTGGCGCGAAGGCGAGCTGTCGATCGAGCAAGCGCTCAAGGAAGCGCCGGTACCGGCCAACTGGAAGGTGCTGGAGGGCGGCATCCGGCACACCTTCACCCACTTCCATCTCGAGCTCGCCATCGCTCGAGCCCTCGCCGCGACCTCGGGCCTGGCCAGGCTCGCCCCCGGAACGGACTGGGTGACGGTCGACAAGATGACCGAACGGGCCCTGCCGACGGTCATGCGCAAGGTCATCGATCACGCCGTCCAGACGTGACAGGCACGGGCAGCGAACCGATGACCTACGAGCCCTGGCCGACCTCCTCGGCGATCGCCTTTCGGACGCCTGTCCGCTCGGACATGCGGCGGCGGTGATCGACGACCTTCGGGATCGCGCTCGGGTCGACGCCGTCAGCTTCGAGCCATTGCGCGATGGTGAAGAGGTAGGGATCGCAGATCGTGTAGCGCTCACCCATCACCCAGGGGCCTTTCAGCATCTCGCGTTCGATCAGGGAGAAGGCCTCGCCGACCGAATGCGGCACCTTGCGCTGCATCGCGGCGATCGCGTGCGCGTCGTCGCCGTCGACCCAGCGATTGCCGCGCATGCGATGGGCGTGTGCGACATGGAGATGGGAGCAGAGATAGGAATTGAACGACTGCACCTGGGCGAAGGCGAACGGATCGTTCATCAGCGCGAGGTCGGACGCCGGGAAGCTCTGCGCCACGAAGGCCAGCATGGCCGGCGTCTCGGTCAGGATGCCGCGATCGGTCGCGAGCGCCGGCACGCGCGCCTTGGGATTGATCTTCAGGTACTCGGGCGAGCGTTGCTGTGCCGCGCCGAAGTCGATGCGCACGGTCGAATAGTCGGCGCCGACCTCCTCGAGCACGATGTGCGTGGCGAGCGAGCAGGTATGGGCCGCGTAGTAGAGCGTGAGCATGCGCGGTTACGGCAGCAGGCTCGACAGTCGCGACATGAATGGGGCGATCTCGGCGGCCTCTTCCTCGGCCTCCAGGATCAGCGCCTTGATATGATCGGTGAACGACCCCGTGGTCTCGGCATTCTCGAGCTGATGGAGCCGCGCCAGCAGGCGCTCGCGCCGCTCGCCCTCGGGACTGGCCTCGATCGAGGCGCGCAATTCGGCGATCAGCGCTTCGTGCTTCTTGCTCTCGGACATGGCTCGACGCCTTCCTTCAATCGGCTTCGACGGGCTCGCCGTACGGGGCACGGACGGGGGCGAAGCTGGTGCGATGATGTGGGGTCGGACCCAGTCGCCGCAAGGCGGCAAGATGCTCGCGGCTGGAATATCCCCGATTGGTGTGCCAGCCGTAGCCGGGAAAGCTCTCCGCCAGGCGCGCCATGTAACGGTCCCGCGTGACCTTGGCGAAGATCGAGGCCGCGGCGATCGAATAGGAGATGGCGTCGCCGCCGACGATGGTTTCGGCCTGGCAGCCGAGCTCCGGCGGCACCTGATTGCCATCGATCAGAACGATGTCGGGCTGCTCGGCGAGCGCCTGCAGCGCCCGACGCATGGCCAGGAACGTGGCCTGCAGGATGTTGATCGAATCGATCTCCGCGACGCTCGCCTCGCCGACCGCGAAGCGCACCGCGCCCGAGCCGATCATCGCCTCGTAGGCCTTCTCGCGATCCTCCAGCGCCAGTTTCTTGGAATCGTCGATCAGCCGCAACAGCTTGCGCTTGGCGAGCGTACGGTCGATCACCGCCACTGCGGCCATCACCGGGCCGGCGAGCGGACCGCGGCCGACCTCGTCGATTCCGGCGATCCGGATCGAACCCCTGTCGCTCTCGCAGCGCATTTCGTAGCGGAAGCTCGGCATATCCCCCGACGCAGCGGTTACACTGAGCGGATGTCGCTCATCGTCAGCATCATTGCCCAGGACCCTGTGGGCATGAAACAGCTTCGTGCGGCCCGCACGCTCGCCCTGCCCGACTGGTGCATCGCCGCAGGATTCGTGCGCAATCGCGTCTGGGACCATCTGCACGGCATCGCACCGCCACGCGAGCCCGCGGATATCGATGTCCTCTATTACGATGCCGCCGACCTTTCGAAGGAAGCCGAACAGGCCCTCGAGGCCCGCCTTTCGGCGCTCGAACCCGCCCCCTGGCAGATCCGGAACCAGGCGCGCATGCATGTCTGGAAGGAACTGCCGCAGCACAAGAGCACGGCCGATTCGATGGCCTATTGGCTGGAGACGGTGACAGCCGTCGGGGTGCGGCTCGAAGCCGATGATTCGCTCACGGTCATCTCGCCGCTCGGGACCGATGACCTGCTGGGCTTGCGCTGCAGTCCGACCGCCTACGGCCGCACGCGGCTCGACGAATACGAGGCGCGCATTGCAAGCAAGGGCTGGCGCGCGCTGTGGCCGAAGGTGCGGTTCGTCGACTAGCTCCGCTCGAGTCGTTGAACTGCATCGAAATACGTCAGATTTCTCGATGGAGAATGTGCAGCCTCGCGTTCCGTCGTCCTGAGCGCAGCGAAGGACCTCGCGCCAACGGCGCAGCCCGGATCCGATCGCTCGTGAGATCCTTCGCTGCGCTCAGGTTGACGAGGATCGAAGACTTCCTGCGCGGCTCGTCGATCCGAGGCGCGGCCTCGTCAGGTCTTCGAGACCAGAGTCGCCGCCTTCTCCTCGGCACGCCTGGCCGCCGGCCGCTCGATGTGCGGCTTGACGTAGGCTTCGAAGGCCGGCCGCTTCTCGACCACGCCGAACATCATTCCCCAGTGCAGGAACGACGCCATGTAGAGATCGGCAGCCGTGAAGCGGTCGGCGGCGAGGTAGCGCCTGCCCTCCACGGCCCTGGCGACGGTATCGATGGTCTGTTCATAGGAGCCGTAGCCGAAGCGGGCCCTCAACTCCGGTGTATCCGGATTCCAGCCGTTCGCCTTGTTCGCCATCGCCGGCTCGCAGCAGCCGGCGACGAAGAAAAGCCAGCGGTAATAAGCGTCACGCTCCGTCGGCGGTGGCGCGAGGCCAGCCTGCGGGAAAGCGTCGGCGAGGTAGCAGAGGATGGCGCCGGTCTCGGTGACGATGCGCCCGCCGTGCACGATCGCCGGCACCTTGCCCATGGGATTGATGGCGAGATAGTCGGGCGTCTTCATGTCCGGCCCGAACGCCTTGACTTCGATGCGGTAGGGACCGCCGATCTCCTCCAGCATCCAGTGGGTCATCGCGCCCCGCGACTGCGGGTTGGTGTAGAAGACGACCTCGTCGGCCATCGCACTCTCCTGTCAGAGCAGTCTCATCTGTCGCGCATCGCGCTTCGCATCGACCAGCGCGGTGCGCGCGGACTCGGGCACCGCGAAGCGCAGCGTATCGAGGCGATAGCGGATCTTGTTGAGCCCGAGCCGCTTCACGCCGGCCTGGAAGCGGGCGCTGAGGAGCTGCGCGATCGGGCCCTCGCCCTTCATGCGCAGCCCGAACTCCGCCTGGTAGAGCGCGCCGCCGCGCATCTGGCGGATCAGCGACAGGACCCTTTCGGCGCGATCGGGCCGATGGGCGCGCAGCCATTCGTCGAACAGATCCTTGATCTCGAGCGGCAGGCGCAGGACGGTGAAGCCCGCGCGCGTGGCGCCGGCGGCGGCGGCCGCTTCGAGGATCGCTTCCATCTCGTGATCGTTCAGGCCCGGGATCATCGGCGCCGTCATCACGCCCACGGGAACGCCGGCATCGGCCAGCGCCCTGATCGCGTCGAGCCGGCGGCGCGGTGTCGAGGCGCGCGGCTCCATATCGCGCGCAAGCTGCCTGTCGAGCGTGGTGATCGACAGGAAGACTTCGGCGAGGTTGCGGCCGGCCATGTCGGCCAGGATGTCGATGTCGCGCGTCACGAGATGGTTCTTGGTGACGATGCCGACCGGATTGTTGAAGTCGCTCAGCACCTTCAGGATCGAGCGCGTCACCTTCATCTCTCGCTCGACCGGCTGATAGGGATCGGTGTTGGTACCCATCGCGACCACGTCCGGTCGGTACTTGGGCGCGGCGAGCTCGGCGACCAGCAGCTTCGCGGCGTCGGGCTTGAAGAGAATCCTGGTCTCGAAATCGAGGCCGGGCGACAGGCCGAGATAGGCGTGCGTCGGCCGCGCGAAGCAATAGATGCATCCGTGCTCGCAGCCGCGATAGGGATTGATCGAACGGTCGAACGGCACATCGGGCGAGGTGTTGCGCGCGAGGATGGTCCGCGTGGCATCGCGCGTCAGCGTCGTGCGCAGCGGCGGCAGTTCGTCCTCGATGTCCCAGCCGTCGGTCGTGCGGATCTTCTTCTCGTCGTCGTAGCGGCTCGACGCGTTCGACAGCGCGCCACGGCCCCGGTGTTCCGGTTCGGGGATTGCATCGTCAGGGTAGAGCGGCTCGCCGGGTTTGCTCATGGCCGCAACAATGAGAACAAATGAGGAACGAGTCAAGTGGCCGCGCGGGATGCAAACTTCATCATTCTCGCTCCGAAGCGGCTACTCCCGGGCTTTCCAATCCTCGGCAATACGTCCACTCGAAGAGATCGGGAAATGGACTGACGATCATCCTTCCATTGGATCGGCGGCCGACCGTCGAAGAGGCCTGCACGGCTTCCCGGTCCGAGGCGCAGCCTGCTGGGTATTGGCCCCGATCCATCGATAGGAAATAATACCCATAGGGTTTCCTCTTACATATTCTCTCCCGCCCACCGAAGATCGACTTCGATCTTTGTCGTGCGGAGAGATAGATGATGCGGTTCGGGCGACTGTGGCTGTCGGTCGTCCTGATGATGGCCGCGCTGCCGTTCGTCTCAGTGCCCCTTCAGGCCCAGCAAACAGCTACGCACCTCGACCTGACGAGGCATCCGGTCGGCTACCTGGCGTTGCTGATCTTCTTCGTCGCCTACGGATTCGTAGCCGTCGAGGAAGTCATCCAACTGCGAAAGTCGAAACCCGTCATGCTGGCGGCAGGCCTCATCTGGGCGCTGCTCGGTGCCGTCTACGCCGCCAACGGTCAAAGTGCCGAGCTCGAATCCGCCGCCAAGCATGTGATTCTCGACTATGGCGAGCTGATGCTGTTCCTCGTGGTCGCGATCACGTACGTCAACACGATGAAGGAGCGGCGCATCTTCGCCGCGCTGAGGGCGAGGCTCGTCAGCATGAGGCTCTCGTACCGACAGCTCTTCTGGATGGTCGGAGGCCTTGCGTTCGCCTTTGGCCCGATCATCGACAATCTGACGACGGCCCTCGTCATGGGCGCCGTGGTGGTGGCCATCGGCCTCGGCAACTACCAGTTCATCGTCATGGGCTGCATCGTCATCGTCGTGGCGGCCAACGCCGGCGGGGTGATCTCTCCGTTCGGCGACATCACCTCGTTGATGGTCTGGCAGAAGGGCAAACTGGAATTCGTGGAGTTCTTCCATCTCTTCCTCCCGGCGTTGGTGAACTTCCTCGTGCCGGCGATGCTCATGCATTTCGGCGTGCCTCGGGGAAGGCCGGAACCGGTGAGCGAGAGCATGAGACTCAAGCCCGGAGCGGTCGTCGTGATCGGACTGTTCGCCGCCACCATCGCCACCGCCGTCTCGTTCAAGACGTTCTTCAGCCTGCCGCCAGCGCTGGGAATGATGCTGGGCCTCGGATATCTGCAGATGCACAGCTACGTCCTGCAGCGCATCGGGCGACGACGCGACGACCACGAGATGGCGTTCGACTCCTTCCGGGAGATCAGGCGTCTGGAGTGGGACACGTTGCTGTTCTTCTTCGGTGTCATCTTCGCCGTCGCCGGACTGGGCGTCGCCGGCTATCTCGCAAAACTGTCTGGTTTTCTCTATGGCGACCTGGGACCCACGATCGCCAATGTCGCCATCGGCGTGCTGGGAGCGGCGTTCGACAACATCCCGCTGATGTTCGCGGTGCTGACCATGAACCCCGATATGTCGAGCGGCCAGTGGATGCTCGTCACCCTGAGCACCGGCGTCGGGGGAAGTCTCGTATCCATCGGCACCGCTGCGGGCGTGGCGCTCATGGGGCTGGTGCGCAACCACTACACGTTCCTCAACCATCTTCGATGGGCCTGGGCCATCGCGCTGGGCTACGTGGCCAGCATCCTCACCCATCTGTGGGTCAACGCCGCGCTCATGTAGCCTGGCGGCGAGCTGCGAGCGTGCTCACGCGAGCGGGAGAGCGGAACATCGCCGGCCAGGGCCGCCTCCGATCCTGCAGCCATTCCCGCCACCGGTCGAACCACGAGTCCCGTTCGACGAGGGGCGGTGCCCTCACCCCGAGCCGGTGATCGTCCTTCGCCAAAATCCTGTCGAAAACGCTCGTATCGAACATGCGCCTGCAGACAGGACAAAGTTCGGCATGGCCGTCGACTGTCGGCGGAGGGATTGCCACGCGATTGGAGCAAGGACGATTGCCTGTCCTGCGCGCACCGACGTCTCGTCCACGCGCATTGTCCGTGGCCTCGCCCATCGCTCGGCGAATCCCGTGCTCTTCCGCGGCCCAGCGTCCTTCTCGCATTTGGCGACCTCGCAACCGGACGGCGTGGGGGCCGGCGGGAGAACGTCGTCGGCGACGTTTGCCGGACCCGGCGCCTCGGTTCGAAGGTATGGCCGCAACCGCCGGTCCGGAATTGCGATGACTACCTAGGACCTCATCGGGGCATTCCGCGCCTGCAGGATCATGCTCATCCGGGCAAGATGGGAGACTGTCCTGGCTCCCATCTTCTTGAGCACGGCCGCGCGATGATGCTCCGCCGTCCGGGTGCTGATCCCGAGCTTCGTGGCGAGCAGCTTCGTCGGCATTCCTTCGGCCAGAAGCGCCATGACTTCCTGTTCGCGGGGTGTCAGCAACCTGTGGCTCGCCTCGATCGCGGCAGACGTCTCTTCCTCGGCCGTTATCTGGCTGACACGCTGCAGCGCCTCGTCCAGGGTCTGGAGGAGCTCCGCAGGTTCGAACGGCTTTTCCAGGAAGTGCAAGGCGCCGGCCCGCATCGCCCTGACCGCGAGCGGGACATCGCCATGGCCGGTTATCATGACCACGACCGGCCGAACCGGCCCGTGTTGCAGATGGCGCACCAGATCGAGCCCATTCATTCCCGGCAGGCGCACGTCGACCAGCAGGCATATCGGCCGGCTCAGCCTGACCTCCGCGAGAAAATCCTCGGCCGAGGCATAGGTGCGCGCCTCGAGCCCCGCCGTGTCCAGCAGGAGCTTGAGGGCATCGCAGACATCGGGCTCATCGTCGATGACATGCACGACACGCTTATGTCCCATGAACGTCCTCCGGGCGCGAGGGGAGCTCGATGGTGAACCGTGCGCCGCCATCCGGACCGACACGCCTCCAATCGATCGTGCCCCCATGTGCGCCGATGAGTTCGCGCGAGAGCGCCAATCCGAGTCCCATTCCGCGCTGCTTGGTCGTAACGAAAGGTTCGAACAGGTTGGCGGCGACGACGTCCGAGACTCCGGGTCCGTTATCCTCGATCTCGATCCTCGCCCCTCCTCCCATGGCCATCACCCGAACTGTGACGCACCCCGAAGCCTCGCGCGACTCCGCGGCGGCGTCGATGCCATTGTTGATCACGTTGATGAGGGTCTGCTCGAGCTGAAGGGCATCCACCGTGACCGGCGACACGGAAGACGCCTCGAGACGCACCGACACCCCGTGCGCCCTCGCATCGTCGGCCGCCAGCGCCACCACCTTCCGCGTCAACGCGGCGATATCGGTCGGCGCCGGCCTGAGCGTACCGCGCGAGACGAAGTCCCGCAGGCGCTCCAGGATCTCCTTCGCTTGCCGCAACTGCCCTGTTGCCTTATCGAGCGAATCGGCGGCGAGCGCCGGCTCGTCCGGTCTCACCGCCAACAGCTGCCGCCCGACGTGAAGGTACATCGCCACGTTCGACAATGGCTGGCTGATCTGATGGGCCAATGAAACTCCCATCGCGCCGGCCGTGGCATGTCTCGTCATGCGCGCGACTTCCGCATGCCGTTCACGCAACAGCTCATCCGATCGCCGGCGCTCGTCGACGACCGCGCCGAGCAGAAGCCCGTTGAAGGCGAGTGCCAGCACCAGGAGCTGGTAGGCCATGAAGGTACTTGCCGGATACCCGCCCCAGCTGATGGAAGCCAACAGCAGCAGATGGACGAGGCACACGCCGACCGCGGTCCCGGCGAACCCTGCCCGCATCGCGACCCAGCTCACCGGGAGGAACAGCAGGTAGAAGAAATGGTAGTCGTTGGCTCCTTCGACGGAGAAGATCAGCCATAACGCGATCAGGACTCCGGCCAGGAAGATCCCTGCGTCGACCACCAGAACCGCGAGCCTGTCGCCGAAGAGACGCCGCCTCGACCCATAAACCGCCATCACGACGGGAAGGATTATGATGATGCCGACGGTGTCTCCGACCCAGAGATGCGGCACCGCCTCCCAGTATTGCCTCGCCGGCAGGTCGCCGAACAGGACGAGAAGACCGCAATAGACGGACGCGATGACGAAGGTCCCCGCGCATACCGTGACGAGCAGTCCGATGACGTTGAGCGGGTCGGTACGATTCATCCCGAAGCGCCGCCCTCTCGTGAGGACAGCGGCGACACCGGCATAGCCGAGCGCAACCACCGCGCTCGTGGCGATCGTCGAAAGGACGCCCTTGGCGGCCCCGTAAATGAAGAAATCGACCAGCAACGCCGCCAGGAACAACACCGGCGCATAGGCAATGCCCTTGATCAGCAACAATCCCAGGCCCAGCGCTTTGGCCGGATTCCACAAGGTGATGCCGAGGGCTTCGAGTTCATGGACGCGCGTCAGCCATTCGAGCCCGAGATAGGCGGCTATGAAGGCGCCTCCGATCACGGCGTAGCGGCCCGATGCCAGTTCGCGCGGCCACGCGGCGCTCCGCCTCGATGCTGCAATCCCGCCCTCGAACCAGCGGATCATCCCGCTCAAAGAAATCCTCCTTGCCCGGAGGACAACCTGTGTTCCCTCGAGCGAGAATGCGACCGCAATCTTTTTGCCGGCAAGCCCATGGGCATTACACACAAGGCAGAGATAGGTATCATTACCCGTCCGCGCTCTCCGCTTTGCACCGAGCGGACAACGGCGGCGCGGTCGGGCCGTCGCGGGAGCCGAAGGCAAAATCCGCTTTCAACGCATTGTTGTCCATAACATAAGGGCCCATGACCACCGTCACCTTGCGTCCGGCCACGCCCGATGACCGTGCCTTCATCGACAGCCTCTCGCCGCGCCTCTCCAGCGTGCCGCGACCGGCCTGGCACGACCTCGCCGCAATGGAGGGCTTCCAGGATCGCCACATGGCAGCGTCGTTCGCGCCGGTCGAGGGCGCGTCGACGCTCATCGCATGCGCCGGGGATGGACGGCGGCTGGGCTACATCCATCTGCGGCCGGGCAAGGATGGCGTCACCGACGAACCGTGCGGCTACATCTCGCTGGTCGCCACGACGAAGGGCGCGGAGGGGTCGGGCGTGGCGAGGCGCCTGATGGCGGCAGCCGAAGACTGGGCGCGCGGGCGCGGCTATCGACTGCTCAGCCTCGACGTGTTCGCCGACAATCGCCGCGCCGTGGATTTCTATCGTCGCGTGGGCTTCAAGACCGAGACGCGCCGCATGGTGAAGCCGCTATAGCTACGCCGCCCGAATGGAAGCATTGATCGACGCGCCGGTCGTAACGCACCCCCCTCGATATCCGCGACGGAGTCAGAGGCAACATCATCGATGTGGCCCCTCACCCCTCCGCCCCTTCGGGACTCCTCCCCGGCTTCGCCAGGGAGGAAAGCCTCCGGCCTGCCGGTGCGGTCGCGGGTAGAGTCACGCCATCGCGGATGACGGCGAGCAGCGCTCAGCCACTGCGCGGCATCTTGCCTTCGTTCAGGCGCGGCATCAGCTCGGCGAAGTTGCAGGGACGGAAGCGGATGTCGAGCTGCTGGCGCAGGATGTCGTCCCAGCCGTCCCTGCAAGCGCCGGTCGAGCCGGGCAGCGCGAAGATATAGGTGGCGTTGGCAACGCCGGCAGTGGCACGGCTCTGCATGGTGGACGTGCCGATCTTCTGGAAGCTGATCCAGCGGAAGGTCTCACCGAAGCCCTCGATCTTCTTCTCGAACAGGCCTTCCATCGCCTCGGGCGTCACGTCGCGGCCGGTGACGCCGGTGCCGCCGGTGCTGATCACGACCTCGACGTTCGGATCGTCGATCCACTTTTTCACCTGGGCGCGGATCCTGTCGACGTCGTCGGTGACGATGGCACGGTCGACGAGGACATGGCCATCGCGCGCGATGCGCTCGACCAGGGTGTCGCCCGACTTGTCGGTTTCGAGCGTCCGCGTGTCGGAAACCGTCAGCACGGCGATGTTCACCGGCTTGAAGGGCTTGGTTTCGTCAATTTTGCTCATGCGAGCATACTAACGATCCTCGCTTGCCGAGGCGAGACGTCGGGCCTAGATCAGGCGCCATGACCGACTGGAAACATGACGGCGTGCGGGTCATCCCCGCAGGCTCCCTCGACACCAACACCGCCCAGACGCCGGGCATGAATCGCGCCGCGGCGATCAATTTCGCCAGGGTCGGCGCGCAGAAGCTGTGGGCGGGCACCGTGACCATCCACGCCCATGCCAAGACCGGCGCGCACCATCACGGCCATCTCGAGAGCGTGATCTACGTCGTGAAGGGCAAGGCGCGGATGCGCTGGGGCGACCAGCTCCAGTTCATCGCCGAGGCCGGGCCGGGCGACTTCATCTACGTGCCGCCCTACGTGCCGCACCAGGAGATCAATGCGTCGGAAACCGAGCCGCTCGAATGCGTGCTGGTCCGCTCCGACAACGAGGCGGTGGCGATCAACATCGACATCGAGCCGGCCGAGAAACCGGAGACGGTGTACTGGGTCGACCCGACGCATCCTCATCCGCACAAGCATTGAGCGCTTTCCTCCCTGGCGAAAGCCGGGAGGAAAAATCAGCCCGCCGCGCGGACTTCGGACGAACGGTCCCACAGGTTCGGCACGACCTTGTTGGTGTAGCCCGACACGAACAGGCTCTCCTTGCCGGTCGCCGGATCGAACGTATAGCGGCGCACGGCGCCGATGTTGCCGCCATAGACGTGGATGCTGAGCGAGCCGCAGTCGCTGAGCGCATTCGTGACCTGATGGATGTCGCCGACCGACGGCCGGAGGATCTCGACGTCGCCCGGTGCGAGGGTCGTGCAGTCGCCCTTCGTCAGCGCGCCGCTCTTCTCGTCGCGTGCAAAGGCCTGCGAGGTTTCCGAGCCACGCAGCATGCCGACGAGGCCCCAGACCTGGTGATCGTGCACCGGCGTCTTCGCGCTCGGCGCCCAGACGAAGCTCACCACCGAGAAGCGCTCGAAGGGGTCGCACCACAAAAGGTTCTGCACGTAACCGTGCGGCGGACACTCGGCCATCGCATCGGGCAGCCAGTCGTCCTTCTTCACCAGCTCGCCCAGCAGCCTGGCGCCGACCTCGACCGTGGCGGTCTCGTCGTTGTCCTGCCAGGCGCCGCCGACCAGCGATGTCATGTCGCCGATGAAGCGACGCAGCCGTGCGGGATTCATAGGAACTCCTTCGTGTTGGCGCCAAGCGCGGGCGGCTCGCGGCGCTTGGACAGATCGAGGCCGGAGACCCTGACCGGGACGCCGAAGGTCCGGGTCTTCACGCCCGACGGCAGCTCCATCGGCTCGACCCAGCCCATGTGCCTGACCTGCGGATCGTCGAGGATCTGGCTGTAGCTGTTGATGCGCCCCTGCGGCACGCCGGCCTTCTCGAAAGCGGCGAGCCAGTGGTCGACGCCGTGGCGGGCGAACTCGACCTCGAGCAGGTCCTTCAGCTCGACCTGGTTGGCGGCGCGCGATTGCGTGGTCGCGAAGCGCGGATCGGCGAGCAGGTCGGGCCGCCGCACGACCTCCGTCACGCTCTGCCACAGCCTGTCGTTGCCGGCCGCGATGACGAAATGGCCGTCGGCCGCGCGGAAGGCCTGGTAGGGCGCGTTGCGCGGATGGGCGGAGCCCAGCTTCTTCGGATCGCGGCCGGTACCGAAATATTCGCTGGTCTGCAACGCGGCCATGCCGAGGCTGCAACCCAGCATCGAGGCGTCGATGTGCGCACCCTCGCCACCGGCCGCCACGCGGCGCAGCAGCGACACGATGGCGAAGGCGGCATAGAGGCCGGTGCCGGTGTCGGAGACCGGCACGCCGCATTTCACCGGCGCGCCGCCTTCCTCGCCGGTGACGCTCATGATGCCGCTCATCGCCTGCACCGTGACGTCGAAGCCGCCCTCGCCCGAGCGCGGGCCCGTCTGGCCGAAGGCGGAGATCGAGCAATAGACCAGGCCAGGCTTTTCTCTCCTGAAGGACTCGTAGCCGAGGCCGAGGCGATCCATCACCCCCGGGCGATTGTTCTCCAGTACGACATCGGACTCGAGGATGAGCCGGCGTGCCGCCGCCTTGTGCCCGGGATTCTTGAGGTCGAGGACCACCGAGCGCTTGTTGCGGTTGATCGAGGCGAAGTTCTCGCTGTAGCCGCCCCTGGGACCTTCCGTGATCGGCGGCCATTGCCGCATCATGTCGCCGCCCGGCGGCTCGATCTTGACCACGTCGGCCCCCATGTCGGCCAGCAGCATGCCGCAATAGGGCCCGGCCAGGACCTGGCAGAATTCGACGACCTTCACGTCTTCGAGCGGCAACATCCGTGATAACCCTTAACGTTGCGCATCCTGCCGGCGCACCTGCCCTGGCCAATCGAGCAACCCGCCATCTGTCGTCAGCAATACTGCATCCTCAACCAGTGCGGAGGCAACGACGATGCGGTCGACCGGATCGCCGGGCAAGTTCTCGATTTCGCTGGCTCCAATGGCGACCTCGGTCGGTAAAGGCAGCTCGCGTACACCTAAAGCGCGCACGGCGGCATGCCAATCGCGCAACGAAACCGATGATTTCAGCTTGCCGCGCTTCAGGAGGAATCCAACCTCGAAGAAGACTATTGAGGGGACAATCAGATCATTTGCTGCAAGGGGCGGCGTCGCACGCGCGGCGTGCTTTTCTTCCGAGCCTCTGCGATCCCTCCATCAGCCAAAGCGCGGTGTGTGTATCGAGCAGGAGAGTCATTGAATTGTCCGTTGATGCGGCGCCACTTGCGATCCAGTTGTTCCTCGTAATCCTCGAAGGTCGGACCGACGATGTCGCCGACGATCTCGAATGATCCTTTTAGAGCGCCGAAAAGTGTCTTCGGCTTCTCGCGCACGGCGACGATCTGCACCCTCGCCTTGCCGCGCCTGGTGACGGTGATCGGCTCGCCCGTCTCGGCGACCTCGTCGATCAGGGCGAGGCACCGCGCCTTGAAGGCGGCGGCGTTGATCTTGCGGTTCATGATCGAACCTCCGTGTGACCATATGATATGGTCACATTGACGGCGGCATCAACGCCCGGCGGCGTCCTGCGCGGTGTAGCGCGGCCACTCGTGCGCCGCGATCTGGTCCAGAGACGGCGTCGGCTGGCCGAGCCGGATCTGGTACATCCAGTAGTTGGCCAGCACCCGCTGCACGAAGTCGCGCGTCTCGTTGAGCGGGATCGAGGCGATGTAGAGCAGGGGGTCCGCGGAAGCGTTCAGCGAATTGTCCCAGCGGCTCACATTGCCCGGCCCGCCGTTGTAGCCCGCGACGGTGCGCACGAGATTGTCGTCGGCTTCGCTCAGCAGCGAGTTGATGTAGCCTTGGCCCAGCGACATGTTGATCGACGGATCCCAGGGATTGCCGCCCGCCGCCTCGGGGGCGTACCTGTTGGCGACGAGCCGCGCCGTGGCCGGCATGAGCTGCATCAGACCCATGGCGCCGACGAAGGACCGCGCCTTGGGATTGAACGCCGATTCCTGGCGCATGAAGCCATAGACCAGCGCCTTGTCGACGGTGAAACCGGCGGCCGGCTGCCATGGCGGCAGGGGATACATCCCTCCGTCGTACCCCGTGATCTTGTCGCGCTGGTCCCAGGCGGCGTTGCCGATCCGGACCGAGAGCGCCGGCAGGTTGGCCTTCTGGGCAACCGCGAGGAGCGTCTCGATGTAGTGCGGGTCGGCGTCGAGCGAGGCGGCGAACAGCTCGCGCTCGGCGGCGGTCGCGGCGCCGAGCTGGAACAGGGCCAGTGCGCGACGGCCGGCGCGGTCGTTGCTCAGCACGTCGGCGCGCTTGCGGTCGATCGCCGGCACGTTCCAGTTGGCGACGATCTGCATGCCCAGCATCTTCTGGGCGACGAGGCCATGGAAGGTGCGGCCATGCAGGGCGGCACGCTTGAGGTAGGGCGCGAACTTCTGCGGATTTCCGGCCAGGAGGTTGGTGCGCGCGGCCCAGAAGGCGCCCGCCGCAAGGGTCCAGGAAGACGCCTGGTCCGGCGGCGCGTCGGCCACCAGCTCGAAGCGGCGGGCAGCCTCGGGCATGTTGCCGCCGGTGAAGGCGGCAAGGCCCGCGTTCCAGTTGGCATCGGGCGGCGCGCTGACATCCACCGGAACCTGCAGGCCGCGCTGCGAATCGGCCTCGAGCGCGCGGGTACGGATTCGACCGCGCCACAACTCGACTTCCGGCCCGCCCAGCAATGCCGCCGTCTCCTTGCGATCGAGCAGCGCAAAGGCGGCGTTGAAGCCGCCGTCGTCGGCCATGCGCTGCAGCTGCGCGCGGAGCTCGGCGGCACGGGCTGCATCGGCGCCGGTCACGGTACGCGCGGCGGCGAAGGTCGGCGAGCCGGGAGTGCTGCCGACGAAGCTCGCGGGCGTGAGATCGCCCGAGCCGCGCGTGCGGCGGGCCTGCGCCAGCTTGTAGATCGCCGGCGCGTCGGGATGGTCGTTGTAGTCCTGCAGCCAGGCCGCGAGCTGGTCGAAGCGCGCGGTGTAGCCGGGGCTGAGCAGGCGCTGGGCGTCCACATAGCCCATCAGCGTCTTGTCCGACACCTTGGCGATTTCGGCGTCGGCCGTCGCCCAGTCCCGGGCGGCCTGCGCCTGGAAGATGCGACGATAGCGGTCGCGCTCTTCGGTGCTCAGCACCGTCGGCAGGTCGGGCGCCGCAATCTCGTCGAGCTCGATCACGGGCGGCGGCGGGACGAAGACCGGATGCCGCACCGGCGCGCCGCGGAAGCCGGCGTGCTGGGCGCTCGCCTTGCCGTGTTGGGCACTTGCCTTGGCGTGGCCGGCCGACTTGGCTCGGGTCGCCGTCAAAGGTGACTTGGCAAGCGGCGCCTTCGATTTGGCGGCCGGTGCCGTTGCGACAGGTTTGGCCGCCGTGGCGGGCTTGTGCGGCGGCTTGGTCGCGGTCTGAGCCAGGGTCGACGCTGCGAACGTCGTCACCGCTCCCGCCAGAACCACAAGGACAAGCTGTTTCATGGGCGCCAACCTAAGCGGCAGCCCGCTATACTGCAACAAACGGAGGATCTCATGACGATGCATCAGGAACGCGCGGCGGCGGTACGGCAACTGGTCGATCAGGCCCGTGCCATCGAAAGGAACGGCGTCACCGCCGCCAGCCTCGAGAGGATCGGCGGCCTGCTGGCCGGCCTTGCCCGGCGCGCCGATCTGTTCCCCCCCGACGAATTTCCGCTCGGGCCCGATGGCGGCATCTATCGCCTGAGCGAGGATCCCGACCATCGCTTCGCGCTCTACGCCTCGGCCGGCGGGCCGGGCAAGAAGGTGCCGCCGCACAATCACACGACCTGGGCGATCATCGCCGGCGTCCATGGCGAGGAGCGCAATGTCGTCTACGACCGCCTCGACAACGGCGCGCAGGCGGACAAGGTGCAGCTGCGTGAAGCGACCGCGAAGGAGAAGACGCTGCGCAGCGGCGACTTCATCGCCTACCTGCCCGACGATTTCCATCACATCGAGACACCCGCGGGCTCCGGCAATGCCTTGCATCTCCACTTCTACGGGCTGAGCCTCGAGCACCTGCCCGACCGCGTCTCGGTCGACATGGCGAGCGGCACGGCCAGGCGCTTCATGGCGAAGGCCAGGATCCTGACGCCTCTGCTCACGGTGCAGCAGGTCAAGGCGATGCTGAAGTCGGGCGAGGTCTTCGCCTTCTTCGACGTGCGCGAGGAGGGCGAGTTCTCGATCAAGGGCCATCCGCTGTTCGCGACGCCGCTCCCGCTGTCACGCCTGGAGCCGCGCGCCTTCGCTCTCCTGCCCGATCCCGATACGCGCATCGTGCTGATGGACAGCGGAGAGGAAGGCCTGGATCCGCAATGGGCCGGCCGGGCCAACCGCGCCGCCGCGCGCCTGAGCCAGATGGGCTACACCGACCCTGCCGTCGTCAAGGGCGGCCTCGAGGCCTGGCGCGACGCGGGATACGAGGTCTTCACCGGCGTGAACGTGCCGAGCAAGGCATTCGGCGAGGTCGTCGAGCACGACAACGACACGCCCCGGATCGATGCCTCCGACGTGCAGAAGCTGATCGATTCCAAGGCCGACATGGTGATCCTCGATTCGCGGCCGATGCCGGAATTCAACAACATGTCGATTCCCGGCGGCATCGACTGCCCCGGCGCGGAGCTGGTCTATCGCGTCAAGGATTTCGCGCCGAGCCCGGAAACGCTCGTCATCGTGAACTGCGCCGGCCGCACCCGTTCCATCATCGGCGCGCAGTCGCTGATCAATTCCGGCCTGCCCAACAAGGTGATGGCGCTGAAGAACGGCACGATGGGCTGGCATCTCGCCGGCCTCGCGGTCGCGCGCGGCGAGACGAAGTCTTTCGGCCCGCAGGGACCGGAAGCGGCGAAGTTCGCGCGGGATGCAGCGGCCACCGTCGCGAGCAGGATGGGTATCGAGAAGATCGACATGGCGGGACTGAAAGCGCTCGAAGCCAGGGGCGGCCCGCTCTACAAGCTCGACGTGCGCGATCCGGCCGAATATGCGCAGGGCCACCTCGCGGGCTTCCGTCACGCCGCGGGCGGCCAGCTCGTCCAGGCGACCGATCAGTATGTCGGCGCCCGTCATGCCACCATCGTGCTGCACGACAACGACGGCGTACGCGCCACCATGACGGCGCACTGGCTGCTGCAGATGGATTGGAAGAACACGTACGTGCTCGACCACAAGCCTGCGCCGGGCGAGCTGACGACCGATGCCGAGCCGCGCTTCCCGAAGGATTTCGCGCTGCCCTCGCCGCAGAAGGTGACCGCTGCGGAGCTGAACGGCTCGCTCGCGAGCACCCTGGTGATCGATCTCGACACGAGCCTGCGCTATCGCGACGGTCACGTGCCCGGCGCCTGGTTCGCCGTGCGTGCGCGCCTCGGCGGCACGATCGCCGAGATGCTGAAGCAACAACCGGGCGTGACGCGGCTCGTGCTGGTCTCGCCCGATGGCGAGATCGCTGCCCTGGCCGCGCCGGAAGCCGAAGAGGCTGCCGGCGGCCTGCCGGTCGCCATCCTGGCCGGCGGCATGAAGGCCTGGCGCGACGCCGGGCTGCCGGTCGAAACCGGACACGTGCGGATGGCCGACCCGCCGACCGACGTCTGGTACCGCCCGTATGATTTCAAGGAGGATGTCGAGGCCGCGATGCGCCAGTATCTCGACTGGGAGGTCGACCTCGTCCCGCAGGTCAAACGCGACGGCGACGCCGCCTTCTCGGTGTTCAAGCGCTGATCAAGGGCTTAACTACCTGATAGGTAAGGAAAATCGGTTCCTTGACAGGATTTTGCCCAACCCCTAGACATCCGCGCGCAATCGGGCGGCAGAGCGGATGAAGCAACGTCGTTCGGAGGCATAGGCAATGGACACTCCGAATCGCGATCCCGAAGGTGAGCGGCGACGGATGGACGACCTGGACGCGCGCCTGAAGCAGGCGCGCGGAACGGCCGCTCCCCCGAAGCAGGATTTGCGGAGCGCGCATCGGCAAACGGCCGTTGCCTATCGTGTGCTGGTCGATATGATCGCGGGCCTTTTGGTCGGGGGGTTTCTCGGCTATTGGCTCGACCGCTGGTTGGGTTGGGCGCCGTATGCCTTGATCGGCGGCCTGATCCTGGGGTTTGCCGCCGGCGTCAACAATGCGTGGCGCGCCATCCGGGTGTTCTCGGACCAGGCCGCCAAAGGGGATGGTGAACGCCTCCCCTGAGAGGGAGTGGGGACGACATGCATAGCCCGATGGAGCAGTTCGAGATCAAGCGGCTGCTCGACTTCCGTATCGGCTCCCTCGACGCTTCGTATACCAATTCCGCCCTCTGGATGACCATCGCGGTCATCGCGGCCTTCTTCGTCTTCGTCGTCGGCATGCAGAAGAAGGCCCTGGTGCCGGGCCGCCTGCAGTCGATGGCCGAGCTGGGCTACGAATTCATCGCCGGCATGGTGCGCGACAATGTCGGCGACGCCGGCCGGAAATATTTCCCGTTCGTGCTGACCCTCTTCGTCTTCATCCTGTTCTGCAACGTCCTCGGCCTGATCCCCTATTCGTTCACCGCGACCAGCCACATCGTCGTGACCTTCGCGATGGCCGCCGTGGTGTTCGTGGGCGTGACGATCATCGGCTTCGCGCGGCACGGGGCGCATTTCCTGAGCTTCTTCGTACCCTCGGGCGTTCCGGCGTGGCTGCTGGTCATCCTGGTGCCGATCGAGATCATCTCCTATTTCGTGCGCCCCTTCAGCCTGTCGATCCGACTGTTCGCCAACATGCTGGCGGGCCACACCATGCTGAAGGTGTTCGGCGGTTTCGTGGTGATGCTGGGCATCATCGGCGGTTGGGCGCCACTCGCCTTCATCGTCGCGCTCACCGGTCTCGAGCTGCTGATCGCTTTCCTGCAGGCCTATGTCTTCGCGATCCTGACCTGCCTCTACCTCAACGACGCCATCCATCTGCATCATTAAAGGAAGGACTTAGTATCATGGACGCTTCTGCAGCCAAGCTCATCGGCGCCGGCCTCGCCACCATCGCCCTCGCCGGCGTCGGCGTCGGCATCGGCAACATCTTCGGCAGCTTCGTCTCGGGCGCCCTGCGCAATCCGGAAGCCGCTCCCCGCGTGTTCGGCAACGTGCTCCTGGGCTTCGCGCTCACGGAAGCCGTGGCGCTGTTCGCGCTGGTCATCGCCTTCATGATCCTGTTCGTGTTCTGAGCCCGAAAGGCCCGGAACCCACGATCATGCGCAAACCGGTCTACAGCGCGCTGACGGCGGCTTTCGTCGTCGGCGCAAGCGGAGCGGCGCAGGCGGCCGAAGGCGGCATGCCGCAGCTCAACTTCCACGACTTCGCGCCCCAGATCGTCTGGCTGGTGATCACCTTCGTGGTGCTGTACCTGGTGATGTCGAAGCTTGCGATGCCCGCGATCTCCGACACGCTCGACAGGCGCCAGGCCAAGATCCAGGGCGATCTGGACGCGGCCGAGAAGGCGAGCGAGGACACCCGCGCCCTCGTTGCCGCCTACGAGAAGCGTCTTGCCGACGCGCGCGAGGAGTCTCGCCGTCTCCAGCGCGAGCGGAACGAGGCCGACAGCGCCGCCGCGACGGCGCGTCTCAGCGAGCTGGCCGACAGGCTGAACGGGCGGATCGACGAGGCCGAGAAGCGCATCGCCGGGCAGCGTGCCCAGGTGTTGGAAGGTCTCGAGGACATGGCGCACGACATTGCCGCCGACGTGTACAGCAAGCTGGCCGGCCAGCCGGCCGATGCCGGCGCGCTCAAGGCCAAGGTCGCTGTCGCGAAGGGAGGCCTCTGATGTTTGGCACCGCATGGGCCGCCGACAAGGCGGCCCAAATGGCCGTCGAGGGCGAGGACCCCGGCTTTTTCCACAACCCCGAGACCTGGGTCGCCGTCGCCTTCGTTCTGTTCGTGGTCCTGCTGGGCAAGGTCCTGTGGACCAAGGTCACGGAGTTGCTCGACAAGCGGGCGTCGGCCATCGCCAGATCGCTGTCAGATGCCGAACGGTTGCGCGCCGAGGCCGTCGCGGCCAAGACCGCCGCCGAGAAGACGCTGGCCCAGGCGACGGCCGAGGCCGAGGGCATCATCACCCAGGCGCGCGACGAGGTGGCTCGCATGCAGGCCCGCGCCGCGGCCAGCCTGCAGAACGCCATCGCGCTGCGCGAGCAGCAGGCGCTCGATCGCATCGCCCAATCCGAAGCCGCCGTATCCAAGCAGGTGCGCGACATCGCAATCGACGTGGCGCTCGGCGCCACCCGCGCGTTGCTGCGTGAGCAGGTCGGCTCGGGCAAGTCGCAGGATCTGGTCGACCAGGCGATCGCCGAGCTGCCGCGCCGCCTGCATTGATCTTTTGAATCCGGATCGCCCGCAAAAAACAAATCGCGGGCTACCTGTGACCCCCGTCGCAAGACGGGGGTTTTTCTTTGCGTTAACCCGTCTTCGCGGATTGGGGCCGATTCGGGAATCGGTTTTGTTTGAAATCAATGGGTTACCTGAAAAGGTCTTCACTACAAGTGGCTTGCCCGGCGAGGGGCGGCGGATGTGATTTTGGACGGTTTCTGGGTCGCGCCGCCGTCCTTCGGGCAATTGATCTCGCGGAGATGCAGCACGTGTCGAGCCACCTTCCAGCGACCCCGGGCATGCCAGTCGACGTTCGATCACCAGCTATGGATCTCGCCGCTCTTCTTCCACTCGACGCATCGCGGGGACATGAGGGAAAATCCTATGCACATCGTAGCCGATGTGAAAAGAGGGTAGGTCTTCACTACAGACATTATCGCCAAAGTTGAAAGTTGATTCTCCGATATTTCAACCACTTACGGCGCCGAAAAATCCGACAAAGGTCATTTTCGGCTTCCAATCCGCGAAGACGGGTTAACGTGGCGCCGGAATGTCTGGACGAGACGCCCCCGTGCGCCTGTCCGCCGGTACGCCCGGCGAGCGCCTGCAGACCGGCCGGGTCGTGCTGGTGATTGGCGGCGAGCGTGTGCCGCTGGAGCTCACGGTGCCGGTCGCTCCGGTCAGCGTCGAAAGGCTCCTGCCCGTCCTTCGCGGCCTCAGCAGCCTGTTCGCCGAGCGCGCGGCCAACCAGCTCGAGGCGGAAGGCCGCGCGACCTCCTGTCGTGCCGGCTGCGGCGCCTGCTGCCGGCAG
>Ga0182738_1001816_pt1 | contig 25936 bp, 28 predicted proteins | sample eDN5th30CBELigMG_FD_128876 | JGI IMG/M metagenome (GOLD analysis project Ga0182738, IMG submission 128876) | Enriched Miracle-Growth compost microbial communities from Emeryville, California, USA - eDNA 5th pass 30_C BE-Lig MG (version 2)... ...
CAGGCACGCGAAGCGTGGCTGACCGAACGGCTCGAGAAGCTCGATCCCGACTCGCTTGCCACGCTGCGCGACGCCGTCGGAATCCTCACGGCGCTCGTCGCTGAAGACGACTGACCGCACCGCGGTCGAAGACGACCGACCGCACCGCGGTCGAAGACGCCCGACCGACCCGGTGCGGAAGGGTGCGGGGACGCTGGGAGAATGACCCGGTGGTTCACGTCATCGACATCGACGATCCTTCCGACCCCCGGGTGGACGACTTCCGCGATCTCAACTCCGCGGATCGTCGGCCCGACCTTCCCGGTGGCAAGGGGCTGGTGATCGCAGAGGGTGTGCTGGTGGTCCAGCGCATGCTCGATTCCCGGTTCGCTCCGACGAGCCTGTTCGGGGTGGGTCGACGGCTGGACGAACTCGCCGACGATCTGCGCGACGTCGACGTGCCCTTCTACCGCACCGACGCCGGAACCATGGCCGAGGTCGTCGGTTTCCACCTCAACCGGGGGGTGCTCGCGATCTCGCGCCGACCCGCACCGTTGCCGCTCGACGAGGTGCTCGACAAGGCGACCACGGTCGCGGTGCTCGAAGGAGTCAACGACCACGAGAACATCGGATCGATGTTCCGCAACGCGGCCGGACTCGGTGTCGATGGTGTGCTCTTCGGGAAGGGTTGCGCCGACCCGCTGTACCGCAGATCGGTGCGTGTGTCGATGGGGCACGCCCTCCGTGTTCCCTTCGCGCACCTCGAACTGTGGCCGTCCGACCTGGATCAGTTGCGCGGCAGAGGGTTCCGGCTGATCTCGTTGACACCCGATCCGCGGGCGATCCCGCTCGCGGATGCGATGACGGGGGAGAAGGTCGCACTGCTGCTCGGCGCCGAAGGTCCGGGCCTGACCGAGGACGCGATGCGGGCGACCGACGTGCGTGCCCGAATCCCCATGGCGCCCGGCACGGATTCGCTGAACGTGGCCACGGCAGCGGCGATGGCGTTCTACGAGCGGGTCCGGCTCCCGCGATGACCCAGGCTCGCGACCCCGCGCCCACCCCGTGGGCGACGGGGCTCACGCTGACGGCCTTCTCCTTCGCCGCCATCGTCGTCGCCGTCGTCGCCTGCGGCCAGGTACTCGGCAGGATCCACCCGGTCCTCGCCGTCGTCGTCAATGTCGTGACGGTCGCGGGGATCGTCCCGACCGTGTGGTCGTGGCTGCGGGTGCCGGTACTGCGCTGGTTCGCGGCCGGTGTCGTGGCCGGCGTGCCGTTCGGTTGGGTCGCGCTGCTCGTGTCCTGATCGGTTTCCGGGTGCGCTCGCCGCCGGAGAGAATCTCCGACCTCTGTCGGGGAATTCCGACTGGAGAATTCCGACGAAGCGCACACTCGAGGATGTCGGGTCATCCGGAAGGAGCAACATGTCTCACAATGTGCATGCCGATCGGGAGGAAATGTCGATCAAGCAGGGCCTGGCCACGGGAACGTCGGTCGGCGCCGCAATCATCATGACCTTGATCGGCGCTCTGCAGTTGTTGCAGGGAATTGCGGCGGTCGCCGAGGACGAAGTATTCGTCACCGGCCAGGAGTACCTGTTCACGTTCGACCTCACCACGTGGGGGTGGGTCCACATCGTCGTCGGTGTCGTGATGGTGATCGTGGGCATCGCATTGATCTCCGGGGCGACATGGGCGCGGGTGTCGGCGATGGTCATCGCCGCGCTGTCGATCCTGGTGAACTTCATGTGGCTTCCCTACTACCCGGGATGGGCGCTCGCGATCATCGCCCTCGACATAGTGGTCATCTGGGCGATCGCCACCTGGAACCCCCGGGCGGTGTACTCCTGATCGACTCGATCCGGTACCGAATCGCGCCGATTGCGTAAACCGGTGCCCTCCACCCATGAGCGGGCGTATGGTATATCCGGCCCTCCCGATAAGAGGGACGGAGGTCGTCATGACTGAAGATGGACCTGCCGAAGCCCGAATCGGACAGTCGTCACGATTCGACACCGGTGTCGATGAGCGTACCGGGGGCCGCGAGTGGTAGCAGTGCCGTTGCGGCACACCGCAGGGGGAAACTGGATTTCGAGATCTTCATTCTCCGGTGGTTCGTGGGGCGTCGTCCCCGCCATCGGTTCGGCCGTGGAGGTTCGGCTATGGATTCATTCTGGGACTATGTGTGGTACACCGTCGTCGTATTCGCCTTCGTGGCATACCTGATCGTCCTGTTCCAAATCATCGTCGACCTCTTCCGGGATCACTCCGTCTCCGGTTGGGTCAAAGCGATCTGGGTCATCGGGCTGGTGGTTCTCCCGTACCTCACGGCACTGGTCTACCTGATCGCTCGTGGTCGGGGAATGGCAGTGCGGGCACAGCGGGCCCAAGCCGAGGCGAAGCAGGCCACCGACGAGTACATCCGGACCGTGGCGGTCGGGAAATCCCCGGCCGAGCAGATCGCCGATGCCAAGGCCCTGCTCGATTCCGGCGCGATCACACCCACGGAGTACGAACACCTCAAGGCGCAGGCGCTCGGCAACGTCACGACCGGACGTGACGGCGTGCCCATCGCGTGAACCATCGTCGCAGGGAGGGCGCCGCGGACGGTGTCCTCCCGTGGTCGGCTCGTGCGTTCGAGGAATCGACGTATCGACAAGCCGGCGGTTGAAAGTGTATGGGTGGCAGCGTAACCCGCGGGCACCCTTGTTCCTCCGAATCGGATCGTGCCTGCTCCCCACGGGGATCGGCGCACGATCGATGTCTACTTCGTACACGAGAGGATCGTCATGTCGCATGACGTACGCCCCGACAGGGGCGGGACCAGTGTGAAACAGGGCATCGCCGCAGGCACCTCGATCGGGGCGGCGATCATCCTGGCAACCGTCGGCATCATCCAGCTCCTCCAGGGCATCGCAGCGGTGGCCGAGGACGAAGTCTTCGTCCGGGGCGTGGAATACACGTTCAAGTTCGACTTCACCACGTGGGGATGGATCCACATCGTCCTCGGTGTCGTGATGCTGGTCGCCGGCCTCGCATTGATGAGCGGTGCCACGTGGGCACGTGTCACGGCGATCGTCCTCGCCGCGTTGTCGATCATCGCGAACTTCCTGTGGTTGCCGTACTACCCGTGGTGGTCGATCCTCATCATCGCGCTCGATGCGGTTGTGATCTGGGCGGTCTCGACCTGGCAGCCGCGCACCGACTACTACTGACGCGGCCGTGCAGGCGAGCGGTCGCAGCGCTCGGGGCGAACCGGTCGGGAACGTCGAGGTCGACGAGTCCGACGCTCCCCGCTCGCAGCGACGACGGAGTGCACTGCACCTCACACTTCCCGGGTGCTGGGGTGCAGTGCTTTTCGCATGCCTGTCCTTCACCCCGTCGCTGCTTCCACGCGGCGGGCTCCTGCAGGGGATGATCTGCGGGATCACCGCCGCGATCGGTTACGGCCTCGGCGTGCTCCTCGCGTTCGTGTGGCGTGCGTTCGCCGACCGGCCTCCTCGGCCTCCCAAGGCTACGTCGTGGTGGATCTTCGGTGTCGGTGGAGTGGTCCTCTTCGCGGTCTTCTTCGGTCTCGGCCAGTACTGGCAACACGAAATCCGCTCTCTGATGGGGATTTCCGACTACAATCTCGTGCTCACGATCCTCTCGCCGGTCGTCGCAGCCGTGATGTTCGCTCTGTTGCTGGCGATCGGGCGCGGTATCCGCGGCCTGTACCGCTGGGCGGCGAAGACGCTCGACCGCTGGATCGGGCAGCGAGCTGCGAACGTCGTCGGATGGGTGCTCGTCGCCGGCCTGGTCTACGCGGTCGTCTCCGGCGTGCTGCTCGCAGGTTTCATCGAAGCCGCCAACACGGCGTTCTCGGCGCGCGACACGAGAACCGAGGAAGGTGTGCAGCAACCGACGACCGCTCTACGCTCCGGCGGCCCCGATTCGGTGGTGCCGTGGGATTCCCTGGGGTGGCAGGGGCGGATCTTCGTCGGGCAGGGCCCGTCCACCGAGCAGCTCGGCCGGTTCGCCGAAGGTCCTGTCCTCGAACCGATCCGGATCTACGGCGGCCTGGCGTCGTCCGAGGATACCGAGGAACGTGCGGCACTGGCGGTCGAAGACCTCACGCGGGCAGGTGGATTCGAGCGTGAGAACCTGGTGGTGGTGACGACGACGGGCAGTGGATGGGTGGACCCGGCTCTGGTGGACTCGGTCGAGTACCTCACCGGCGGTGATGTCGCGACCGTGGCGATCCAGTACTCCTACCTGCCCTCGTGGATCTCCTATCTGGTCGACCAGTCGAAGGCGAGGGAGGCCGGGCGCGATCTGTTCGACGCGGTCTACGACGTCTGGTCCAAGCTTCCCCAGGACGCCCGCCCCCGATTGCTCGTGGCCGGGGAGAGTCTCGGCTCGTTCGGTGGGGAGACCGCCTTCAGTGGCGAGTACGACCTGCGTAATCGCACGGCGGGCACGGTCTTCGCCGGACCGCCGAACTTCAATGTCCTCTTCCGGGAGTTCAGCGATCACCGTGACGACGGCAGCCCGGAGATCGAGCCGGTCTTCCGGGACGGCCGCACGGTGCGATTCACGAACGATCCGCAGGCGGGGATCCCGCCCGCGGACAGTCCGTGGGAGGGAAGTCGGGTGCTGTATCTGATGCATCCGTCCGACCCGATCGTCTGGTGGAGTCCACGTCTGATCACGAGAGAACCGGATTGGATCGGCGAGGCCCCCGGGCGCGACGTGCTCGAGGACATGGTGTGGATACCGTTCGTGACCTTCTGGCAGATCACGGCCGATCTGCCCTTCTCCACGGGCGTTCCCGCCGGCCACGGCCACAAGTACAGCACCGAGTACGTCGACGCCTGGGCCGTCGTCCTCCAGCCCTCGGACGTCACGACCGAGGACCTCGACTCCCTGAAAAGTATTGTCGGAGAGGAAGAATGAGACGGAAAGGCGAGGAGCCGGGTCAGGGAGAGGTCAGCGCGCCACGAGACGCCGCCACCAACCGGTCTTCGGCTCCGGGACGGTGATCTGCGGGACCGGGGTACGCAACGTGAAACTCCACGTCTCGATCTCGCGCGGGTCCGGCTCGTCGGCGCGACGACCGACGTAGCGGAATCCGAGCCACGCCCCGTGGGCCTCCTCGACGAGCTTGCGAGGGTGGAAGGGCAGGGACTCCGGGGGAGGGGGCACGTTCGGCGGCCAGCGGAGCGGATGTTCACCCGCCCAGAACGGCCGCTCCCACACGAACGGGATCCCCTGGTCCTCGAAGAACTCGACGGTGTTCGCCCCGAAGCTGCGGCGCAGCCTGCCGCACTCCCACACGGCGAACGATCCCCACGCACCGGCCGGGTCGGAGGCCAGCAGGCACGTGCGTTCGGCGGCGGGCGTGCGCAACCACATCGCGGGCAGCTCCGAGGGGTGGCGCAGCGCGAATCGGGGACTCGACACCACCGTCACACCGGGATAGCTACCGACCCGGAACTGTTCGGTGCCTTCCTCACCGGTATCCCCGGCGTCGGTCAGCGGTACCCGCGCGCCGGGATCGACCTGGAGCTCCGGGAACAGACGTGACAGAAGTGCTCGCGCCGCATCGCGGTCCGGGGAGAACTCGCGCAGGACCGCTGCGGGATCGGGTGCGTCGACGTACCAGAGCGTCGACACCGTCGCCGACATCGCCGACGTCTTCCTCAGACGCGTCCGTTACTGCGCACACCGAGCAGCACGTCGTCCCACGAGGGGAGCGCGGGCTTGCCGCGCTTGTCCTTCGCGGGAGCCTGGGACGTGCGCGAAGCGTCGGCGTCGTCGGGCACCGTGACGGCGACGGTGGTCTCCTCGGCAGCGACCGGCTCGGGAGCCGGTTCTTCGGCAGCGGGGGACTCCAGCGCGATCGGGGCGTGACGCTCGGCGTTCTCGGCCTCGGTGGAATCGTCGACGTCGCGCGCCGAGTAGACCGGGGTCAGGTAGCGCAGGGGACGGCCGCAGTCGGGATCCACCAGGTCGGCCGCGATGTCGTCGAGCGCGGTGATCGTGCCGCCGTGGGCGTCGGGCTGGTAGCGCCAGTGGGCGCGGTTCGTGGAACGGCCGGCGTGCCACCGCAGCTGCGCGACCCAGAAGCCCTCGTCGTCGCGCCAGGCGTCCCACTCGGCTTCGTCGAGGCTGTGCCCGCGAGCGCGGAACGCCTGCGTGACGATCTCGTGGAGGGTCTCGACGGCGGGACCGTCGGGGCGGACGGGATGGCCCTTCTTGGCCATGTCGGCGGCCCGGGACCGCTCGAGCAGGACGGGATAGGCGAACCGTTCGACCTTGGCGACCGGGATCCCGGCCTCGTCGGCCACCTGTTCGACCGAGGCGCCGCCGCGGATGCGGGCCTGGATCTCGCGAGGGCGGAGCTGGCTGGTCGTCTCGATCTGGATCTGGCCGAGACGGGCCAGATCTCCGCGAGCGGCCGCGCGCAGGGTGTCGTCGACGGGAATGCGGAACTTGTCCCCCGTCGTGGGATCGGCGAGCACCACATGCTTAGCATCGGGCTCGAGACCGACCACTCGAAGCTCTCGCACCTTGACCTCCTCGCGCCGATCGCGATTGACCCGCCCGACTGTAACCGACCTGGATATTTTTCGTGGCCGGACACGCCGCGCCACGCCGAGCGACATCGCAAGAAATCCGACGCGGCGCGTTATCGTCCAGGGTTCGCCGAAATGTCTCGATGCGAGGTCGAGACTATGACGACAACGGGGCCGGGTCCGACATCGGACCCGGCCCCGCTGCGCGAGGTGCTCAGAGCTGGGAGACGACCCAGTCGATGCTCTTGGTCAGCTGCGTGACGTCCTCGGGATCGATGGCCGGGAACATGCCGATGCGCAGCTGGTTGCGGCCGAGCTTGCGGTACGGCTCGGTGTCGACGATGCCGTTGGCCCGCAGGATCTTCGCGACCTGCGCCGCGTCGACGGAGTCGGCGAAGTCGACGGTGCCGACGACCTGCGAACGCAGCGACGGATCGGCGACGAACGGCGTCGCGTACTCGGACGCCTCGGCCCACTCGTACAGGCGCGAGGACGAATCCTTCGTGCGCGCGACGGCCCAGTCGAGACCGCCGTTGCTGTTGAGCCACTCGATCTGGTTGGCGAACAGCAGCAGGGTGGCCAGCGCCGGGGTGTTGTAGGTCTGGTCCTTGCTGCTGTTGTCGACGGCGATCGGCAGCGACAGGAACTCGGGGGTGAAGCGACCCGACTCCTTGATCTCGGCGACACGCTCGAGCGCGGCCGGGCTCATCAGCGCGATCCACAGGCCACCGTCGGCGGCGAAGCACTTCTGCGGGGCGAAGTAGTACACGTCGGTGTCGGAGATGTTCACCGGCAGGCCGCCGGCACCCGAGGTCGCGTCGATCGCGATCAGAGCGTTGTCGGAACCGGCAGGACGCTGCACGGGAACCGCGACACCCGTCGAGGTCTCGTTGTGCGCCCAGCCGATGAGGTCGGCCGACGCGTCGGCGACGATCTCCGGAGCCGAGCCCGGCTCCGAACCCACGACGATCGGATCGCCGATGAACGGGTTCTTCTTCGCGACCGTCGCGAACTTCGACGAGAACTCGCCGTAGGTGAAGTGCTGCGAGCGCTCCCGGATCAGACCGAAGGCCGCGGCGTCCCAGAAGGCGGTGGTGCCGCCGTTGCCGAGGACGACCTCGTAGCCCTCGGGCAGGGAGAACAGGTCGCGCAGACCCGAGCGGACACGGGCGACGACGTCCTTGACCGGCTTCTGCCGGTGGCTGGTGCCGAACACCGAAGCGCCGACGTCGACCAGCGACTGCAGCTGCTCGGGACGAACCTTGGACGGGCCGCAGCCGAAGCGGCCGTCTGCGGGCTTGAGGTCGGCGGGAATGATCGGTGACGCGTCTGCCATCGGAATGCGTGTCCTAAGAGTCGAGGGACATGGTGCACAGGTAGTCTAGACCGCCCCCTCGGAGCCCCGGCCGGGCGCTGGTCGGCCCGGCCGGGGAAGAGGCATCAGCGATGCGTGATCGAATCCCAGCCCGTGACCTCGGAGGCAGGGCGCGGATCGGGACCGGTGTAGATCGCCGCGGGACGCACGAGCTTGCCCAGGCGCTTCTGCTCGAGGATGTGGGCGCACCAGCCTGCGGTCCGTCCGCAGGTGAACATCGCGGGCATCATCGCCGCGGGGACCTCGGCGAAATCGAGGATCACCGCGGCCCAGAACTCGACGTTGGTCTCGATCGCCCGGTCGGGACGACGCTCGCGCAGCTCGGCCAGGGCGGCCTGCTCGAGCGCGGCCGCCGCCTCGAAACGAGGAGCGTCGAGCCGCTGAGCGGTGCTGCGCAGCACCCGGGCGCGGGGGTCCTCGGCGCGGTAGACGCGGTGACCGAAGCCCATGAGCTTCTCCTTGCGGTCGAGGATGCCCTTGACCAGCCCGCGCGGATCGCCGGTGCGTTCGGTCTCCTCGATCATCGGCAGCACGCGCGCCGGGGCGCCGCCGTGCAGCGGGCCGGACATCGCGCCGACCGCGCCCGAGAGCGAGGCGGCCGCGTCCGCGCCGGTCGAGGCGATGACCCGGGCGGTGAACGTCGAGGCGTTCATGCCGTGCTCGGCCGCCGACACCCAGTAGGCGTCGATCGCCTCGACGTGCTTGGGATCCGGGTCGCCCTTCCAGCGGACCATGAAGCGTTCGGTGACGGTGCTCGCCTCGTCGATGCGCTGCTGCGGCACGGCGGGCTGGTAGATGCCGCGGGCGGACTGGGCGACATAGGACAGGGCCATCACCGCGGCGCGGGCGAGATTGTGGCGGGCGGTCGCGTCGTCGATGTCGAGCAGCGGACGGAAGCCCCAGATGGGTGCGAGCATCGCGAGACCGGCCTGGACGTCGACGCGCACGTCGCCGGTGTGGATCGGGAGGGGGAACGGCTCGGCCGGGTGCAGGCCGCGACCGAACTCGCCGTCGACGAGCAGGGCCCACACGTCGCCGAAGGTGACTCCCTTCTCGACGAGCTCTTCGATATCGACCCCGCGATAGCGCAGTGCGCCACCGTCCTTGTCGGGCTCGGCGATGTCGCTCGTGAAGGCGACAACGCCTTCGAGTCCTGCGACGAAATCCTCGGGAACTGACGCGCTCGCTGCCATGACGGTTGGGCTCTCCTCGTTCGAGCACGGCCCGGTCCGGGCCGCGCTGCCGGTGGAATGAGGTCACCGTCAGGTGTGATCGGCGCCCCACTCGGGTCGTCGTGAAAACTGTAGCCTCCGTGGTCCGAGCGCCGCCGCCCGGATGCCGGGAGTACCGTCGTCGTTCGTGCCGTCCGATTTCCCGTTGCCGCGCCCCGAGGGTGACGACCTCGCGCGTATGCGTGTCGACTACCGCCCGGCGGGGCCGACCGACGAGTCCCCGGCCGACCGCGATCTCACTCCCGGCGATGTCGCCGAGGGCTGGCTTCCGCTGTTGCGTACGTGGTTTGCGAATGCGGTCGCCACCGCGGTGCCCGAACCGAACGCGATGGTGCTCGCGACCGTCGACGAGCACGGCCACCCCGCGACCCGCACCGTGCTGTGCAAGAAGATCGACGCCGACGGCCTGACCTTCTTCACCAACTTCGAATCCGACAAGGGCCGTCATCTGGCCGGACACCCCTATGCGTCGGCGACCTTCCTCTGGCTGCCGGTCTACCGGCAGGTGACCGTCCGCGGGCCGGTCGTCCGCGTGTCCGACGAGGAGACCCTGGCGTACTGGCGGACGCGGCCGCGCGGATCCCGCCTGGGCGCATGGGCGTCGCAGCAGTCGCGTCCGGTGGCGGAACGCGCCGATCTCGAGCACGCCCTCGTCGAGGCCGCCGAGCGGTACGAGGTCGACGACGACATCCCGGTACCGCCGTTCTGGGGCGGGTTCCGCATCGTGCCCGAGTCGGTCGAGTTCTGGCAGGGCCGGCCCAACCGGTTGCACAACCGGATCCGCACCCGCCTGGTCGACGGTCGCTGGATCACCGAGCGTCTGCAACCGTGAGGCGCCTGCTCGCCGACACCACACCGCTGCGCAACAAGGACTACGCCCGGCTGTGGTGGGCCGGGATCGTCACCGTCATCGGTGCGCAGATGGCGGTCGTCGCCGTACCCCAGCAGATCTACGAGATCACCCGCAACTCCGCCTATGTGGGGCTCACCGGTGTGTTCGGGCTCGTGCCGCTCGTGGTGTTCGGCCTGTGGGGTGGGGCGCTCGCCGATGCGATGGACCGCCGGAAACTGTTGCTCATCACTTCCACCGGTCTCGGTGTCACGTCGTTGTTGTTGTGGGCGCAGGCCGCGAGCGGACTGAACAACGTGTGGGTGCTGCTCTGTCTCTTCTCGGTGCAGCAGGCGTTCTTCGCCGTCAACCAGCCCACCCGGGCGGCGGTGATCCCGCGGTTGCTGCCGGTCGGGCAGATCGCGGCGGCCACCTCGCTCAACATGACGGTCGTGCAGTTCGGGGCGATCGCCGGCCCGTTGTTCGCCGGCGCTCTCATTCCCGTCGTGGGGCTGCCCACCCTCTACCTTCTGGACGCGATCTTCCTGCTCGCCACGCTGTGGGCGGTGGTCCGACTCCCGGCGGTCCCACCGCTCGGTGAGGTCACCAAGGCCGGACTGCGTGCGGTCTTCGACGGTTTCCGATACCTGTCGGGCCAGAGGATCCTGCTGGCGTCGTTCGTCGTCGACATCGTCGCCATGGTGTTCGGGATGCCGCGCGCCCTGTTCCCGCAGATCGCCCACGAGTCGTTCGGCGATCCGGCGCAGGGCGGCTTCGCCCTCGGCCTGCTGTTCGCGGCGATGTCGGTCGGCGCGGTGGTCGGCGGCGTCTTCTCCGGATGGCTGCCGCGGGTACAGCGCCAGGGTCTCGCCGTGATCGTGTGCATCGTCCTGTGGGGCGTGGCGATGGTCGGTTTCGGCGCCGCGGTGTGGTGGGCCGAGCCCGGCGGCAGCGGTCTGCTGCTGTGGGTCGCCCTGTTCTTCCTGGCCTTCGGCGGGGCGGTCGACATGGTGTCCGCGGCCTTCCGCTCGACGATGCTGCAGACCGTCGCCACCGACGAGATGCGCGGCCGGTTGCAGGGCGTGTTCATCGTCGTCGTCGCGGGAGGACCGCGCATCGGCGACGTGCTCCACGGCGCCGCCGCAGCGGCTGCGGGCACGGCGGTCGCGGCTGCCGGTGGCGGCGTCCTCGTCATCATCGGCACGCTCGTGTGCGTCGTCGCCTTCCCGGCCTTCGTGCGCTACCGGGTCTCACGCACTCTCGGCTGACGACGGGCCCGCGGGGTCGTCCGGCAGGGGAGCCCGCAACCCCGTGACGGCGATGCGCGCGGCCTCTCCGATCGCCGCGTCGACCACCGGCAGTACGGGGTCCGCGCGGGCGGCGCGGGTGAACACCGCGACGGCGATCGGATACTCGCCGGGGAACTCGACGACCGCCACCTCGTTGCGGATGATGCCGATCGTGCCGGTCTTGCCGGCGATCGCGACCCCGCGATGCGGGAAGCCCGATGCGATGCGGTGCGGCCAGATCTGGGCGCGCATCACCTGTTGCGCGAAGGCGGTGCTCTCGGGCGAGAGCGCCGAGCCCGACCATACGGCCTCGAGCAGCCGGGTCATCTCCTCCGGGGTGGTCGCGCTCGTGTAGGCAGGGTCGTACGCCGAGACGGTCCAGGCCGCGTCGATGTCGGTGAGCGCCCGGAACGCCTCGACGGTGGTGCGGGTGTCCGTCTCCTCGACGAGGCGCTGATAGACGTCCGCGGTCCCACCGACGATCCGGGTCCGCGTGAGTCCGAGGCGCGTGAGGAGTTCCTCGACGGCGGTCGTGCCGATCTCGCCGAGCAGCACGTCGGCCGCTGCGTTGTCGGACACCGTCATCATCGACGCGGCCACATCGCGTCGGCTCATCGTCACCGGATCCCGGAAGCTCGCGATCCCCGTCGGGCCGGGGGTGCAGTCCGACGGCACGATCCGCAGCTGTCCGGATGCGTCGAGCCGGCCCGCGTCCACCTCCGCGCAGAACGCGAGGAACAACGGAAGCTTGTACACCGACGCGAGGACCACGCGTTCGTCCCCGCGCACCGACAGCATCGCCGCCCGCGGATCCGCACACCGGCGGGCGTGCAGCCATCCCGTGCAGCCCGCATCCGCGAAGACCGCCCGGATCCGGTCGACGGCCGTGTCCCGGCGAACCCCGCCGTTCACCGGACCCGCTCCTTGAACAGGACGCGGTCGAGGGCGTCGACGTGCACACCGACGTCGGCGTCGGCACGTCGCACGATGCGCACCCGCAAGGCCAGCGCGGACGGCGCCCAGTCCAACCAGGCCACGCCGGGCACCGCGCCGGGCGGCGAGGTCGACACCCCGAAGTGGGTACCGGCGGCCACGGCGGCGAGCACCGCGCGGTCGTCGACCGCCGGGGTGGTGTCGACATCGAGTCCTCGTTCGCGCAGCAGATCCTGCACGGCGTCGAAGGACGCCGGGTTCCCCGCCCGTGGCGGCGCGGCGAACGTCAGGTCGGAGAGCATCGGCAGACGCGGCCGGTCGGAGCGGGCGCTGCGGTGGTCGGCCGGCACGACCAGCCATCGCCGGAGTTTGACCACCGGGCCGGCGTCCAGTCCCTCGGTCAGGGCCGGATGTTCGACGACGGCGAGATCGCACATCCCCGATCGCACGGCGTCGACGAGCTCGACGGTGCTCGCGGATCGCGTCGACACGGTTGCCTCACCGCGTCGGCTCAGAGCTGTGACGCACAGGGTCACCAGGCGGTCGGGCAGCGCGCGGGTGGCCCCCCCAGTGCAGGAGCCCCCGGGCGCGGGCGACACGTCCGGCCTCGGCGAGGAAGCGGTCGGCGTCGTCGACGAGGAGACGCGCGCGGGGGAGCAGCTCCGCTCCGGCGGGAGTGAGGACCGCTCCCTGCCTGGTGCGATGCACGAGTTCGGAACCCAGATGTTGTTCGAGTTTCCGAAGTCCTTGTGACAGAGGGGGTTGCGTCATGTCGAGCGCCGCCGCAGCCCGGCCGAAGTGTCCTTCCTCCGCGACGGTGACGAAGAACCGGAGGTGGCGGATCAGGTCCATGGCAGGGGATTCGATCAGCACGGGCGGGTGACTCGCCGACCCGGTGTGTCGCGCGGCCGGATCCCGCCCGTCCTCCCCGTTTCGAACAGCGGCGATAGTTTTTCCGACTCGTGCGGGCGGCAGGTGCGTATTGGCGGGGCGATTCCTGTCGGCGGTGTCCTGTCGGCATGACATCCACCGAGTCCCTCTTCCGTAACAGATTGTCGCGCAGGCGTTTTCTCCACTCCACCCTCGCTCTGTCCTCCGTCGCCGCCGCGGCGGCCTGCGGCTCGCAGGACGGTCCCGTCGGCACGGTCCCGTCGACGACGGCCGATTCGGTACCCGATACGCAACTGCTCGCCGCCGGGGTCGACAAGCGTCTGAAGGAGATCGAGGACCGCTACGCCGTGAGGCTCGGAGTGTTCGCGCAGTCGCCGGTGACCGGGCGCGTCCACACCTACCGGGCCGACGAACGGTTCGCGATCTGTTCGCCTTTCAAGGTCTACGCCGCCGCGGCGATCCTGCGCCTCGAGTCGGAGGGATCCCTCCGGCTCGACGAGACCTTTCCGATCGACCCGGACGACATCGTCGTCAATTCGCCGGTGACCTCGGAACATCAGGGGCGTGTGCTGCCGCTCGACCGGCTGTGCGAGGCCGCCCTCACCCGCAGCGACAACACCGCCGGAAACCTGATGCTGCACCGGATCGGTGGGCCCGAGGCCGTCACCGCCTTCGCCCGCTCCGTCGGGGACGAGGTCACCCGGCTCGACCGGTGGGAACCCGAACTCAACGAGGCGGCCCGGGGTGACGAGCGCGACACGACCACCGCCGCAGGACTCGCTCACGGATTCCGTGAGGTGCTGCTCGGCTCGGGGCTGCCCGATCCCCAGCAGCGCACACTGCTCGGCTGGATGCGGGCGACCACCACCTCGGACACCCGGATCCGCGGGGGTCTGCCGCCGGGATGGACGTCGGCGGACAAGACGGGCGGAGGCAACCACGGGACGGTGAACGACGCCGGAGTGGTGTGGTCTCCGGACGGGCAGCCGATGGTGTTGGCGATCCTGTCGGACTCGACCACGGGTGACCCCGACGCCCCCCTCGAGGGCGGACCCGTCGCGGAGACCACCGCCGTGCTGGTCGATGCGCTCTTCGCCGTGCCGTGAGTACAGTGACCGGCGTGGGGCGCCGGATCGACGCAGATCCCCGCGTAACGACCTTGGCGAGACCCGGGTAGTATTGCCGCAGGTTATCGGCGTGTGCCGGCCTTGCGGCACAGTCGCGGAGGGTGCGGGCGAGCGTTCGGAACCCACATGGACGACATACCGATCGAGGACTTTCGGCGGACCCTGCCGCAGCGCATACCCCGCGCTACGGCTAGGTTCTACGTGAATGTCCGGAAGTTTCTCGTAGGTCTGAGCTTGAGAGGGATCCTTCGTGCCCGCTGAGAATGACACCAACCCCACCCTCAGCTACCCCGGTGGCGAACACACGATGTCGATCGCCAAGGCGACGGAAGGCAATGACGGTATCGAGCTGGGCAAGCTCCTCGCGGCGACCGGGTACACCACCCTCGACCCGGGTTTCGTCAACACCGCCTCCACGAAGTCGGCGATCACGTACATCGACGGCGAGAAGGGCATTCTGCGGTATCGCGGATACCCGATCGAGCAGCTCGCCGAGAAGTCGACGTTCATCGAGGTCAGCTACCTGCTGATCTACGGTGAGCTGCCGACTTCGGAGCAGCTCGAGGTCTTCACCGACAAGATCCGCCGCCACACCCTCCTGCACGAGGATCTCAAGCGGTTCTTCGACGGCTTCCCGCGCAACGCGCACCCGATGCCCGTCGTGTCGAGCGCGGTCAACGCCCTGTCGGCGTACTACCCCGACTCCCTCGATCCGGACGACTCCGAGCAGGTCGAGCTGTCGACGATCCGTCTGCTCGCCAAGCTGCCGACCATCGCGGCCTACGCCTACAAGAAGTCTGTCGGTCAGCCCTTCCTCTACCCCGACAACTCGCTGTCGCTGGTCGAGAACTTCCTGCGCATGACCTTCGGCTTCCCCGCCGAGCCCTACGAGATCGATCCCGAGATCGCTCAGGCGCTCGACATGCTGCTCATCCTGCACGCCGACCACGAGCAGAACTGCTCGACGTCGACGGTGCGCCTCGTCGGTTCCTCCGACGCCAACCTCTTCACGTCCATCTCGGGCGGCATCAACGCACTGTGGGGCCCGCTGCACGGCGGCGCCAACCAGGCCGTGCTCGAGATGCTCGACGGCATCCAGAAGTCCGACGGCGACGTCAAGGATTTCGTCCGCAAGGTCAAGAACAAGGAAGACGGCGTGAAGCTCATGGGCTTCGGACACCGCGTCTACCGCAACTACGACCCGCGGGCCGCGATCGTCAAGAAGACCGCCGACCGCATCCTCAAGAAGCTCGGTGCGGGCGACGAACTGCTCGAGATCGCCATGAAGCTCGAAGAGGCCGCCCTCACGGACGACTACTTCATCGAGCGCAAGCTCTACCCGAACGTCGACTTCTACACGGGCCTGATCTACCGTGCGATGGGCTTCCCGGACCGCATGTTCACCGTGCTGTTCGCCCTCGGACGCCTGCCCGGCTGGATCGCGCACTGGCGTGAGATGCACTCGGACCCGACCCTGAAGATCGGCCGTCCGCGTCAGATCTACACCGGTTACACCGAGCGTCCGTACACGTCCCTCGAGGAGCGCTGAACCCTCGTAGCGACCGGAAAGATCGACCGAATCCCGACGAGGAGACATCCATGACAAAGCCCGAAATCGAGTTCCAGGAGGGCCCCGCCCCCACCCAGTTGGTCATCAAGGACCTGGTGGTCGGCGAAGGTGCCGAAGCGGAGCCCGGATCGAAGGTCGAAGTCCACTACGTCGGGGTCGAGTTCGATACCGGTGAAGAGTTCGATTCGTCGTGGAGCCGTGGTGAGTCCATCACCTTCCCGCTGTCCGGTCTGATCGCCGGCTGGCAGGAGGGCATCCCGGGCATGAAGGTCGGCGGCCGTCGCCAGCTGACCATCCCGCCGGAGCTCGCCTACGGTCCCGCCGGATCGGGCCACCGCCTGTCGGGCAAGACGCTCGTGTTCATCATCGACCTGCTCGCCGTGCAGGTGCCGCCGGAGGTTCCGACGGTCGAGCCGGCGACCGGCCCGGCTCCCGCCGATCTCGTCGTCGAGGACATTACCATCGGTGACGGCGACGAAGCGCAGCCCGGCGGTGTGGTCGACGTGCACTACCACGGGGTGGAGTACGACACCAACGATGTGTTCGACTCGTCGTTCGCTCGTGGCGACTCCGTCCGCTTCCCGCTCGGACGGCTGATCCCGGGCTGGCAGGAAGGCATTCCGGGCATGCGCGTCGGTGGACGTCGCAAGCTCACGGTGCCCCCGCAGCTCGCGTACGGACCGGCCGGTTCCGGGCATCCGCTCGGAGGCAAGACCCTGGTCTTCGTGATCGATCTGCTCGGCGTCGGATAAAACCGACCCGCAACGACATTCGAGGCCCGCAACACCGGTGGAAGCACCGGGTTGCGGGCCTCGTCGTCGTTCGGTGCCCGGCTGGCTCAGTTGCGAGTGGCCCCGAGCATCGACAACGCGAGGTCGACGTAGTTGCGGGCCAGATCGTCGACGTCCACGCGGCCGGGCCGGTACCACCGGGCGACGTCGATCCCCAGCGACAGGATCGCCAGGGCCGCGGTGGGCACGTCGCCGACCCGGAACGCACCGCTGTCGACGCCCGAGGAGATGACCTCCCGGACCACGGCGTCGGTGCGTCTGCGGATCTCTGCGATCTCGCGGTAGTGCTCCTCCGAGAGCGCGTGCAGTTCGTACTGCGCGACCCGGCAGGTGGTGTGGTGCACGGCGTGGATCCGCACGAAGCGGTCGACGATGGCGCGGATCCGCTCGATCGGGTCGGTGGAACTCGCGGCGGCGCTCTCGACCTCCTCGAGAACGTGGAGGTGCCCGTTGCGGCCGGCCTCGAAGAGCACGGCCTCCTTGGACGGGAAGTGCACGTAGAGCGCGGCGGGGCTCAACCCTGCGCCGACGGAGATGTCGCGGGTGGTGGTCGCGTGGTAGCCGCGGCGAGCGAAGGACTCCACCGCTGAGGCGACGAGCCGACGCGCGACCTCGGAGCCGCCACCGGGGAGTGCTGCGGCGAGGGAATCGAGGGCAGGGGAGGCGGGGACAGGGGAGCCGGGGGCGGGCGTGTCGGGGGTCTGCTCGGGCGTGTCGGTCACGGGGTCCGTCCTGCGGGGTCGCGGAGAAGGCGTCGTTGACATCATGCACCGTCGTTGGTCTACTGAGTGAGCGCTTAGTTCGTTCCTGCTGAGTTCGTTCCTGCTGCGGCCGATACCCGAGTCGCCCGAAAGGATCCTCGATGCCTTCTCCCGTACTGTCCCGGCGCGACCTGGACTTCCTCCTGTACGACTGGCTCGACGTCGAGTCCCTCACCGCTCGGAGCCGCTTCGCCGAGCATTCCCGCGAGACCTTCGACGCCGTGCTCGACCTGAGCGCCGACATCGCCACGAAGCACTTCGCGACCCACAACAAGAAGGGCGATGCCCAGGAACCCCGCATCGGCGAGGACGGTCGCGTCGAGATCATCCCCGAGGTCAAGGACGCGCTCGACCTGTTCTGCAAGGCGGGACTCCTCGCCGGCGGGTTCGACGAGAAGCACGGCGGCATGCAACTGCCGGTCACCGTGCAGCGCGCATCGATGGCGTGGTTCCAGGCCGCGAACGCCGGCACCTCGGCCTACCCCTTCCTCACCGCCGCGAATGCGAGCCTGCTGGTCACCCACGGCAGCGACGAGCAGATCGGGACCTTCGTGCCGCCGATGCTCGAGGGCCGCTTCTTCGGCACCATGTGCCTGTCCGAACCGCAGGCCGGTTCGTCGCTCGCCGACATCACCACCAGGGCCGTGCCCGCCGCGGACGGCACCTACCGGCTGACCGGCACCAAGATGTGGATCTCCGGCGGCGACCACGAACTCACCGAGAACATCGTCCACCTCGTCCTCGCCAAGATCCCCGGCGGACCGGACGGGGTGAAGGGCATCTCGCTGTTCATCGTCCCGAAGTTCCTCGTCGAGGCCGACGGCACGCTCGGCGAACGCAACGACGTCGCCCTCGTCGGCCTCAACCACAAGATGGGCAACCGCGGTACCACCAACACCCTGCTCAACTTCGGTGAGGGCGTCCACACCCCCGGCGGTGAGGCCGGCGCGGTCGGCTACCTGCTCGGTGAGCCGCACAAGGGCCTGTCGTACATGTTCCACATGATGAACGAGGCCCGGATCGGCGTCGGCTTCCTCGCCACCTCCCTCGGCTACGCCGGGTACCTGCAGTCGCTCGACTACGCCCGTACCCGCGCGCAGGGCCGGCCGCTCGGTGCGAAGGACCCGGCCTCGCCGCAGGTTCCGCTCGTCGAGCACGCCGATGTGCGCCGAATGCTGTTGGCGCAGAAGTCCTATGTCGAAGGCGCACTCGCGCTGGGGTTGTACTGCTCGAAACTCGTCGACGTGCAGCGCACCGCCGAGAGCGACGACGAGCGGACCCGCGCCGGTCTGCTGCTGGACCTGCTCACCCCCATCGCGAAGTCCTGGCCGTCGCAGTGGTGCCTCGAGGCCAACAGCCTCGCGATCCAGGTGCTCGGCGGTTACGGCTACACCCGCGAGTTCGACGTCGAGCAGTTCTACCGCGACAATCGCCTCAACCCCATTCACGAAGGCACGCACGGCATCCAGGGCCTCGACCTGCTCGGCCGCAAGGTGATCATGCAGGGTGGTGCTGCTCTCGCGTTGCTCGGCGAAGAGGTGGGGGAGACCCTCGCCCGGGCGACGCAGGCCGGAGGCGACGCCGCCGCCTACGCGGAACAGCTGGGCGCGGCCGTGGCTCGCGTCGCCGAGACCACCGCGACGCTGTGGTCCACAGGCGATCCCGCTGTGGCCCTGGCGAACTCGTCGGTCTACCTCGAAGCCGTCGGACACGTCGTGGTGGCGTGGATGTGGCTCGAGCAGCTCCTGGCGGTGGGCGACCGCGAAGGCGACTTCTTCGACGGGAAGCGCGCTGCCGCACGGTACTTCTTCCGCTTCGAACTGCCGAGGACCGGCCCGCAGTTCGATCTGCTCGCGAGCCTCGACCGCACGACCCTGGACGTGTCACCTTCGGCTCTGTGACAAGGTCACCTTCGGCTCCGTGACAAGGTCACCTTCGGCTCTGTGACGGCACCTTCCAGGTGATCGTCAACGACCCGCCGACCGGTAGCGCATGCCACCGGTCGGCGTAGTCGTCGAAGGTGTCCACGATCCGGTCGACCACCGGGGTGACATCGTGTGCGGACACATATCCCGGAAGGCTCGGCGCCAGGCCGCGTCGCACCTCCCAGACGGGAACGGTGATGCGCGCCAGCGTCTCCGACCTGATCATGTCCGCCTCCGCGCGCGACGGCATCGCCCTCTTCTTCGACCGGCCACGCCGACCCGCCCGGGTCCGCTCCGCGTTGTCGACGGGCCAGAAAATGCCGTTGTCGCCCGCGGCCAACTGCCCGAAGACCCCGAGTTCGATCCCCGCCTCCTTCTCGACCAGCAGGTGCACGAGGTCGTGGGGAAGGTAGGGGTGACCGCCCGGACCGTTGCGCGGAGCGAGCTCCGGGCCGAGGTCGCGGTGCACCGCGACCTCGTACCCGATGCCGGGACCCTTCGTGAAGACGACGCGCATGTTCGTCACGTTAGGCCCCGCGGGCAGGGGCTCGCATCCGATTTTCAGGCGGACGCGCGCTCGACGAGCAACGACAGGGCATGACGCACCGTCTTCGCGAGAACATCCTGGGGGTCACCGTCGAAGCGCTGCTCCTCGCTGCGGGTGCCGTCCGGACCGGTCGTCGCGAAGCAGACCGTGCCCGGCGGGCGGCCGTCCTGCGGGTCCGGTCCACCGGCGCCGCTCACGGCGACGACGATGTCCGCGCCCAGGAGACGAGAGGTGCTCTCCGCCATCGTGCGGGCCGCGCTCTCGGATACGACCGGGCCTTCCGGAACCTCGAGCAGGCCGTACTTGACGTCGCGCGAGTACGCGACGATGCCACCCCGGAACCAGTCGGAACTGCCCTTCGCGGCACCCAGGCGGGCCGCGAGCGTGCCCGCGGTGAGCGACTCCGCGCAGCCGAGGGTCAGCTCCTTGTCGGAAGCGAGCTGAGCCAGCTGCTCGATCAACTCGTCGGAGGTGTCCGTCCCCTCCACCACGTCGTCATCGGCCATGCGTGTCTCCTTCCAGAGCATCGGGTCGCACCCAGCGGGTGAGCAGGGTGCCGTCGTCGTCGCACACCAGGTGCGCACGTCGCAGGGGAGTCAGGGCGGCCGTCGGCGAGTGCGCGATACGCGCGGCTTTGCCGGCCGCCAGGACCGGAGCCCAGGTCAGGCACAGCTCGTCGACGACGCCGTCCTCGATCATGCGGCCGAACAGATTCGGTCCGCCCTCGCACAGCACCCGGAGCCAGCCCGCCTCGCCGATCGCCGCGAGCAGGGAGGGCCCGTCGATCACCGCGTCGGCGATGACACGGACGTCGCCTCCGGCGGCCTCCACGGCGCGCCGGGCGGTCTCGGGGGCACGCGCGGTCGTGAACACCACGGGCGGGATCGTCGTGTCGGTGAACAGCCGCAGGTCGGACGGCAGGTCGCACGAGGCCGTCACCACCGCGACCGGCGGTATCGGAGCGAGTCCGGCCTCCTCCCGGCGCGCGCGCAGGGCTTCGGTGGTCCGGGCGCCGCCGTAGTTCTCGGCCCGCACGGTGCCCGCGCCCACGAGGATCACGTCGGCGAGTTCGCGCAGCAGGCCGAAGACCTTCTTGTCGGCGGGCGAGCCGAGGGCGCCCGATCGCCCCTCGACCGCCACGGCTCCGTCGAGGGAGGAGACGAAGTTGATCCGCATCCACGGCCGGGACAGTCCGTCCGGGTAGGCGTAGAGAGCGCGCAGCGTCGTGTCGTCCACGTGCTGCGCCGCATCGGTGCCGTCGAGTCGTCGCATGTCGCCGATCAGACCACTCCCGTCCGCCGGATGCACGTCACGCGCCGTGCCCGGCGTCGAGATCGCCCACGGACTTGAAGGTCATGAGGCGGTCCAGGTCGCCGCGGAGCTCACCGCGTTCGGGTTCGAGGAGGAAACCTCCGTGGTCGCCGGTCGTGAACGTCTCGAGGATCCGGCCGACGAACCATGCGCGCGGACCGTCCAGCACGGGCAGTCCGTGGGGTCCTTCGCGCCACGAGCAGCGGTCGAACTTGTCGATGTCGTCGCCCGTGTGCTCGCCGAACAGCGTCGCCAGGTCGCGGTCGTCCGGGGTCAGGACGTGCACGGCGAGGTGCTTCGCCTTCGACGCCACCCGGTAGGTCCGGTTCTTGTTCGACAGCGCCACCAGGAAGCGGGCCGGATCGATCGCGGACTGGGTCGCGAAGCCGATGAGGCAACCGCTGCGTTCCTCACCGTCGAATGCGGTGACGATGAACATCGGGTAGTCGAGCTGTGAGGCGATGTCCGCGAAACCGTCGGCGGATCCTTCGAGTGGGGTGTCGGCCATGAGCCGAATCGTACGGCCGTGGCACCGCTCCGGCGGTGGGTTCGGCCGCGGTGCGACTGTGAGTTTGATCGGTGTGTGACGGGGGTACCCGCCGCAGTATGGACGCCGAGCACAGAGGTGACGGATCGTCGGGTGCCACACTGGCCCCCGATGACCCGCGCAAACCCGACTCCCCGACCGATCTGTCCAAGCCGTCGTGGAAGTATGTGCTGCGCAGGACGATTCGGGAGTTCAGTCGGGACCAGTGCACGGATCTCGCCGCCGCGCTGACCTACTACGCCGTGCTGTCGCTGTTCCCCGCGCTGCTCGTCGTCGTCTCGTTGCTCGGCGTGTTCGGCCAGGGGCAGACGACGGTCGACACAGTGCTCGGCATGGTCGAGGACCTCGGGCCGTCCTCCGCCGTCGACACCCTCCGAGGGCCGATCGAACAGCTCGTGTCCGCACCGACAGCCGGATTCGCCCTGGTCGTCGGTATTCTCGGCGCGTTGTGGTCCGCCTCGGGCTATGTCGGCGCATTCGGCCGCGCCATGAACCGGATCTACGAGATCGAAGAGGGCCGGCCCGTCTGGAAGCTGCGCCCGTTGATGCTGCTGATCACTGCTGTGGCCCTGGTGGCAGCCGGTGCGACCGCCCTGATGCTCGTGATCAGCGGTCCGGTCGCACGCACGATCGGTGACGTCATCGGCCTCGGCGACACCGCCGTGACGGTGTGGAACATCGTCAAGTGGCCCGTGATGCTCGCACTGGTGGTCATGATCGTCGCCGTGCTGTACTACGCGACTCCCAACGTGTCCCAGCCGAAGTTCCGCTGGGTCAGCCTGGGATCGCTCATCGCGATCCTCGTGTGGATCGTGGCTTCGGTGGGATTCGCCTTCTACGTCTCGAATTTCGGCAGCTACAACAAGACCTACGGCTCGCTCGCCGGCGCGGTGATCTTCCTGCTGTGGCTGTGGATCACCAATCTGGCGCTGTTGTTCGGTGCCGAGTTCGACGCCGAGATGGAGCGCGGCCGCCAGCTGCAGGCCGGAATGCCTGCCGAGAAGACACTGCAACTGCCCGAACGTGATTCGCGCGTCAGCGAGAAGAACGCCGCCAAGCTGGAGGAACTCGTCGAGCACGGGCGCAAGCTGCGTGAGGCCCACAGCTCCGACAACGCGGACTCCTCCGGGGAGGCGGCCGACCCCGTGGACCCTACCGGGCCCGCGACGGAAAGGAATCCGCGATGACGACCCCCACCGGCAATGCACGCCCCGTGGCCGAACAACCGAAGAACCTGTCCACGGTCGAACTCACCGAACGACTCACAGAACAGGTCTCGACCCTGGTGCGGACCGAGGTCTCACATGCGCTCGAGGAGGTCAAGTCCAAGGGCACCCGCATCGGTGTGGGCGTGGGGATCTCGGGTGCGGGAGCGATCTTGTTGTTCCTGGGTCTGGCGACGCTGATCGCGACGGCCGTGCTCGGCCTCGCCACGGCCGTCGAACCGTGGCTCGCTGCCCTCATCGTCGCGCTCGTGGTGCTCGCCGTCGGTGGCATCCTCGCCGCGGTCGGTGCCTCGAAGGCGAAGAACGCCGCACCGCCCGTGCCGGAACGCACGGTCGCCAGTGTCCGCGCCGACATCGACGCCGCGAAGGGAGCTACGAAGTGACCGCATCCGACAACGGTGGTCGTCCGGACGAGGTGTCGGACATCGAACGTCAGCGGGCCGAACTCGCCGCGACCGTCGGCGAACTCACCGACAGACTCGACGTTCCCACCCGGGTCAAGCAGTCCGCGGCCGAACGCGCCGAGGAGGTCCGCAACCGGCCCGATCTGATCGCGATGGCCGGTGGGGTCGTCGCCGCCGTGCTCGTGCTGGTGCTCGTGAGGCGCAGACGGAGGAAGTGACACAGACACGGATCGGCGGACGGAGACCGCACATGTACTCGGCGGACGGAGACGAGGTCTCCGTCCGCCGATCCGTGCGGGTCATGGGGTCGATCAGCCGCCGAGTTGTTCCTTCAACGCGTCGAGCACGGCCGGGTCCTCGATCGTCGACGGCACGGTGTACTCCTCGTGGTCGGCGATCTGCCGCATGGTCTTGCGGAGGATCTTGCCGGAGCGCGTCTTCGGCAGGGCCTGGACCACGGTCACGTCGCGGAAGGTCGCGACCGCGCCGATCTGGTCGCGGACCATCGTGACGAGTTCCTGTCGCAGGGTCTCGGGATCGATCTCCACGCCGGACTTGAGCACCACGTAACCCGACGGGCGCTGGCCCTTCAGTTCGTCGCGGATGCCCACCACGGCGCATTCGGCGACGGCGGGATGCGAGGCCACCACGGCCTCCATGCTGCCGGTCGAGAGCCGGTGCCCGGCAACGTTGATCACGTCGTCGGACCGGCCGAGGACGAAGACGTAGCCGTCCTCGTCGACGTAGCCCGAGTCGCCGGTGAGGTAGTAACCGGGGAAGGTGTCGAGGTACGAGCGGCGGTACCGGTCGTCGTCCTGCCACAGGCCGGCCAGTGTGCCCGGCGGCAACGGCAGACGGATGACGATGTTGCCTTCGGTGTTCGGATCGACGGGCTTGCCTTCTCCGTCGACGATCTCGACCCGGTATCCCGGCACGGGGACGGTGGGGGAGCCGGCCTTGAGCGGCATCGGTTCGAGGCCGCGCATGTTCGCGGCGATCGCCCAGCCCGTCTCGGTCTGCCACCAGTGGTCGACCACCGGGCGGTCGAGCACCTTCGTCGCCCAGTGGTAGGTGTCGGGGTCGAGGCGCTCACCGGCGGCGAAGAGCGTCTGCAGCGAGTCGATGGGGTACTTCTTCAGCTCCTCGGCGTTCGGATCCGCCTTGCGCACAGCGCGAATCGCCGTGGGAGCGGTGAACAGGGCCTTGACGCCGTTCTCGGCGATGATCCGCCAGAACGCACCCGCGTCGGGGGTGCCGACGGGCTTGCCCTCGTACATCACCGTCGTCGCACCGACCAGCAGCGGGCCGTAGACGATGTAGGAGTGGCCGACCACCCAGCCCACATCGGAGGCGGTCCACCACACGTCGCCCGGATCGATGTCGTAGATGTTGTGCATCGACCACGTCAGGGCCACGGCGTGCCCACCGTTGTCGCGGACCACGCCCTTGGGCTTCCCGGTGGTGCCGGAGGTGTAGAGGATGTAGAGCGGATCGGTCGCCGCGACCGTCACGGGCTCGGCGGGGGACGCGTCGGCGCACAGCTCGTCCCAGTCGAACCACGCCGCCGAGGACGTCTGGTAGTCGGCCGCCGAACCGGGGATCTGCTCGCGGTTCTTCACGATCACGGTGTGCGGCGGGGTCGGCGACAGACCGATCGCCTGCTCGACGATCGGCAGGTACTCGACCGTGCGGCCGGGTTCGAGGCCGCCGGAGGCGGTGACCAGCACGACCGGCGTGGCGTCGTCGATGCGGGTCGCGAGCTCCTTCGCGGCGAACCCGCCGAACACCACCGAGTGCACCGCCCCGATGCGGGCGCAGGCGAGCATCGCGATGGCGGCCTCGGGGATCATCGGCATGTAGACGATGACGCGGTCGCCGGCAGCCACACCCTGGTCGCGCAGCACACCGGCGAACTTCGCGACCTCGTCGAGCAGTTCGGCGTAGGTGTACGTGCGCTTGGCCGGGACCATCGCCGAATCCCAGATCAGGGCCGGACGGTCGCCGTTCCCTGCCTGTACGTGCCGGTCGAGTGCGTTGACGCTGGTGTTCAGCGTGCCGTCCGGGAACCACTTGTACGACGGTGCCGCCGAGTCGTCGAGGGCTCGCGTCGGCGCGCTCTCCCACTCGACCGCGCGGGCGGCCTCGAGCCAGAATCCCTCCGGATCCTCGGTGCTCCGGCGGAACGCCTCCTCGTACGAGCCCATCGTTCGTGTCCTTCCTCGACGGCGGTTGTGGCGCGAACCACTCTATGTGACCTGCAAGGGGGTGGCTGCAGGTCTGCGTCGGACGGCCACAACCACGCGACGAACGGACGAAGTGCCTACCCTGAGCCGCATGACCTCGATCGCGGAAGACCTGCTGCTCCTGCTTCTCGACGACGAATCGGGAAAGTCCGTCGTCGACGGGGTGAAACTGCCGCGTGTTCTCGCCGGTGCCGTGCTCCTCGAACTCGCCCTCGACGACGTGGTGGCCGTCGACACCGAGGGGAACCAGGTGAAGAAGGGGCGGATCGCGATACGCACCGAGGCACGACCCGCCGATCCGATCCTCGCCGAGGCGGTCGAGCGGCTCGGCTCGGGCAGGCCGGTGAAGCCGACGGCGGCCATCGAGAAACTGCAGAAGGGCCTGCAGGAGAAGCTTCTC
>Ga0182738_1001819_pt1 | contig 25911 bp, 29 predicted proteins | sample eDN5th30CBELigMG_FD_128876 | JGI IMG/M metagenome (GOLD analysis project Ga0182738, IMG submission 128876) | Enriched Miracle-Growth compost microbial communities from Emeryville, California, USA - eDNA 5th pass 30_C BE-Lig MG (version 2)... ...
ACTTCTTTGGGTGTTTCTTTCTTCTTTTCTTTCACTTCTCGTGGAGTTTCCTTCTTTTTCTCTTTCATCTCAGGTCCTTGAATATTTTCCTTTAATATAATTCCAGACAAAAATTCTTTACCATTAGTGTTTTTATCACTCTTTTTGACAGTCTTTTCAACAGAAGGATCTTTAATTGGAGGAATATCTAATTTCTTGAGTTCAACCTGACCACTTTTTGAATTGACGAGGACTTGTTTAATATCATGAGGATTCTCAAGACTTTGTCTAAGCTTGTCTTTGATTGGATCAGTTTGCTTAGGGGTCGAATCTCTGTCAATCTGATCTTTGTTTTTAATTGAAGTTTGAGATGGTTTGAAATGGAAATCTTTTCTATCATTAATTCCTTCATATAAATCAGCTCTCAAAATTCGTCCCTTCTTTTTAGATCCGAGCATTTGGTTCCAATGGTACCTTGAAAAGTCCAAGAAAGGCCTAGTCAGTTATTGACAAAAATTTAGCAGTGATTCCTACTGATCGCAGATTCTTGTATAGTTGGTTATTGTCTTGTGTTCATTGAAGGCTATGAGAAATTTTCAAGAATTTTATAATGGTTTTTTTGGACCTCTATTTCTGGTAGCACTTTGAGTTCTAAGCTGGGGCAATTCGGGCTTCTTTAGGTTTTGGGCTGTGACTGCTGAAGGAATCTCAATTGGCAATGTACTATAAAGGAAAGATGGCCATTAATGAAAGAGATCTAATGTGATACACTCGAACAGGAGAAGTGGTTTGTCTAATTAAAGGGAGAGCAGGTAAAAATTGCTTGAGAATGAGAGTTGGAGGCGTAGGGTAAGCGAAGTTGGGATTGGAGTTTCGCTTTTTGCTGGAGGCAGAGTTATAATAACTCATTTTTTTCCAAATAAAAATAATCTGGGATTAAATTCTTTTCAAAAAGTTAAAATCTTTTTTTAAAAGCAGGAAAATTCTCTCTGGTTTTTAGTTGATCATAAAAACTCTCTGAGGGAGGGAGGGCAATTAAAATTTCTTTTGGAAATAAAAAGTTTTTTATTGAATTATATAGTAGTAATAAAAATAAGTAGTCATTATCAATTTAAAAAAGCAATAAGGAGATTTTTTTCTCAACAAAACAACTATTATTGGTAGATAAAATTAGTTTCCTTATTATATAAAACTTCGAATTTTCCCAACTCCATTTCTTGCTGGTTGATAATTTCAGCAAGTCTCTCTTGATTATCGTTCAAATAAAGTTCCAAGTCGAGTGTCTAGAGAAAATTGTGAGTGAGTATTAAAAAAATTTTTTATACCTTTCTAACAAGATCGAGAATAACTTCTTTATGTCCTTCAATAATTGATGAATAAGAAGGATTGCTGTTAATCTCAATCAGATAAGGTTTCAGATTCTCATCGAGAAGGATATCACAGCCCAAGAGTTCAAAATATCCAAGTTTTTTGTCCAATTTGAAGTCGGCACATCTGATTGTATGAGCCAAAATTTTCTTGATTTCATGATATAATTGCTGAATTCTTTCTTCTGAAACACTCAATTTCTCTTTCAAATAAGCCTATAATGTAAAATGTTGGTTTCTTTTGAATGACTAGAATTTCACCTCTAAAGCTCTCATGGACCAGATGGAAGTTTCTTTGAGAGTGGCATAATCAGGATGCTTCTTTTGGATTGCATTATTTGTAATATGAGCAAGCTTGTCAAGTTCGTCTTTTTCATTCACATCAAGAGAATAACCATTGAGACAAAGTCTGCAGTATCCATGATGGAATAATACAAACAAAGGTTTAGTGCTGGCAATCAATATATAACATCTTATTTCGAATGTTAGAAAGAGAGGAAAAATGATTTTTGAAAAACCTGATGTCAAATTTTCTGTTATTGAGCAATAATGGTTTATCAATGTATTTTTGGATGATCACTTTTTTCTTGACAATTTCGATTTTCTTTTCTGACTCTTCATCAGTTTTACTTTCATCGACATTTTCGATATTTTTCTGGCCAAATAGTTCATTTGCAGCATATTTTCCAAGATTGAATCTTTTTGTTGCAAGGAAATCTTCTTTGAATTTGGCTATATCTCTTACAATTTTGAGGTTGATTCCTTTGTTGGCATTATAAGGCTTGGTAATCCATAATCCTTCATTTGGAGAGTTGATAAACAAAAGTTCATCTGAAAGAATATCCAATCTATACGTAAGAGGCATAAACTCATCCATCTTTAATCCATTAAATGCCGGATTATTGGCTTCAAAATCTCTCAATGTTTGAGTCAAGCCATTCTTTGAGGCGATAATATTGATATTTGAAATGTGGTTAACCTAAAAAGAATTTTTGATGGGAAAGTTTTCAATTTAGTACGATTTGTTGGCCTTCTTTGAAACTTAGGAAGTCAATTTCATGAAGTAATTGAACCCATTTGATATCATATTTATTGGAGAAAGCAAGGCTTTGGTCCATTATAACGAATTTACTTGGGAAGAAAGTGTTAGCTAGATGTTGAAGAAACGAGATTTACTCATCATTGAAATAGCTTTGGATAAGTTTATCATTGTTTCCTTTTCCAATAAAGACTTTTCTAGGTTGAGACTTGTCATGAGTTTTGCCAGCACCATTGGTTGTGGCGTCGTTTGAACCAGCTCCTTCACCATCTGCATCTTCTTCTCCATCTAAAACAGCAATAAGATTTTGGGATAATCTAAGATAAAACCTGAGGCATTAAAGACTGAAAATTTATCAGAGATTATTCCTTGTCTTTCAATTTCCCAAAGGTGTTGATCACAGAAACTCCTAGATCATATTAGTTGATCACAAATTATGAAGATAGCTAACTCACTTGCAAATTCCTTGAAGCCAAGTATCAATAGATTTGTAGTAGAATTTGATATCATAGTATCCTTTTGAAACAAACTTGTAGCTGTCAAAAATCGAGACAACTCCATTATTCCATCTTGCTCCAATTGTTTGTTCTCCAGTTGGACCACCCAAGAAAATTTCAACATGAACCATGTCATGTCTTTGCTTCTTTTTCTAACAAGATGTGAATACTAGCAAGCTATCTCAGTTACTTTGGGATCATAGTATGTTCCACTATAGAAAACAAGATCACCGGGTTTCATCTCTTCGAATGGGACATCAATTGGTAAAGTATCATATTGATAAGCCTTTTGGAGAAATTGTTACCAAGGAAATTTTTCAAAAAAAATGTACCTGATTCCATCTTCCAAGTGTAAAGCCGAAATCTTCACGTAGGTCATGTACTACTTGTCTGACAAGAGCACAACAATCCAAGAATAAAGGAGAATTATAATTCGCATCTTCAGGTGTCAGATATCTAGAGAAGAAGAAATTGTTTATTAAAATAGCTTTGAAGATGTTCAAACCTTTTTGCATAAGGGATACCGAGATATTTTTTGGCGGTTTCGACAAATTTATTACGAAGAAGATCTTGGAATTCTTTGGTTGATCTATCAACAATTTTTTTATTTCGAAGATATTGTTTGTTTTTAAATTTGTCTTTTCTTTGTTTTCTAAAGTCTTTGAATCTGTCCTGAAGCGAGAAATTTGCTTCTCCGCCAGTGATTATGAGAGATCCCTTTTTGGGGTCGTTATCCTCCAAAAGATGGTTTTTTAAATCTCCTTTGGGTACAAGACCTATGTCTGAGGGGCTAAAATTGACTTGTGATTGGCTTTCATTTTGGGTGGTTTGAGGTTCAGTGTTAGTATCCATGATGAAGGGAAATGAGTTTGTTTCTGTTGAGTTTTTTTCTCCTTGTTTGCGCTTAAAATAAAATCAATTATTAATTTAAACAGCAAATTCATCCAGATTATATTTGATAAAAGCTACCTGATACTTCTTGGAAAAAGATTTCGTTGTTGTTGTGAAATATTGAAAGTTAAGGAGAAAACGTTTTAGAATTTTTTTCTCAATGAAATATTCTAAAGCAAAAGTTCAAAAGCTCTTATGGCAGAAGAGATCTGATTGATACAAGGGGTGCAAAATTTTTTTTCATGAAAATTCTCAACTTGATGGTTTGGATTCCCGTGGAAAAAAAAAAAAGAATTTGATTTTTAAGAATTTTCTTAATTGTTTGATTTGCAAAGAAAACCGGAAGAAGCCACAAAAATTTTTTGAAAAAAGTAGATTTTCTGAGGAGAGCAAATTTTTTGCCTTTTCAAGTTCTTCAAAAGCGATTTCTTCAAAGAAAAAAAAATTGTCTGAAAAAACTTTTCTTTCACGAGGATCCAAACCATCAAGCTGAGGATTTTCATGAAAAAAATGTTTCAAGCATCATCTCTTTTGAAGAACTGGGTGGTTCATTCTCACCAAAAAAGGAATTCTTGATCATAAGAAATTCAGGTACCAAAATGAGACGGAAGAGGGTTACCAAGAATAAGATTCAAGGAAAAACACAAGGAATAAGAAAGTGTGATAACTAAGCGTTTAATTTTGGTTTTGTATCAGAGTAATCGCAACGATTATTTTTCAATAAGATTTTAAATAGTCAATAAGAGAAGATATAAATTTGCTTTTGGAACTAAAATAATGGATGAAGGAATAAAGCGTGTGACTCAGAGCGCTAATTGGCGTGTAAAAGTTTACTTGCTTAATGAGGGCGGTGATTGGGACGATTGTGGGGCTGGCAACCTCGAAATCGCCAAAGAGGTACGTGGCGATGAAGAAATAGATTTTCTAAGAGTCATCCATACTGATGAGCCAACCAAAGTTTCGTCAATTGATTTGACCTTCGAAAGGCTTAAAAAGCTAAGAGGAGGGAGTGATAATGAGCGATATGTGTTGAATCTCCCAATTCGGAAGGACAACCAATTCGAGAAGCAAGGAGGTAAGAGACAGTATTTTTGCAATGTTGAAGCTAAAATTAAAAAGAATCAATCATTGCATGGAATGATCGAGATATCGAAGAAGAAGTCGCCATCAGTTTTCTGGATACAGCTGTTGTGAAAGAGACTTGGTAAAATGTGATGAAATTCAGTCCTTAATTTTCTGAAGGAGAGTCATATGTGCCAAAACAGGAAGAAATCCAGATCTGAAGGATCAATTCAAAGATTTGGATAAACTGATAATTCCTACGATAAAGAATCTCGAACAAGTTAGGACTGAAGTAGATCTGACAAGTTTTTCCTTGATTCTCATGCCCCTTTTAGCTTGAAACAAGAAAGAATTGGATGATTTATGCAATCAAAGATAATGTACGAGTTTTAGTAATTATTTTGAATAATTTTTTTAGAGCGCCTTTCTTCAAAATCTATTTCAAGTTTTCCGTGATTGTGAAGACCTTGAAATTCTCGATAGTCTCCATGTGATCCATGACATCATTCGCCTTCTCAGTAATTTGGGAGCGTTATTTGAAACCTTACATCAATTAGTTTTTTCAGAAGATGTGCCATTATTGGAACTATTGTTATCAGATGAATACTATTTGTTAGTTTTCGGAGCTCTCGAATGTAATTTGGATGATTGGTTTATTTTTTAATTTTTTAATAGATGACCCTGGAGTGAAGGTGAATCCAAGACCAAAATACAGAGAATTTTTGGAAAATAAGGCTTCATACAAGAAAGTGTTGGATTTTCAAGATGAGACAATTTTAAAGAAAATTCGTTTGAACTACAGAATCAGCTATTTGAAAGATACAGTTATCAGTTCCATTATTGATGACCCCTTATCAAGCCAATTCAACGCAGTAAGTTTTCGAACTATGGAAGCATTCTGATTTTGTAAAGATTAGTTATTATACAAGCCATGCGATTTATGAGCATATAATGAATACAGATGAATATTTGGATACTCTTTTCAGTAAATTGACGACCCAAATCAGCGATGCTGTCGGTTTTCTCTATGAACTCCTTCAAATTGTCAAGTCAAGCGTTCAAGTATTTCTTAGAATATGGACTAAATTCTCATAATATTCGCAATAGGTTGATGAGAAGACAGAATTTTGCAGTAAATTGGTAAAAAAGAATATTTATGGAACGATCGCCAAGGCATTGAGCAATCTTTATTCAGCAGATTATAGAGAGGAGATTGAAGAAGAAAGAAAGAATATAATCAAGATCAATTTGATTGATATTTTGTTTTATTTATTGCAATTCGAATTAAATGCTTTCATCGACTTTTTGAAGTCTGGCGGTGCTGAATCAAAATTGATGATTGAGGGAATAATAAATAGCTTTTTCTTTGGGGATCAAGGGCTTCAGATTCAGACGGCAGAATTGATAAAACATTTGATTGACACCCTTCATGAAAGGAAGAATGAAATTCTGGATATTTTTTACGACAGTTTTATCCCTGCTTTTGTTGAACATTATAAAACTCTGGAGAATAATGAAAAGTTCTACTCCTTTGTGCAACAATTCATCGAAATTTTGGCTCATTGTCTAAAATCCCACGGGTACAGAATCAGACACTATATAATTCACCATAAATTGCTGCACAAGTTATACCCTGGATTCACTGCAAAGGAGAAATCGATTCATTTGGCTTTGATTCGTTTGCTCAAGAATATTGCATTATCTCAAGATGATTTTCTTTTGAAATACGTGGTTCATAACCATCTTTTGGATGATATTTTTGAGTTATATGTAAAGAATGCCTTCAAGAGTAACTTGTTGAATTCTGCTTGTTTGGAATTATTTGGGTTGTTCAGCAAGGAGAATATAAAGAAACTCATTATTGAGTTTGTTGACAGATTCAAAACGAGAATTCAAGAGCTCCATTTAGAAAGACATTTTGAAAAGATGTTTATAAAATACGACCAAATAACTGAAGATACAAATAAAACTGCCATGCAAGAAGAAGTTGAATTACCCAATGGCGTCAAATTGCCAGTCTCAAATACCACGACAGGGTAAGAGAGATACTTTTTGAATAGTAATTAATTTTCAAAACATAGGGCTGAGAAGTTTGGAAATTATACAAGAATGGAGAGAGAATCATTGGAGGATGAAGAATATTTTGAGAATGAGGACGACGAAGATGATGCAAATAAAGCTGGAAATGAGGCTAAATCAGAGGCTACAAATGGAAGTAATTCTCCAAAGAGCGATAGCGGATCAGCATCTCCTGCAAGCAGCGTCCTTTCAGAGGAACAAATAAAATCAAATATGGACAGTTTACAGAGATTAAAGAATAAAATTGCATCAAAGAAGAAAGAGTCTGATGAAGAAGATACAGGTTTCTTTTTTGGGAATAAAACGAAAAAAGTGTCGGCTCCCTCGACCCCTGAACGGTCTCCTGGGCCAATTAACATTCAATTTAGTTTTTCAACAAATAATAATGATTCAAATAATGTAAAGAGAGCTGGTATCGATCTGACAAGCGATGAAGAATTGAATGATGCAGGACAAATAGATCCACAAAAGAAGATTAAATCATAACAAGATTAAGAAATCTTGAGACTTGTAAACTTAATGAATTTAAGAAATTTATGTAATTTGATATTTGTTATTGTATAATCAATTCTTAAATTTCCTCCTCTGAGAACTTTTTGGACAACCTTCATACATATTATTGGTATCATAATATTATAAGTACTTTTTCTGATTTCTGAGAGGTTTAGGAAGAGATGAAGAGAAACTTACTTCATTGATTGACAAACACTTTTTAATTGTTATTTTTAAAAAATTATTGCGCTCCTTGTTTGCTCGGATTTTAATGGAAAAAATTTCGACACAAGACTTGAAAGCGACTTTGGAAAAATTAGAAGAACCATTACGTCTTAAAGACCTTGCTCGACAATTAAACCTGATCAGAGAAGAAGATATTTTGGCTCTTGAGAAACGCTTGAAAGAAGGTCAGACTGAACTTGAAATGTAATGTGGGTGGTTTTGGATTGTTCTAATGAAGGTTTTAGAAACCTCGTAGAGATTCCTCATAGTGAGAATAAAGAGAATACTGGTCATATCGAGTATATTTTAGAATATAAGCCAGTTGACGAGAAGGAGAATTATGATAATCTTAATGATCAAGAATTAATGAAAGTTTATCAAGGATTGATGTTTAAGGTGAATAAATTGAAAGATCAAAAGTCTAAATTGAACAACTCTGAAGTCAAGAATAAATATATCAAAGCTTTACATAAATATAATGAACTTAAGGTAAGAGAGTAGAAGGAGAAATTTGAATGAGTAATTTTTCAAAAGGATATTGGTCAAGTTGTGATGGGAAAATTGGCAGAACTTCAAGGTAAAACGGTTGGTGAATTGTATGAAGAATATGATCTCGACTTAAAAGATTAGAAAGAAAGATATTTTTATTTGTTTTTTCCTTTTCAATTTACTTACTCTCCATTATTTATATGTATAAAAAATATAGTTCGAAATTTATTTACGATATTGTTTTTAATTCAATATGCAAATCCACCTTGAGAAGAAAGAAGAAGCAAATGTTTCAAAATTTTTATTCTGTAAACTCTCCAATAGTGGGATTCTCGACTTTTTTGTAATCCTCACCACTCATAGAAAATGAGGTAGTTCTTAATCCAGCATTAAAATTAATAGTTGGTCCTTGTGAGAATAACGACTGATCAACATATGTCTTAACACCCCAAAGGCTTCCAAAAGGTGGAACAGCACCAGGAATACATTTTGTAAGAGTTTTGACGTCTTCAGGTGGAGCAAGGTTAACTTTCTTTGTACCAACCATTTGTCGAACAAGTTTCCAAGAGACTTTACGGGCTGCTGATAAAACAATCAATAAGAAAATGTTGTCTTTTTCTTGTTTGAGCAGCATTGCCTTAGCACCGCTTGCAAGAGTAACTCCTCTGACTTGTGCAGATTCTTCACTTGTTTTTGTTGGACGATGAGTTGTCATTTTGAATTCAATGTTTTGATCGGTGAGAAGTTTTTCTAGCGCTGCAAATGTTGAAGGATCTTCAACTTCAACAGGTCCATTTTGAGTATTGTTGGTGTCATTATTATTATTGTTGTTGTTATTGGATTCCATTTTAAGAAAAAAATTTAGAATTTCTAATGAAAATTATTTTTATTTTTATTTTCAAGGAAAGGAAGGGGGCATCGAAAATCTTGAATCACGAAAGTAAATGGTTATACATAAATGTTTAGTTTTTTTTTTTCGGAGAAAAATATGAAACTGAATCTTTCTTTTGTTTTCTCCAGCTGAACCTTTATTTATATATTGACTGAGATAATCTTCAGCTAATTTGATCAGTTGACGTTGATTTTCTTTACTCTTGTGTTCCCAATGAGCCACATTCCTACTCGTTGCGTAATAATGCTTCAACTTTTCTTCGTGCTGATTAATAAAATGATAATACAACGCATCAAAAACATCAGCCCAATCATGTTCTTTTTTTCCAACTGACAAAGTTGGGCCCTTTTTATATGAGCTCATTCTTTTGATATAATTACTTGAGGAAAAATATGGTCTTGTCATCATAAGATGCATGTTGTGACATTCCGTACGTATTTGGCACCATAACCCAATCGTAAGAGTACTCCATGAACCATTTATAAGACTCATTGGAGTCAATACCACACAGCAACATAAAATTTCCAACATACATAAGCCTTTCAATGTGGTGTAAATAGCCGTATTTATCGACTTTTTGGATCAGATCGTCGATACATTGGATCCCAAGGCTACCTTTTCCATACCAATTTTCATTGAGTTTATTGTGGTGGTTGAAGAAATTGGAGGCTCTTTGTTTTTCACCTTCAAAAACATACAATATTCTGACATATTCTCTCCAACCAATTATTTGTCTTATAAAGCCCTCTAAAGATTGGATTGGAATTTTTGGACGTTTCTCATAATATTCCATCGTTCTCTTTACAATATAAGGAGCTGTTAAAAGTCCAATATTCATCATTGGAGAGAGAATTGCATGAAACACGAAAGGGTAATCAGAATGCACCGCATCTTGATATGGTCCAAAAGCTTCTAGTTTTATTCCTAAAAATTTGTCAAGCCATTCTTCCACACTGTCAAAATCGACTGGGTAAATAAAATGAGTTGTCTGTCCAATATTATCCTTGAAATTAGCCTCAACATATTGTTTCGCTTCTGAAATATAAACTGCTTCAATAGGTTTAGGAAGAGTTGGAACTTTGAATTGTGGGGAAGGATGGAAAGGTTTTCTATTTTCTGTATCATATGTCCAATGAGTTGGATCTTTCCCATCTTTTGGCATTAAAATATTCAGTCTTCTTCTTTGCCATCGATAAAACGAACTGCCATGGGTATATTTTTTCTTTGTATGATGTTCTTCAGTTTCACCCAGAAAATCTTGCAAATCTTTATTCGTGCATAAAAATTGCTTGTTTTCATGGACTCGAAGAGTAATATTTTCTTTAAAGCAAATATCATTGAGGAGCTCATTTAAAGCATGATCAACAACATCGTAGCAGTCAATAGTCAGGTTTGGGGAGTGCTTTTTAAGACCCAGAATAAGGGAGGTAAGATCTTGTTTATATTCTTGGTATTGAACTTTGAATTTTTGTGATGTCAAGTATTCGCTATAGAATTTGAGAGTAGCTCTATGATACATAAGTTTGAGTTTGTGAAAGTTGAATTTGGTAAAATAAGTCGGCTCTTCAAATAAGATGATTTCATCATACTGTTTCAGATTGTTGGTATCTTTGAAGATATGTACAGGGAAAACGATGAAAACTTTATGTTCTTTACGATGTGACATTGTTTTTTGTAAGTTGAAAATGTATGTATGATAAAATTAGGATTATAGAAAAAAGAAATTTTCAAGAATTTATATGATTTCAAATTAAAATTAAATTTGGTTTAAAAGGAATTTCTTATTAACTTTCAGAATAAAATTTGTCGAATTTTCGATGGTAAATTTTAAACGAGAAAATGAGTTGAAAGGATGCAAAAATTGCCAAAACCTTCCGAAGAAATAAATGTCTATATAATAAATTTTCTAAATAAATAAGCTACAATTTTCTTTCAATAAAAAGTTTTTCATAAATCTCCATCAAGGTTAAAACTCAAATTATTTTCCCCATCGACATAATGTTCTTGTTTATTTTTGATAAGATCTTGAAGAAATTCATCTTCATCAATATGTTGTTCGTTTATTTTATTTCCTTGAATGACGAGAGAATTTGATTTTTCAAGCATATTTTCAAAATCCGAAATTAATTCACGATTAGTGAAATAAGCTTCCAGTTCCTTTTTATGTTTTTCCTCTTCTTCTTTATTTTGATTTGCCACTTCTTTAATTTGAACTTTTCTTTGAGGAATTGCTGGCACAAAATACTTTGTATTTTTAAACTTTCCATCTTTTTCAACCTTCTTTTGCAAAGCTTGAAAAGTTGCTGTTGGGTTTGTTCCTCCTTCAATTGGCAACTGGTTGCCATAGTTAATCAATTTATCCATTTCCTTAAGATTTTTCAATATTTCGATGTCATTTTTATTCAACACATGTTCATCTTCTAATTTTGAAAGCAGTCCCTTTTCTGCAACAGGAGCTTGGTTCACGAGTTCCTTGTTGCTGCTATTATCAGCTTCTATATTCATGAGGATTTCAGTCATTATGTCTTCAGCCTGAGCAATCATCTCAGTTTCGTCTTGAGAGTCTTTTTCTAAGACAGCTGCTTGGTCGAGGTTTGTGCCAAACAATGTCAATTTATTTTCGATCTGATCATTTTGCTTTGGTTCTTCATCGATTTTTTGAAGAGGTTTTGGGTCAAATTTAGAGTGTTTTGCTTTTTTATAAGCATCACTGAAATTCTGAAGACTATTTTTAATATCCTGTTTCAAATTATTTATCAACATGTTCTTTTCGAAGATTTTTGTGAAGATCTTTTGTTTATTCTCACCCCCTTCTTCTCTAGGTGGCTTCATTGCTTTGATTTCTTTGTCAGTTGTTCTAGCACTTAAACAGGTCACAGCCATGCTAGCTTTCTTTGGATAAGTTTCATGTTTTTCCAAGATCTGTTTAAAATCATGAGCACCAAATGACATGAGCCTCTTTTTGAGATTGATGTTCTTGTGATCATTATGTATGCTCAAATTAAACATATTTGAAGAGTTTGTCTGAGCTGTCGTTAATGTTTCCCTTGAGCTTTGGTCTCCTCCAGTATTAAGATTCAGATTGGACTTCAGATGCTGAGTGAAGCTTTGCGGTATTAAATAATCAGCACTCTTTCTTCTAGGGAGCAAGGATTTATGGTGATGAGATTTTCTTTTTGTTGTAAGATATGGCTCATCTTTTTGGAAAGTGTTGTGATTTCCAGGATTTGCAGCTTGGGTGTTTGGCATTTGATTTTCTTTATCATTTTTCGATTGTTCATTATGAAAGACTTTTTGGAAATCCAGGCGAGTAACAAGTTTCTTTGCTGCAGCGCTCTTTTCTTTCAAATTAATATCTGAATGATGAGGACCCATCTGTCTCATTTGATGAGAAATGCTATGACTATTACTTTCTTGGCCAAAGAGAGCAGATTTCATTCCAGAATGCGATTTGATAGTTTTTGTCAAATTCATATTTTTTGTATGTAAGGGCAAAGTCTTTTTATTTTGGTGCTCAGGTTCTGGAGTAGGGACGGGATTCTGATTCTCAGGGACAGTGTGTTTGATTTTTGGCTTCATTTTAGAATGATGAAGAGTCTGATCCAAGTAAAATTTGTAAAGCAGTCTGATATCTTTAGTTGCTTTATGCTGAGTCTTTTCATAAGTGTCTTGTAAAATATCAATATCAGCACCAAGGTCTTCCTTTAGGTTCTTGATATTATTCAATGGGTTCTCGGATTGGATTTTCTTGGAGTGATCAGCATAGAATTCGTTAAGAAGCATTAAGGAGGCTTGCATTTGGTTCAAATTCACTTGAAATAGGGGGTCAAGGTCAACAGGATCCGATCTTAAGATGGAGAGCGTTGTTTTGTTGACCAAGGTGTGGAGCTTGTTAATCATTGAAGGAATAGTTTCGTTATCTGATTGCGGTTTTGGTTGATCATTAGGGCTTGAATTGGGATTGAAGTGAATGATATTCTTTAAAATTTGATCAGAGATTTTGTTGGTGTATTTGATGTTGTGAAACTCTTTGGCGTGTTGGTGGTCTAGGGAGCACTTTTCTCTTGTAGAAATAGCTGCAGCAATGTTCATCTTAATCTAAGCTATATTTTTAAATTCTGTCCGTTATGTTGATTTTTAGGAATTTGAGACCCCATCTAAAAAAAAAGCTAGAGGAAATTTTTAAACGAAAACAGGGTTCTGATATGGCGATGATTCTCTTTGGACAAGGAGAGAATTTTTTTGGCAAAAGGATTTTTAGCCAAAATCCACTTTTTACCTTCTGATTTGAAAAAAATTTTGGAGATTTATTTCAGAAATGAAAGCTCCTGAAAAATTTTTTTCATGTCTTTTGGGAGGAAATATTTATAAGATGAATTTCAAGAAGACCAGAGAGTGCTCAGGCTCATGCTAATCTCCCTGTTGGCTTTTTGAATTCAAAGCCTCAAATAATTTTTAAACATTTTGACTGACTAGCTGACTGACCAGGAAAAAACTTTGGTCATCATTTTAAGATTTTCATGGGCATTAGTGTCCTTGAATCTGAATCTTCGTTGTTTTTCAGCTGCAAAGAGGCACAGTGAACGAGCTATCAATTTTCGAAGAAATATTTTCTAGCTCAGGACTTTATTCACAGACAAAAAAAGCAAAACAAAGTTTTTTCTAACTCTTCATCGAAAATTCTTTTGGTGAAGCATGTTATTCCCACGATTTGGCTAATTTAGAGTCATCTTAAGATGAAAATGCGGAGCAAGTAGGCGTCCACTTCAGACACGAGGCAAAAAGATATTGGTTGAAAATTTTAAATATTATTTGTGAGTCTATTTGTGGTGAAAAAATTGATTGTTTGGAGCTTATTTCTACGGCCAGCAAAACCAAATATTTCCTCGAAACAGACCATGGCGAAGTTCCGCTGGAAGTGAGAAGGAATCATGATCTGGTTACATCGTATCCGTTTCTGAGCAACGCTAAGACCACCAGAATTGAGTTTTTTGTCATGGAACCGAAACACCTCAAGTTTGAGTGTGAAATTTAAGGTTGAATGTAAAACAGAGAGGTGAGAGAAAAAATGGCTGGTGATAAATTTAGAAGGATTTAGAAGCGTCATCTCACGTCATAGAAATTTTAGATGCGTATAAAAAAAGTGGATTGATTTAGATTGATTAACGATTTTGAAAGTGTGATCAAGAATTTCGGATGTGACTCTGCTCAGTATTGATCACATATAAATTGGGGATTAGAAATCTTTAATAAAAAAAAAAATTCAAAGTTAAATTTGAATAAATTCCACCGCCACCCTTCTGAAAACACATCAAACGAATTATTATTTAATTCAAGGCAATCCCACTTTCAAACTCTCAACCGATTTCAACAGTTCTTTTACAAAAATGTCCAGTGAACATAGACAAACCTGCAAACTCTGTGATAAAAGCCATAAGCTTGTCCGTACTGAATGCTGCAATCAATGGCTGTGCAATGAAGAAGCTGACCACAATCTCTATGACAATGGAAGACCCAGCTGCTTCAAGAACCACGAAAAGTACACCTTATGTGCTTACCATCACAAAAATGGGCATGAGGGCGATTGGAAGACTTGCCAGAAGTGTAAAGAAGGCTTTAAGACCGAAATGTACGTGTGGCACTCCACAAATAAGTACAACTTTGAGAAACTTCAGAATCCTCCGCAATTTCAACCAACACATTGCTCAGGATGCTCATGTGTAATCAGACTTGGAGAAGACTGCTATGTGCAGAATAAAGATGGCTACTCTTGTTTCAGATGCAGTTTCTGAGGGTGCTTTTGGATGCTTGTTTTAATTACTCCCCACTCACTATTTGGATTCTTTGAGTTCCCTTTGATCGAATAAATGGATTTCAGCTCACGGACTGGTCGCAAGGAAGTGCAAGAGAAGAAGTTGGATTTTCATATATAATGAATGTATATGAGGATTTGAAATAAGGAACAAAAGAAATTGTATACAACTAATAGACATTAGGAAAGAAAGATATTGTGGCTATGAATCTATCTTTTACTCTCTTTGTCTATTTATCTTTTTCACAAAATGAACTTTTTTTAAAAAGCTCACAGTTCAACAAAATTTAACTCTTTGAATAACTTTTTGTTTTTGCTTTGCATCGTCTGTCTATTATTCACCGTACGTTTATTCTCTCTCCTTTTTATTTTTTCTTTGTCTCGTATTCACACGTTTAGTATTTTCTCTCGTTATTTCTTTATTGTATTGTACTATGTATTTTACTTGATTGTACTATGATTTACTACTATCGTTTAATTAAGAATTTCCCTCTCTGAAACTTCAATTTCGGTTGAAAATGATTTCTTTATTATATTATGAATAATGGTTATTACGATATGAAAGTGAAGTCTCTTTTTATATAAAGAAGAATATTTCATAAGAGAGATAAACAAACAATACGACAGAAATATTTTTCTAAGCTTAATAATATCCCTCTTCCTCTTCTTCTTGAGATTGTTGCATATGGTGGTGATGATGGTGTCCATCTTCATCTTCATATTCTTCTTCATGTTCCTGAATTTGATCTTCATATCCGTAATATTCTCTTTCTTGTCCTTCTGGACTTCCATCTTGTTGGACCAATTCTTGAGGATTCTCAAGGAAATAAGAGTCAATATAACTTTGAAGAAGAGCTTCAAGTGATTGTTTCATTGCAAGATTTATCGAATAAGTCTTTGCAAAATTATTAGCTAAGGTCTTGGCATCATCTCCTTCATGAATTCCTATTCTTCCAGTCCTGGTGTTTGAAGTTGTTTAGCATGTCATAATAATTGAAGTTTTTTTACTTGCCAGGAGCGATATTCACATCAACATAAACAAGTGCTTCTTTCTTTTGTGCTTTTTGCCTGTTCAAGAAAGAAGGGACTTGAGGTCCCAAATTTCTTAACCTTTCATAATTCTCTCCTCTCGATACACTATGAGAAAAAGGGTTAAAAAAAGTTAAAGGAATCAAAATTACTATTCTTTTTTTGCTTTACTTTCTTCTCTCAATTTTTCTGCTACTTGAAGTCTTTCAACTGCTTTCTGTGGGAAAAGATATTGAATGGAAAAGATTAAATTATTACTTTAAATCCTTTAGGGACAGTATCACGTTCAGGAGATGGTGATTTTGGGCGATTAGTATAAAGTCTTGGCTGGAAACTACATTCAGCAATTTCTTTTTCCTCCTCTTGTTTTTTAATCGCATATGCCTTTTGCTGTAATTTCTCCTTTTGAGTCTTGGCCACTTCATACAATAAATCATACTAATCTTGTGTGAATAGTGAGACAAGGGATGATTTACTCTTTTAGCATTAGAGAGATCTTGAGTGGAGATTTGAGAATATTGCATTGATTGATTTAGACTTGAATTACGGCCAGTTTTATTCTTTGCAGTTTGCTTATATTCTGTGATCTGAGGCTTGAAAGTGCATTCAGCAAGTTCCTAAAAGATGATATTTAAAAACCTCTGAACTCCTCCTCCTCAAAGGTACTTTTTCCTTTTTTGTTTCATCATTGACTTGTTTCTTTCCTTTCAAGTATTTATGATGTTCAAACAGAGCATCATATCTTGTTTTGAGATCTCCAGTCGAAGTGAAAGATTCACTGAAGGATTTGGTTTTTTCTTGATAGTTTTCATTTGATCTCTTCATCTACAAGCGGATGGATGGTAAAACCAAGGAAATAACAGACTTTTTTTACATCAAGTTTTTTGGATTTGCTATTGATTTTCGGTGTGAAGCTATCTCTTGAATGTTTCTAGTTTTATAAGAGAACAAGTCCCATAATGGCGCTGATTTATACTCTTTCAGGGAGGATCTTTTGAGGTCCGTAAAGATTTAAATAGCTTGTTTTATCATCAAAGAGTTTTCTAAATTCCACAACCAACTTTTCCAAATCCCATAATTCTTTCTCATCTTTTAAATTATTATGAGCTTCTTTGAACCCGATAACTCGTGAATTACTCTTAAGATCATCATAATTGAATTCTTGTTGTTCATCACCGTCTTGTACAAAGTATAACTTCATGATTTCTTGAAGAAGCGCAGCACTTTCAGAAGGAGAAGTTTTATACTCAACCAAGGTCATCAAGAATTTAAAGATAATTTCACAAGGGATTAATTGTTCATCATGAGAAGCTTGTGTAAGGATTTTCCAAAGATTTTCATGAAGGGCAATTTCTTTAGTTAATCTTTGAGGCTTGATCCTTGATTGATTCAATGATAAACCGCTTTGGTTAGGATCATTATCATCTTGAATGAAGTCAAGATTTTGGAAGACGCCAAGACGAGAAAGAATGATGCCAAGATCAGCAAAAGCAATAAATCCAGGACGATGAGCATTTTCTGATTGTTGTATAATATTTCGTAATGCTGTCTCAACTTTTTTCAAAACGATTTTGATAGAATTTGAGCTAATTTTATTTGAATTTGCTATTTTTGTCACATTCTGCTTTGCCTAATTGAGAACATTGAGATAATGTGGATTAGAATAGAACTGACCTCTGCTTCTTGTTCTTTATTTCTAACTTTCTTTTCACGAGCTTCTTGATATAAAGACTCGTTTATTGATCGATCCGTTGGTGGTCTTTTAGCAATTTTGCTTGTTTTTGAATTAAGCTTTGGCTTGAAAGTACTATAGGTGGACCATTAATGACAAAAATTCATTATTTCACAGATAATTACCATTCTTCATCTTTAATACTTTGCATATACTTGTTAACATCGAAATTTATACTCGTACGATTCGTTTTGCCACCACCTAAACTGATTCTTTTTGTGGCGAACTCTGAAGAGCTTGGTCTATAAGATTCATTATGAAAGGGTGCATTGATCCCAAATATACTCGTATAAAAACTTTCGAATTTCTTCTTCACGGTTATTGGCTTCAGCCATGTAATCGGTCTTTTGAGAACTATAAGCACTTTCAGAATAGGGGTTCGCTGAAGCGACGTTTGAAAGGTTCATTTTAAGGATTTTTTGAAGAGCCTCAGTGTTATTACTGCGAGTTTTAGTGGCGTCTTGTAAAGGAGAATTTGATTGATCAACGGGAACATTAGAATTGTTCTTGTCACTTTGCTAAGGTCATAATGAGAAGGAGAGAAGAAATTGAGCAATTTACAAGTTTAGCTTTGATAGCTGCTGCGAGAGTACTCATTATAGGGAGAGGAAGATTTTATTTAAAAGAGAATATTTTGGAATGTGATAGTTTGTTTAAAAACAGGGAAAAGGTTGCAATAGCTTTTTTAATGATTTTTTGAATTGATAAAAAGGGTTTTTTTTAACAAATTAATTTGAAATAAAAGAGCTGTTTTTTTAGGTTTTAAAGATTCACTTTATAAGTCATAAAAGAGATAGATAGAGAGTATTATCCAATCCATATTATATAATTTATTTAGTAGGTTTTAAAGTTAAATAATCTGTAACACCTTCCAATGCTAATGAAGAGGATTTAGGGAGATGGGAATTAATGAAATTTTTACGTTGATCAGTTCCGAAGTATAATAATACATTGGGGACCATTTCAGCTTCTTCCAAGGTCCTTGACCAGTTATATTGAGTGATTTTTTGAACTGGAGGAGTTTGATAGAGATAAAAGTCCCAATTAGGATTCACCAAATGCTAGAAAATTTAATAAGAAAAAGAGAATTAAAATGCTCGAATTACTTTACGGACATAATCGACAATATTCTTGACACGTTCTCTTGGAGAGAATTTGGCTTCAAAGACCGTGTTATTTGGGAATTTTACTCTAATTTTGGTTTCAGTAAACAATGGTTGTTTAAGCAATTGTTCAAATTCCTTCTTTCTTCTTGAGCTAAAATGTTGTGATTCTTCAAATTCCTTAGCCCATCTCAGGATTTCTTTTTTCAAAAGATAATCACTGGATTTTGTATCTTCCTCTTCCATTGTATCTTCTATTGTTGAAACAAAAGATTCTATTGGAGATGAGATGTTAAGAAAATGATGTGTTTTTTACGAATATTCACATTAGGATCCAAAGTGAAGACTCTAGGCTGTTTATCTTCAATAACTGGCTTGACAGCATTCTATTCAGATAAGAAGAATTCTTCTGATATTTCATATTACAAATCTTTTTTGTTTTAATTCTTCCAGCTTATCAACAAAATCATAGCTGCTCCCAGTATTTCCACTTATGACGGTTTGCATATTCACTAAACAAGAAATGATGTGATTAGGATAACTCCAATATTATTTATTACCATCTGTGGTTGAAGAGAATGAAGATTTATAAGGATCAAATGCTGCTCTTTCTACAAGAAATGGTTACTAATAAAGGATATTTCCAAAAAACCAGAAGTGATAATTTTGAGGGTGCCAATTTCAGTGATAGCTTGATGAAGGAAAGAGGTATTGAGATCCTTGGAGTCAAGGAAAAGAACTTCATTTTTTCTTTGGAATCCAATCTAAACCAGGTTAAATTTCATCTCAAAACATCGTTAACCAATCCAAGAATGTCAAAGACAGCAGGATAAGCAAAGAGATTTTGTTGGAGTTTTTCATTAGTAAGTTTAAGAGTTCTAAATTGTTCATTATTGGGATCTTTGGCGATATTTCCAGTGACTCTCTCAAGGATATTGAGAACATCAAGCAAAGTTTGTGGTTTAATTGTTTCTCTTTTGAGTTGATCAAGAGACTCATTAAGCTTGTTGGTTCTGCTTGTTAAATATGTGAGTTCTTCAGCTTTCAGTTGAGCGGTATTCGATTCTACAAATTATGATATTTTCACTGGAGAAAAACAGGCTCTACTTTGTTCTTCAATGACCATTGGAGTGGGTTGTTGAGGTTGTAGTTCAGCTTTACCCTTACCAAGCTTTTTCATGATGATTTCGATTAATCTGAGAGGAACTTTCATTTTAGCGAGGGCATCTTCATCAAGATCTTTGATAGAATCAACTGAATCATACCAGTTTTCTTCAAAACTAGAAAATTATACACTTGATCGAGAGAATGGAGAGGTACATTTTGATGACAGCATCCATGGATTCTTTGGGTCTGCCCATTTCAGTGGCAATAGAATAGAAAAAGTCTTTAAGACTGGACATTTTATTTAATTGATTAATCTTATATATTTAGTTTCCGACATGTTGGCTATAAAGAAAAATTATCATTGAGAATTATTCAGGTATTATTATTATTGGTTCTTTCTAGAAAGAATGGGAGAAAAAATAAACAAGAATAGACATTATATATAGTAAATTATCATTTTTAAATACATCTTAAAAATTATGTGAATTCACCAAATTTCTGCATAATGCACATCCTAATGCAAACTCATGTCCATTTCCCTTATGGTCTACTTTGAGCGGGCACATGCTTTTTCCAGTACAAGGTGGCAATCTATCTTTGGAATACTTCGACACATAATCTCCTTGAGTTTGTCTTTTATGGCAAGACTCACAGAAATGTGTTGATCCCCAACAGAACCAAGTTGCAATATTACAGCAGAATTTACATTTAAATTCGATATAATCCTTCCCATGCTTGGGACAATTCTCCAAAGTGATTCCCACGCTTGAACATTCAGCACAAACTAATTCTTCAGGCTTGAAATTTTCATTTTTCGAGTCTTCTTGCATCATATCCTCACAGCTTTTTAGCCCTCCAAAATATGGTTTTTTACATTTGAAGCATTCATAATAGGAATAGATTGCCATGGCATATTCTGCAGGTTTCTGGAAATAAGGGCTTCCACGTGAGACGAGTTTTTCATCCTTCTCTCGTTTTTCATATTTTAATCTTTCAAGCGATTTTTTCTGGATATCTTTGTATAATTTAGCAAATGAGTTCATCTTTTGACTCAAAGAGGATTCAAGTGGGAAATCCATCCATTTTTTACAAAGAGGGCATAGACAAAAATTAAATACTATTCTTGGTCTATGCCATCTTGTTAAAATTCTGGTTGTAATACATTGTAAATGGAAAACGTGTCCACAAGAAGATCGGATACAAGGGGCATTAATGAGACGGTCCACTCCACAAATCATGCAATAATCATCTCCAGTTTGCCCATTGAGCAAAGGAGCAGTTTTTTTGGAGCATTCTTGGTGTAAACAAGGTAGACAATTGTTTTCTCCATAGAATCCACTGCATGAATGATCACATTTAAGAATTGTCAAACATGCTGTTTTAGTTTTTTGAACACATTCAGATCGATTGCAAACATCTATCATTCCTGGTGCAAGTTTTTCTATGGGTTCTTCACAATATTTACATAATCTTTAGTGGGATGGTGTTAACATGAGCTATGAAAGAAATAATACTTGGACTCTTTAATTTTTTTATTTTCTTCACAAGTTTTTCCGAGGTGATAAGGAGTATTTTTACACTTCTTGCATTGTTCAGTTTGACATCTTGGACATTTCCATCTATTTTGGGCATAATGCAACTCTTTATCTCTTATAGTGAAAGTAAGATTGGACTTTTTCTTTTGAAAAATAGAACCTGGTTAACAGTTTTCCCATATCATCTTTCATATTGCCTTGAACTGCTCCTGGTTCAAACGCAAATGTATCTCCACATTTCACGCATGCTGTTTGTTGAAAACATGAAAAAGATATCTCATCCATCATCTTATTATACTCTTCCTCTCCCAAAATACTCTAGGTTAGAAGTTATTACACATAAAGAGAATCTCAAAAAACCTTTTTTTGGTATTCAGGGATGCGCGAATTGCAAGTAAAGCAGGCAGCATCTTTATGTTCCATGAGAGACTTGGCGATATACTTCGTGAGGCAGGATTTACAGAAGGAATGATCACAGGACTCAAGGAAGGTAATTTCAGAGAAGTCTTTCAGGGCATCGCAGTGGAGACAAGCAATCAAATCATCTTGTTTTTCATCAACTTTATCCTCAGATTCTAATAATGTTTTTAGCTGGGGAAAGATCAAATCTTATTACTTTGGATTTCAATGTAAGTTTTAACTTCTTCAAGTTTGAGTTCAAGTTCTGATTTGATGATGAATAACTCTTCAAGGCTTCGTTGATAAAAGTTGATATTATTGAAGAATTGTGTGATGGGAGAATTTTGTTGGAATTTTTGGCAAAGAACAATGTGTTGTTTGAAGGAAGATTCTTCTTGTGGGTCAAGATTTGAACTACAGAAGCAGGTGAAGGATTGACCTTGTCGTCCTAACATTTAAGGGATTATCGGGTGATTATATGTTTTATGTTCTGAATTGGGCGCTAATTAAATAATCTGTGATTTTCTGACCTTTGCATATATTGATATATTTTGACGTCGAGTCACCCTATTTTGCAAAGAATTTGAAGAATCAAAGAGCCTCAGAGAAAGTGCTTCTTTTGAGAATGAGGGATTGAGAAGGGGACAAGAAAAACTGTGGGAATACAAGGGAAAATAGAAAAGAATAATGATATTGATAGGAAGACGTGGTTTGATGATTCCAATAGTTGGAACCAGGCAAAAGCAGAAAAATCAGTTTTTTGATTGATGGAAAGTTTCCTCCTTCTGAGTGTTATTTTCTTCATATTTGGAGTTTAGAAAAAAAGATCGAACAATTAGATCCCTTTGTATCTGAGTCTGAAAAACTTCTATTTTTGTATTATTGATTTTTCCAAAAGAATTTAAACTTTTTGAGAAAAGAACAAAGACTTGCCAAAGTTTGACAATGGTTTTGGTAAAGAAAGGTTTAGAAATAAGAGGCCGAGAGTTTTATGAAATAAGGAGAATGATGGAGGGATTAGAACTTGAGAGAGAGCTTAATAAAATTTGTTGAATATTAATAAGTCTTGCCTAAATTAATTTTTGAATTAAATTCCAATTATTCACAGCGTCCTCTTTCGTTCAATGGAGTATTCCAATTTTTACAAGTAATTTGATAAAGAAATACAAGAGATGAAATGCTGAGAACTTAAAGAGGCTGAAAAGAAGTAGATTTTTATGTTTTCTAGAGCGTTTTGTGATTAAAACTCGACAAACCTTTGTCCTATTGGATTTATTGAGTGGGCTAGATAGAATTAGAACCTTTTGCGTCATAATTTTAAGAAAATTCTGCAGAAATTACAAATTGACGTAATTTCGTTATGAATTCGAGAAATAAGATGTAATCCTAGGAAATCAAATTATTGATATTGAAATGGACTGAAATGGTGAAAAGGAAAATAATCGTGGATTTTTTTTTCTTGAATGTTTGGAGATTATGTATGAGCTTTTTTAGCAAAATGAGACAGATAACAAAATGGGTCAATGATCATTCTTATTAAATTTTTGAGAAGAAAAAATTTATTCTCTATTCAGCTTGAACCTGTCCTTGGTTTTGGATCAAAATTTCACCCATTTGTGTAAGCTAGCCAAGGTTCCAGAATTCTTGAAAATGAGTTTGTAATATAAATGTTAAATTCTTTCCTTGCGAATGGAAAGAATGAGAGATACCACACCTGTAAAAAGGGGTAATCTCCTGGTAAAAAAGTTTTTTGCATTGAACCTGTCGATGTTTTTCGAGTCATTTTGAAGGGCTTGTTTTCTTAATTTTTGGTTACAAAAATATAATATTGAACGGAATAAAATTTCCCATTAAAAAAAAAGAAGGAGGGCTTTTTCCCTTCCTTTGCAAAAACAAAATCGATGAAAAATATTGAGTTTTTTACAGAGATTAAAATAATTAAATCGGGGAAAAGAGTGTGTTCTTAAACTTATGATTATTAAAGTCTAGGATTTCTTCTTTCATATTAGAGATAAGATTGTCGATAAATTTAGAGAACATGGATTCTAAATAAAAAAGTATGATAGAATCAGAGGTTAGGAAATTAGTTTCTCTCCAGGTTGAGTGACATAAACAATATTTGTTGGCTCAGCATAACCCCTCAGTGGTGTTTTCCAGAAAGCCAATTTATGCCAAAAAGAAGCTTGGCTTGAGCCTTCTGGAGCTGATGATGGTCCTAAACGTGCTGCTAAGGGAGTACAGTTTTCTCTACAAGTCCATGATCGATGTGCAGAAACAAAATAAGCTCCATCAGAGCTCATATTATACTTTTCAGAGAGATTGAGATATTTAGTAAATGATTGGACAGGTTGTAAAGTGATAGAATAATCATTATCCCTTCGATTTCTATCAGGAATACAGTCAAAACCGACTGAAGCATATTCAGTTTGACAGGATACACATGGGGATTGGTGATCGTGTATGCAAGTTGCTGACGCTCAGCGCTTCTGATATGGATGAAGAGTAGAGCAACTATTACCCAAGCTAACATTCACAATTGAGAGATTTTTATATTATTATTTTTTAGCCTACCTTAACAATAATAAAATCAATTAAAATACTTCAAGGATCAAATGAAATTTGGGAATTTGAGGAATTGAAGAAAGGGAAAAACTTTTTTTAAAAATTGAATTCTGACAATTTTATGGCAAAAATTTCACTTACGGCTTTTCTAAAAGCAGATTGGATTTGAGAAAAATGAAAAAAAAATTATTTTGTGAAATTACTTGATTTGATACAATACGAAATTATTTCTTTTGCGAAAATTTTTCTCAACCCAGGATCCATCTGGTGTTTTTGCTTGGGTCTGATAAGAGGAAAAACGAAGAAAATATGCCGACTTTAAATGAAAAATGGTAGCCAAAAAGATCTCCCAAAACAAGGTTTGAAGATTTGTTTTGTTTTTAAAAAATATTTCTTGTCAAAAAATTTTTGGAAAAAGAACTTGGAAAATTTCTGGATTTCTTGAAGAGGGAAAGAGAAATTTTTTCGTTTGAAGGAATTTTGCAACATTTTTCCAACAAAAAAATTGGGTTCTTGAGTTCTCTCAAATTTGGCAAAAATTGTTGTTTCTGACCGAAAATATTTTTTCCTTTCAAAAATTTGAGTATCACCAGCACCAGAAATAATATCTGATTCAAAAATATTTTTTCTTGAATATCAGGCATCGGGAAAAAAATGATGAGAACTTATAATTTCTTTTTCTTTCTTTTTTGCCTTTTCGCTGAAATTTTTTTTTGTGAATTTTCTGATTTTTAAAAGATTTTCCGAGGCCATACATCATTACATTGTCAAATTAATTTCATTCCTTTTGATCAAAATATTGAAGAAAAAAGAGCGAATAATCAAGATTGATAGTCATATATTTAATTTTATCTTTTCCACACAATAGATGAAGGACTAGATGGAAAGGACTTTTTTAAACTGAAGCACTCTGAATGGCCGAGGTATTTCTATTTTTCTGTGAAATGGGAGATTCATTAAGGGTTTGGTTGTGTTTATATTTTTTTAAAGTTAAGGAATGATAGATTTCGAGTGTTCAAAGACATTAAATCTCTGCCTCTTAAGCAAATAAAATCTGTGATTTTAAAAATATAATCTGCATATAGCAAGGTTTATTGATTAAATGGTAAGTGTGGCTGAATCCATCGTAGTTTAATGTCTGCGTAGGTTAGAGGTCCTAAGAAGCACTTAAAGAGAATCGCTGCCCCCAAGAGCTGGATGCTTGACAAGCTCGGTGGTATCTTCGTAAGTCTTTTTGGAAGGTTGGAAGACCAATAATTATCTTTAGGCCACTAAGCCCTCTCAAGGTCCCCACAAATACAGAGAATCCCTTCCCCTCACTGTCGTCTTGAAGTAAAGATAGTCTTTTGAGTCCCAGCTGAATCTCCTGATTAGGAACCGTCTTAAGTACGCTTTGACTGGCAGAGAAGTCACCATGATCGTCAACGACAAGGAAGGCAACATCGCCGTCGATGGCAAGATCAGAAAGGACCCCAGATTCCCCGCTGGTCTCATGGGTATGAGTTATCTGTGATTTCAAAGGCTAATCAGTCTTTTAGACGTCATCTCCATCAAGAAGACTGGTGAATTGTACAGAGTCCTCTACGACGTTAAGGGCAGATTCATCCTCAGAAACATCGG
>Ga0182738_1001820_pt1 | contig 25907 bp, 26 predicted proteins | sample eDN5th30CBELigMG_FD_128876 | JGI IMG/M metagenome (GOLD analysis project Ga0182738, IMG submission 128876) | Enriched Miracle-Growth compost microbial communities from Emeryville, California, USA - eDNA 5th pass 30_C BE-Lig MG (version 2)... ...
CAGCTTGGGCATACAGGTGCACGGCGGCACCGGCTACATCGAAGAGACCGGCGCCGCGCAGCACCTGCGCGACGCGCGCATCCTGCCCATCTACGAGGGCACCACGGCCATCCAGGCCAACGACCTGCTCGGGCGCAAGACGCTGCGCGACGGCGGCGCGACCGCGCGGGCGCTGATCGGGGAGATGCGGGCCACGGTGGACGAACTGGCGGCGGTTGCGCAGCCAGGGGCAGGCCGGCAGGCAGGGCCGGATGCCGGGCAGGCGGCAGGGCATCCCGATGCTGCGCTGCAACTGCTGCACGGCGCCCTGGGCGAGGCCGTGCAGGCCTACGAATCGGCGCTGGATTTCCTGCTGGCGCACGCGGCCGAGCGGCCGCGCGCCGCCTTCGCGGGCAGCGTGCCCTACCTGATGCTGGCCGGCGTAGCGCACGGCGGCTGGCACATGGCGCGCGCGGCGCTGGCCTGCCGGCGCCGCCTGGCCGAGGGCTCGGACGATCCCTTCCTCGCCGCCAAGCTGGCCACCGCCGCCTGCTACGCCGCCTACGTCCTGCCCCGGGCGGGCGCCTTGTCCGCCGCGGTGCAGCATGGCGCGGCGGTGGAGGCGGCCTTGGCCAGCGCCGTTATTGCATAAGGTTATTTACAAACCATCTTTTTCAAAGTCGCGGATTGCTGCCAGAATCGCAGGAAGCCGCCCGCCGAACGCTTGCGCGTCACGCAGGGCGCCCGCCGATCTGCCTGGCCGGCAGCCCGGCGGCTTCGACAGAACCCGCACAAGGATATTTGCCATGAGCGCATTGAGACTGGGCGACACCGCCCCCGATTTCGAACAGGATTCCTCGGTCGGCCGCATCCGCTTCCACGAGTGGCTGGGCGACAGCTGGGGCGTGCTGTTCTCGCACCCGGCCGACTTCACGCCGGTGTGCACCACCGAGCTGGGCTTCACGGCCAAGCTCAAGGACGAATTCGCCAAGCGCGGCGTCAAGGTGCTGGCTCTGTCCGTGGACCCGGCCGACTCGCACGTCAAGTGGATCGACGACATCAACGAGACCCAGGGCTGCGCGGTCGATTTCCCCATCCTGGCCGACGCCGACCGCAAGGTGTCCACGCTCTACGACATGATCCACCCCAACGCCAACGCCACGCTCACCGTGCGCTCGGTGTTCATCATCGACCCGGCCAAGAAGATCCGCCTGACGCTGACCTACCCGGCCAGCACGGGCCGCAATTTCAACGAGATCCTGCGCGTGATCGATTCGCTGCAGCTGACCGACAACTACAGCGTGGCCACGCCGGTCAACTGGCAGGACGGCGACGACGTGATCATCGTCCCCTCGCTCAAGGACGAGGCCGTCATCAAGGAAAAATTCCCCAAGGGCTACAAGGCCGTGCGCCCCTACCTGCGCGTCACGCCCCAGCCCAACAAGTAGGCGGCAGGGGCCTTGCGCCCCGCCGCCAGCTTCCCCGGCCCCGCCATCGCGCGGGGTTTTTTTCGTCCGATCGCCGCGCTGCCCGGTGGGTGCATATAACCGGGGAGCCGGTCGCTAATAGCAAAAAATCCTCATGACCCCAGGCGATTAACTTCCGAGAATTCATTCGTTCTATTGCATACCCCGCTTCGGCAGAATGACACATTCCATTACGCGTCGAGGCGAAGCATGAAAAGAACCACCGGCATTCTCGCGGCCCTGGCCGCCGCGGCATCGTTCCTGGTCGCGGCGCCGCTGCACGCGCAGCAGGCCAAGGAGCAGACCCTGCTCAACGTGTCCTACGACCCCACCCGCGAACTCTACCGCGCCGTGGACGAGGCCTTCATCAAGCACTACCAGGACAAGGCCGGCGTCAAGCTGACGATACGCCAGTCGCACGGCGGCTCGGGCAGCCAGGCGCGCTCGGTCATCGACGGCCTGGACGCCGACGTGGTCACGCTGGCGCTGGCCTACGACATCGACGCCATCGCCGACCGCGGCCTGCTGCCGGCCGACTGGCAGAAGCGCCTGCCGGGCAACAGCTCGCCCTACACCTCGACCATCGTCTTCCTGGTGCGCAAGGGCAACCCCAAGGCCATCAAGGACTGGGACGACCTGGTCAAGCCGGGCATCCAGGTGATCACGCCCAACCCCAAGACCTCGGGCGGCGCGCGCTGGAACTACCTGGCGGCCTGGGCCTACGCGCTGGAGAAGAACGGCGGCAGCGAACAGGCCGCGGCCGATTTCGTCGGCAAGCTGCTCAAGAACGTGCCCGTGCTGGACACCGGCGCGCGCGGCTCGACCACCACCTTCGTCGAGCGCGGCGTGGGCGACGTGCTGCTGGCCTGGGAAAACGAGGCCTTCCTGGCGCTGAAGGAGCTGGGACCGGACAAGTTCGACATCGTCGTGCCCTCGCTGTCCATCCTGGCCGAGCCGCCGGTGGCCATCGTGGACAAGGTGGTCGACCGCAAGGGCACCCGGGCGGCCGCGCAGGCCTACCTGGAATGGCTGTACACGCCCGAGGCGCAGGACATCATCGCCCGCAACTACTACCGTCCCACCGACAAGACGGTGGCGGCCAAGTACGCGGCCCAGTTCCCCGAGGTCAAGCTGATCGGCATCGACGATCCGGTGTTCGGCGGCTGGCGCAAGGCGCAGAAGACCCACTTCGCCGACGGCGGCACTTTCGACAAGGTCTACCAGCCGGGCCGCTGAGCGGCGCCCGGACAGGTCCATGCCATGACTACGCAAGTCCTTGCCCCGGGCGGCGCCCCGCCGCCCGGCCGCAGCCGCAGCCCCGGCGTCCTGCCGGGGTTTGGCCTTTCCATGGGGTATTCGGTGCTGTATCTGAGCCTGCTGGTGCTGATACCGCTGGCCACCCTGCCCATCAAATCCCTGGAACTGGGCTGGGCCGGCTTCTGGAACATCGTCGCGTCCCCGCGCGTGGTGGCGTCCTACAAGCTGACCTTCGGCGCCTCGCTGGTGGCGGCGCTGGTCAACCTGGTGTTCGGCCTGGTCGTGGCCTGGGTGCTGGCGCGCTACCGCTTTCCCGGCAAGCGCGCGGTCGACGCGCTGGTGGACCTGCCGTTCGCGCTGCCCACGGCCGTGGCCGGCATCGCGCTGACCGCCCTGTACGCCGGCAACGGCTGGCTGGGCGGGCCGATCGAGCGCATCTTCGGCCTGAAGGTGGCCTTCACGCCGCTGGGCATCGTCATCGCGCTGATCTTCATCGGCCTGCCTTTCGTGGTGCGCACGGTGCAGCCGGTGATCGAGGACATCGAGCGCGAACTCGAAGAGGCCGCCGCCAGCCTGGGCGCCGGCCGGCTGCAGACGCTCTACCGCGTGATCCTGCCGGCCCTGGCGCCGGCGCTGGCCACGGGCTTCGCGCTCGCCTTCGCGCGGGCGGTGGGCGAATACGGCTCGGTGATCTTCATCGCCGGCAACATGCCCATGGTGTCGGAGATCACGCCGCTGCTCATCATCTCCCGGCTGGAGCAGTTCGACTACGCCGGCGCGGCGGCCATCGCCACCGTCATGCTGGCGGTGTCCTTCGCGCTGCTGCTGCTGATCAACCTGCTGCAGGCCTGGCAGGCGCGGCTGGGGGGCAGGGCATGAGCGCAGGCGCCAATACGCATCGTCCCGCCCACCTGACCGAGCCGCGCTGGGCGCGCGGCCTGCTCATCGCCGTCGCGCTGGCCTTCCTGGGGCTGTTCCTGATCCTGCCGCTGGTCACGGTGTTCGCCGAGGCCCTGCGCCGCGGCTGGCAGCTCTACTTCGAGGCCATTACCGAGCCCGACGCCTGGGCGGCCATCCGGCTCACGCTGCTGGTGGCGGCGATCTCGCTGCCGCTGAACCTGGTGTTCGGGGTGCTGGCGGCCTGGGCGATCACGCGCTTCCAGTTCCGCGGCAAGCAGTTCCTGATCACCCTGATCGACCTGCCGTTCTCCGTGTCGCCCGTGGTGGCGGGGCTGGTGTTCGTGCTGATGTTCGGCTCGCAAGGCTGGTTCGGCCCCTGGCTGCAGGCGCACGACCTGAAGATCATCTACGCGGTGTCCGGCGTGATATTGGCCACGCTCTTCGTCACCTTCCCCTTCGTCGCGCGCGAGCTGATCCCGCTCATGCAGGCCCAGGGCAGCGAGGAAGAACTGGCCGCGCTGACGCTGGGCGCCGGCGGCTGGCAGATCTTCCGGCGCGTCACCCTGCCCAACGTCAAGTGGGGCCTGCTGTACGGGGCCATCCTGTGCAATGCGCGGGCGATGGGCGAGTTCGGCGCGGTGTCGGTGGTCTCGGGCAAGGTGCGCGGCCTGACCAACACCATGACGCTGCACGTGGAGATCCTCTACAACGAATACATGTTCTCGGCCGCATTCGCGGTGGCGTCGCTGCTGGCGTTGCTGGCGCTGGTGACGCTGGCGGTCAAGAACCTGATCGAATGGCGCGAGGGGCGCGCCGCGCGCGCGGCCGCGGCCGCCGCCGGGCAGCCTGCGCCGGCGGCGCCGGCGCTGCATCCGGCCTCGGCCTGACGGACAAGGAAGCCATCATGAGCATAGAAGTACGCCATCTCGCCAAGCGCTTCGGCGCCTACCAGGCGCTGGCCGACGTGTCGCTGCACATCGAGACCGGCGAACTGGTCGCGCTGCTGGGCCCGTCGGGCTGCGGCAAGACCACGCTGCTGCGCATCATCGCCGGCCTGGAAAGCGCCGATTCCGGCAGCGTGCTGTTCGCCGGCGAGGACGCCACCGACGTGCACGTGCGCCGGCGCCGCGTGGGCTTCGTCTTCCAGCACTATGCGCTGTTCCGCCACATGACGGTGTTCGAGAACGTGGCCTTCGGGCTGCGCGTGCGCGCCAAGGCCGAGCGTCCTGCCGAGGCGGACATCCGCAGCCGGGTGCACGAGCTGCTGTCGCTGGTGCAGATGGACGGCCTGGCCGGGCGCCATCCCGCCCAGCTGTCCGGCGGCCAGCGCCAGCGGGTGGCGCTGGCGCGCGCGCTGGCCGTCGAGCCGCGCGTGCTGCTGCTGGACGAGCCCTTCGGCGCCCTGGACGCCAAGGTGCGCAAGGAGCTGCGCCGCTGGCTGCGCCGCCTGCACGACGAGCTGCACGTGGCCAGCGTCTTCGTCACCCACGACCAGGAGGAAGCCCTGGAAGTGGCCGACCGAGTGGTGCTGATGAATGCCGGGCGGATCGAGCAGGTCGGCGCGCCGCGCGAGGTCTGGGAGCATCCGGCCACGCCTTTCGTCTACGGCTTCCTGGGCGACGTCAACCTGTTCCAGGGGCGCGTGCGCGAGGGCATCTGGCAGACCGAGGGCATGAGCCTGCCGGCCCCGGACGTGGCCGCCGCGGACGGCGAGTCGGCCGTGGCCACGGCCTACGTGCGCCCGCACGACGTCGAGGTGCTGCGCTACCGCGAGGGCGGCGCCGGCGTGCCGGTGCGGCTGCGCCACAGCTACCTGGCCGGCGCCAGCGCCTACCTGGAGCTGGAGCGCGAGCAGGGCGGGGCGCTGATCGAGGCGCAGCTGCCGGCCGAGCTGTTCCGCAGCCTGGACCTGCAGCCCGGCGAGCGGCTGCTGGCGCGCCCGCACCAGGGGCGGGTGTTCGCGGGGGCGCAGGCATGAGCGTGGCCGCTGCCGCTGCCAGGCCCGGGGCCGGCCATGCGCAGGCCGTGCAGGACGCCGCGACGCGCTCCGGTGGAGCGCCGGATCTGCCGCCCGCCCTGGCCGCCCGCTGGCGCGACCTGGCCGGGCGCCTGGCCGCGATCGCCGGGCGCCATCCCGACGCGGCCCTGGCCTCGTCCCTGGCGGCCGAGGACATGGTGCTGACCCACGCCATCTTCGACGCCGGCCTGCCGCTGCGGGTCTTCACCCTGGACACCGGCCGGCTGCATGCCGAGACGCTGGCCATGCTGGACACCGTGCGCGAACGCTATGGGCGCGGCATCGACGCGTACCGCCCCGAGCCTGCCGCGGTCGAACGGCACGTCGCCCTGCACGGCAAGTTCGCCTTCTACGAAAGCGTGGACCTGCGCAAGGAATGCTGCGCGATCCGCAAGGTGGAGCCGCTGCGCCGCGCGCTGGCCGGGCGCAGCGCCTGGATCACCGGCCAGCGCCGCGGCCAGGCCGCCACGCGCACCGAACTGCCGCTGGACGAGCACGACCCCGTCTTCGGCCTGCGCAAGTACAACCCCCTGGCCGAATGGAGCGAGGACGACGTCTGGCAGGCCATCCGCGCGCTAGCCATCCCCTACAACCCGTTGCACGACCAGGGCTATCCGTCGATAGGCTGCGAGCCCTGTACGCGGGCGGTGCGGCCCGGCGAGGACGTGCGCGCCGGGCGCTGGTGGTGGGAATCGTCGGACTCCAAGGAATGCGGCCTGCACGCCGGCAACGCCGCTGCGCGTGCCGGCACGGCGGCCGGGGCTGGCCGGACGGCCGGGCGGGACGACACGACTCCGGTACGAGGAAACGAGCAATGACCACCATCGCCACCAACAGCCATCTGGACTGGCTGGAATCCGAAGCCATCTACATCCTGCGCGAGGTCGCCGCCGAATGCGCGCGGCCCGTGCTGCTGTTTTCCGGCGGCAAGGATTCCTGCGTGCTGCTGCGCCTGGCCGAGAAGGCCTTCCGGCCGGCGCGCTTTCCCTTCCCGCTGATGCACATCGACACCGGGCACAACTTCGACGAGGTGATCGCCTTCCGCGACCGGCGCGCCGCGGAGCTGGGCGAAACCCTGATCGTGCGCAGCGTCGAGGACTCGATCGCCCGCGGCAGCGTGGTGCTGCGCCGCGAGACCGATTCGCGCAACGCCGCCCAGGCGGTCACGCTGCTGGAGGCGATCGCCGAGTTCGGCTTCGACGCCTGCATAGGCGGGGCGCGGCGCGACGAGGAGAAGGCGCGCGCCAAGGAGCGCATCTTCTCCTTCCGCGACGAGTTCGGCCAGTGGGACCCGAAGGCGCAGCGCCCGGAGCTCTGGGACCTGTACAACACGCGCGTGCACCCGGGCGAGAACATGCGCGTGTTCCCGATCTCCAACTGGACCGAGCTGGACGTCTGGCAATACATCGAGCGCGAGCGCCTGGCGCTGCCGTCCATCTACTACGCGCATCCGCGCGAGGTGGTGCGCCGGCGCGGCCTGCTGGTGCCGGTCACGCCCCTGACGCCGCCGGCCGCCGGCGAAACCGTCGAGCGCCTGTCGGTGCGCTTCCGCACGGTGGGCGACATTTCCTGCACCTGCCCGGTGGCCTCGGAGGCCGCCGACGCCGCGGCCATCATCGCCGAGACCGTGGTGACCGACATCACAGAGCGCGGCGCCACCCGCATGGACGACCAGACCTCCGAGGCCTCGATGGAGCGGCGCAAGAAAGAGGGCTATTTCTAGCCTGCCGCGCCCGCGGCGCCGCAATGCGAACAGGACAGATGGAAAGGAATCGACGATGAACGCCGTGAACGAAGCTTTCGTGGGCGCCGGCGACGCCGGCGTGCTGCGCCTGATCACCGCCGGGTCGGTGGACGACGGCAAGTCCACCCTGATCGGCCGGCTGCTGTACGACAGCAAGGGTGTGTACGCCGACCAGCTGGATGCCATCTCGCGCGCCAAGCACAAGCGCACCCGCGGCGACGCCCTGGACCTGTCGCTGCTGACCGACGGCCTGGAGGCCGAGCGCGAGCAGGGCATCACCATAGACGTGGCCTATCGCTACTTCTCCACCCCGCTGCGCAAATTCATCATCGCCGACGCGCCGGGCCACGAGCAGTACACGCGCAACATGGTCACGGGCGCGTCCACCGCCCAGGCCGCCATCATCCTGATCGACGCCACCCGCGCGGCCGACGGCCGGCTGCTGCCGCAGACCCGGCGCCACAGCATGATCGCCCACCTGCTGGGCATCCGCCACGTGGTCGTGGCGATCAACAAGATGGACCTGGTGGACTGGGACCGCGCGGTGTTCGAGCGCATCCGCGCCGCCTACGCCGAGCTGGCCGCGGGCATCGGCATCGCCGGCTTCCAGGCTTTGCCGATCTCGGCGCTGAACGGCGACAACGTGGTTTCCCTGTCGGCGCATACCCCCTGGTACGACGGGCCGCCGCTGCTGGGGCTGCTGGAGGCGCTGCCGGCGGGCGAGCGCCAGGCCGGCGCGCCGCTGCGCCTGCCGGTGCAATGGGTGATACGCCACGACGGCGACCGCGCCGACGGCCTGCGCGGCTACGCGGGCCGGGTGGCCAGCGGCACGCTGCGCCCGGGCGACGCGGTGGTGGTCCAGCCGTCCGGGGTCGAGGCGCGCGTGCGCGAGCTGCGCAATTACGACGGCCCGGTCGAGGCCGCCGGCCCGGGCGACACGGTCACCGTGCTGCTGGACCGCGAGGTCGACGTCTCGCGCGGCGACGTGCTGTCGCACCGGGACCGGCCCGCCCGCGTGGCGCGCCGCTTCGAGGCCGAGCTGTGCTGGCTGGACGCCGCCGCGCTCAACCCGGCGCGCAACTACCTGCTCAAGCACGGCACCCGGCTGACCAGCGCCCGGGTGGCGGCCGTGCACGGCCGCCGCGACGTGCACGAGCTGCAGGCGGTGCAGCCGGCCGAAGCGTTGCAATTGAACGACATCGGCCGCGTCACGCTGGCCGTGCGCGACCCGCTGCCGCTGGACGCCTATGCCGAGCAGCCGGCCACCGGGGCCTTCATCCTGATCGACGGGGCCACGCACCAGACGGCGGCCGCCGGCATGGTGCTGGCCGGGCAGGGGGAGGAGGCCGGGCCGCGGGGCTGAGCGCCCCGGATTGCGCAGGCCTGCGGTTTCCACGACCCCCGCGGCCGGCCAAAAAGGAGTAAAAAGAAGTCGTTGGATGCTTGCCGAAACTACTGTATTTATGTACAGTACTTCCATGGCTGGTATCGAACACCTCGCTTTTGCCGGTTCTGGGTCCCCGGCAGCCGCCCCCGCCGCCTTGCGCGGCCGGGGTGCGGCCACTAACGTCGAGCACCGCTTCCAGCGCGATTCCCGCCAGCACCTGTCGGACGGCTGGCATCCCGACGATCCCGCCCCGGCCCCGGCCACCACGGTGGCGGCCGAAACGGCCCGCACCGTCATCGCCCGCAACGATTCCCCCGATCTCCCCTTCAGCCAGGCGGTCAACCCCTATCGCGGCTGCGAGCACGGCTGCGTGTACTGCTACGCCCGGCCCACCCACGCCTATCTCGGCTATTCGCCCGGGCTGGACTTCGAAACCCGCCTGGTGGCCAAGGCCAACGCGGTGGACGCCCTGCGCGCCGAGCTGGCCCGCCCCGGCTACCGGCCCAGCACGATCACCCTGGGCTCGGCCACCGACGCCTACCAGCCTGCCGAACGGCAGTGGCGCATCAGCCGCGGCATCCTCGAACTCATGCTGGCCACCCGCCATCCCGTGGCCATCGTCACCAAGAACGCCCTGGTCGAGCGCGACCTGGACCTGCTGTCCGAGCTCGCCCGCCGGCGGCTGGTGGCGGTGTACTTCAGCGTCACCACGCTGGACCCGACCATGGCCCGCACGCTGGAGCCTCGCGCCTCGGCGCCCTGGCGGCGCCTGCAGGCCATGCGCACCCTGGCGCAGGCGGGCGTCCCGGTAGGGGTGTCGGCCGCGCCGGTCATCCCCTTCGTCAACGACGAATGCCTCGAACGCATCCTCGAGGCCGCCCACGACGCCGGTGCCCGGCAGGCCTTCTACACCGTCGTGCGCCTGCCCTGGGAAGTGCGCGACGTCTTCGAGCGCTGGCTGGCCCAGCATTTTCCCGACCGCGCCGAGCGCGTGCTGCACCGCATCGAAGACATGCGCGGCGGCCGGCGCAACGATCCCCGCTTCGGCACCCGCATGACGGGCACCGGCATCTGGGCCGACCTCATCGCCCAGCGCTTCGCGCTGGCGGTGCGCCGCCTGGGGCTGAACGCCGGGCGACACGCCCTGGATACCCACGCCTTCGTGCCGCCGCGTCCCGCCGGGACGCAGGCACCGCAGGGCCGCCGCCGCGGCGGCGCCTGCCTGGGCCAGCTGGGGCTGTTCGACGGGCCCGGAGCCCAATCTCCGGTTTCATGGGCCGATCCGGTCCGCAAAGGGGCAACACCATGAATACCGCATTGCTAGACGCCATGCCGCAGCGCCCGCCGGGCAAGTGGCCGTTCCCGCCCGCGCCGCCCTCGGCAGTCCGCGGCGGCAGGCGGGCCGGCCAGCCTGCGCAAGGCCAGTCCGGGGCCAGGGCAGGCGACGGCATCGGTCGTCCCGCCGACGGCGCCGACCGGCCGGCCCAGGGGCAAGGCGAACCCGTCACCCTCGGCCGCATGGCGGGCGACGTCCTCATGGTGCTGGCCTGGGGCGCGCTGATCCCCGGCCTGATGTGGCTGGGTCACGCCGCCGGCTTCTAGGCGAGCGCCTGGCTTGCGGGCTGGTCCGGGCCACCGCCTCTGCCGGAAGGGGGGGCGCCGCCGCCAAGGCGCCTGCGCCATTTCCGCGGTGCCGCCATTCCCACGCCGTTCCCAGCATAGGCAAAAGCTGCTTTTTGCTTGTACAATGCCTGGTTTTGCAATCTCATCCTCTGCCGGGGCGCAATACCTGGCAGCGGGCGGTGCGTACTACGGTACAACGCCGCAGCTGCCCTTGCCCACATACCAAGCCGCCGGCACGATGACTCAGGAGCTCTCATGAACCTCATCGCTCAACTGGAGCAGGAAGAAATCGCCCGCCTGACCGGCGGCAACGCGCCGACCGAGTTCGCCCCGGGCGACACCGTGGTCGTCAACGTCAACGTGGTCGAAGGCAACCGCAAGCGGGTGCAGGCCTACGAAGGCGTGGTCATCGCCAAGCGCAACCGCGGCCTGAATTCCTCCTTCATCGTGCGCAAGATCTCTTCCGGCGAAGCCGTGGAGCGCACCTTCCAGCTGTATTCGCCGCAGATCGCCTCCATCGAGGTCAAGCGCCGCGGCGACGTGCGCCGCGCCAAGCTCTACTACCTGCGCGAACGCTCCGGCAAGTCGGCCCGCATCAAGGAAAAGCTGGTCCGCAAGCAGCAGGCGCCCGCGCAATAGCGCCGGCTTCCCGCGCCCGGCGGCTCGCCGCCGGGACGGGACACTGCCCGCTGTGCCCGATTTTCGGGTAAAAGAAGGCACCCGCCTGGCCGCATCCCTCGTTCCGGACATCGTCCGGACCGTCCCGGGATCGGCCCACGGCCAGGGTGCCTTTTTCGTTGTCGCATGAATTCGCCCGCCTCTTCCCGAGAACGCCGCGCGCCGGTGCAACTCTCTTTCGATCCCACCGTGCAGCCCTGGGTGCCGGCCGATGCCGGCTTGCCGGCCCTGGCCGGCGACCGGCTCGCGCCCCAGGCCCTGCGGCGCGTGCTGGCCGCGCCGCCGCGCTGGCAGGCCGAGCCGCCCTTCGAGGCGCAGCTGCGCCACCCGGGCCGCGAAGGCCCGCCCGTGCAGGCTGCCGTGCTCATCCCCATGGTCATGCGCGACGATGCGGTCAGCGTCATGCTGACGCGCCGGGCGGCGCACCTGCACGACCACGCCGGCCAGATCAGCTTCCCGGGCGGGCGCATCGAGACCTTCGACGCCAGCCCCGAGGCCGCCGCCCTGCGCGAGGCGCAGGAGGAAACCGGCCTGCCCCTGGAATACGTGGAAGTGCTGGCCTCCATGCCGCCCTACGTGACGGCCACCGGCTTCTCGGTCACGCCGGTGCCCGGCCTGGTGCGCACCGGCTACCGGCTGGCCCCGGACGCCTTCGAGGTGGCCGAGGTGTTCGAGGTGCCGCTGCCCTTCCTGATGGACCCGTCCAACCACCGCCTGCACCATGCGCGCCTGCCGGACGGCCGCGAGCGGCGCTTCTATTCCATGCCCTGGCAGGACTACTTCATCTGGGGCGCCACCGCCGCGATGCTGCGCAATCTGTACCACCTGCTGCGCAGCGCCTGAGCGGCGGAGCCTGCCGGCCGGCTGCTCATCCCGCCCGACCGGCTGGCCCGCGCGTGCGCCGCAGGCTCCCGCGCGGCGGCAGCCGGGGGGGGGCCTACAGCACGGTCGCCTTGGCCCGGTGCATCCAGAAGGTGAAGCGGAATTTCTCGGCAGGATAAGTGCTGACCGTAATCAGGAACTTCTGCTTTGCCTGATCCAGGTACTGCCGGGTGATCTCCAGGCCCGGCGTATGGGCCTGCGCGCGCAGGTGGGGGGCGATTTCCTCCGATAGCGAGGTCGCCCCGATCTGCTGCTTGACGTCCTGGACGGCGCGGCCCGAGTTCTTTTCGATCAGCGTGCAAAGCAGGCCCGGCCCGTCCTGGATCTGGTCCACGATGGGATAACCCTCCTTGGGGTCCAGGTAGGCGTCCGTCCAGCAGACGGGCGTCCTGTCGGCGTTCTTCTCCGTGCGCAGCATCCGCACCTTCAGCCAGTTCTGCCCGGGGCGGCATTCCAGGGCGGCGGCCAGGCGCTCGTCGGCCACGGCGTCCGACATGTCGATGATGGTGCGCTCGGTATAGCTCGCGTAGTTGACCAGGTCCTCGACGTTGTGCAGCGACTTCGTATAGCTGTTGCTGGTTTCCTTGGCGACGACCACCGTGCCGGCGCGCCGCTTGCGGCTGACCAGGCCCAGCCCTTCCACGATGTTGAGGGCCGAGCGGATGGTGGTGCGGCTGACCTTGTGCTCTTCGGCCAGCGCGACCTCGCTGGGCAACTGGTCCCCCACCTGCAGCGGGCCCTCGGTGATCTGCTTGACCAATACGCTCGCCAGCTCTGTGTAACGGACATCCATTGGTGTGCTTCTTGATTGGGCGATGAGCGGCATTCGCACGGGCGGAAAAAATGGCAGTGCCGCCAGCCGCCGGCGAAGGGGCCCATTGTAGTACCGGCCTTTCCCGGGATTCTCCAGGCCGTTCCCGGGTTCTCCCGGCTGGCGGGTCGCGGCGGTGGCGGTGGCGACGCGAAAAAGCGTTGACGGGCTTCCGACGGCATCCCTAAAATAGTACGTACTATTAAATAGTATCTACTAATAATGGGACTGCCGCCCGAGCGGCATTCCCGTTCCATACGAGAGGAGACAGCCATGATGTCGAAGAAAATCAAATGCCTGGCCGCGGCCTGTGCGCTGCTGGCCAGTTCCTGGGCCTGGGCGGACTACCCGGAAAAGCCCGTCACCATCATCGTCCCCTTCCCGGGAGGGCAGACCGGGGACATCATCGCCCGCGTGGTCGGCGAGCAACTGGCCAGGAAGCTGGGCCAGCCCTTCATCATCGAGAACAAGGCCGGCGCCGGCGGCACGCTGGGCACGGGCTACGCGGCCCGCGCCCAGAACGACGGCTACACCCTGCTGCTGACCAGCTCCGGGCCCTTCGCCATTGCCCCGTCGCTGTACTCGCGGTTGCCCTACAAGCCGCTGGAGGACTTCGAGGCGGTGGCCGACATCGCCGCCACGCCCCAGATCCTGGCCGTCAGCCCGGCCTCGGGCATCGAGTCGGTCGCCCAGCTGATCGACGCCGCCAGGAAGGGCGACCTGTCCTATGCCTCGGCGGGCAACGGCTCGACCCAGCACCTGACCATGGAAGTCTTCAACCGGGAGAACAGCATCAAGATGGTGCACATCCCGTTCAAGGGCAGCGCCGAAGCGCAGACGCAGGTGATCGGCGGGCTGGTGGCCGCGACTTCCGATTCGCTGCCCGCCATCCTGCCGCAGATCAAGGCCGGCAAGCTGCGCGCCCTGACGGTGATCGACAAGGAGCGCTCTCCCTACCTGCCGGACCTGCCCACCCTGGGCGAGCAGGGCTATGCCGCCATCAGCACGGTCGCGTTCTTCGGGCTGATGGCGCCCAAGGGCACAGCGCCGCAGATCGTCGAGAAGCTCAACGCCAGCGTCAACGAGGTTCTCAAGACGCCCGAAGTCGCCAGGCGCTTCGAGGCGCTGGCCCTGACGTCCGCCAAGCCCAAGACTGCATCGCAGTTCCGCGACTACCTGGCGGACGAAGTCGGCAAGTGGGCCAGGATCGTGGACGAGGCGGGCGCAAGGATCGATTGATGCAGCCGCGCATTCCTTCCCCCAGTGCGTCGGCTTCCCGGGCCGACGAAGCAGCCAGCAGGCATCCCATGCGCCAGATTCACACCGACCGGATCATCGATTGCATCGCCGCGCTTTGCATCGATGCGTGCCGCAAGCTTCCCGAGGACGTCATCGGCGCCTTCCATGCCGCGCGCCGCACGGAGGTGTCGCCGCTGGGCAAGTCCGTCCTGCTCAAGCTCATCGACAACGACAGGATCGCCCGCGAGAACGATGTGTCGTACTGCCACGACACCGGCCTGACCATCGTGTACGTGGAGCTGGGCCAGGACGTGCACATCGTCGGCGGCGACTACCAGGCCGCCGTGCAGGCGGGCGTGCGCAAGGGCTATGCCGACGGCTACCTGCGCAAGTCGGTCGTGGGCGACCCGCTGCTGCGGGTGAACACCAACGACAATACTCCCGCCGTGATCCACACCGAGATCGTGCCCGGCTCGGACATGCGCATCACCGTCCTGCCCAAGGGCGGCGGCAGCGAGAACTGGAGCACGATGAAGTTCCTGCTGCCCGGCGAGGGCGCCGAGGGCGTCAAGCGCTTCGTGCTGGATGCCGTCACCACGGCCGGCGGCAGCGCCTGTCCGCCCCTGACGATAGGCGTGGGCCTGGGCGGCAGCTTCGACAAGGTGACCGAGATCGCCAAGAAGGCCATCCTGCGCGATATCGGCCGGTACCACGAGCTGCCGCACATCGCGCGCCTGGAGGCCGAGCTGCTCGAAGCCGTGAACCGGACCGGCATCGGCCCGCAGGGCTATGGCGGCTCCAGCACGGCGCTGTGGGTGGCGGTGGAAACCTACGCCTGCCACATCACGGCGCTGCCCGTCGCCGTCAACATCCAATGCCACGCATCGCGGCGCAAGAGCGCGGTCATCTGAGGACGCTACGCATGGCCACTCACAGGCTTTCCACCCCCCTGGGCGACGAGGCGATCCGGCAGTTGCACGTCGGCGACGAGGTGCTGCTCAGCGGGACGATCTACATGGCGCGCGACGCCGCGCACAAACGCCTGGTCGACCTGCTGCGCGAGGGCAGGCCTCTGCCCGTGGACTTGCGCGGGCAGACCGTGTTCTACGGCGGTCCGGGGCCGGCCAAGCCCGGGCATGCGATCGGCGTGGTCGCGCCCACCTCGGCCTACCGCATGGACCCCTACGCCACCGTGCTGTTCGACCACGGCGTCAAGGCTGCCATCGGCAAGGGCAACCGCGGCCCGGCGCTGCAGGAATGCTGCCGGCGCAACTGCGCGGTCTCGTTCTCGGCCATCGGCGGCATTTCGGCCACTTTGTTCTCGTGCATCAAGAGCGCGGCCATCGTCGCCTACGAGGATCTGAAGACCGAAGCCATCCAGCGGCTGGAAATCGAGGACTTCCCGTTGCTGGTGACCAACGACGCGCATGGGCGCGACTTGTACGGCGAAGAGGTGGCCAAGTACCGCGCCCTGCTCGCTGCCCAGGGCTAGGGCAGCGCACTGCGTTCCCGCGGGCTCAATACCGCTGCGCGGCCTCGTGCTCCTGCAGCAGGCGCTCGTACAGCGCGTGGCGCGACGGGTCGATGTCGCCGGCCTGCAGGGCGGCCAGCACGCCGCAGCCCGGCTCGTGCCGGTGCGTGCAGTTGTAGAAGCGGCACAGCCTGGCCGGCCCGGCGAATTCCGGGAAGCCGCGCTCGATGTCGCCGGGCGTCAGGTGCTGCAGGCCGAAGGCCTGGAAGCCGGGCGAGTCGATCAGGTCGCCGCCGGGCGGCGGCAGGTGGTACAGGCGCGTGCTGGTGGTGGTGTGGCGGCCCGTGCCCAGGGCCTCGGAATGCTCGCGGGTGGCGGCCTGCGCCTGCGGCGCCAGCGCATTGAGCAGGGTCGACTTGCCCATGCCGCTCTGGCCCAGCAGCAGGCTGGTGCGGCCGGCCAGCCGTTCGGCCAGGGCGGCGTGCACGGCCGCGCCGTCCAGCGCGCTCAGCTCCAGCACCGGCACGCCCAGCCTCGCCACCGGCGCCAGCCGGCGGCGCGCCGCGTCCAGGCCGTCGGCCAGGTCGACCTTGTTCAGCACGATGAGCGGCTGCACGCCGGCCGCCCAGGCGCCGGCCAGCGCGCGGCCGAGCAGGTCGTCGGAGAACTGAGGGCGCACGGCCACGACGACGATCAGCAGGTCGACGTTGGCCGCGAACTGCTTGGTGCGCATCTCGTCCGAGCGGTAGAGCAGGTTGGCGCGCGGCAGCACGGCCTCGATGGCGCCTTCGTCGCGGCCCTGCGGCCGGATGCGCACGCGGTCGCCCACCGCCGCCGCGCCGGCCTTCTTGCCGCGCGGATAGCATTGCCGCACGCCGCCGCCGTCCAGCTCCACCGCGTAGTGGCGGCCATGGGCGGCCACGACACGGCCCGTTTGCAGGCCGTCTTCCTTGCCAGTGCCGGCGGGGCTGCCGTCCTGCCGCCGCGCGGCGTCCTCCCCGAGGCCGGGAGCATGCCCTTCGGGCGGCGGGGCGGACGCGCTCATCCGGCGCTCAATTGCAGTTGCCGGATGCGCACGGCGGCGGGCGGATGGCTGTCGTAGAAGGCGGAATGCACCGGGTCGGGGGTCAGGGTGGCGGCGTTGTCGTCGTAGAGCTTGACCAGGGCCGAGACCAGCCGGTCGGCCGTGCTCTGCTGGGCCGCGTAGCGGTCGGCCTCGAATTCGTCGCGCCGCGAATACCAGCTCGCCAGCGGCGTGACGGGGAAGGTGAACACCGGCACCGCCAGGAAGAAGAGCAGCAGCGCCATGGCGTCGTTGCGCCCGCCCAGCTGCGGCAGCACGCCCAGGCCGGTGTAGAACCAGGGCTGCTGCGCCAGCCAGCCCAGCAGGGCGAAGAAGGCCAGCGCCGCGGCGAAGCCCAGCGCCAGCCGGCGCACGATGTGGTGGCGCTTGAAGTGGCCCAGCTCGTGGGCCAGCACGGCCTCGATCTCGTCGGCGTTCAGGCGCGCCAGCAGGGTGTCGAAGAAGACGATGCGGCGCGAGCGGCCGAAGCCGGTGAAGTAGGCGTTGCCGTGGGCCGAGCGCTTGGAGCCGTCCATCACGAAGAGGCCGTTCAGCGCGAAGCCGCATCGCTCGGCCAGCGCATCGATGCGCGAGGCGAGCTCCGGATTCTGCAGCGGGGTGAACTTGTTGAACAGCGGCGCGATCACCGTCGGGAAGATCAGCATCACCAGCACGTTGAAGACCGCCCAGACGCCCCAGGCCCACAGCCACCAATAGGCGCCGGCCTCGGCCATGATCCACAGCACCGCCGCGGCCAGCGGCAGGCCCAGCGCCAGCGACACCAGCAAGCCCTTGGCCGCGTCGGCGGCGAACAGGCGCGGCGTCATGCGGTTGAAGCCGAAGCGCGCTTCCAGGCGGAACTGCCGCCACAGGGTGAAGGGCAGGCCCAGCAGGGCGAGCAGCCCGGCCACCGAGGCCAGCAGCAGCAGCTGGCGCAGCATGTCGCCGCGCACGAGCTCGGCCAGGAAGGTGTCGATCGCCTGCAGCCCGCCCAGCAGGGTCAGCCCGACCAGCACGGCCGCGTCGAACACGCGCTCGACCATGCCCAGGCGCACCCGGGCGATGGTGTAGTCGGCCGCGCGCTGGTGGCTGGCCAGGCCGATGCGGGCGGAGAATTCGGGCGGCACGGCGCCGCGGTGGGTGCCGACGTGGCGGATCTGGCGGCCCGCCAGCCACAGGCGCAGGACGACGTCGGCAAGCAGGAAGAGGGCGAACAGCGCGGTGAACATGGAGGGAGGCGGGTGCGGCGTGCTGGCGTGTGAGAAAATCCGGCCTAGTCGAAATCCGGCGTCTTTAAGGCAAATTATATGGCTGTGAACGAGAACCGCCTGGTCTGGCTGGACATGGAAATGACCGGCCTGGACCCGGAAAAGGAACGCATCATCGAAGTCGCCGTGGTGGTGACCGAGCCCGACCTGGCCGTGGTGGCCGAAGGCCCGGTGCTGGTGGTCCACCAGCCCGACAGCCTGCTCGACGCCATGGACAACTGGAACCAGGCCACCCACGGCCGCAGCGGCCTGACCGCCAAGGTGCGCGCCTCGACGCTGGACGAGGCGCAGGCCGAGGACCTGCTGCTGGACTTCCTGGCCCGGCACGTGCCGGCGGGCAAGTCGCCGCTGTGCGGCAACACCATCGGCCAGGACCGCCGCTTCATGGTGCGCTACATGCCGCGCCTGGAGCGCTTCTTCCACTACCGCAACCTGGACGTCAGCACGCTCAAGGAGCTGGCGCGGCGCTGGCGGCCCGAGGTCTACAAGGGCTTCGACAAGAAGAGCCGGCACGAGGCCCTGGCCGACATCTACGAGTCGATCGAAGAGCTCAAGTACTACCGCGAGCACTTCCTGCGGGTCTAGGCGGGCGTAGTCCGGGCGGCAGGGGCTGCGCCGGGCGCGGCCCGGCGGCAGGCCGAGGCTGGGCCGGCCGTCAGCGCGGCGCGGCCGCGCGGCCGGCCACCCTGCGGTACCACAGGTAGAGCATCGCCGCCGACAGCGCCAGGCCCACCGCCGCGGCCGCCCACATGGCCGCCGCGCCTGCGGGCGCCCCGGGCGGCAGCGCCGCCACCAGGCCAGGCAGGCCGCCGGCGCCCGGCCCGAAGGCGAACCACCAGCCGCCGCCCAGCCCCACCAGCAGCAGCGACACCGTCTGCAGCAGCATGGGCACCAGCGCCACCTTGTAGGCGCGCAGCAGGTAGGACGAGGCGCACTGCACCGCGTCGCACAGGTGGAAGAGCGGCAGGATGGGCAGCAGCGCCAGCGCCACCGCGGCGACCTGCGCGTCGCCGGTGTAGGCGGCGACGATCCCGCCGCGCGCGCCGTACAGCACGCAGGCCGTCAGCGCCGCGCCCGCCAGGGCCAGCGCCAGCGTGGCGCGCCCGGTGCGCGCGGCCAGTCCCGCCTGGCCGGCGCCGATGGCCTGCGCGGTCAGCGCCCCGCCGGCCACGCCCAGCGCCATCGGCATCATGTAGGACAGCGCCGCCAGGTTGGCCAGGATCTGGTGGCCACCGCTGACGTAAGTGCCTTCGCGCGCCACCAGCAGGGCCATGAAGGTGAAGGCGCAGACTTCCACCAGGTAGGACCCGCCCATGGGCAGGCCCAGCCGCAGCAGTTCCTTCTGCGCCGCCCAGCGCGGCCGGCCCAGGCGAGGCCGGAATCGGGCGAAGGCGGCGTCGTGCCGCAGCACCCATACGCCGGCGGCCAGGCTGATCCAGAAGACGATGGCCGTGGCCAGGCCCGCGCCGACCGCGCCCAGCGCCGGCAGGCCGAACTTGCCGTAGATCAGTAGCCAGTTGCACAGCGCCTTGAGCAGCACGCCCGCCAGGTTGATGGCCATGACCACCTTGGGCCGCGAGACGGCGTTGCCCAGGGCGTACACGGTGCGGAACATCAGCGCCGCGGGCAGGGCCAGCACCAGCGCCGCCAGGTAGCCGCCGACCCGCTCGCGCACCTGCGGCGCGACCTCGCCGGACAGCGACAGCCAGGCGTCGGGAAAGAGCAGCAGGGCGCCGCCGCCCACCGACAGCCCCAGTGCCAGCCAGATGCCCTGGCCCCACATGGCGCCCACCCCGCCGTCCCGGCCGGCGCCATAGGGCTGGGACAGGATGGGAATCAGCGCGTGCACCACCCCCATCAGGCTGACGAACACCGTGATGTAGATGGAGGCGGCCAGCGACATGGCGGCCAGGTCGGCGGCGCTGGAATGGCCCGTCATGGCCGTGTCGAGCACGCCGAAGGCGATGCCGGCCCACTGGCCCACCAGCACCGGCCAGGCCTGGCGCACGATGCGGGCCAGCAGCCCGCGCCGGCCGGCCGGGGGCGGATCGGCGTCCCGGGCTTGCGCGGCGGCGGTCATTGCCGGGGCGCGATGCGCAGCAGCCGGAAGACTTCGTGGCGGTCGGCGCGCCGGCCGCCTTCCCACAGCACGGTGCCGCCGTCGCTGTAGGCGGCGGTGCCGTCGCGCAGGGACTCGCGGCTGGTCTGCTGCAGCACCAGCGTGCAGCGCGAGTCGTAGGTGAAGTCGATGTCCTGGAACACCAGGAAGGACGCGCGCTGGCCGCTGCCCACGCTGAGCGCGCGCAGGCATTCGCCCGGCTGCCGCTCGCGCGCCAGCACGCCGGCCAGCTCGGCCGAGACGGTTCGGTAGCTGCGCGCGTAGTCGACCGCCGGCATCCACAGCAGCACCAGCAGCAGCCAGGTGGTGGCCAGCCCGCAGGCCGACAGCACCGTGCCGCGCCACAGCGCGGCCGGCCGGGTGCTGACCCGCCAGCGCACCAGCGCCACCCAGGTCAGCGTGACCACCAGCCCCAGGACGAAGGCCGGTATGGAAATGCGCGGCTCGAAGCCGGTGGTCTGGCGGGCGATGTTGCCGGCGATCTTGGACGGCCAGCCGAAGTGCAGGGCGACCCAGCCCAGCCAGACGGTGGCCGCGGTCAGCGAAAAGCACATGACCGCGAACCAGTCCAGCGTGTTGACGATGCCGCGGCGCAGCGTGGGCAGGGAAAACGCCGCCAGCACGGCGCAGGGCACCACCAGCAGCATGAATTCCGGTTCGGAGGGCTGCACCATGACCGGCAGCAGCAGCAGCGAGCCCAGCGCCAGGGACAGCGGCACCCAGATGTGCGGCGAGACCAGCCAGTCGCGCCAGCGCCAGATCGCCAGCAGCGCCAGCGGCCAGGTCGGCCACAGGAACCAGGGCATGTCGCGCAGGGTGCGCAGGGCATCGCCCAGCGCCGGCACGCCGAACACCGACTCGTTCCACAGGTACCAGTTGCGCATCCAGTATTCGCTGGCGCGCCCGGCCGGTATCCACCAGGCCAGCACCAGCACGGCGGCCAGCGCCAGCCCGCCCAGCAGCCAGCGGCGCGCCGGCCACAGCGGGCTGCGCGGCTGCGCGAGCAGCGCCACGGCCAGCACCAGTGGCAGGGCGCCCGGCCAGGAGCGCGTCAGGAAGGCGCCGGCCAGCGACAGCCCCAGCACCAGCGCGCCCACCGCCGGCTTGTCCAGCATGCGCGCCACGGCGTAGAAGGCCATGGCCTGGAAGGCCATGATGGCCGGGACTTCGGAGGTCTCATGGGTGCGCAGCAGGATGCCGGCGGTGGCGATCAGCAGCAGCAGGGCGGCGTCGGCCAGCATGCGGCCGTAGTCGCGCACCGTCGGCTCGCCGCCGAAGGGCAGGGCGAGCGGCTGGGCCTCGGGCCGGCGGCCCAGCAGGTAGGTGCCGTACCACAGCGCCCAGGTGGTCATGCCGAACCACAGCAGGTTGGGCAGGCGCGAGGCGTTGATCTCGCCGATCAGCGGGCCGGCCAGCCAGATCGACAGCGCGCCCATCCAGGTGACCAGGGGGCCGTCCTGGGCGTGGGCGAGCTGGCCGACCTGCGGCAGCAGCCAGGCGTCCAGGCCTTCGCGCAGCGCGGTGAGCATGGTCGCCACGCCGACCACGTCGTCGGTCTTCCAGGGGTCGCGCGAGAACAGGCCCGCCACGATGTAGACGAAGGTCAGCCCCAGCAGCGCCAGCCGGGGCAGTTTCGTGGTGGCCGGGGCGGTCAGCCGGGCCGGAGTGGATCGCGCTATCGAAGACACGGGCGTACTGTAACCGGAGGTCGTGCGGCCGGCCATGCGGCCAGGTGGAAATTGCCCCCCGATGCAATAAAAAGGCAGCCTTGCGGCTGCCTGGGGTGCTGCTGCCGCGCTGCGGCGCGGCAAGGCGGGCGTCAGGAGGCCTTCTTGGTGCCGGCCGTGCGGGCGAAGCGGGCGCGGAACTTCTCGACGCGGCCGGCCTCGACGATGCGGGTCTGGGCGCCGGTGTAGAAGGGGTGCGACTTGGAGGTGACGTCGCACTTGTAGACCGGGTAGGTCTTGCCGTCGAGCTCGACGGTCTCGCGGGTGGCGATGGTGGAGCGGGTCAGGAATTTGTCGCCCGTCTGCACGTCCATGAAGACCACTTCGCGGTATTCGGGGTGGATGCCTTCTTTCATGATCGGTCCTTGTGAATATGGGTCGCCGGCGGGGCGGGAAGGGCGCCGGCTGGCGCCAGCGTATCCGGGTTGCCCTGCTACGTATCCGGAAGATAACCATGAATTCTACCATGGCGGGCCTGTTTTGTGCTTGCCGCGGCCTGGCTGGCTCGTGTTCGCCCGGCGTGCCGGGGAGGACGGCACGCCGGCGCGAGCCGGCAGGGGCGAGTTCCCGGGGCATTCCTTGACGTATTTTTAATTGCCGCTGCGCCGGGGGCCTCCTAGAATGCGCCGGCCCATGGCCGTCAGGCGGCCGGGCTGGCGCGCCGGGCCACGGCCGCGCGGCATGGGCCGCGCGGCAGGCCGACGGCGCTTTTCCTGGATGGGAAGGCAGAGGGAGGGAACAATCATGCAAAGGCGTCTGTTCGCGGAATTCTTCGGGACATTCTGGCTGGTGTTCGGCGGCTGCGGCAGCGCGGTGCTGGCGGCGGCCTTCCCGGAACTGGGCATAGGCTTCGCCGGGGTGGCGCTGGCCTTCGGGCTGACCGTGGTGACCATGGCCTATGCGGTGGGCCATATTTCGGGCGGGCATTTCAACCCGGCCGTGACGGTGGGCCTGCTGGCCGGCGGCCGCTTCGCGGCCCGGGACGTGGTGCCTTACGTCGTGGCCCAGGTGATCGGCGCCGTGGCGGCCGGGGCCGTGCTCTACCTGATCGCCAGCGGCAAGGCGGGCTTCGACGCCTCGGCGGGCTTCGCCTCCAACGGCTACGGCGAGCATTCGCCGGACGGCTATGCGCTGACGGCGGCCATCGCGGCCGAGTTCGTGCTGACGGCCTTCTTCCTGATCGTCATCCTGGGCGCGACCGACAAGCGCGCGCCGGCCGGCTTCGCGCCGCTGGCCATCGGCCTGGCGCTGACGCTCATCCACCTGATCAGCATCCCGGTGACCAATACCTCGGTCAACCCGGCGCGCAGCACCGGCGTGGCGCTGTTCCAGGGCTCGTGGGCGATCGGCCAGCTGTGGCTGTTCTGGGTCGTGCCGCTGCTGGGCGGCGCCGTGGGCGGGCTGGTCTACCGCACGCTGCTGGCGGGCGACGAGCGCTGAGCGACCAGGGCTCGGCGACGGGATTGGATCAACCCGCGGGCGGGGCGGCTGCCGTCCCCCGCCGCGTGCCCATGGCCGCACCGGCCGGTCCGCCGGCCGCCCGGCCTAGATCTGGCCGAGCTCCGCCAGCGACACCACCTGCGTTCCGGCCACGATCAGGTGGTCGATCAGGCGCACGTCCACCAGCGCCAGCGCCTGCTTGAGATGGCGGGTGAGCATCTGGTCGGCCAGGCTGGCCTGGCCCGCGCCCGAGGGGTGGTTGTGCGCCAGGATGAGCGCGGCGGCGTGGTGCTCCAGCGCCGAGCGCACGACTTCCCGGGGGTAGACCGAGGCCTGGGTCAGGGTGCCGCGGGCGACGTCCTCGCAGGCGATGAGCCGCAGCTGGTTGTCCAGGTAGAGCGCCAGGCAGTGCTCCACGGTGCGGTGCCCCAGCGCCGCCGTGCAGTATTGCTTGACCAGCGCCGGCTGGTTCAAGGCGCTGCCGCGCGACAGGTCCTCGGCCATGGCGCGGCGCGCCAGCTCCAGCACCGCCAGCAGCTGGCAGATCTTGGCGCTGCCCAGCCCCGGGATGGCCAGCAGGTCGTCGTGCGAGGCCGACAGCAGCAGGCGCAGGCCGCCGAAGCGCGACAGCAGCGCGCGGCCCAGCCCGACGGCGTCGCAGCCGGCCGTGCCGGTGCGCAGCATGAGGGCGAGCAGTTCGGCGTCGGTCAGCACGGCGGCGCCGCGGCGCAACAGGCGCTCGCGCGGGCGTTCGTCCAGGGGCGGGGGCGGGCAGTTCATGGCAGGCTCTAAAATCGGGGTTTGCGTGGCAGCCGATACGGTGACAGATCTTGAGCGCCCCCAACCAGCAAGTGAACGTTTTGGTCCATCCGGACTCCTACCTGACCCTGCACTACCGCGTCGTCCTGGCCTCCGGGCCGGCCGCGGGCTCGGTCTTCACCGATACCTACGACGGCCGCCCGGCCACGCTGCAGATGGGCGCGGGCCAGTGGGCGCCGGGCATGGAGGCCGCCCTGCTGGGCCGCGCCGAAGGCGAGGCCTTCAGCGTCGAGCTGGCGCCGGGCGAGGCCTACGGCGAGCGCAACCCCGAGCTCCTGCAGCGGGTCGGCCGCGCCATGCTGGCCGAGCACGCCGGCCCCGACGCGGCCTTCGAGCCGGGCGACCTGGTCGAGTTCCAGGCGCCCAACGGCGGGCGCTATTCCGGCGTCTTCAAGGAATGGGGCGAGGGCTGGGCGCTGTTCGATTTCAACCATCCGCTGGCCGGCACGGCCCTGCGGCTGGACGCGACCATATTGGGAATCCTGTGATGAGCAAGGCCTCCGAGGCGCCCGCCGCCGGCGCCGAAGTCACCCTGGCGCAGCCGCGCGGCTTCTGCGCCGGCGTGGACCGCGCCATCGAGATCGTCGAGCGCGCCCTGGCGCTGCACGGCGCGCCCATCTACGTGCGCCACGAGATCGTGCACAACCGCTACGTCGTGGCCGACCTGCGCGCCAAGGGCGCGGTCTTCATCGACGAGCTGGACGACGCCCCGCCCGGGGCCATCGTGGTGTTCTCCGCCCACGGCGTGTCCAAGGCCGTGCGCCGCGAGGCCGAGTCGCGCGGCCTGCAGGTCTTCGACGCCACCTGCCCGCTGGTGACCAAGGTGCACGTCGAAGTCGCGCGCATGCGCGCGGCCGGGCGCGAGATCATCATGATCGGCCACAAGGGCCACCCGGAAGTCGAAGGCACGCTGGGCCAGGCCGAGGGCGGCATGTACCTGGTCGAGACCGCCGAGGACGTGGCGGCCCTGCAGGTCCGCGACCCGGCCAACCTCGCCTTCGTCACCCAGACCACGCTGTCGGTGGACGACGCCTCGGCCGTGGCCGGCGCGCTGCGCGCGCGCTTTCCCGACATCGCCGAGCCCCGCAAGAGCGACATCTGCTACGCCACGCAGAACCGCCAGGACGCCGTCAAGGTGCTGGCGCCGGCCTGTGACCTGGTGCTGGTGGTGGGCAGCGTCAACAGTTCCAACTCCAACCGGCTGCGCGAAGTGGCCGAGCGCAAGGGCACGCCCGCCTACCTGATAGACGGCGCCGACGCCATCGACCCGGCCTGGCTGGAAGGCCGCCCGCGCATCGGCATCACCGCCGGGGCGTCGGCCCCGGAAGTGCTGGTGCGGCAGGTGATCGACCGCCTGAAGGAGCTGGGCGCGGTGTCGGTGCGCACCATGCCGGGGCTGGAGGAAAGCATCGCCTTCCCGCTGCCCAAGGGGCTGTCGCGCAAGGCGACTCCCGCGGCCCCGGCTGCGTAGGCCCCGGAAATGGCAAAGGGCGGCGCCGATGGCGCCGCCCTTTCGTACTGGTGCCGGAGATAGGAGTCGAACCTACGACCTTCGCATTACGAATGCGCTGCTCTACCAACTGAGCTACACCGGCGAAGCTCAAAATAATAGCATGACTTTGCGACGGCTCGCGACGCCGCCCAGGGGCAGGGCGCCTTGCCGCGCTGGCCTTCGCGGTTGTGCTATGTCCCCGAAAAGCGCCATAATTTTCCGGACCGGAGCGCTTCCATCAGGAGCGCTTTCATTGACCGCCCGGCATATCCGAAGAAACGGGTGGAAATGGTCCGGGGCAGCGATCGGCAAAAAGACTTATCAACCCCCCCTAGCCGGGCCATATCGACGCCGGCGCTGGAACCGAGGAGACAGCTTTGAAGATACCCACCCTGATCCCGGCAGCCGCATTGGCCGCCGCGTCGCTCGCCCTGGCCGGCCCCGCGCAGGCGCAGGGCTTCCCGCCCTCCAAGCCCGTGACGCTGGTGGTCGGCTTCGCGCCCGGCGGCGCCGCCGATTCGGCCG
>Ga0182738_1001822_pt1 | contig 25895 bp, 21 predicted proteins | sample eDN5th30CBELigMG_FD_128876 | JGI IMG/M metagenome (GOLD analysis project Ga0182738, IMG submission 128876) | Enriched Miracle-Growth compost microbial communities from Emeryville, California, USA - eDNA 5th pass 30_C BE-Lig MG (version 2)... ...
TTGTGTTCTGACAAGGAAGCCGAAGCAGGCGAATTCCTAGAATTCGTCGATGCAGGCTGACGAAGTTCAGAACGCAAAAGAGCCGATCGCAGCCCAAATTGACCTTTCCGGACAGACTCTAACTGTGAGTGATCAGAAAAGCTACCAGAAACCTGTTCTTTCGTCCATCACCGATCGGGTTTCGTGAAGGGTGAAACCGGGGAAGTTTCGGCAGAATCTGCGGATTTTGACGTTTTTGGGCGTATCCCCGGCAGAACGACCGGAAAACTTGAACTCCTCTTGCCAGTTTTTTTCTGTCTGGATAGGTTTCCTTCTCCCATCAAGATCCTGGAAGCCATCCCTTTGGTTTCCGCCATCTGAATTTGCCCCTCCTGACTTCCTCAAAAGGGACACCGTCATGCCTGCCGGGTCTGTTCCAACTACAAAAATGAATTCAAATTCTGCAGCGCGCAGTGAACTGACACCGTTTGTCTGGCGACTTTATCGTTTTGGTCTGGCAACAGGAGGACTGGCCTGGATTTGCATTGCCTCCACCTTGTGCGGATGCAGCGGCCCCAATGGCTGGGTGAAGAATCAGGCTGGACGTGGCTACTATCATCGCGGCAACTATGCAGCAGCTCGCAGTGAATTCGAACGTGCCCTGATGGACAGTCCCTATAACGCCACCTACGCCTACAATGTCGGCAAGGCCATGGAAAAAGAGGGGGATATGACAGGTGCCGAGCAGATGTACCAGCACGCTTTAACTCTCGATCCGAGTCATCAACCCTCTTATCGGGGGATGACCGAATTGCTCACTGCCCAGGGACGCCCGGATGAAGCGGCGGAACTCCTGACTGCCTGGACACAAACCCAGCCCTATTCCGCAGCTTCTCACGTGGAATTGGCCCAGATGTATCGCAAATCCGGCAACTACGGAGCTGCCGAACAGGAACTCAATACGGCGCTGCAGATTCGCCCCAGGTATCGCCAGGCGATCAACGAGCGGACTCGGCTGGGACAGGTCACAGGCCGGCCTGTTCGAGGCGGCCCTTATTCGGAACTCGCACTCACCTCTCGTGCGCCTCAACAGGCCATGCAGCCACAACCTGGAATGGTGGCTGCCACTCCCCAGACATCCCCAGCCCTCGCGATGGCAGCCACAATGCCGCAAAAAGATCCCACCATGCTGGGAGGAGCGATTCAGGCAAGCTACTCACATCCACAGATGGCGACCATGCCCAGCCCCATGGTTCCGGGGGCAATGATGTCTGCCGGACCGCTCACGCACCAGGCCAATATGCTGCCCGCCAACATGCTGCCCATGGAGATGTCCCCGGAGAACATGGCACAGATGAACCAGCAGCCGCATCCCGGCTGGACCGCGGTGGAACATGGTCATATGCCAATGACTCAGACTTTCCAGCAGATGCCGACTGCCTATTCCACCTCTCCACAACCAATCCCTCAGCCACAGCCGATGCAGCCCGGAACGCCGGTTCCCATGCAGTTTCATCAACAACCCCAGCAGCCCCTGTCTATTTCGACACCGGTACCAATGCAGATGCAGATGTCACAACCGCAACCCGCCACGATGGGAGTTCCAGCGCAGCACCCGATCGAACTGGGGCAACCAGTGCCGGTGACGCAATCTGTCCCCAGTTTCCCGATGCAGAATATTCAGCCGAGCCCGCAACCTGGGCTCGCCGATGCACCTGTTTATTCCCCCGCAGCCATGCCTGGTCCTCAATTCAGCAGCGCCCCGACCGTGCAGGCGTTTTGAGCCTCTCAGTACTTCCAAATTCGAAGCACAGTGACAACGGGAGGTCATCGTGCATTGTCAACTCGAAACATTCGGATAGTCTAGAGCAAGTTGCTCTGGCCTGGGCCCGCGCAGCACGCGTTTCGACTGGTGAAATGCAACTCGCCGCGTGGCGGGACGCGGTCTATGCGGGAGTAATGCGCTCCCAGAGTCTATCCGGAAAGGTGCTTTGTCAGGCGAGATCGAGCGATTTGTGTTCTGACAAGGAAGCCGAATCGGGCGAATTCCTGGAATTCGTCGATGCAGGCTGACGAGTTCAGAACGCAAAAGAGCCGATCGCAGCCCAAATTGACCTTTCCGGACAGACTCTCAAAGCAAGTCCGACAACGGAGGACGTTTCGCAATCACGCACCCTGAAACCAAGCCGTAACACGGCACGAGTCCTTAGAATTGTGAGTGTGAAGTGTATCGAACTCGTCAAGATGTCTGGCCCTGGTTGCAAAATTCCGAGTTTTCGAGACCGTTTTCATCGGTCTGGCGAAGCATTGCCTCATGGAGAGTCCGCACTCCCATCGTGCAATGGCTCCTGATTTTGATATTGCTGGGGAGTGGATGTGGTCGAGAGAAAAATCCACTCGATTCCGCAGAACCCGACAACCTGAGCGAATCCATGCTGATGGAAGAGCAGATGATGGGTGACGGGGAACTGCCGCAGGGAAGATCAGAACCGCGACAGCTCAACGGTGTGCGGGCCACAAAAGGAGAGCCCTTCGTCCTTCAAGTGCTCGACGAAGATGTCAATCCTGTGATTGCCCAGCAGCTCTTGAACTTGTCAGAAATTTCTTCCGGATGGATCAGCCTGTTTGATGGAGTCACGCTTTTTGGTTGGGAAAGTCAGAATCCCGACGTGAACTGGAAGGTGGAGAACGGCACCATTACCGCAGATGTCGGTCCGGAAGGCCTGCTGACAACAACCGTTCCGTTTTCCGATTTTGAACTGATCTGCGAGTTCCGTATTTCGGAAGGAGGCAACAGTGGTCTGTTTCTGCGATCCATCGACCACCCCAAAGATCTACAAAAGGATTGCATAGAACTGAACATCGCCGGCGACCATCCCGATGGCTATACCACCGGAAGCTTTGTCGAACGAAAAAGAACAGACCAGGTCGCCACGCCTTCGACGGACTGGCAGACGCTGCGAGTTTCTGCCAACCGGGGGCACTACTACGTCGACCTGAATGGAGTCGAAGTTCTGACCTATACCGACACATCTCCGGAAGCACGCAGAGAGGGAGTGATCGGACTGCAACAGCGGATCGGAAAAGTCGAATTCCGAAAGGTCCTGCTCAAACCTGGCCCATTAATCAGCATTTTCAGTGGACATGACCTTGAGGGCTGGCAGGTTGTCCCGGGATCAAAAGGGAAATTCACCGTCGAGGATGGATGCATACGGGTCCAGGGGGGAGCCGGATTTCTGGAAACTCAAAAAACCTATCAGGATTTCCTGCTGCAAACTGTCGTTCGGACCGGGGTGCCCGAGACAAATAGCGGCATCTTTCTGCGCGCTGAAGCCGGGACTGAACAGGCGCCTTCCAACGGTTATGAAGTTCAAATTCATAACGGTTTCCATGACAATGATCGGAACCGTCCCAATAACGCTGGAAGCGGAGCCATCTTCCGCCGTGTCGAGGCCCGCCGTGTCGTGGCGAATGATCGCGATTGGTACATGATGACGATCTTAGCGAAAGGTCCCCACTTTGCAGTCTGGGTGGACGGATATCAAGTCGTCGACTGGGTGGATGAGCGGCCTGCGAATGCCAATCCGCGTAAGGGGTTGCGGCTGGATGCCGGACACATCAGCCTGCAGGGGCATGATCCCACGACAGATTGCGAGTTTAGAGAAATGCGTATCCAGGAGTTCTGAAACACCAGGGCTGATAGCACGCATGACTCCCGCATCGACCGCGTTTCCGCTACGCAGCACGCGCTTTATCAGTCAATACATGCGCTGGCCAGAGCACCCTGCTCTAACTCTTCAATGAGACCGCTTTCCCACACGGTATCTCTTCCAGTCTGATCGGGAGAAGAAAAGGGGCAGGGGGCAGAGATCAGGGGAAAAACCTGCAATTCATAGAATTTTCTGACCGCTGCTTTCCCGATCTTTCGCAAGCAGCGGAATTGCAAGAGGAAAGAGCAATCGTGGCAACGGATCCAAAATGGTGGACTTGTCACTTCATCCAGCTGGTATATACTGCACGGATTGCCTGATGGGCGTTTGTTCCCTGAGGAACAGACAGGAAGCCGGTGAGAATCCGGCACGGGACCGCCGCTGTATGCGAGGAGGTGACCGGACACAATGCCACTGCGGAAGATCCGTGGGAAGGCGTTCGGGACCGATTGACTCGCGAGTCAGAATACGGCCTGTCAGGTTTTGCCATGTGATGCTTCGGCCTTAAGACTCACACGGAAAGCGCTGCGATGGTGCCGTTTCTGCGATCGGCATTCCCTCTCGTTTTTCGCTGATGGTTCTTGATAAGCGTCCCTGGAAGATCTGATTCTGCGCGGTGCTGCGCACATATCTTCCCGCGGTCGGACTTATATGGCATGGAAAGGAACGCCCTCCATGTCCCGCCCCGAGAAACATTTCTCCGGATTCACCCTGATCGAGTTGCTGGTTGTCATTGCGATTATTGCCGTGCTGATCGCCTTACTGTTACCGGCTGTTCAGCAGGCCCGAGAAGCTGCCAGAAAAACTCAGTGTCGGAATCATCTTCGACAAATTGGAATTGCGACCCATAACTATCATGATGTGTGGGGCGTGATTCTTGCTGGCGGTGCATCGCGACCGAATGCACCCGCACCGACAGATGTCCCAACTTTTAGGAGAATCAGTTGGGGAACGGCCCTGCTTCCTTATATTGATCAGCAGAATTTATATAGTGCATTTAATCAAGACCAATGGTATACCCATCCTGATAACCTCGCACTCGCTCAAACCCGTATTCCTGTCTACGCGTGTCCCAGTAATCCCGACAGTACTCGACTCAAGCCAGATCAGACATCTCCCGTAAGTGCAACATCGTCGACGGTGCTTTACGGCAGGAATGATTATGGGGGAAATTTTGGAGAACGTGGCCTTCGTTGCGAACCGGCTGCAACGGCGTCGGGCCGGGCCAGTGCGAATTGTGGCAATAGCTACGAGGGAGATGTCAAAGCAAATCCAACATGGCGTGGGCCGATGGCTTTAACCAGCAACCGACAATTGAGATTTCGAGATATGACGGATGGAATGGGAAGCACGATTTGGGTCGGCGAAGCGTCCCGGTCCTGGGGGGGCGTTTGGGCAGGAACCAAAAACTTTCATGATCAATCCGTTCCTCTCAACGCCAGGCGGGGATTTCCAGATCCCAAATATGGCGGAGTCTGGTATGGGTGTGAAATTCAAACAACCGCGATTGCACTGGCAAATTATCCGACAGGGATTGCCGCCTGCGACATGTTGGAGCAAGAATTCAACTCACCGCATACCGGCGGCGTTTTTTTCGCGATGCTGGATGGAAGCGCCCGGTTTGTTTCAGATAAAATCGATTACAAAGTTTATGCTGCGCTCTTGTCCTATCGGGGAAATGAAGTCATCGGGGAATATTAGAGCAAATTGCTCTGGCCTGGGCTCGTGCAGCACGCGTTTCGGCGGATAAAAGGCAACTCTCCGCGTGGTGGAACGCGGCCAATGCGGGGTTAATGCGCCCTAATGGTTTGTTACCTTCTGGTGATCGGGATTACGCGAGCAAATTTGTCGGCGCAGGAGTTCAATCAGTTGGCGAAGTTTGGCTTCAGGAAACAGGCAGGCGGCAAATTCGCGGCTGCGAAGAATGGTATTCGCCTGTATCTGTTCACGTGCCTGTTCGAGTTGAGATTCACGAGCGCTCCGAATACTGGAGGCCTGTTCTGCCAGTTCCTGTTGAATTTGGCGGAGTTCCTGGTGCCGTCGCCGGTTTTCCGGTCTGCGGGCCCGGCGTTCACTGCGTGTCTCTCCGGTGGTACGGGACTCTTTCATGCTGGCAATTAATTCAGCCCGGCGAATCTGCAATGCGCGCACGCGAGAATCGTGACTGGCCGGCATGCCGCTAAATCGCAAATGCCGGATTTCATTCTTTAATTGTGACACATTTTGCCACGTCACCGTATGGGCATTGAGTGGAAGATGAAGTGTCGCGGTGAGAGTGATAAATGAAGGAGCCGGCATGTTAAAAAAGGAGGAGATAATACTGTTGGTGATTTCGTCGTAACGGGCTCCACCAATTCCATGAATAAAGAGGTCTCCCAGGCATAATCGGGCAAAAAGAGTGGTTGTTAAAGCCCTGGTCCGCAGGCGACCCGTCTGCTGGAGTTGCTGCAATGGAGCGTTTTCCGGATGACTGGCGGAAAGTTGTGCGACGGGCCGCTCTCCCGCGAACAAATTCAGCCGATCTCCCTGCCGACTGATGAAGAACCGGCTGCGATCATGATCGCCCGGTTCCCAGTACCAGAACGGTAATTCGTAACGATCGCCCTGCCGCTCGAGGTCAGGCACCGGATGGCGATTGTTACGCACCCGGTATTTCCGCCGATAATCATGGACCGCCTGATTGTAATGGACGAACAAACGTTCGAAATTGCGGGCGAGATGACCGACGAAATCGAGAAACGGTTCCGTCTGGCATAACTGACTGACCGGCAATTCCAGATTGCGAATCTGCCAGGCGCGTTCCTGAGCAATCCGGCAGGCAGACAACAGGGTGGAGAGCTGATCCGTTTTCTTCAAAGTCTGGATGGCTGCCGGCCAGGACTGGCTGAGAACCGGATGAATCTCCCAGCCCGCCATCACTTCCCCAACTCGGTCTGCAAAAGATGCGAACAACGAGCGATTCTGGACCTGCAGACCTTCCCAGGGTTGAGTCGAATAGGAGTCATCAAAGGGGATCTCCACAATTTGGGGGTCAGCCGCAGTCCCTGTTGGACAGCGCAGTACGGGCTGACCGGCCAGATCGTTGTCGACAATCAGGTTCAGCCCCAGGCCGCCGCAGCATTCTGCCAATCGGGCCGCTGTGACATTCTTCATCCACACGCCCGGATGATTGAGTTGCGGCTGATGTCCGGTGACAAACAGCAATTTCGGGTCGATTTCAGGCGATTCGATCCCCAGATTGATCGACATCCAGCGGCGCGCTGCTTCCAGGCATTCCCTTCGGGACCAATGGCGAAATTCCGCCAGTGATCGCTTTCCAATTTGCGGCCCGGGCTCTGCCAGCAATTGTGCGTCTGCCTGTGCCAGATGAACGCCCTGATTCAATGGAGGCCGGCTGAGAACTTCCCGGTCGTGACGCGGAGCGATGAGGCGTTCGTTCAGATTGGAGATCGGGTCAGTCAAAGTCGTGATTCAGGTTGACAGGTTGAACAGTTCGGCAAAAGGGGGGATTATTTATCCCAGCCGCCACAATCGACATTCTGAGCCGCCATTTCCCGCTGCAAAACTTCCCGATAGTACTGCAGGCGTTTTTGGGAATCGTCCAGCGATCCTCCAAAGGAGCGTTCTTCGTCCAGGTAGACCAGCGGTACGGGAAACTCTTTGATCCGCAATTGGTGTCTGACTGCCTGAACCCAGAGTTGCAACGGCATGGCATACCCCAGTTCGGTGATCTCAAACACGTGGAGCGCATCCACGCGATAGGCTTTGAATCCACAGAAGGAGTCGGTCAATTTCAATCCAAAGCATTCATCCAGTTGCCGGGTGATTTCCATATTCACCCGCCGGCGCTCTTCCGGTGGCGTAGAATTATCATCAAAGATTTCCAGATAGCGACTGCCGGAGATGATATCCCAGGGTTGCCCGGCATCGTCGGCATAAATGGCGGCGGCCAGCCTGGGAATGAGTCTGGGCTGATGCTGGCCATCACAATCGATCGTTACCAGAACGTCATATTTGTGTTCCAATGCAAAGTTGAAAGCACTTCGCAATCCCGCACCATATCCCATGTTTCGGGGGTGACGAATGACCGAAATTCCTTCGCATTCCTGCAGCAGGATGGGGGTGCGATCCTTGGAACCATCATCCACGACCAGAATATCTGTACTATATTCCCGTACTTGCTCCAGAACTTCGAGCAGATGGCTTTCTTCATTATAAACGGGCAGCGCCGTGAGAACGCGAAATTGCATGCGAAACTCCAAATCCGGTCTGAATCTGCTGATTCTAGACCAGCCATGTGCACCCGCCTAGCAAGTTCATCAGAAAAAAATCAGGTGGTAATTGGGCCGATCACGGTTTGCGTACATGGGGTCAACTCAAGAACTCGGTGGGAAAGGGGCTTCATACAGCATGGATGAATCTTGCCTTGCCAGTTAAAATGTGCCGCCATTCAATGCTATTTCTGGTTCACAGGAAGAATATCTCCATGTCTGCTGCCTCCACTGCAACTTCCGCATCCAAATACAGCCTGCTCTGGGACCTGGATTCTCTTTACCCCCGTCCAGACTCTGCTGAATTCAAAAAGCTGCTGGATCAGTTCAAAGCTGATCTGGCCAGGCTGGCTGATGAATCTGAACAGTTGCCTGCTCCGTCAAAATTGTCGGGAAAGGCCTGGGGAGACTTTCTGGAGCGTGTGGAAAAAGTCTTCGCCTATGCTTCGGATCTGGGAGCGTTTGTGGGATGCCACACTGCGGCCGATGCGGAAAACAAAGCCTATGCTCAAGTGGAGGCCATGCTCAGTGCGACCGGCCCTCAGCGAAATCAGGTGTTCACCAACCTGGAGGCGGCACTGCGGGATTTCACGAACGAACAGTTGCAAGAGTTTGTCGCGGCAGATGCACGACTCAAAAATGTCCATTTCTTTCTGGAGGATTCCCGGGCGAACGCTCAATTGCGGCTTCCCAAAGAACTGGAAATGCTGGCCGCAGAATTGAGTGTCGATGGAATTCACGCCTGGGGACGGCTCTATGATCGGGTTTCCGGAGAATTGCGTATCGAATTGATGGAGAAGGGGGAAATTGTTCGGAAATCTGCCGGTCAGGTGCGGTTGGACGTGCTGGATCGTTCGGTTCGTCAAAACAATTTCTTTGCAACCGAGAAGGCCTGGAACAAAGTTGCGGATACCTGCGCAGATTGCCTGAATCATATCGCCGGGACACGTCTGGCCCGCTACAAACGACTGGGAACACAAGACCATCTCGACGCGCCGCTGCGCTACAACCGAATGCAGCGGCAGACGCTGGAGACGATGTGGAATGTCATTTCGGAACGTAAACAGGTCCTGCTGAAATTCTTCAAACGCAAGGCGGAACTGCTCGGGATCGAGCAAATGGCCTGGTACGATCAACTGGCCCCGTTGCCGCAGGCTTCCGTGAGCGGAGATACCCTGAGCTGGGAGACCGCCTGCGACACCATCATCGATTCCTTTTCTGAATTCAGCGATGAACTGGGAGACTTCGCCCGCAAAGCCCTGCATGACCGTTGGGTAGAAGCCGAGGACCGGAGTGGAAAACGCCAGGGGGGATTCTGCACCGGCCTGCCCGTCAGCCAGCAGTCACGTATCTTCATGACCTTTACCGGCAGTGCCGACAGTATGTCGACTCTCGCGCATGAACTGGGGCATGCTTATCATTCACATGTCCTGCGGCAGCAGCCCTATCTGTTGCAGGATTATCCCATGAATCTGGCAGAAACGGCATCGACCTTCGCGGAGGCGGTTCTGGGTGAAAAACGTCTGCTGGCCACACAAACCGCCGGGGAAAAGCTGGGGATTCTGAATGATATGCTGGCAGATTCCATGGCGTTTCTGATGAATATTCACGCCCGGTTCCTCTTCGAAAATCGTTTTCACGAAGAACGGCCCCAGGCAGAACTGACTGCAGAGCGGCTCACGGAAATCATGCTTGCGGCCCAGAAAGAAGCCTATTGCGATGCCTTTTGTGAATGGTCCAGCGTGTTCTGGATCTCTAAGCTGCACTTCTATATTTCCAGTCTCCCGTTTTATAATTTTCCATACACCTTTGGTTATCTGCTGTCTCTGGGACTCTATTCCACAGCCGGCGATTTTGGGAAAAACTTCCCGCAGAAATACCGGGAACTGCTCATCGCCACGGGAAACATGAATGCGGAAGAAGCGGTGAAATCGACGCTGGGATTTGATCTGACGCAACCGGAATTCTGGAATCGCAGCATTGACGTGATTGATCAGCGCGTTCAACAGTTCCTGGATGTCAGCGAAGAATTTGTGAAGGCTTAGAGGAAGAATTTGTGAAGGCTTAAAAGCCCGTTGAAAATCGGCAGAATCCCGGTCAGGCAGAAATGCCTGATCCACTTTTTCAATGAAACAGGAGTCTCTGGCGGCACAGACATTTCTGCCTGTGCTCTTTTCAATAAGCTGTTAACTTGCCTTCGCTCCGCATGGGGCATGTTCTGCCATGTGGCATGTAGCCACAATCCGTTTCACCGCACAGACACTGGCTTTATGAAAGACCTCATCGAGTTTCTGATCGATAAGCTGGACGAGAACTGGGTGAAGGTCGTTGTGGCCATTGGATTCACGCTGCTGGGCTGGCTGGTGGGCTCTCTCCGTGCGCGGCGCAGCTGGAAGCGGAAGGAGTTTTATGACCGCCTGAACGTTTCTTTGAACATCATCCGAGACGGCCAGTTGCAGTTGAGAACCATTCTGGAAAAACGCTGCGAGGAAATTTTCCTCAATAGCAGCGCAGCCAAAGCTGTCATGAAAGCCGCTCAGCAGACCACACAGCAAGATCCGCTATTGACGTTTCCCAAAGATCAATACTGGTATTTTCTGAACGCAGTGTTGAATGAAATTTCTGAAAAATTTGCCGCAGGCAGCATGCTCCGAGATTTAGGAAAGCCGGTGCATTGCGAATTGTACGTCCTCTGCCTGACGTGCGAAGCGGTTGGAATGTTGCGACAAAGGTAAAGTTCGAGCGATACTCATTCGTAAATCATTACTGGAACATTTACCCGAAGAGACTCCCCAGTTTGAAAGTCCGTACCACATCACACGCTGGGAAACATTGCAGAAACTGGCAGCCTCACACAAAATCAGCCCGGATCGATTCCTGACAATGGAAATCTGCCTGTAATGTCTGGTGAATAATACAATCGGCACGAACATCATTTCCTGAATCCTCTGGATAATCCGCGAAACCATGCAGACCGTCAGTGATCCCTTGAGCGGTCTGCGGTGCACCGGATTGGAGATCCTTGCAGACTCTGCGAACTCGGAGTCCAGATGTGACGTGAGCCAGGCCGAAATTGGGACAGGGAATCTCTGGCCCTGGCATTGTGAAGGCCCATCGGGAATGAGATTTTCCTCATATTCCGAATCAGGGAGTTCGCGGATGTTCGAAATTCTGAAACAACTTAGTGATAATCAAGTGGCGCTGTTGGGGTGCCTCGGAGCTGCGGGGGCCTCACTATTACTACTGACAATCAGCTATCATAGCCACGGAGCCAACCGTCCAGCTGGTCGGGATCTCCTCAAAACCCAGGCCTCCAGACAAATTCCAGATCAGCAGAGTGAACGCCGAGCTGCATAGTGGTGCGACCGCTCTCTCCTGACAGGTTCTCGAATTAGCGTTCGCAGGCTCGCAACAAGGCTCAGCCATTCAAGGGAAGATCATGGTTCAGGTTCGACAACTGCTGCTGGCCGCTTTGCTGCTGGGAATCGGTTATGTTGCCGGCATCAGCGGAATTTCTCTGCCGCAGGTGACTGCCCAGGATGCTGAGCCACTGGTTTCAGAGCAGGTGGGGAACAAGATCCGGGACGCCCAACGGCGGTTGCAGGATGCAAAAGAAGCCTTGGAAGCAGAAGGCAAATACGAAGCAATTACAGAAGGAATTAACGCCTATCTGGTCTTTACCGGTGGGGGAAATGCTCGCGAAGACCTGGAGTCAGGCCGTGGAGTCGATCCGGAAACCTTTGCCGGACTTTATGCTGGCAAGGCACTTCCGGAAATCCAGACCCTGCTGGGACTGAACGAGCATGGACAGATTACCTATAACAATGAAGTGGTTCGGCTGTATTCCAAGTCGCGATTGCAGAAGCTGTTCACTCAGCGGACTCAAATCATTGAACTGGGAATGTAGCGAAAAGACCTGGGTGCATTGTCAGCTTTAAAAATTTGGGCAGGTCTTAACGCAAAGTCCGACAACGGAGGACGTTTCGCGATGACGCACCCCCCAAACCAAGCCCTGACAGAGTACTGGGCAGCGTCCCGTTGGGGCAGTGTCCGTTGCACAGCCTCCCGTTGACCCTCGAGACGGGACTGTCAGCCCGGGTGTACCGATGATATCGAGACGCTTCCAATAAGTTGTTGCGGATTGCGTAAGTTTGACAGGATTTTATTTCACTTGATGGTCTGTGTTCCATTAGAATGCAAACTGTCCTTCTGACGTCCCCGCATTGGCGGCATTGAAAACATCTCCATCCGCGTCGTCCTGACAACGATGGATGCTCCACATCTGGAGCACAGGAATGAGGCCCGGAGATCACTATGCACAAGTATTCGTGGCTGTCCGTTCGCAGTTGGTTTCCGGTCGCCCTGACTGGTGTGGCCCTGGCTGGTGTCAGCTGGGTTTCACAACCGAGCTTGGCGGGCGACACAGTGACCCGGACTTATCAGACTCCGGAAGGCCAGCATCTGGCATCCGTTTCGTTAAAGCTCAATCTGCAGATGGGCCAGCGACAGGAAGTCAACCACGTCATTCTGCTGGACACTTCCGCCAGTCAGATTGGCGAACACCGTCAGATGGCCTCTGCCGTCCTGACCAATTTTCTGAACGCGCTCCCATCGGGAGATCGCGTGACCATTCTGGCCTATGACGTGCACGTGGCTCCTCTCACGGCGGACTGGTCTGCCCCCGCCGTGGCGGAACAGGAAGCCGCACAAAACCTGGCCTCGCGGTTTCCCGCAGGATCTTCCAATCTGCAAGTCGCCCTGCAGGCAGCCACCGAACTTCTGCAATCCGCGCAGGGCCAAGGCTCGATTCTGATTATTGGCGATGGAATGAGCACCGCCCATCTGTTTCAGCCGGATGAATTAAAAACGTTGACCGGGACGCTGCGTGAGCGGGAAATTCCAGTCCACTCCTTTGCTGTCGGTTCGAAGACGGACATCCGCCTGCTGGGGATTCTGGCCGAGGAAACCGGTGGATATGTGGCGCAGGATGAATGGTCGCAGACCGCGCTCTCGGCTGAAAAGCTGGGGCAGATTCTCGCCCAGGCCAGTCATCAACAGGTTTATTACCCGGAGCACGTGGCCATCAACGGAGAAGGGATTGAAATCTCTCCCGCACGGGCGATTCCAATGCGGGCCGACCGCGAAACGGTCTATCTGTTGAACGGGCCAATTTCCCCCGAGACTCAACTCTCGATTTCGGGACAACTCAACGGCCAGCCAGCCGAACTGAAATACGATGTTGCGGAAGTCACCCGGAACCAGGGAAATACATTCCTGTCCCGCTTCTGGAATGATGCGAAATCATCCGATGGAGTGGCCATCGGCCTGGCCGGGGAATGGATGGTCGATTATGCCCATCAGGCTTATGAGGACCAGATCACCCTGCTCTCAGCAGAAGGCCAAAAAGCCCTTCGGGAAGGCTCTTTGCAACAGGCAGAACAAATTGGAACTTTGCTTCAGAAAGTCGACCCTCAAAACCAGATTGGTCAAACTCTGGTCCAGAAGGCCCGAACGGGCGGCATGCTGGTCGCACAACTGCCAGCTTCCGGTGGTCCCGCAGGTTCCGCTCCGGACGAACAGATTCCACAAACACCCGTTCCCGGTTCACCCATTCCCGGCGTGACCGATGGTGCGGCCCCAACTCCATTGCCGCCGGCCCCTCAGATTCCGGCAACAACAGATTTACAAGACCGCGAACGCCCCGTCCCCACGGGAAACATCACAAATTACGAAGCCCTGGTGCAAGCCAAGGGGCAAAAACTGCAGCGGGAAGTGGAAGTTCAGATTGGGCGGGCAAATCAGCTTGTTGATAATGCTCTGGGGGCGCAAGCAGAAGACGTTCTGAACCGGACGCGAGCCACAATTAAGTCTGCCACAGATGTTCCAGCAGATCTGGCCAACAATCTGTTGCGTCGCGTGAATTCCAGTCTGCAGGATGTGCGATCGAAACGGGCAATGTACGATGCCCGCATTCAGGAACAACAGCGTCGCCTCGCGGAACTGGAAGTCAGCGGTCGGCTGATCGACTACGCCATTCAACGCGATCTGCAACTGGAACAGATGGTCGATCGGATTCGAACGTTGATGATTGATGCCTTCCGGGGAAATCCTGAAGCATTTGAATCCGCCGAAGCTCAGGCCCGTGTGGTCCTCAGCGAATATCCGGGAAGTGCCGTGGGGATCGCCACCGTCACCATGACGGAAGCGGCCGGCCAGGTCGACAAAGCCGCTCGTTTGCGTTCTTTGCGGGCTGATAGACTCCTGGAAACATTGCATCAGGTCGAACTCTCCCACGTTCCATTTCCGGACGAACCTCCCGTCGTCTATCCCCCCGCGGAGGTCTGGTGGGCACTCACCAAGATGCGTCAGAAATGGAAATCTGTGGATCTGAAGTCGAACAGCCCGAACGAAGAAAAGATCTACAAGGCGCTCGATCAGATCACCAGCGTGGAATTCCCTGCGACACCACTGAAAAACGCCATTCAGTACATTTCGCAGCAACATGGAATTCCCATCATCATGGATGCCAAAGCGCTGGAAGATGAGTCGCTGACCGGCGAAGAAGAAATCACGCTGGTGTTATCCGGTATTAAATTGAAAAGTGCCCTGAAGCTGATGCTGGAAAATGTCGGTGGAGTCGCCCTGACTTATCTCATTGAAGATGAAGTCATGAAGATTACTTCACAGGCAGCCGCCGATGAGAAAATGCAGACCCGTGTCTATCCAGTCGCTGACCTGGTGATTCCTGTGGCACCGCTGGGCGGAGGCATGATGGGTGGCATGGGCGGAGGAATGATGGGTGGTATGGGAGGTATGGGCGGAGGCATGGGTGGCATGGGCGGAGGCATGGGAGGCATGGGCGGTATGGGTGGAGGTATGGGTGGCATGGGAGGTATGGGCGGCGGGTTCTTCAGCGTTCCTGCTGCTCCAGTCTCAATCACTCCAGTTCCCGCAGTCGTCCCCTCTGCTGAGAGAAGTGTCGAACTCGTCAAAAAAAAACCGGCCTTCTAGCCCAGGTCTCAACAACTCAGACCACTGGGCAAAATAGCGAAACGAAACAGGAGCAGGCTCCACTTTCTGACAGTGGAGTGCCTGCTTCTGTCGTTCAGAGAACATCCGTAAACGCCACAGAAGCTGTGCCAGCCAAGGCGCCTCCTCCGCTTTTTCAGTATGAAAAGGATCTCGCTCTGCCGGATCTCCACTCCGGAACACCTGCTGAAGTCTGGGGGAAACTCTTTGCCGAGCATCGGCCTTCCCCCCGTCGTGTGAGCGAATGGGTCTTCAAGCTGCATAATGAGAAGCAATATCCGCAGGTGATTGCCTGTCTTCAGGCAGCCATCCTGAACGGGCAAGCACAGCCCTGGATGTACGAAGTACTGGCATTGAATATGGAGATTGAAAACTACCCCAAAGAGCTTGTGGAACGGGTGGTATTGTCGTTAACCGATTTTGGCGACGTGGATTTTGCCTCAATGATGTATTCGGGAGCATATCTGACTCGGTTCGGGCGAAAAAATGCCGCGCTCACTATGTACAAACAGGCTTCGCGACTGTTGCCCGAGCGGTCTGAACCTTATGCCCTGGGTCTGAAACTGGCCAAAGAAACACAGACCCCCGAAGACATTGCCTGGGCATCCATCGGCATCATGGAAAACGATTGGGGGGCCGATTTCGCCGTACGGCATAAAGCTGCGGAAGCCGTGATGCTGGATCTCATCAGGCAGCTGAATAAGGATCAGAACACTGTTCTTGCAGAACAGATGCAGGGTCGACTCAAAGAGGCTCGCGGCTGCGATCTGTCAATTCGCCTGGACTGGAATGGGGATGCCGATCTGGACATGGAAGTGGAAGAACCTTCCGGGACGGTCTGCTCTTTCAGTGCGAAAGAAACGGGAGCAGGAGGGATTTTTCTGCACGACGGCGTCGGTCCGGATGCTGCAAACGCCTATGAACTTTATTTGTGTCCGCGAGGAGTGGCGGGCCCCTATCGCGTGCGTGTGCAGAATTTTGGTGGCAAGCTGGTGGGAAACCGGGCCACTCTCACGGTCACCATCCGGAGCGGATTGCCGAATCAGTCCCGCTTTGTCCGCACACTCATCATTGATGACGAGGAAGTCGGACTCACGGTCGATCTGCCGCAAGGACGACGAACCCAAATGAGAATCATCTCCAGCCGGCAGACCGATGTTCCCGCCATCTCGGAGATTGTTCCGGTCGGCTTCGAACAGAAGATTCCCCATCGACACGACGCCCGGCAGGCCCAGGTCTTACAGCAGTTTGAAGAAAGCCGCCAGGGGCTGCAGGCAAAAGGCATGCAGGGGAATCGACGAGCGGGGGCCGTGGGGTATGCACCGGGAGTTCAAGTCATCCAGGAAGGGACTTCCATGTCTGCCCAGGCCGTGATCTCTGCGGATCGACGCTACATTCGTCTGGGAATCCAACCGGTCTTCAATGACATCACGGACGTCTTCACCTTTTCCTATCTCAATGGTGGAAACCGATGATGTGTTCGAGAAGGATCGTGGGAAGACGTTAACAGCCTGTTGAGAAACCTAAAAACGCACAGACAGAAATGTCTGTGCTATCAGCAGGAATGTCTGTGCCGCCGGAAGCTTCTGGATCATCGAAAAAGGTGGGCCGGACATTTCTGTCTGGCCGAGATTTCATGATTTTTCAACAGGCTGTTAACGGGACGCAGCGGCGGACCATGTGGCCACCAGTGAGCCGTGTCGCAACACCAGAACTTTGGGAAACAGTCTCAGGGCGAGAGTTCCGTCCAGCAATTCCACTTCAATCTGATCTCCAATCATCACGTCCCGCGATGCACTTCCCAATTCGAGAGTCAGGGAATCCCAGCCCACTTGCGTGATTGATGCATCCGGAAGAGAACGCCCCAGTGCTGTCTTACGAACTCGGAGTTGATCACTCTCACGGCTGCCGAGGTGTGCACGGCCTACATCGAGCACTGCCCGTTCCAGCTTTGAACGGCTGAAGATCGTGGCCATGACGCTCAGCGGGCTGGAGAGATCCAAAGTACCGGTGAAGAAATTTCCGGTTCTTAACTCCGTAACGGCTTCGCACTGCAGCAGCGGGGTAATGTTTCCTTCTACTGAAACAGAAACTGTTTCACAGCAGATCCCATCCTGAATCAGATGCTGTTTCAGTTCACTCAACATTCCCGCGGCAGATTCCGCACGAACATGTTCTTCCGGCCCCAGAGTTCCCAGTGCCGTCTCGATTCCTCGAATTTCAATTCCGGGCAACCGGGACGCGCCGCGAGCCAGATCCCGGCCGTCCAGTCCCGGCCGGACCCCAGATCGATGTCGACCCGCATTCAGTTCCAGTAGAACCGGAATTCGCCAGCCGACTTCACAGCCAATGCGGGAAATCGCTTCTGCCTGAATATAGTGATCGCAGGCCACAGAAATCTCCAGTTGCGGTTGGTCCTGGAGTTGCTGCTGCAATGCTGCTGCCGGCATCGGTGGTCGCGATAGATGCAGGGATGAAATCCCGGCGTCGATAAATCTTTGTGCCTGGCTGATGGAATCAATAGCGATGCCTCGGGCTCCAGCAGCACACTGCAGCCCGGAAATCTGGGGAAGCAGGTGCCAGTCCGCACACGGACGCCAGAGTTTGCCGCAATCATCAATCTGCCGCGCGACCTGATCAATCCGTTGCTGCAGCACGGTCAGGTCGAGACAAAGCACTGGCGTTTCCAGCGATCGAAGATGACCCGGCATAGAGCGCATGACTCCCGTATTGTCCGTCGTATGTGTGAATACTCGCAGGGAGAATCTAACGATTCATCGTTTCGCTGCGAATGACAGAGAAACGATGAATCGGTCTATGCGGGATGAATGCACTCGAACACGAGAACACAACATCAGGAACGCAGTGTCGGGAACGCAGTGTCGGGAACGCAGTGTCGGGAACGCAGTGTCGGGAACGCAGTGTCAGGCGACGCGGGCTGCCGTGGTCTCTGCCGCAAAGACCAAGTGTATCTGGACGCGGGCGGCGTGGGAACAATCTCCCTGCCGGCGAACGGAAAGACGTGCTCCGTAAACATGTGTCAGGTCCAGTTCAGCAGTCACCGCAGATGGATCGTCGGATTCACATTCGCAATATCCTGCGGGCCGGGTGCGGAAAAACGGGATAAACGGCACGTGCACATAGCAATGTCTCTGCTCTCTTTGAAGCTCCGCGATGAGCATTCCTTCCAGTCGCTCCGTGCCGTGATTCTGAATACGAGTCCACTGCTGTACAGGCTGATCTCGATTGGCGTATGAATCACCCTCGGGCAATTCGTCGTCGTACTCCTCCTCTTCCATAAACAGTTCGAGCAAGGGTTCTCCAGTGGCCCGGCCTGGTGAGAGGTCAACGGCAGTTTGAACTTGAAACGGTTCAGCCGTCTGAAGTGTGAGCAGGCTGGATTTCTCCTGCGTGTGAACATTCTCTTCTGGGTGGATCAAGCCAGAAGTGAATGGCAGCGTGAGCACTCGGAATGGCGTTGAGCCACAGATCAGCAGGCCCAAAATGAAGATGGATAGACTCATTAAAATGGCCCAGATCAGGCTGACCGCCAGAACCTCCATTGTTCCGGTGCTGGCCACTCCACAAATTGCCAGAAACGCCCAGGGAGAAGAGTTGAGCAGGCGCGTGGCGACAGGCTTTTTACTCAGCAGCAGACCACCTGCCACGACCACCAGACCGGCACACAGCGCCAGGCCGGTCGGTCCATTTCGGGCCTGAACCCACGGTCCGTTTCGGGCCTGAACCCCAAGTTCGGCAAGTGCACTCAGCATTCCGGCCAGCATCCCGGCCAGCGTGATGCGGGAAATCCATAATTGAGTCGCAGTCACGGTTCTTCCTGACCCGTAAACAATGTGAGTGCCAGTTGAGAGTGCATTACTCCCGCATCGACCGCGTTCCGCCACGCGGCGAATTGCGTTTCACCAGTCGAAACGCGTGCTGCGCGGGCTCAGGCCAGAGCAACTTGCTCTCAGGCAACGTCCGCCATGCGATGCAATCCGGCAGAACTATGCCAGAAACTTCAAAAACAGGCAAGATTTCATTTCTCTCCATTCAGGGAGCATTCACCCTGTATTGATCGTGTTTCGCCTCGCGGAAGACAGCCAGCAATCCAGCCAGACACATTCACTGCGACTCAGCCAGCGACTTGCTTTTATTGAGCCTCCGCGACTGCGAACAGAGTCTGTCGTGGTGAGATCCCTCGCAAATACAAAAAAAGAAAACTTGACTGTCACAACTGCAAGGTCTCAAGCGTCCTTGAAGACAGACAGCATGGCAATACTTCCAAGTCTGGAAGATGACAAAAGTGATCATCACGGGAGAAGATCATGAAGTACGGAGTGTTTCTATTTCTGATTGGCAGCGGCCTCGGGGTAGGGGGAATGGCATTCGCCCATCTGCATGAAGATGGCGAATCGGTGAAAGTCATTTCTGTTCAGGACATTCAGGAGAAACTGGACGGACAGCAGACCGCTGTGACCACTGTGGAAGTCATCATTGAACCCGGTCAGTCGGGTGTTCCGCATCGGCATCCGGGGCCGGGATTCGTGTATGTGCTGGAAGGGGAATACGAACTCGGGATCGATGATCAGCCCACGAAAGTCTTCAAGGCAGGGGAAACGTTCTACGAACCGACGGGATGCCTGCATCGCGTTTCGAAGAATCCCTCCACGAAAAATCGCACCCGTTTGATTGCCGTGGTCCTGCATCCGCGGGACGCCAGAGAGATCGCAATTCCCGAAAAAACGAGCGGGTCGCATTGAGGAAAAACTGGCGAATACAACCATTCGCGAAGAGAATATGAGCAGAATCTCCTTCGCGTTTTGATGGAAAGAGTCAGGTGGCCATGCACGAGGCATTCAATGAACTGCGACCCCGGATGATGTCGGTGGCCTATCGTATGCTTGGCAGCGTGGCAGATGCTGAAGACGTGGTCCAGGACGCCTTTCTGCGTTTGCAGATTGCTGATGAAGTGACTTCTCCCGAGGGATTTCTGGTCAGGACGACCACGCGGAGATGTATCGATCATCTGCGGGCCGACCGGCGGCGGAAGGCAGAGTACATTGGTCCCTGGGTGCCGGAACCCGTGGATACGAAAACCGGCCTGGAGAACAGTACCTTGGCGGAATCACTCAGTCAGGCATTTCTGCTCATTCTGGAACGTCTCACTCCGAACGAGCGGGCGGCGTTCCTGTTACGGACGGTCTTCGATTATGAATTCTCCGAGATTGCCGATGTTCTCGGCAAATCGGAAGTTCATGTCCGGCAGATTGTAAGCCGGGCGAAGGCACATTTGACACAGGCCGTGCCTCGCTTTCGCCCAGATCCGCACCAGGCCGAAGGTCTGGCCCAGCGATTTATCTCTGCCTGCCGCACGGGCGATGTCAAACTGGTCGAGCAACTCCTGACCGAAGAGGCGGAAGTCCACTCCGATGGAGGAGGTAAAGTTTCGGCTGCACGTGTGGTTGTCCGGGGACGCAATCGGGCCGCCCGGTTTCTGGCAGGAGTTTTCTGCAAATATCGGCGTGACTGCGAAATGCATTCCGCGACCGTGAATGGCGAGCCCGGAGTCGTCTTCTCCTTCGAGGGGAGAGTCGTTCAAGTGGTTTCACTGCACATTGAAGAACGTGTCAATGCCATCTACATGACTCTGAATCCAGACAAGTTGTGCCGCTGGTCGGTGGCGGAGATCGAATAAGAAAGCCGAACAAGACTTGCAGCGAACTTGCTCGCGGAGAGGGAATTTCCGCTGTCTGAAAGGATTTGTTCGCGGCTCTAGGAAGCCCTGAAAAACCTGCAATTCGTTGAATTTTCTGCTCCCTGATCCCCGACCCCTGATCCCTCGCCATCATTGCACTCAAACTTGGAAGTACTGTCAATTTCCATCACAATTTACAAGGATTTGAAATCATGAAGATCGTCGTCATCGGAGGCAGCGGGCTGATTGGAGCGAAAGTCGTTCACAAACTCCGGGAAGGAGGCCACGAAGTGGTCGCAGCATCGCCGTCATCGGGTGTCAACGCGGTGACCGGACAAGGATTGCAGGCGGCGCTGACAGGTGCTCAAGTGGTCGTCGATGTGGCGAATTCTCCCACGTTCGAAGACCAGGCTTCCATGGAATTCTTTGAAAAGTCGGGGCGAAATCTCCAGGCTGCAGAAGCAGAGGCAGGAGTGCGGCATCATGTGGCGCTCTCCGTCGTTGGTACGGAACGACTGCTGGCCATGGGTTACTTCCGCGCGAAACTGGCTCAGGAGGATTTGATCAAAGCCTCCACGATACCTGCCACGATTGTTCGCGCCACGCAGTTCTTCGAGTTCGTGGGGGCGATTGCTCAATCGGGCACGGAAGGGCAAACAATTCGGCTGCCCCCCGTCATGATGCAACCGATCGCCTCGGATGATGTCGCAGCGGCGCTGGCGGACGTCGCGATTGGAGAACCACTGAACGGAATGGTGGAAGTCGCCGGCCCGGAAGCCATTCGTATGGATGATCTCGTGCAACGTTTTCTGAATGCCACCCAGGATTCGCGGCAGGTGATTCCAGACCCCCAGGCTCCTTACTTCGGGACGCCGGTGAATGACCAAAGTCAGACGCCTGGCGAGAACCCCCGTCTGGGCCCGACACGTTTTGCTGACTGGCTGAGTCGTTCAATCCAGCAGAAGTAAGTCAATCCTGCAGAAGTCAGGTGGTTCAGAAATATGTCGGCAGAGGGGGCGAAAAACACGCCTTGATGGCAGAAGTTCCCGGACACGGTAAACTTCAATCAACCCGGCACTCCCCCTGCTTGATTTGTGAAAGAACTGAATGCCTGATTTTGAACGTGTTGCCAGTCTCGACGAAATTCCTGCACTGGGAAGAAAGTCGATCATCATCGATGATGAGATTCCCGCACTTCTGCTGCGCGTGGACGATGCCTATTACTGCATCGAAGATGTCTGTTCGCATGATGGACAGCCGTTGACAAACGGATTGCTGGATGGAAAGGAAATTGTGTGCCCCCGGCATGGAGCGAGATTTGACATTCGTTCCGGGAAGGTCACCGCCATGCCCGCCACGGAACCCATTCGAGTCTTTGAAGTGGAAGTGCGACAGGATGGTGTGTACGTACGGCAGGATGGATAGGGGAATTTGTACGTTCCGGATGATCGGACGATCGGGACGAGATCAGTCCCTGGCGGCTCATCTTTTTCAGCGTGAGCATGGCACAAGGCGGAATTGATCAGATATCCTGACTGTTTGCCCAGATCCTCACTTTTCTGGAAATTGCATTGCCTGATTTTCAGGTCCACGAACAAAATCCTTGGAAATGGTGAGAATTTCCTTTCCGCGAGCGGATCGGAATCAGTTTTATCAGACTTCTTAGACGCAAAGGAATTTCACATGGCCCGCTGGAATCGGCGTAGCTTTCTGAAAGCATCTGCTGCAGCTTTTGCTGCTCCCTATATCGTTCCGGCCAGCTGTTTTGGTGCGAACGAGCGAATCACGGTCGGAATGATCGGTGTGCGAAATCAGGGAACGGGAAACCTGAAGCATTTTCTGGGAATCGGCTGCAACGTGGCGGGGATCTGCGACGTCGATGCAGAAGTACGTGCCAAAGCCATGCCGATTGTCGCAGCGAAAGATCAGAAGGCGGAAGAATACGAAGACTATCGGAAAATGCTGGAGCGGAAAGATCTGGATGCCGTCGTCGTGACTGTCCCGGATCACTGGCACGCGCTCATCACCATTCACGCCTGCCAGGCGGGTAAAGATGTGTATTGTGAAAAGCCTTTAACGCTGGCAATTGCGGAAGGCCGACGCATGGTCAACGCCGCGCGTGAAAATCAACGCATCGTGCAGACCGGTTCCCAGCAGCGCTCCAGTGCGGAATTCTGGCGGGCTGCTTCGCTGGTGAGGAACGGAGCACTCGGCAAGCTGGAGCGGATTCTCGTGGGAATTCCCGGCAATAATCACCCCGGAGCACTGGGGCCAGATACCAATCCGCCCGAAAACCTGAACTATGACATGTGGCTGGGGCCAGCACCGCTGCGACCCTATAACGAGAAACGTGTCCATTACAACTTCCGCTTCTGGTGGGACTATTCCGGCGGACAGATGACAAACTTTGGAGCGCATCATCTGGATATCGCACAATGGGCGATGGGCATGGACAACAGCGGCCCCATTGCCGTGGATGGCACTGCCACCTTTAATGCCCAGCACCTCTATGAAGTCACCGAGACGTGCCGACTGGATTATACCTATGATAATGGGGTGAAGGTCACCATCGGGCAATTGCAGAAAGATATCCCGGGCGGTGTGACCTTCATTGGCAGCGAAGGTCAGATCAAAGTCAACCGTGGCAGCCTGGCCAGCACCCCCGAAGAGATTGTCGGCCCGGCCAATACGAAAGGCGAAGACCCTAAAGTTCGTAAAGAGCTTAACAAAAAGCTGGACGACAAAATCCTCGCCCTGAAAGAGCAACTCCCGCGCAGCACCGGACACGGACGAAATTTCCTCGATTCGATCAAGTCTCGTGAGTTGCCCATTTGTGATGTGGAAATCGGACATCGTTCTGCAACGGTCTGCCACCTGGGGAATATCGTGGCCCGACTGGGACGGGGTGTGAAATGGGATCCGCAGGCGGAAAAGATCATCGGTGATGAAGATGCTCAGCTGATGACGGACCGTCCCTATCGGGCTCCCTGGACCCATGACTTGCGTTTTACCGCCCGATCATGACCAATTCCCTGATGACCAATTCCTCGACCGAGACGGATTCTGACTTCCACTCCGTGACTCCCTGCCTGGCGCCCGCTGAACTCCGGTTGAGCGGGCGCCTGAAGGTTGAGCCGGAAGATTTTGTCGTCGAGGAAATCCCCGCCTATGAGCCCTCCGGGGCCGGTGAACATCTCTTCCTGCGGATTCAAAAAAGAGATGTCTCTGCAGAGTCGTTGATTGCACATCTGGCAACCACGCTGCAGATTTCCCGGGATAAAATTGGCGTCGCGGGTCTGAAAGATCGTCGGGCCATGACCCGGCAATGGGTTTCTGTCCCCGCTGCCGCATGTCCGGACATTTCGAAGATCGAAACCGCAGCCATTCAGGTGCTGCAGACTGCTCTGCATGGCAATAAACTGAAGACGGGACATTTAACGGGCAATCGCTTCGAAATTGTGCTCCGCAATGTAGAGCCGGATGCCCTGGAACGAGCCAGGCAGATTTGTAGTCTGATTCAACAATCGGGGATGCCGAATTATTTTGGTGACCAGCGTTTTGGCATTGACGGCCAGACCCTGACCTTGGGGATGTCTCTGCTGAAAGGGACCGCAAGCGCTCGGAAAATCCCCTATCACCGGCGAAAATTTCTGCTCCGACTGGCACTCTCCGCATCTCAGTCGGCCCTGTTCAACGAAGTCGTGAGACTGCGATTAGAACGAGGAATCCTGCAACAGGTTCAGCCAGGAGACGTGATGCAGGTCCGTGCATCGGGAGGTCTGTTTGTCGTGGAGGATGCCAAAGCTGAACAGGTACGTTGCGATCGAAAAGAAATCGTCATTACCGGCCCATTGTTCGGACCCAAAATGAAATCGCCACTGGCTGAGGTCTTCGAACTCGAACAACAGGTGCTGAAATCCGCCGGTCTGACCCGCGATGTTTTCCGTGAACACAAAAAACTCACGCCGGGAACGCGCCGCCCGCTGATCGTCTCTCCAGAATGCCTGCAAGTCGATCCCGATCCCAATGGCCTGCGATTGACTTTTTCGCTTCCCAGCGGAAGTTATGCCACCGTCCTTTTGAGAGAGTTTCTAAAATCGCCTGCTGTGGAGTAAGAAGAGGCCTGCAAGCATTGGGACGAACCCGCTGTCTCACAGAGTTTTGTGGGAGGAAGTTTTTGTTCGTAGCATTATAAGTTGCTCCAGATTCGCCAGTCTTCCTGAAAGGGCAATTGAACAGAGATCCGGATTGAGAAGAGGAATTGTCCAGGAAATGGTGATCCCTGTCGGTTTCAATACTCGAAATGGATAAAGGGGATGTTCTGTAGTTGCCCATAATTTGCCAACCAGGGAGGGTTGCGATGTTGGAGTCTGGCTCCGTTTCTCGACAGGGATTGACGCTTGGGCAATTGAATCTGATCGCGCGCAAGGTTGGGGTCTTCTCCGGAAAATCTCTGGTTGACGTCGGTTGTGGCAATGGGAACTGGGTTTCCCAACTGCGGCAGCAGGGACGTCTGGTCTGGGGCCTGGACGAAAAACAGTTTGTCTCCAGCCCCGTCAGCGGCAGTGACGTTGTGAAGATTGGCTCTCCGGCTGCAGCCGTTCCCTGGGAACCACATTCTCAAGATTCCATCCTCTTCCGCGGGACATCTCTGATTTCTGCGGCAGAGTTCAGCCCGGAATTGATGATTGGTCTGGCGAATCTGGGATCATCCCTCAAACCCCGCGGACGGTTATTGATTCCTCTGACCGGTTCCACTCCAGGTGAGATTGAGATGGAACAGCTTCGCTGGAAAACTCAACTGGCCCCCTTTCCTGGGACATTTCGCTCTCGGCTGCTGACTCCTGGACTCCTCAGCTATCTGACGTTGTCCTTTTTGTTTACGGGCAAAGTTCAGGTGACAGTGATAGAATTTCAGATCAATCGTCAGACTGTCTCGAGGTTGGAGTGGCATCAGCTGGCACGAACAGCAGTCATGAGCCGGATGAGTACACCGGCTGTTGCATCATGACGCTGTCGGGTGACGTGGGCCGATTCCTCCGGGGGTCTTTCATAGTTGCAGGTTGTTCTAGACTCAAGCAAGCTGTAAGAGTCTGTCCGGAAAGGTCAATTTGGGCTGCGATCGGCTCTTTTGCGTTCTGAACTTCGTCAGCCTGCATCGACGAATTCCAGGAATTCGCCTGCTTCGGCTTCCTTGTCAGAACACAA
>Ga0182738_1001823_pt1 | contig 25878 bp, 21 predicted proteins | sample eDN5th30CBELigMG_FD_128876 | JGI IMG/M metagenome (GOLD analysis project Ga0182738, IMG submission 128876) | Enriched Miracle-Growth compost microbial communities from Emeryville, California, USA - eDNA 5th pass 30_C BE-Lig MG (version 2)... ...
CGGCCGGCGGCTCGGCGAAGCAGGCGCGCGACCGCGCGACCCAGGCAGTGCTGCCGTTGCGCGGCAAGATCCTCAACGTCTCCAATGCGGGGCGCGACAAGCTGGCGCAGAACCAGCAGCTCGCGGACCTCCTCCAGGCGCTCGGCTGCGGCACGCGCGGCCACTACCGCGAGGCCGACCTGCGCTACGACCGCGTCATCGTCATGACCGACGCCGATGTCGACGGCGCCCATATCGCCTCGCTGCTCATCACCTTCTTCTACCGCGAGATCCCCGAGCTCATCCGCCAGGGCCATCTCTACCTCGCGGTGCCGCCGCTCTACCGGCTGAGCCAGGGCGGCACGACAGTCTATGCCCGGGACGACCGGCACCGCGACGCGCTGCTGGGAACCGCGTTTGCGGGGCGCGGCAAGGTCGAGATCGGCCGCTTCAAGGGCCTCGGCGAGATGCTGCCGAGCCAGCTCAAGGAGACCACGATGGCCCCCGCCACGCGTACGCTGCTGCGGGTCGCGATCGTCGAGGAGGAGGCGGCGGCGGTCGGCGAGGCGGTCGACCGGCTGATGGGCAATCGCCCCGACGCGCGCTTCCGCTTCATCCAGGAGCGCGCCGCGTTCACGACCGACCTCGACGTGTGAGGTCTGGATGCGCTGGAGCTGCGGCAGAAGCGCCCCCATCCCGCCAGAGCATATGCCGGTGCCGCTCGGCCGTGATGCCGGCGGCGCGTCACGATCCGGCAATCTCCTCGCGCGATATCTCGTGCCGCACTGTCGATTTCTGCCCTGATCTCGATCGATGCAGGTTGACATGCTGTTGCGCGCGCCTATTTTCGGCCCGGTCCTCGCCGGGTTGAAAGTGTCACGCGGCGGCAGAGACCTCACCGGTCCTTGATGCGACCGCACCCCATACTCATATTTCCCGAGATATGACGCAATTTTCTGAGCTCGGACTGAGCGACAAGGTCTTGGCTGCCGTAGAGGCCGCCGGATACAAAGAACCCACGCCCATTCAGGCGCAGGCCATTCCCCATGTGCTCACCCGGCGCGACGTCGTCGGCATCGCCCAGACGGGGACGGGCAAGACGGCATCCTTCACCCTGCCGATGCTGTCGATCCTGGAGCGCGGCCGCGCGCGCACCCGGATGCCGCGCACATTGATCCTCGAGCCGACGCGCGAGCTCGCCGCGCAGGTCGAGGAGAACTTCAACAAATACGGCATCAATCACCGCCTCACCGTCGCGCTGCTGATCGGCGGCGTCTCGTTCGACGAGCAGGACCGCAAGCTGACGCGCGGGGCGGATGTGCTGATCGCCACCCCCGGCCGGCTGTTGGACCATTTCGAGCGCGGCAAGCTGCTGTTGAACGGGGTCGAGATCCTCGTCATCGACGAAGCCGACCGCATGCTCGACATGGGGTTCATCCCCGACATCGAGCGCATCTCCAAGCTCATCACCGCCCAGCACCAGACGCTGTTCTTCTCCGCCACCATGGCGCCCGAGATCAAGAAGCTGGCGGACACCTTCCTCACCAATCCCGTCCAGGTCGCCGTCGCCCCGCCGTCCACCACGGTGAAGACCGTAACCCAGGGCCTCGTTTCAGCGGGACGCGAGTCGCATGAGAAGCGCGAGACGCTGCGCGGGCTGATCCGCAACGCTGTCGATCTCAAGAACGCCATCGTGTTCTGCAACCGCAAGCGCGACGTCGCCACGCTGCACCGCTCGCTCGCCCGGCACGGCTTCAACGTCGGCGCGCTGCACGGCGACATGGACCAGCGCGCGCGGATGGCGACGCTGTATGATTTCCGCCACGGCAAGATCACGCTGCTGGTGGCGAGCGACGTCGCCGCGCGCGGCCTCGACATTCCCGACGTAAGCCACGTGTTCAATTTCGACGTGCCGACCCATGCCGAGGACTATGTCCACCGCATCGGGCGCACCGGGCGCGCCGGCCGGTCCGGCACCGCGCTGACGCTGGTCACTCCTGCGGACACGAAATATCTGGCTTCGATCGAGAAGCTGATCGGCGAGAAGATTCCGGGCACCGAGCGGGTCGCCCCCGCCGCTGCCGAGACCGGAGAGGCCGATCATTCCCCCCGTTCCGCCCGGCGCGGCCGCGGCGGAAACGGCCGGCGCGAGGCGAGGCCGAGAGCCGAAGCGAGAAGCCGGGAGCCCGCCGAGACCGCCCGGCGCGAGCCCGCCGCCGAGCGCCCTGCCCCCCAGCAGGCGCGCGCCAGCGACCGCCGGCGCGAGGAGCGTCCGCGCTCGGACGCGCCCCGGCCCGACAGGTCGCGCAGCAGCGAGCGCCCGGCGCGGGATCGGCGCGAGGACCGGCGGGAGCGCGACGCCCCCGCGGCGGGACTCGGCGACCATGTTCCCGCCTTCCTGCTCCGCCCGGTCCGCATAGCCCGGCCCGCGGGCGAATAGGTACAAGACGAGGCCGGTTTAGCTCTAATTTTACTGCTGCTTAATCGCATCCGGCATAGCGTTCGCCCCGGGGAAGGCCTTTCGGCCGTGGGTGAACTCAATGACTATGCCGGATGAAGTCGCGCGCTCGCACGACCTCGGCGAAGCCGCGATCGAGCAGCTCAAGCGCAACGCGATCGCCGCCTACCCGCGCTATTACGAGTTCTGGTACACCTACAGCGCCGGCGTGAACCGGGCGCTCAACAAGGCGGTCAACGAGGCGCTGCGTCAGCGCGGCAGCATCAGCACCGACGAGATCGACGCGATTTACGACCGGGTGCTGTCGCAGGCCAGGCTGGGCGACCTCATCGACGAGGTCGGCAGCCAGGTATCGAGCCGGATGAACGACATCCTGGAGTTGCTCGGCCGATCGGTGCTCGCGACCTCGGCCTATTCCGACTCCCTGGCCGGCGCCTCTTCCGCGCTGTCGGCCACCGCCGATCCCCAGCACGTCCTCGCCATCATCGCCGATCTCGTGCGCACGACCCAGGTGACGGAAGTCACCAACCGGCAGCTCGAAGCGCAACTCGCCGAGTCCCGCCGGCAGGTTGCCGAACTGAAGGACAGCCTCGAGCTCGTTCGTCACGAGTCGATGACCGACGACCTCACGACGCTCGGCAATCGCAAGCTGTTCGACCGTGCGCTCGACCGCGCCCTGGCGCGGGCCGCCGAGGCCGGCGAGCCCTTCTGCCTGCTCATCACCGACATCGATCACTTCAAGGCGTTCAACGACACCTACGGCCACCCCACCGGCGACCAGGTGCTCCGCCTCGTGGCGCTCACGGCGAAGACGGCCCTCAGGCCGGAAGACACGGCCTGCCGCTATGGCGGGGAGGAGTTCGCGATCGTGCTGCCGCGGCTCGACCTCTCCGCAGCGCGCGAGGTTGCCGAGCGGATTCGCAACGCGGTCGGCGCAAAGGAGCTGCTGAAACGCTCCACCGGCGAGACGCTCGGCCACATCACGCTGTCGATCGGCATCGCGGAATGCCGCGGCGGCGACACGCCGCAGACCGTGATCGGCCGCGCCGACGACGCGCTCTACACCGCAAAGCAGTCGGGGCGAAACCGCGTGCGGGCCGAGAGCGACCCGGGCATCCGCCGCGCCCACGTCGCCTGACGCGGGTTCCCCGCCGGAAGTTCAGGCGCCGAGCGTCTCCGGCTCGCGTTCGGCCGGCTTCAAGGACACCGATTCCCCACAGCCGCAGGCGGAGACCTGGTTGGGGTTGTTGAACACGAAGCCCGAGGACAGCTTCGTGGTGGTGAAGTCCATTTCCGTGCCGATCAGGAACAGCACGGCCTCGGGCGCGAGGAACACCGTCGCCCCCTTGTCCTCGACGCGCTCGTCGCCCGGCTCGGGGCGGGCGGCATAATCCATCGTATAGGACATGCCGGCGCAGCCGCCTTTCCTGACGCCGAGGCGCAGCCCGCCGCCCGCCTCGCCGGAATTCTCCATCAGCTCGCGCACGCGCGCCGCCGCGGCTTCGGTGAGCCGCATCAAGGGGGGACGGGACCTCAACGCCATCTGCAAATCTCCGCGCGGGCAGCCGAGCGCAAGGCTCGCGCCGCGATCATGCCGGGAATCTGGTCCAGGCCGCAGCGAAGCACAAGGGCACCCCTGCGCGGCGCGTGCAGGCCGGGCCTTGCGCGGCTCAGGGCCGGGTCATCTCGAAGGTCTCGGTCACGGCCGCATAGTCGCGATAGCCGAGCCGCGCGATCGTCTTCACCTTGGTGATGTCGAACCGGCCGTTCGTCAGCGCCGCTTCGTCGACATGAACGCCGACCACCTCCCCGAGCACCAGGAAATAGGCGGGTGCGGCGCCGTCGCGGCCGACCATCGGGATCGTCCGGAGATAGACGCATTCGAGCGCCGCCGGGCTCTCGGCGACCCGCGGCGGCTTCACCTTCTGCGAGGGCGCGGGGGTAAGCCGGGAGTGCAGGAACTCGTCGGCCTCGGGCGGCAGCCGCGCCGAACTCTGGTTCATCTCCTCCCGCAGGTCGTAGACCGCGAGATTGCACACGAACTCGCCCGTCGCCTCGATATTGGTGAGCGAGTCCTTCCGCCCCGTGCTCGAGAATCCGACGATGATGGGATGCGTCTCCGACATCATGTTGAACATGCTGTAGGGCGCCAGATTCGCGACGCCATCTGCCGACAGGCTGGAAATCCAGCCGATCGGCCGCGGCGCCACGATCGCCTTCAGCGGGTCGTGCCTCAGCCCGTGATTGCGAAGGGCGGGCTCGTAGAACACGGGCTCAGCCCTGCCATTCCGAGACGATGTCGGCGAGCGCCGGTCGCGGCCGTTCGGCCGGCGGCACGTCGGGCGTGCCGATATGGATGAAGCCGGCGAAGCGCTCGCCCGGCCTGCCGCCGAGAAGCTCGATCGCCGCCTCGTCATAGGCGCACCAGTCGGTCAGCCATTGCGCCGCATAGCCGAGCGCGTGCGCCGCGTTGAGAAGGTTCATGCAGGCGGCGCCGGCGGAAAGCTCCTGCTCCCATTCCGGGATCTTGAAATGCGGGGCGGCGCGGCTGACGACGCCGACCACGAGCGGGGCGCGCGTGAAGCGCCCCCGATCCTCCGCCAGCTTCTCGGGCGCGATCTCGGGGTCGCGTTCGGCCCTCAGTTCGGCGAGGCGCTCGCCCGCAGTCCGGCGCGCCTCGCCGCGATAGAGGATGAAGCGCCAGGGCGCGAGCTTGCCGTGGTCCGGGACGCGCGAGGCGACGGTCAACAGCCGGTCGAGCTCGGCGCCGGACGGCGCCGGCGCCTTGAGATTGACCGCCGGAATGGTCCGCCGGGTTTCCAGCAGTTCGATGGCTGACGGCATGCTTCCTCTGACTGTCCTGCCCGCCGCGCCGCTCCTGCAGCCCCGCGGCGGCGGGCACACAGGACTTGAATTCGACACGAAGATCAAGGATGCAAGCCTTCCGGAGGAGGCCGCCCCGCGCCGTCCGTTCGCCGCGTAGGCCCGAAGCCGATGACCCGCATACCCGCCAGACGCAAGCGGCCAGCCGCTCGGCACCGGGCTCTGCTCGGTGCGGCGCTCGGCGCCGCCGCGCTTTGCTGGCCGGGAGAGGCGCTTGCCGCCGCGCTCCCCGACCCCATCCCAATTCCGCGGCCGCGGCCCGATCCGGGCGCGCCCGGACCCGGGGGCGCCGCGGTGCCCGCCCTGCCCGGCGCAGGCGGGCTCAGCATTCTGGACAGCTCCGGGTTCGAGGCCCCCCTCGCCCCGCTGGGCGTGCCGCCCTCTTCCGGTACCACCGCGCCCCTCGACATCGGCGGCCGCCGCGCCGAGGACGCGCAACTGCGCCTCGAGGCGCGCCTGACCGAGGACGGCGAGCCGCTGCGGAGCGGGGTGATGTGGCACGTGTTCGGCGCGGCTCCCGACGCCAGCGGCCACCTGCCGCTCATCGGCGAGGAGCGCGGCGGCACCGCCGAGTTCCTGGTGCCTCCGGGCGAATACATCGTCCACGCCGGCTTCGGCTGGGCGATGACGATCACCCGCGTCGCGGTCGGCTATGGCGGCGCTTCCGCCTCGGTCGTTCTCGACGCCGGCGGGCTGCGGCTCCAGGCCGCCCTCGGCAACGACGAGGCCGCGCCCCTGCAATCGGCGCGCTTCGAGGTGTTCTCAATGATGACCGACGACACCGGCCAGCGCATCCGGCTGGTCCAGGCCGCGCGGCCGGGCGAGCTCCTGCGGCTTTCCGCCGGCACCTACCAGGTCGTCAGCCATTACGGTGAGGCGAACTCGGTGACGAGCGCCGAGGTGATCGTCGAAGCCGGCCGCGTCGTCGAGGCGACGCTGATCCATCAGGCGGCGGAGGTCACGCTGAAGCTGGTCGCCGCGCCCGGTGGGGAGGCGCTCGCCAACACGTCCTGGTCGGTGCTGGGACCGAGCGGGGAGACCGTCGTGACCGGCATCGGCGCCTTCCCCTCCTTCGTGCTGGCGGCGGGGGAATACGTGGCGGTGGCCGAGCACGACGGCACGGTGTTTCGCTCCGCCTTCACCGTCGAGCCCGGGCGCGACCGCGACATCGAGGTCCTCGCCGCGCGGGCGGCGACCTGAGCCCGGGCCGCTGCACCGCAGCAGTATCCCGCGCTTGCGGCCTTGTGCCCGGTGCGCCGTGACCCCATACTTCGCGTGTCGTCAACGAACCGAAAGGAGGTGATCCAGTGTCTCATTGTTGCGCGCCGTCGGCTGCCACGAGCCTGGTCCCCGCCTCGCAGGGGCTTCTCTGACCGGCATGTGACCGGCTCCTCTGGGAGCCCGCCGGACGGACAATGGAAAGGCCGCCTTCGGGCGGCCTTTCTCGTTTTCCGCGGCCTTCGCACGCTCCCGTCCGGCGTCGCCGCCCGCCGGCAGGGCAACGCCTTCGGCCGGGAGCGGCGAAATCGGGGGTGGCAATTCCCCCCGGCGCACAAGCGCACTAGAGTCCTGCGATCTTTCGTGGAGGACCAGACATGAAAAGCAAATTGGGTTTGCGTGGCGGGCTGGCGCTCGCCTCCACGCTGCTCGGCGCCATCGTTCCGGCGACGGCTCAGGATGCGCCGACGGGGGACATCAAGGTCGGGTTCATTCTTCCCGCTGCCGACCCGAACGACCCGCTGCAGTCCGCGCTCGTCCGCGGCGCCACCCAGGGCGCGACGATGGCGGCCCAGGAATTCGGCGACAACGCCGCGCTCTTCGACCTCGTCTTCCAGGTCAACATGGAAACGGCCACCGGGCCGGACGAGGTGGTGGTCGCGGCCCAGCGGCTGGTGAACGATGACGGCGCCTTCGCCATCGTCGGCGGCTACAGCCTCGCGGAGGCCACGGCGCTCGGCCAGTGGGCCGCCGGCGAGGGCGTGCCCTTCTTCAATGTCGGCGCGCCTTCGGACTCGCTGCGCAACGACGCCTGCGCGGCCACGACCTTCCACATCCAGCCGAGCGCGGCGATGTATCTGGACGCCATCGCCGGCTGGTACGTCCGCGCCGGGCTCCGCAACTGGTACTTCGTGCAGTCCGACGACGCGGAGGGCACGGCGCAGTACGACCGGCTGCGCTACGCGCTCGAGGTGAACCATTTCGCCGCCCGTGAGGCCGGGCGCGTCGCCATCGGCCCCGACGATTCCCTTGAGGACCTCGCGCGCACCATTGCCCGCTCGAACGCCGATCTCGTGGTGCTTCTGCTCGACCCCGACGCCCAGATCGCCGCGGTGAGCGCGATGGAGAGCGCCGGCGTCGGCGCGATGGTCACGGGCTTCCCCTGGCCGGAAACCCAGACTCGCGACTACTTCGCCGCGCTCCGGACCGCTGCGCCCACACTGGGGGCCCAGTTCCGCGCCACCGCCTGGGAGGCGACGCTCGACGCGTACGGCGCCCGCGAGGTCAACGCCCGCTATCGCGACCAGTTCGGAGAGCCGATGTCGTCGAGCGCCTGGGCGGCGTACCAGGGGATCAACATCCTCTACACCGCGGCCCTGTTCGGCGGGGTCACGAACGGCCAGGACGTGGTTGCCTATCTCGTCAACCAGAACAACGTGTTCGACCTGTGGAAGGGCATCGGCGCCTCGTTCCGGCCCTGGGACCGCCAGCTCCGGCAGCCGCTCTATCTCGTCAAGATCACCGACACCGCGACCGACCCGCTCGATCTGGGGCTGCTCGTAGGCGAGCTGCCGGCCATCTATCTGCCCGGCACCGACCCGGTGGAGCGCCTCGACCAGCTCGGCGACCTCGCCGCCCGCAGCCGCTGCGGCAGCTGACGCGCAAAACGACAAGAGCGGCAGGCCTCGCCCGAGGCCTGCCGCCCGCGTGAATGGCGGGACCGCCGGAACCCGGTCCCGCCCTGGCTCCGGTCCCGCGTGGGGTAATCGCGTGAGTCCGGAGCCAATTCTTTTTCTCGGCCTCGGTCGAGGCCAACACCGATCGTTGCCCGCCCCTGAACGAGACCAAGGCTACTGAAAGTATATAAATTGGTCGCGTAAGGAGAAGCGGCTCCGATCCCCCTCCATGATGCTTGGAATTTCTTTCAGATCACTTCAGTTTTGCGCATTGACTCTCCCTACGATGTCGGTTTGCTTCTGGTTCTGCGGCGATTTGCCGCCGAGTCGCCGCGACGATCGCGCGACCGCCAGTAATAGGAGGGATGAATGGTAGGAAAGACGCTTCGCGCTCTGGGCTTCGCCGGCGCGCTGGCGCTGGTGCCCGCGGCGGCGCTGGCTCAGGTGGGCGGCAATCTCGCCGCGCCGCCGGCCGAGCCTCTCACCATCGAGATCAGCGGCGCCGGGCCGACGCTCTCGCAGACCATGTTCGAGCTCGTCACGGGCGACTACTACCGCCTGACGCTGACCAGCGACGGCGCCGGGGAATTCATGTTCCGGGCGCCCGACCTGCTGTCCAACTCGCATCTCCGCCTGGTCGTCATCAACGACGTCGAGGTCCATCTGGAAGGCATGTCGTTCCAGGGAATCGAGTTCGACGGCGCCGGCACGGCCGCGTTCTCGTTCGTGCCGATCCGGCCGGGCGAGTACACCTTCACCATCGGCGACGTCTCGGGCACGTTCGTCGTCAGGTGAACCGCCAAGGAGGACGGGGGGCGGGCCATGCCGGCTCCCCGCTTCCACTTCGCCGCTCCAAGCATCCGCAACGGCACAGCTGTGGTCCATCGTCGGCACACCATGGAACGACGCAAAAATTCCGCAGCACGATCGCGCCAGGGCGAAGCGATGCCCGCCGGCTTGACGCGACCGGACCGGGTGCTAGAGATAACACCTACCATAGGATGATCCAATAGGGAGGATCGGAACAACCGATGACAAAGCGCTCACTCGGACGGGCGGGGGCAGCCGCGCTCTCGCTCGCACTCGCCACGGCCATGGTGCCGTCGGCCCTCGCCCAGGAAACCGGATACCGACTCTACGTCTCGAACGAGTACAGCGCCGACATCTCCGTCATCGACCCGGCGACCGATGAAGTCATCGAGACGATTCCGATCTCGGAACGTCCCGGCGAAGTCCGTCCGCGCGGTCTCGGCGTCAGCCCGGACGGCTCGGTGGTCTACATCTCTGTCAGCGATTTCAACACGCAGCTGCAGAGCCCCGAAGACCAGATCATCGGGATCGACGTCCGCACCAACGACATCGTCACGGCCTTCCACGCCGGCGGCAATCCCGAGCGCCTTGCGGTCAGCACCGACGGCACGGAAATCTGGGCCTCTCTTGAAGCCACCGCTCAGGTGGGCGGCTATCACGTCGACACAGGCGTCCAGTTCGCCGGGCTGCGCGTGGGCGTCGAAGCCGAGGGCGTCGCGGTCAGCCCCGACGGACAATGGGTCTACGTCACGGCCGAGGCCACCCACTCGGTCTCCGTCATCGACCGCGTCAACCGCATGGTCGTGAAGCACCTTCTGGTCGGCAACCGTCCGCGCGTCGTCCAGTTCTCGCCCGACGGCACCCGCGCCTATGTCAGCGCCGAGATCGGCGGCACCATTTCGGTGATCGACACCAGCACGCACACGGTGATCAACACCATCAATCTCGGCCTCGACGCGCGGCCGGTGGAGATCGCTGTCGACCCGGACGGCTCGCGCCTGTTCGTCGCCGGCGGCGGCACCAGCGCGATCTACGTGATCGACACCGCGACCGACGCGGTGACGAACGTCATCCGCGAGCAGGTCGGCCGGCGCCCCTGGGGTGTCGCGATCTCGCCGGACGGCGAGCGCGTCTACACCGCGAACGGGCTGTCCGACAGCATCACGGTGATCGACACCAACTGCCTGTGCGTGGTCGACAGCATCGCCGGCGGCCGCGGCCCTCACTCTGTGGTGGTAGGATTGGTTCCCGATGCGCAATAGGACCCTGATCACCCTCGCGGCGGCGACTGCGCTGCCCCTGCTGGGCCTGCCCGCCTCGGCACTCGCCCAGGACGCGCCGACGACCAGCCAGCCCTATTTCGAGCACATGGTCGACCAAAGCCGGGCTCTCGGGCTCGAGCGCATCGGCCTGCGGCTCGATGCGATCGCGGCGCTCGACGCGCCGATCGACGACGAACTCGCCGAGATCGGCGAGTTCGACCCGGACTTTGCGCGCTTCGGCGGCACCCTGACGATGATCGACGAGACGCTCGCCGATCAGCTTTTGGAGGTGCTCGAGGCCGTCGAAGAGGTCGTCGAGGAAGGCGAGGACGCGAGCGACCTCGTGGCCGCCGCGCGCGACCTGCTCGCCCGGGCCTACGACGCCGTCATTCCCGCCGAGACGCGGGAGTCGGCCGCGTTCAAGGGCGCGGTCATGACCGACCTTCTCCTCGGAGAGCCCGGCGTCGCCGAAGGCTTCGAGGAGCAGGTCGAGGAGCCGGCCGGGTTCGCGCTGGGCTGGGCGGCGCTGCAGCGCGTCAAAGCGCTGTGGGGCGAGGTCGCCGACGCGGCCACCGAACAGCGCCGGGCCGATGCGGAGAACCTGATCGCCACGCTGGAAGCGGTCTACCCGGAGGCGGAACCGCCGGAGGACTTCACGGGCAACCCCGAAGAAGCCGAATCGCCTTCGCAGCTCCTCGTGGGCATCCTGGAGGAGGTCACTCGGGCCGACCTCTATCCGGGGCGCGATCTCGGCGTCCTCGCCGGGCAGCTCGCCGCCGCCATAGCGCCGGGGTGCGACGCTTACGCGGCCGGACAGGACGAAATCGGCGATGAAGTGATATACGCGGCAGCGTATCAATATGAGTCGCAGCTCGGGGACACGCTCGGCCTGTTCGACCCGGAGGCGAACGAGCGGGTTGAGGGGTTGCTTTCGCAGCTCGTCACCGTGGGCGACGACGACGACGATGACGAGGCGGCGGCCGGTGATGACGATGACGCGCCGGCACCGGCAAGCGACGATGACGACGACGATGATGATGATGACAACGCCGTCGCGGCGGGCGATCCTGCCGAGGTGTGCACTGCCCTCATCGGCGCCTTCACGGAGGCTCGGGGCGTCTTTGGAGGCTAGCTAGGAATCCATGGCGCTCGCTCCGGCCATCGAGACAGTCGCCCTCGAACGCCGCTATGGGGAAACCCTGGCGGTGGCCGGGATTTCGCTCGTCGTCGATCAGGGCGAGTTCTTCGCCATTCTCGGCCCCAACGGGGCCGGGAAGACGACGCTCATGCATATGTTGACGACGCTGATCACTCCGAGCGCCGGCACCGCCGCCGTGCTCGGCTTCGACGTCGTCCGCCAGCGTGCCGAGGTGCGCAAGCGCCTCGGCATGGTGTTCCAGGATCCCGCGCTCGACGAACGTCTCAACGCGCGCGAGAACCTCGAAATCCACGCCGTGCTCTACGGCATCGCGCGGAGCGACAGGCGCGCTGCCATTGAGAAGAGCCTCGATTGGGCCGCGCTGACCGAGGTCGCCGGCCGCCGGGTCCGCTCGTTCTCCGGCGGCATGAAGCGCCGCCTCGAGCTGGCGCGTGCGCTGATGCACGGCCCCCGCGTGCTGTTCCTCGACGAGCCGACCATCGGCCTCGATCCCCAGGGCCGGCGCGACCTGTGGGACCGCATCGCCGCCATCCGCGAGGAAGGCGTCACGGTGCTGATGACCACCCACAACCTCGCCGAGGCCAATGCCTGCGACAGGGTGGCGATCGTCGAGAAGGGCAAGCTGATTGCCCTCGGCACTCCTGCGGAACTGATCGCCGAGCACGGCGGCCGCGAGGACGCCGATCTGGAGGACGTGTTCATCAACCTGACCGGCCGGCAGCTGCGCGACGAGGCCGCTACCGCGCGCGAGCACATCGTGAGTTTTTCGAAGCGCGGCGGGGAGTTGACGCGATGACGGTGGTCGCGACGAAAACGGCCGCGCCGTCCTCGGCGGGCGTGCGGTCCTGGGCGGGTTTCGCCCCCTCCGTCATCTGGATCATGTGGAAGCGCGAGCTGCTGCGCTATGGCCGCGACCGTTCGCAGCTGTTCGGCGGCCTGTCGCGCACGATCCTCTGGCTCGTCGTGCTCGGCTACGGCATCGGCGCGGCGCTACGCGAGATCGAGGGCTACACCTACGCCCAGTACATCCTGCCCGGCGTCATCACGCTCAACGTGCTGTTTTCCTCGCTGCAGTGCGCCATCGCGCTGGTCTGGGATCGCGAGGTGGGCCTGCTGCGCGAGGTCGTGATCTCCCCCTCCCCCATGCTCTCGGTCGCTCTCGGCAAGATGCTGGGCGGCGCCTGCATCGCGGTGCTGCAGGGGACGATTCCGCTGCTGTTCTCGCCGCTCATCGGGCTGCACCTCACCGTATGGTCGGTGCTCGGCGCCTGGGTCGTGATGTTCTTCATGGGCATCCTGATCACAGCGATCGGCGTGCTCATCGCGACCCGGCTGAAGACCTTCGAGGGCTTCGGCAGCATATCGAACGGCGTCATCCAGCCGCTCTATTTCCTCTCCGGCTCGGTGTTCCCGCTCAAGGGCATCATCGGCGGCGTCGGCATGCTCGACATTCCCGATTCCATCCGCGAGGAACTGCGGCGGATCGGGATCTATGCCATCGGCGGCGGCTGGCTGGTCCAGCTTCCGGCCTGGCTGCAGATTCTCGTCTACATCAACCCGGTGAGCTACCTGCTCGACCTGCTGCGCTACGTGCTTCTCGACTTCCAGCAGCTGCCGTTGACGGCCGACGTGCTGGTGACCTTCGCGCTGCCGGTGGTGGCCGTCGTTCTCGCCGCCGCGGCGATGTCGAGGACCCTTCAGCACAGGTGAGACACGCCGCGGCACACGCGGGTGCCTGGCCCGGTGCGTAGGCGACCCTGCACGCTGAAGCGCCCGCGCTTTTCCAAGCTTCCGGCTATCCGATCGCGGCGAAGCGCGCAGTTGCAATGCCGGATGGTCCGCACCTTCCGCGGACACTGCTCCACCAGGGGCGGCCGGATTCGCCCGCGACACGAAAAGTGCGGTCCTCAGGACGGCGCAAAATCAACTCCTAGGCCCTCATCAACTGCGCCGCACGCGCACCCCATCCATGCGCTCGGGCACGATGGCGGGCCAATCCGGAAGCGTCAGCCCACGCCCGAGCCGACCGAGCACCCACTCCCGCAGCGAGGCTTCGCCGCGGCGTGCCGCCCGTCGAGTTGCGGGTTCCGGGTCCCCGGCCGCCCCTGCCCGGCAACTCGCAAGCCGCGAGCTCCGCGGCTTGAGTTCAAGCCACACGCAGGCCCCCGAAGACTTCGAAGCCTGCTCCCCGCCGGGCTGCAGAAGCTGCAACGAAAAGGGCCGGGAGCAGCGCTCCCGGCCCTCATCATTTCATATCCCGTCGAATCAGAAGTTGCAGCTGGCCACGTCGGGCCCGTTGCCGATCGTATCGAGCAGGGCGACGATGTCGCCGCCGGCGCTCGTATCGGGCACTTGTGCGACCAGGCGCGCGACGTTGACGCGCGTTTCGAGCACCTCACGTTGCCAGACCACGTCCGGGTCGGCCGCGACGATGTAGAGCGGCTGACGCAGCTGGTGATTCCACGGCCGGAACGACGTCCCGGGCCCCTTCATCAGATCGAACACCGTGTCCGGCCGCTCCAGATAATGGACGATCGCGGCCCCCTCGACGCTGCCGGTCGCAAGCACGGATTCCACAAATATCTTGATCGCCGCCCAGGATGACCACACCGTCGGGTCCACGGGCTCGCTGAACCGGCCCATGAAGTTCCGGTTGAACGGGCCGGCGTCGCCGGTGTCCAGCGTGGTGTCCCACAGCGCCACGCGGGTAACCGGGCTGACAAGAGGTGCGAAGAACCGGGCGGCGGCGATGTAGTCGCGCGTCTGCGAGACGACCGTGGGGAAGCCATAGGTCGGCAGTTCGACCCCGAAATCCTGCTGCTGACCGCTGAAATACTGTTGATCGATCTCGTTGATCAGCAGCAGAATCGCATCGGCCTCGAGCCCAACCGCGGCCCGCGCTTCGGATTCATAGACAGGCTGCTCCGGGAATACCGCGTCCGACCCGGCCACTTCCGCGCCGCCGCCGAACCGGGAAACGGCCGCGGTAGCACGGTCCAGGAGTCGCCGACCCCAGTCGCTGTCCTCGTAGACGATGAACCAGCGCCGCACGCCGTCGGCGGCAGCGGCGGTCATCAGCGCGTCGAGATACATCGCCTCGCTGGCCTCGACGTGGAACGTGAAGCGGTTGCACGCCTCCCGTAACGCTTGCGAGGAAGACCCGATGTTGAAGAACGGCACGCCGGCCGCTTCGGCGATGGGCGCGATCATCTCCGCCTGGCCGTCGCCGATCCCGCCGACAATGGCGTGAACGTTGTCGATCTGGGTCATGCGCTCCGCCGCGCGCTGCGCCGCCTCGGGCGACGGCGAGTTGGCGTAGAGCATCGTCAGACCCACGCCCTCGCGGCCGGCGATGCGCGCAACGCTGTTTTCCCCGACCTGGGCGCCCATCCGAGCTCCCTCGCCCGGATAGTCATTGACCGACGTCCGGACCGTGCCTTCGCCGGTCCGCGCCGGGAAGATGGTGCCGATCCTGATTTCCGTCACCGCCGTGCCTTGGGCATGGGCGGTGCGCAGCAGTGTGCTCGAGGCCGCCGCGCCGGCGAGACTCAAGATCTGGCGTCGATTGGGCCGCCACATGGCTAAGGTGTCCCCAGTGTGAGCAGCGGACGAGGCAATTCGAGCTGCGGAATGTTGAATTCGTCGAGAACGGCGAGGATGTCGTCCCAGCGCGAGGCGATCGCACGATCCAGGTCGTCACGCAACGCTTCGTCGCCACGCCGGACGCCGATCGTGATGTTGACGAACATGGGGATGAACGGCGGTTCGAACTCCGGCGTGACCGGCGCCACGACGAGGGGATCCTCCTGCATCGGGGCGAAGTAGCCCGCGGCCGGTCCCCAGAGCACGGCGACGTCGACGTCCTTGTTCTCGACCGCCTCGATGATCGGGGTCAGCCCGTAGTCGAACACCGCGACGATCTGGCCGAGCAGACCGCGCCGAAACAGCGCGTCCCCTGCGGGGGACTCGCTCGGCTGAACGGCAATGCGAAGATTCTGAAGATCGGGGTCGTCGAACATGTTCACTTCGAAGCCCGCGTCCTGACGGTACAGGAACACGAAGGGGCTTCGATAGTAGGCGAGCGTGCTGATAACGCCGGGATCGCCGTCCTGCACGCCCATGATGACGTCGCACTCGCCGGTGCGAAGATAGTCATTGGTCGTGTCGGATGTCTGAGGGAGCCAAATATAGGAGACGGTGGCACCGAGTTCCTCGGCGAGCAGGTCAGCAATCCGGTTTTCGAAACCGGGCTCGCTCTCGCTCGAAAACGGCAGCCGGTTCGGGTCGGAACAGACCCGCATATCCCAGGCGTGCGCCTGTCCGATTCCCACCAAAGAGGCCAGCAGCGCGCAGCCCGCGACCGCCGTGCCTCGCATCATCGGCGTCGACGACGCCGCTCGTTGCACCCAGTCCCGCATAGGGGTCCACCGTTCTTTTCTGAAGCGCCGCCCCGGCACGTGCGGCGAACGCCGCAGAAACCGACGGAACGGAATCGCGGAACCGCGACCGGTCCGCCCGAGAACGCGAAGGGGGAAAGCGAACTTTCCCCCTTCGCCTGTGATGCGGGATGCGAGCTCTGAGCGAGCCCGCATCCGCCAAGCCTTACTGGCCCGCCGAGGCGGTCTCGGTCTCCGGCAGGGCGAACACGAAGAGCGTGCTGCCTGCGCGGCGATAGCGAGCCGCCGCATCCGGCGCGGCGTTCGCCGCCACCTGCGGGGTGTTCGGCGACGAGCTGTTGATCACAGCCACGTACTGCCGGCCATCCGGGCCGATATAGGTGATCGGCGACATGTTGCCGGTGCCGCCCGTCCGGAACGACCACAGCACTTCGCCGTTGTCCGCGTCCATCGCGACGAACCGCCCGGTCGCCGAGTTGATGCGGAACAGCAGATCGCCGGCGGTGCCGAAGACCGGCGTGTGGACCGCAACGGTGTACGGAACCGACCACGCGATCTCGTTGGTCGCCGGATCGATCGCGATCAGGTTGTTGACCACGTCCGTCGCGTCACCGTTCATGTCCGTGCGGGGCGGATCCGCCGGGCCGGCGCCACGACGCAGCGTGTAGCCTTCACCCGGAGTGAACTCGCCTTCGGTCACGACCTGGGTACCGCAGCCCGTCGTCGTCGTCACATACAGCAGGCCCGTACGCGGCGAATACGTGTCCGGCATCCAGTTACGGGCGTTGATGCTCGGGCAGATCGTGATCTCGGTGCCGGTGTACTCGTCCGGATCATCAAGCTGCGCGATCTGCTCGTCCGTCAGATGACCGGCCTCGGTATAGCGCTGCCGGTCCTCGGCGTCGGTGAACGCCCACACGTCGACGTTGTAGTTCGGACGACCCGTCTCCGGGTTGACGTAGTTTCCGTTCGCGTCCGGCAGGGCCCAGTTGATGTACCGGAACGGCCACGGATTGTTGAGCAGCTCGCCGGTCGCGCGATCCCAGATGTAGAAGAGGCCGTTACGACCGGCCTTAATCAGGGCGTGGCGTGTCTCACCGTTGATCTCGAGGTCGACCAGCTGCTGCGTGCCCGGCTCGTCGAAGTCCCACGGATCGGCGGGCGTCATGTTGTACGCCCAAATCAGCTCGCCGGTGGTGCCGTCGCGCGCCAGCAGCGACGCGCAGTAGTTGTTCGGATAATCCGTCATGCCGCCGTTCTCGTCGAGGTTCAGCACCCCGCGCTCACGACGATAGTCCGGGTTCCACGGGCCGCAGTTACCGGTGCCGTAGTAGAACATGTTGAGGTCGGGGTCGTAGACGAAGTAACCCCACACCGTGCCGCCGCCACGACGCCACGAGTCACCGTACCAGGTGTCGAGCGCAGGATTTTCGACCTGATCGCCCGGGTAGAAGGGCTGGAACCGGTCGCCGATGCCCACCTCGTTGTTCGGGCCCATGCTGTACATCGTCCACTGGAGGTTGCCAGTGTTGATGTCGAAGGCCGTGATCTTGCCGCGGATGCCGCGCTCGCCGCCTTCGTTGCCGACGATGAAGAGGTCGCCGATCACCAGGCCAGCGGCAGTCGTGGTCTCGCCGATCGACAGATCGCCGGCGATGTTGTGCCAGAGCACCTCGCCCGTCTCGGCGTCGAGGCCGAACACCTGCCCGTCGAGCGTGTTGAAGAAGATCTTGCCTTCGGCGTAGTACAGACCGCGGGTCTGAGCGCCGCAGCAGCCCAGGCGCCGTGCCTCGTCGGTGTTCATCTCCGGGCGGTACTCCCAGATGATGGAACCCTCATTGGAGAGATCGAGCGCGAGCACCTGGTTCGGCTTCGGCGAGACGATGTACATCGTGTCGCCGATGACCAGGGGCGGAGCCTCGTACTGGTCGAGGACGCCGAGCTGCAGCGACCAGGCCAGCTGAAGATCGCCGACGTTGTCCCGGTTGATCTGGTCGAGCTCGGAGAAGTTCCAGCCGTTGTAGGTGAGAGTGGGCGTCACCACCTGGGCCGGATCATGCTGGAGCGCCATGACGTCGTCATTCGCCCAGGAATTGGCGGTCATTCCACCAAGGAAGACCATCGCGAGCGCCGATGCGGACGCTCCGAGTTTGAGACCTCTTGCCTTCATACCCCATCCCTCCCAATCGAATGCACCACAATGGTGCATCACAGTCGAACCGTGCGTCCCGGGGAGAACCGGCAGGCACGGCACGTCACTCCCAGACCGGCCGAAACCGGCTATCAGCCGGCCGCCTCGCCCCGTTCGCGATAACGCGCCACCTGTTCCGCGGTGACGAGCCCGTAGTCGTTCCCCCACGAATTGCGGACGAACGTCGCGATGGCTGCGATTTCCTCATCGTCGAGATTGGCGGCAAACGGCGGCATGCCATGAACCGGATAGCCCCACAGGATTTGGGCACCCAGCGAGCTACGCGACTGAACGACCTCGTTGCCGTGCAGGTTCGGCCCTACGACACCCTCGCCTCCAGGCCCGTGGCAGGCAGCACAATTGTCTTGGTAGAGACCTTCGCCCGCATCCATCAGGTCAGCCAGCTGCGCCGCCTCGTCGGCGGCCGCATCCTGGGCAACGACCTGAGGAAGGAATGCGAGCGGTGCCGCCACGAGGCAGATACCCGCGAGTACGAACTTCCTCATCCTGTCCTCTTCTCCTCTCCCGCCCGGCGCGCCCTGGGAGCGGCGCAAGGGATAGGTCGCACACCCGAGCGCGTCCTGTCAAACCTACGCAGCTACAGGGATTTTCGGAACGGAGGCGTGCTGCGGGGCAGCATTTTTCGGCCGCAGCGCGGGGGCGTTACCGGCACTTCGTGAGCAGGTGCGGCAGGTATTTGGAACCACGTACGGGTTGACCTTCAGCGGCTTGCGGCGGGGTTCCACGACCATGTCGGGCCGGGCGCCTCCGCGACCCCGCCATGCTGCACTGCAACATTTGCGCGGCCTATCGACCCTATTTGCGCGCCTGATCGTCGCCCGCGGAATTCCACGGTCCCCGCCGGCGCCCGGCACGTGATTGCACTGCGACAAAATGCACGGCCGGCCGTCATCCCGGGAATACACGGGCCCGAACGCGCGTCGATTGCGTACGGCCGAGTCCCGACCGCGCACACCGTCGCTCCGTCGCACGCACAGCGCCATTCCGGCTCATGCCGAATCGACGGCGAGTCGTTGAATCCCTTGTTCCCGCACGGTGTTCCCTCGATTTCGCGATACGATTCCGCCTTCGGGCGGGAACAGTTGGCGGATGTGGCGGTTCTGCCGGCGCAGGAACGGCCCTGCTCTTCCCGAGCGAGGAATTCAGCTGCCCTGCGCTCGAAGAGAGAGCGCGGGCACCCGAGAGAGGGAACGCAACATGAAGAAGATGCTTTCGACGACCGCGATCGCCGCTCTGCTCCTCAGCGGAGCGACCGGCCTCGCTGTGGCCCAACCCACGCCTGGTCCCTCCCAGCCGGTGGCCATCCAGGCCGCCCCGGGAGCGGCCGCAGCGGTGAACCCCGCGGCGGCCGCGACCGACACGGACGCCAATCAGGCGCTGTTCGATCTCCTCATCAGCGCGATCAGCAACCAGCCGGCGACGCTCGAGGCTCTGAACGACATGGACGTCGCCGCCGAGGACGTCTCCGTCGTCGACGTGAACACGTTGCTGGACGGCGACAACCTGCAGACGCTGGAAGCCAACATCACCACGGTCAACTCCGACGATCTGGCCGAGATGATCGGCGGCAACGATGCCCTGACAGCGGCGCTCGGCGACAACGCCGTCGAGAACGTGATCGCAATCGCCTACCGTGAGGACCAGGGCGACGTGGTGATCTTCGTCTGGGATCGCGGCGCCGCGGCTGCCGAAGGCGGTGCCGCGCCTGCCAACGGCGGCGCCACGCCCAATGGCGGGGCCGCGGGCGGCGGCGATGCCGGCGGGGCCGCCGGCGGTGGCGGCGGTGACGCGGGCGGCGGTGGTGCCGGCGCTGGCGGCGGCGGCGGCGGCTGAGGCCGAGCACTTCGCACCCGACCGGCAAACCTGCCGCCTGGAACAGGAAGGGCCCCGAATCGGGGCCCTTCTTTATTCGCGTTGTCGCGCCTCGTGTCCGTGTCCCGGGGCGCGCGCCGACTCCCCCGGGTCAGTCGAGCGGGATGAAGGCGAGCGCGTTGCCCGCGTTCATCGGGACCACGATCTGATTGGCGTCGGAATCGAAGCAAATCGAGGCCGCGCTCGGGACGCCCTGCGCCAGCACCTCGGCCGTGCCGCCGCCCGCGGGAATGCGCGAGATCACGCCCTGGGTGACGCTGCTGACGATCATGGTGCCGTCCGCGAGCACCACGATGCCGTCGCTGCCGGGCGCCGCGGCGTGCGCCGTGGTGATGAGTTCGCCCTCCGTCGAATAGGTCTGCACCTCGTCGTTGCCGATCTGGACCACGACGAGATTGCCGTCATTGTCGAAGGCGATGCCGTTCGGCTGACGCAGCGGCTCGCCCTGAATGATCACGCTCGCTTCACCATCCGGGGTGATCTTGTAGACCCGCCACGTCGTCGGGTCCGGGTTCTGGCCCCCCGTGCCCGTCTGCGTGGCGTAGATCGTGCCGTCGTCGGCCACTTCGATGTCGTTGAAGCCCGTCGAGTCCTCCACGCGGATCTCGCCCATCGGCTCGCCTGTTTCCATGCTGAACATGCGGACGACGGAAACCGCCGGGTCATCCTGCGAGGTGCCACCGTCGCGGTCGGCGAGGTAGAGCACCCCGTTCGCGATATCGCTGCCGAACGGCTCGTTGAGGATGAAGCCGTTGCGGTTCACCCCGATCCACTTCAGCGTGTCGACGCTGCCGTCGTGGTTTATCAGCGAGACATAAGCGTCGTTGGTGGTGATGCGCTGGCCGACGCCGCGGCTCGGCGCGACGATTAGGCCGCGGGCCTCGTCATAGGAGCAGCTCTCGACGCTCACGAGGCTGCCGAACACGCGCACATTGTCGGACATCGCCGTGTAGTTGCCCTGGACAGTCACCCCGATCGGCTGGCCCGCGACGAAGGGCCGTTGCTCGGGCGGCAGATCGGCCTGCGCGCCCGGCGCTCCCGCGGCGGGAGCCGGTGCAGCAGGAGCCTGCGGCGCCGGCGTCTGTTGCGCGAGCGCGGTGCCGGCCACGAGCGCGAATGCTGCCACCCCAAGGAACAGCTTCATGGTTGATCCTCCCGTTCAGGCGGTGGGATCGGCCTCGACAGGCGGACAGCCGCCTGCTTGCCCGCGCATCTGCCGGGCGGCCTCCCGCAAACCCCGCCGCTCCCATTCTCCTCCACTCGGGCCATATTTGGAAAGGGAGGGTGTCGCGAAACCCGAGAATCGGCTTTTCGCGGCCCCCGCGACGCCGCGCCCGCAAGGCAAGGGCCGGGGATTGCCTGTGGAAGGCGGCAGCGGCGCCGGCATCCTGTGCCGACGGCCATGCTAGGCATGGCGGCTCGGCACGGCACGAGGGCAAGGATGGGCGTCGGTATCAGTCTCGGCGTGACGGGTCAGGGGGCGGACGCCCGGCTGGACCTTGAGGAGCTGCTGTCCACGCGCCTGCTGGTGCAGGGCAATTCAGGCTCCGGCAAGTCGCATCTCCTGCGCAGGCTGCTGGAGGAGAGCGCCGGGCGGGTGCAGCAGGCGATCATCGATCCCGAGGGCGACTTCGTAAGCCTCGCCGAGGCCTACGGCCACCTCGTGATCGACGCGGAGCGCACGCCGGGCGACCTCGCGCGCATCGCCGCGCGCGTGCGGGAGCACCGGGCGTCGATCGTGCTCAACCTCGAAGGGCTCGATACCGAGATCCAGATGCGCTGCGCGGCAGCCTTTCTCGGCGGGCTGTTCGACGTCGACCGCGCCTTCTGGTTCCCGATGCTGGTGGTCATCGACGAGGCGCAGCTGTTCGCCCCGGCCGTCGGCGGCGATGTCGCGGAGGACGCGCGCAAGGCCTCGCTCGGGGCCATGACAAATCTGATGTGCCGCGGGCGCAAGCGCGGTCTTGCCGGCGTGGTCGCCACCCAGCGCCTCGCCAAGCTCGCCAAGAACGTCGCAGCGGAAGCTTCCAACTTCCTGATGGGACGGACCTTTCTCGATATCGACATGCTGCGCGCGGCGGATCTTCTCGGCCTGGAGCGGCGTCAAGCCGAGGCCTTCCGCGACCTAGAGCCCGGCGCCTTCGTCGCGCTCGGCCCGGCCCTGTCGCGGCGCTCCGTCACGGTGCGGATCGGGGCGGTGAGGACGGCCAGCCGGGCCGGACGGCCGACCCTGATGCCGCTGCCCGAGGCGCCGATGCGGAATCTCGACGATCTCATGGCGGGCGAATCGACGATCCGTCCGGAAAACGAGCCGCGTCGCGTCGAGGACGTTTCCGCGGTGCTGGCGCGCATCGCGGCGGTGCCGCCGCCCCCCTTGCCGGAGGCGACCGAGCCCGCGGAGGCCGAGGCTCCGGAACGCGAGGCGATCTTCGCCGAGATCGTCGCCGGCCTCGCCGCCGACGCGGGCAATTGGTTCAAGCCGCACGCAACGCTTTACCAGGATTTCCTCATCCACTGCCGCATCCTGCGGGCCGGCTCCCGCCTCCTCGATCTTGCAGCCTTCGTGCGGCGGTTCGGCGAACATCGGGCGGGGTTCGCCGGCATCGATCCGGCAGGCCCTTGGGCGCCCGCCTTCGCTGCCGCCCGTGCCCTGCCGGAAGACATGCACGGGCTCGCGCTCGCCCTCGCCCGTGCCGCCCGCGAGGGCGCCCCCTGCCCCCCGGACACCGCGCTCGCCCGCATCTACGGCAGCCATTCGTGCACGCGGGTGCGCCGCGTGCTCGCCCACATGGAAGAAGGCGGAGCCTTCCGAATCGAGGAGGATTTCCGGGGCTGGCGCGTCGTCACCATGCCGGAAGCGGGATGGCGCACCGGCCCGGGCGACCCGCGGGCTTCCGACCCGGAAGGTCAGACCGACCTCCCGCCGGCTCCGACGCGCGTCCACGGTCTGCACGTGGTCAATGGCGGCCGCGCCTGACTGCGCGGAGCCCGGCGGGGGCCGTTTTCGCCGGTTGGGGGGAAGGCTTCAGCCTGACCCTCGGGCATGAGCTGCCCGGTCGCACGCGCCGCCCCAGGGCTGGGGAGTGCAGCAGCGGAGCGCCGTGCGGACGTCCTCGCCGTTTCCATGGAGGCGAGAGTGTCGCGGATGCTGACGACGGCGCACGCCGCTGACGTGCCAGCTCGGGTCTGGCATCCCCGCGTCGCCTGCGATGAGGGAGCGGAGCGAACGAGGGAAAACGACCGAAGTCCGTACGCCGACCTCACCTTCAGGCTGGCGACGCAAGGCGCCGGCCTGTGGCCTTGGGTTCCCTTTCCCTCTGCGCCTACGCCGCTCCGGCCGGGAGACACCCGGCAATGGGAGCCGCTGTGGACTGCCGTCCCCGGGTGTCATGGCCGGGCCTGTCCCGGCCACCCCCCGTCTTGCTGCGACAACAGTCCGAAAGCGTGGATGCCCGGCACAAAGGCCGGGCATGAACGCCGAGGAACACGGCGAAGTGGTGCCCCACGCGCCCTCCCTCTTCCGCGTGGTGAGGGTCGGCCGAAGGCCCCGGTGGGGGAGCCCACGGCAGCGAAGCCCAACCAGCGGTGCCTTCGTGGAAGCGCCCGCCGCGGCCGACTGTCCCGGCTTGCGCCGGGCCATCCACCCTCCACTCGCCCGGAGGGAGGATGCTCGGCGGCACCGCCCCACCCCTGCGCCCGGCGTCATGGCCGGACTCGTCCCGGCCATCTACGCCTTTGAGGCGCGGTGCCGAACACGCGGGGATGTGCGGCTCGCCGCCGGGCGTGACCGGGCGCGAGCGTCAGGTCCTGCCGAGCACAACGTCGACCGATTCCGAAACAGCGGATGCACCCCGCTCGGCGGACCGAGTTTAGCGCGCGGAGGACCGCGGCGCCTCCCGGCCCGGCGCACCGAGGCCGGAACCCGGGGCCGGGGTGCCCGGCACGGGCAACCCGGCCTGCGCCGCGGCGAGCGCGCGCCCCAGTCCCGCACCGGCCAATTCGCCCGCCGCCGCGTCGCCCGCCGCATTGGCGGCCGCGAAGAAGCGTTCATATGCCCCCACGCCGCTATCGAAGGCATCGAGCAGCCGGGCGCCGGCCTGGGTGAGGTCCTGTCCGCTCGCCATCATGAAGACGTAGGCGGCGCGCGCCGCCTCTATCTCCCGCTCGGCGGCGGCGCCGAGCGCCGCGTAGGCGGCCATGCGGCGCGCGTTGGCCTGCGCCGTGGTCGCCGGATCGGCATCGGCGGCCATGATCTCGGCCTCGGCCGCGGCCAGCAGATCCGCGAGTGCCGAGGCGAGCGCCGCGTGCGCCTGCGCCTCCTCGCCGGGATTCGCGTCGTCCAGCGCCGCAGTGGCCTCCTCCACCGCGGCTTCCGCCGCCGCTAGGTCGGCCACGGTGGACGGCGTCGCGGACCCGGGCTCCTGCGCCGGCCCGCCGTTCCCGGCCGACGGGGCCGGGGGCGTTTCGGGCTGGGCCGGGTTCCCCGCCTCAGGCGCGCCGGACCCGTTCGCCGGCGGCGTTTCGGGTGGAGGCTGTGCGGGAGGTGGGGCGGGTCCGCCGGCGGGCGGCTGCTCGCCGCCTGGCGGGATACCGGGCGCGGCCGAGCCCGGGGCGGGACCCGGCGTCGCGGGCAGACCCGCGACCGAGCGGATGCTGGCGACGAGGGACTCGAGCCTGTCGTAGAGCCCGGTGGGATCGGTGCCGGCCATATGCGCCGTCCTGATCTCCTCGCCCAACGCGGCCACTTGCTCCCCGATGGCCGGCAGCGCGCCGCCTCCCGCCCGGAGATCGCTCACCAAGCCTTCAATTGCGCCCTCGAGATCGCCTCGCGCGCCGGGATTGGCGCGCGCCTGCCGCAACGCCGTCTCGACCTTGCCGATATTGGTTTGCAGCGCTGCCCCCCCAGGCTGCGCAAGGGCAGGAAGGGTTGGAACGATCGCGGGGCCGGAGAGGCCGGCAAGGAAGAACGCCGCGAGAAGACGAGTCCGGGTACGCATGGCGCCAGCCTTTCACACGCGAGCCCCCGGCCGAAAGAACGAGCAGCCGGGCCGCCCGTTCCGATGAGGGACGCCATGTGAACGTCACGGACGGCCCGTGCGGATCGGGATACCTCCGCCCGATCCCGCCGGGCGCTCGCCCGAGACGATGGGCCGGGCGGAAAGGATGGGGCGGGAAAGCCGTGCGAGGTTCGCGCTGACCCGCACGCGCTCGCACGTTGCCCTCGTTCTCCGAGGCACACCGACGCGCCGCTCTCGTGGGGAATTTTTGGTGCCGGCAGCAGGGCTCGAACCCGCGACCCCCTGATTACAAATCAGGTGCTCTACCGACTGAGCTATACCGGCGCCGGCCACCGCACGGAAGGCAGCCGAGATGTCGATGCGAGAGGGCCGACGTCAAGGTCCGTGCGCCTGCGCGAGACGATGGCTCGCCCCCGAGCGAAGCGCGGCCTCAGAAGCGATAGCCGATTCCGACGCGGGCGATGTGGGCGTCGACGTCCGCCGTGAACGTGCCGGCGGCGGGCAGCGAAATCTCTTCCGGGCCGGTGTCGACGTACAGATATTCGGCTCGCGCCACGACATTGGTGCCGAACTGGGCCTCGAGCCCCGCGCCGAGCGTCCAGCCGATGAATGTGGCGGTGTCGGTGCCGGTCCCGTCCGAGGTCTCGGTGCCGAGCAGGGCGAGGCCGCCGGCGCCGTAGATCAGGAGCTGGTTCCAGCTGAAGCCGGCCCGGGCGCGCAAGGTGGCGAGATAGTCGGTTTCCGTCGTCACGTCGGTGCCGGGCGGCACGGTGAAATCGGCGTCGACATTGCCGAGCGCGATGTCCGCCTCGACGCCGCCCACGAAGGCGCCGACCTGGAAATTGTAGCCGGCGAACAGGCCCCCGAGCACGCCGTCGGCATCGGTCGAAACCGCCGTCGCCCCAGCGGTCGCGTCGAGGTCGCCCCAGGCGAA
>Ga0182738_1001825_pt1 | contig 25869 bp, 24 predicted proteins | sample eDN5th30CBELigMG_FD_128876 | JGI IMG/M metagenome (GOLD analysis project Ga0182738, IMG submission 128876) | Enriched Miracle-Growth compost microbial communities from Emeryville, California, USA - eDNA 5th pass 30_C BE-Lig MG (version 2)... ...
GCCGACGCGAAGCTGAACGGCATCCCGGCCGAGATCGACATCACCGAGCCACTGGAAGACAGCGGGCCGCCGCGCAGCCGCAAGGTCCTGCTGGTGATCGACGACAAGACCCGCAACGCCGTCATGCCCGGCCTTTCCACGCTGCTTTCCGGCACGGTGAAGGTCGCGCTGGACAAGAACGACGACGGCAGCCAGGCCGTCTCGGCCGACCTGACGGCCGCCAAACTTATGATTCCCTGGGCCGGCTGGAGCAAGGGCGCCTCGGTGCCGGCCGACGTGACCTTCATCATGACGGGAACGGGCAACACCACCACGCTGTCGAACTTCGACCTGTCCGGCAAATCCTTCCAGCTGGGCGGCAAGGTCGTGCTCAGCGGCGGTCGTCTCGTCTCGGCCGATTTCGACCGGGTGCGGCTCAACCGCGGCGACGACGTCGCCGTCTCGGTCAAGCATTCGGCCAAGGGCTATGCCGTCAGCATCGACGGCAATGCGCTGGACGCGCGTCCGCTGATCAAGCAGTTCATGTCCGACAGCGGCACCGCCAGCACCGGCGCCGGCTCGGACCCCATCACCGTCAGCGCCAATGTCGGTTCGCTGATCGGCTTCCATGACGAGAAGCTGTCCAACCTGACGCTGAACTACAGCACCGCCTCGGGCAAGGCGGCCGGCCTGCAGGCGAATGCGACGACGAGCGCGGGGGCCGCGTTCACCGTAAGCGATACGGGCGGGCAGGGCCGGTCGCTGTCGATGAAGTCGGCCGACGCGGGCGCGGTGCTGCGTTTCCTTGACATCTACGAGCACATGCAGGGCGGGGCGATCACGCTGGCCTTGTCCGGCAGCGGCAAGGGACCGCTGACGGGAACGATCGACGCCCGCAACTTCCTCGTCGTGAACGAGCCGAAGCTCGCCTCCATCGTGTCGACCAGGCCGGCCAACGATACGCGCAGCCTCAACCAGGCCGTCAAGGGCGATATCGACACCTCGCGCGTCAGTTTCGAGCGCGGCTATTCGGAGGTCGAGAAGGGCACCGGCTACCTGAAGCTGAAGAACGGCCTGCTGCGTGGGCCGACCATCGGCACCACCTTCCAGGGCACGCTCTACGACCAGAACAACGACATGGACATGACCGGCACCTTCATGCCGATCTATGGCCTGAACCGCATCTTCGGCGAATTGCCGCTGGTCGGCGCGCTGCTCGGCAACGGCCGCGACCGCGGCCTGATCGGCGTCACCTTCCGGCTGCGCGGCAACGCCAACAAGCCGGTGCTTGACGTCAACCCGCTCTCCGTCATTGCCCCCGGCATCTTCCGCTCGATCTTCGAGTTCAGGTAAGGGGCCAGGCTTCCTTCTCCCCGTTTACGGGGAGAAGGTGTCACGAAGTGACGGATGAGGGGCGGCGTAGACCTTCGCGAGGCAGGCGCCGCCCCTCACGTGCCTGCCGGCATCCTCTCACCGTGAACGGGGAGAGGAGAGCAGTTCCTACACCGCCCTGACCAGAATGTGTTTTTTCTTGCCCAATGAGAGCTTTAGCGCGCCTTCCGGACTCAGGTCCTGAAGCGTGACGGCCCGCCGGTCGTCCGAAACCGGCTCGTCGTTGAGCCGCACCGCGCCGCCCTGCACATGCCGGCGCGCCTCGCCGTTCGAGCCGGCGAGCCCGGCCTTCACGAACAGCGCAAGGATGCCGACACCTGCCTCCAGTTCGGCGCGCGGCACCTCGACCGAAGGCAGGCTGTCGGCGGTCACGCCGTCCTCGAAGGTCTTGCGCGCCGTCTCCGCCGCCTGCTCGGCGGCCTGCCTTCCGTGCAGCATGGCGGTGATCTCGGTCGCCAGCACCTTCTTGGCCTCGTTGATCTCGGCGCCGCCGAGCGCCGCCAGCCGCGCTACCTCGGGGAGCGGCAGCGTCGTGTAGAGTTTCAGGAAGCGGCCGACGTCGGCGTCCTCGGTGTTGCGCCAGTACTGCCAGAAATCGTAGGCCGACAGCATGTCCGGGTTGAGCCAGATCGCGCCGCTGAGCGACTTGCCCATCTTGGCGCCGGAGGCGGTGGTGAGCAGCGGCGAGGTCAGCGCGAAGAGCTGCGGCGTGCCCATGCGGTGGCCGAGGTCGATGCCGTTGACGATGTTGCCCCACTGGTCCGAGCCGCCCATCTGCAAGCGGCAGTCGGTGCGCTTGTTCAGTTCGACGAAGTCGTAGGCCTGCAGGATCATGTAGTTGAATTCGAGGAAGGACAGCGATTGCTCGCGCTCCAGCCGCATCTTCACGCTGTCGAAGGAGAGCATGCGGTTGACCGAGAAATGCCGCCCGACGTCGCGCAGGAACTCCAGGTAGTTGATCGACGTCAGCCAGTCGGCGTTGTTGATCATCAAGGCGTCCTTCGGCCCGTCGCCGTAGGTCAGGTAGTTGGAGAAGACTCGTCTGATGCCGGCGATGTTGGCCGCGATGGTCTCGACGGTCATCAGTTGCCGCGCCTCGTCCTTGAAGGACGGGTCGCCGACCATGCCGGTTCCGCCGCCCATAAGCGAGATCGGCCGGTGGCCGGTCTGCTGCAGCCAGTGCAGCATCATGATCTGGATCAGGCCGCCGGCGTGCAGGCTGGGCGCCGTCGGGTCGAAGCCGATATAGGCCGTCACGGTTTCCCTGGCGAGAAGGTCGTCGAGGCCGGTTTCATCCGAAATCTGATGGATGAAACCGCGCTCGGACAGGATGCGCAGGAAATCGGACTTGAAGGCGGACATGGCTTCTACTTTCGGACGGACCGGCCGCATGCGGCGGTGACAGCAACGATGGCGCGCGTTTAGCATCCTGAGGCAAGGAATCACAAGAACGGTGGAAAGATGAGTGAACTCTGCGCCATCGGCCTGATGAGCGGCACCTCGATGGACGGCATCGATCTCGCCGCGCTGCGCACCGACGGCGAAAACGAGGTCGAGCGCGGCCCGTCCTTCTTCGTTCCTTACGAGGCGGCCTTCCGCCGCCGCATCGAGGCGGGGCTGGAAGACGCCAAACGGATCGGGAAAAGGGACGAACGGCCGGGTGACCTGGGATCGCTGGAACGGGATCTCACGCTTCGCCATGCCGAGGCGGTCGCCGCGTTCCGGGCGAAGCTGCGGGACGATCCTCTCTGGAACGAACCGGACCTGATCGGCTTCCATGGCCAGACGGTGCTGCACCGCCCCCATATCGGCCTGACCGTGCAACTGGGCGACGGGCCGCTTCTGGCCGAAAGAACCGGCCTGCCGGTGGTCTACGACATGCGCGCCAACGACATGGTTCACGGCGGGCAGGGGGCGCCTCTGGTGCCGGCCTATCACGCGGCGCTGGCGCGAGCGCTGCCGGCGATAGCGCGGTTCCCGGCGGTGTTCGTCAACTTCGGCGGCATCTCCAACATCACCTTCGTGCCGGAAAAGGGCGATCCGGTCGCCTTCGACACCGGTCCCGGCAACGCGCTGATCGACCAGTGGGTACAGCGCGAAGGCGGCGTGCCTTTCGATGCCGGCGGGGCGATCGCCAGCGAAGGCGGCGTGGCGCGCCCGGTGGTGGAGCGCTATCTGGAAAAACCGTTCTTCGGCAAGCCGGGGCCGAAATCGCTCGACCGCAACGATTTCACGCTGGCCGAGGCCGAAGGTCTGGCGCTGGCCGACGGCGCGCGCACGCTGGCCGCCGTCTCCGCCGAGGCGATCCTGAAATCGGTAAAACACCTGCCGCAATCGCCGAAGCTGTGGATCGTTTGCGGCGGCGGCCGCAAGAACCCGCACATCGTCGGAGACTTGCGGGAAGGCGCTGCGCGTCTGGGCGCCGAGGTGATGCTGGCGGAAGATGCCGGTCTCGACGGTGACGCCACAGAGGCGGAAGCCTGGGCCTATCTGGCGGTCAGGGCGCTGAAAGGCCTGCCTCTGACCTTCCCGGCCACGACGGGGTGCCGGGAGGCGGTCAGCGGCGGGGTGATTGCGAGAGCGGACTAGGGAGATGCGCGCCTGTCGAGGCCCAGGGCAGGGTTAAACCGCTCGCCCTACATCCCATCCAAGCCGCCGAACGTCCGCACCAGTCCCGCCATCTCATGCGCCGTCGCATTGTCCTGCTCGGCTTCCAGTCCGGTCACGACGCCGGCGCGGTCGGCGGTGGGACGGTTCTGGCTGACCTTCCACTTGCCGTCGATGGCCGTGATGTCGATCTCGATGCCGACGATGCCCTTGATCTGCGAGGCGATGTAGGCGTCCGGCGCATCGGAGACCGCCCATGGCTCGGCGCGGCCGCTCTCGTGGCGCGTGGTCAGTGCGTGGATCTGCCCGGCCAGCCAATCCGCGTCCTCGATGACGCGCGCCGTGCCGCGCACCTGCACCATGGCGTAGTTCCACGTCGGAACCACCTTGCCGGTCTCGCGCTTGGTCTCGTACCAGGACGGCGTGACGTAGGTGTTGACGCCCTGGAACACGACCAGAACCGGCGGCGCCGGATTGTCCGCGATCTGGCGCCAGTGCGGATTGGCGCGGGCGACATGGGCGTTGAGCCGCCCGTGCGGGCCGGCATCGGCGTCGAGCAGGAACGGCACCGGATCGGCCATCGGCCCGTCCGGCGCGGCCGAGATCATCAGCCCGAGCGGATGGGCGCGGATCAGCGCATGCAGAATGTCGGGGCGCGTCTCGCGGAAAAGCGGCGGCTGGTACAAGTAAGCCTCCAGTGCGGGCCTTCAAAGGAAGGCCTGCACCATAGTCTCCGCTGTGCCAATTTCTTGAGCCAGATGGCTCCTGCCGCTATCCTAGCGCAGCCGCTTCGGTCGCGGGTCGGCCAGTTCGCCGTTGAGTCGCCGGTCGAGATAGTCGGCGCATTCCTCCAGCAGCAGCGCCGAATCGTTCGAGAAGAAGTGGTTGGCGCCAGGAATGGTCTTCTGCGTGATGGTGATGCCCTTTTGCGTGTGCAGCTTGTCCACCAGCCCCTGCACGTCCTTGGCCGGCGCCACCTTGTCGGCGTCGCCGTGGATGATGAGGCCGGACGAGGGGCACGGTGCCAGGAAGGAGAAATCGTAGATGTTCGGCTGCGGCGAGATCGAGATGAAGCCTTCGATCTCCGGCCGGCGCATCAGGAGTTGCATGCCGATCCACGAGCCGAACGAATAGCCGGCCACCCAGCAGCTTTTAGAATCGGGGTGCAGCGACTGCACCCAGTCGAGCGCGGCTGCGGCGTCGGACAGTTCGCCGGTGCCGTGGTCGAACTCGCCCTGGCTGCGGCCAATGCCGCGGAAATTGAAGCGCAGCGTGGTGAAATTGCGCTTCTGGAACATGTAGAAGAGGTCGTAGACGATCTTGTTGTTCATCGTCCCGCCGAACTGCGGGTGCGGATGCAGGACGATGGCGATGGGCGCGCTCTTTTCCGTCGAAGGCTGGTAGCGGCCTTCCAGGCGTCCGGCCGGTCCGGCGAAAATGACCTCTGGCATCGAATACTCCACTTGGCATACACTGGCCGCGGCGCCTTCAACAATTCCGACCCTGGACAATTCCGATCTGCATCAGATCGGTTCTTGACGCAGGGCCAGCGCCTTCTTAGAAGCTAGTTTAGAATTGTTCAAAACTTTGGTGGACTGTCCACCAGTGCCGCGAACGCGTAGATAGGACGGCTCGCCTTGGAATTTCAAGGAAATAACGCGCTGTCCTGACGTTGCGACATGACAGGATGCCCGATGGCCGCACGCGCCTACCTCGACCATAACGCCTCCGCGCCGCTCAGCGACGCGGCGCGGGCGGCCGTGGTCGCGGCGCTCGAAGCGGCCAACCCCTCGTCGGTGCACAGCGAAGGCCGCGCCGCTCGCCGCATCGTCGAGGACGCGCGTCGCGCCGTGGCGGCTCTCGTCAACGGCAGGCCCGAGCATGTCGTCTTCACTTCAGGCGCCACCGAAGCCGCCACGACGCTTTTGACGCCCGACTGGCAGATGGGCCGTGCGGCACTGGGCATGAGCCGTCTTTATGTCTGTCAGGCCGACCATCCCTGCCTGCTCTCCGGCGGCCGTTTTCCGGCCGGGCAGGTGACACGGCTTGGCGTCGGCGGCGACGGCATCCTCGATCTTCCAGCCCTTGAGGCAGCCCTTGCCGAGCACGACAAGGCGGACGGCCTGCCGCTGGTGGCGATCCACGCAGCCAACAACGAGACGGGCGTGATCCAGCCGGTTGATGCGATCAGCCGGATCGTCAAGGCCGCCGGCGGTGTCCTGGTGCTCGATGCCGTGCAGGCGGCAGGGCGCATTCCGCTCGATATTTCAGCCGGTTCCGTCGATTACCTGATTGTCTCCTCGCACAAGATCGGTGGGCCGAAGGGCGCCGGCGCCGTCATCGCTGCCGCCGACCTGATGATGCCGAAGCCACTGGTCGTCGGTGGCGGGCAGGAGAAGGGCCATCGCGCCGGTACGGAAAACTTGCCCGCCATCGCCGGCTTCGGTGCGGCGGCGAGGCAAGCGCTTGCCGCGCTGAATGGCATCGAAACGGTGCGTGCCCGCCGCGATGCCGTGGAAAGCCTCGTTTCCGAACTGGTGCCGGACGCCGTTTTCTTCGGCGCCAGTGCGCCGCGTCTCGCCAATACGAGTTTCTTCGCCATTCCCGGCATGAAGGCCGAGACGGTGCAGATCGCCTTCGACCTCGCCGGCGTGGCGCTGTCGGCCGGCTCGGCCTGTTCGTCAGGCAAGGTGGGACCGAGCCATGTGCTGAAGGCGATGGGCATCAGTGACGGGCAGGGTGCGCTGCGCGTATCGATCGGACCGGCGACGACGGACGAGGATATCGAATTGTTTCGCACGGCGCTGGCGGGCATCGCCGCTCGCCGGGCGGGCACGGAAAAGGCGGCGTAAGCCGTCGGGTGGCGGCCTCCGGGCCGCGTCCAGGGAGGAAAAAGCCGGGTTTCGCCTGGCAGAGCGGTGCGTGTCGAATTGGCCGGGTGAATTTCCGGTGCGGACGCACTATATCGAACTTACTCCGTCAGTTTGGCTGGCGGTGCCAGAGTTCAAAAACGGCCGGGCCTTGAACCCGGCATGGATGGAGAACGCCGATGCCTGCCGTGCAGGAGACGATCGATCAGGTCCGCCAGATCGATGTCGATCAGTATAAATATGGATTTGAGACCGAGATTGCCGTCGACAAGGCGCCCAAGGGCCTGTCGGAGGATATCATCCGCTTCATCTCGGCCAAGAAGAACGAGCCGGACTGGATGCTGGAATGGCGCCTCGACGCCTACCGCCGCTGGCTGACCATGGAAGAGCCGACCTGGGCGCGCGTCGAGTATCCCAAGATCGACTTCCAGGACATTCACTACTACGCCGCGCCGAAGAACCAGTCCGGGCCGAAATCGCTGGACGAGGTCGATCCCGAACTGCTCAGGACCTATGAGAAGCTCGGCATTCCGCTCAAGGAGCAGGAAATTCTTGCCGGCGTGAAGAAGGCCGCTCCGGTCGAGGGCGCCGACGACGAGGATGGCGACGCCGCCAACGACAATGTCTACAAGTCCGGACGCGTGGCGGTGGACGCCGTGTTCGATTCCGTTTCGGTCGTCACCACCTTCAAGAAGGAACTGGCCAAGGCCGGCGTCATCTTCTGCTCGATCTCGGAGGCCATCCGCGAGCATCCGGAGCTGGTGAAGAAGTATCTCGGCTCGGTCGTTCCGGTGTCCGACAACTTCTACGCCACGCTGAACTCGGCGGTCTTCACCGACGGCTCCTTCGTCTTCGTGCCGAAGGGCGTGCGCTGCCCGATGGAGCTTTCCACGTATTTCCGCATCAATGAGAAGGGCACCGGCCAGTTCGAGCGCACCCTGATCATCGCGGAAGAGGGGGCTTACGTCTCCTATCTGGAAGGCTGCACGGCGCCGCAGCGCGACGAGAACCAGCTTCACGCCGCCGTGGTCGAGCTGATCGCGCTGGACGATGCCGAGATCAAGTATTCGACGGTGCAGAACTGGTATCCGGGCGATGCCGAGGGCAAGGGCGGCGTCTACAACTTCGTCACCAAGCGCGGCGACTGTCGCGGCGACCGCTCGACGATCTCGTGGACGCAGGTCGAGACCGGCTCGGCGATCACCTGGAAGTATCCGTCCTGCATCCTGCGCGGCGACGACAGCCAGGGCAATTTCTACTCGATCGCCGTGTCGAACGGCTATCAGCAGATCGATTCCGGCACCAAGATGCTGCACCTCGGCAAGAACACCAAGAGCCGCATCATCTCCAAGGGCATCGCCGCCGGCTTCAGCCAGAACACCTATCGTGGGCAGGTCTCGGCTCACCGCAAGGCGACCAATGCGCGGAACTTCACCAACTGCGACTCGCTACTGATCGGCGACAACTGCGGGGCGCATACCGTGCCCTATATGGAGGCCAAGAACTCGACCGCCCAGTTCGAGCACGAGGCCACCACCTCGAAGATTTCCGAGGACCAGAAGTTCTACGTCATGCAGCGCGGCATTCCCGAAGAGGAAGCCATCGCGCTCATCGTCAACGGCTTCGTCAAGGACGTGATCCAGGAGCTGCCGATGGAGTTCGCCGTCGAGGCGCAGAAGCTCATCGGCATCTCGCTCGAAGGCTCCGTCGGCTGACCAACGAATTTTCAGGAAGAACAAATGCTTGAGATCAAGAACCTGCACGCCCGCATCGCAGACGAGGGCACCGAGATCATCCGCGGCCTGAACCTCACGGTCGCCAAGGGCGAGGTCGCCGCCATCATGGGCCCGAACGGCTCGGGCAAGTCGACGCTGTCCTACATCCTCGCCGGTCGCGAGGATTACGAGGTCACCGAGGGCGACATCCTGTTCAACGGAGAATCCATTCTGGAGATGGACCCGGCCGAGCGCGCGGCGAGCGGCATCTTCCTCGCCTTCCAGTATCCGATGGAGATACCGGGCGTCGCGACGATGGAATTCCTCAAGGTGGCGATGAACGCCCAGCGCAAGGCGCGCGGCGAGGAGCCGCTGAAGGTTCCGGAACTGCTGAAGAAGGTGAAGGACGCCGCCGGCACGCTGCAGATGGACATGGGCATGCTGAAGCGTCCGCTCAATGTCGGCTTCTCCGGCGGCGAGAAGAAGCGTGCCGAGATCCTGCAGATGAAGCTCCTGGAGCCGAAGCTGTGCGTCATGGACGAAACGGATTCGGGCCTCGACATCGATGCGTTGAAAATCGTCTCCGACGGCGTCAACGCGCTGCGCTCGCCGGACCGCGCCATCGTCGTCATCACGCACTACCAGCGCCTGCTGGAGCACATCGTGCCCGACAGCGTGCACGTCCTCTACAAGGGCCAGATCATCAAGTCCGGCGACAAGAGCCTGGCTCTTGATCTCGAGGCCAACGGCTATGCCGGCGTGATCGGAGAGGCTGCGTAAGGCCATGAACATCCAGACGCCCATCAAGAACACGCCGGCGGAGCTTGCGCTGATCGACGCCTTCGGCGAGCGGCTGGCACTGCTGCCGGGCGACGGCGAGGTCATGCTGAAGCGTGACGCGGCGATCGAGGCCATCAAGGCCGGCCTGCCGACGCGCCGCATCGAATCCTGGCACTACACCGACCTGCGTCGGCTGCTGACCAAGGTTCCGGCCTTCGACGGCGGCCTTGCGGCGAAGCCGGTCGCGCCGCTTATCGAAGGCTCGCCTGTGCTGACCGTGCTCAACGGCGTCGCCGGCAAGCCTGTGGTGGTCGAAGGCGTTAGCGCGACCCCGGTGGCCGAAAAGCTCGGCGACGGCACCTATGCGCCGGCACTGGGAGCCCAGGGCGCGGACGATGCCATCGGCGCGCTGAACAGCGCCTTCGTCGCCGACGGCTGGCTGCTTGAGATCGCCGACGGCACCGTGCTCGAAAAGCCGGTGGAAGTGCAGAATGTGCAGGCCGGCGGACAGGTCCACACGCGTTTCGCGGCGAAAATCGGCAATGGCGTGACCGCCACCATCGTCGAACGGCAGACCGGCAGCGGCGATGCGCTGGTCTCGTCGATCGACAACGTCGTCATCGGCGACGGCTCCGAGGTGACCTGGCTGATCGTGCAGGAACAGCCGGATACGGCGACGCATTTCGGCCAGTTCAACGCCTGGATCGGCAAGGACGCCAGGTTCACCCTGTTCGTCATGAACGCCGGCGGCAAGCTGGTGCGACAGGAAATCCGCGTCGTCACCAAGGGCGAGGGCTCGGACTTCCAGCTGCGCGGCGTCGACCTCCTGCATGGCGACACGCACACCGACGTCACCATGGTGCTCGACCATGCCGTGCCGCACACCGGTTCGCGCGAGATCATCCGCAACGTCGTCACCGGCAAGGCGCGTGGCGTCTTCCAGGGCCGCATCAACGTGCATCAGGTGGCGCAGAAGACCGACGCCAAGATGGCCTGCAACACGCTGCTCTTGTCCGACGACGGCGAATTCTCGACCAAGCCGGAACTGGAGATCTTCGCCGACGACGTCGCCTGCGGCCACGGCGCCACCGTCACCGAGATCGACCACGCGCATCTGTTCTACCTGATGGCGCGCGGCATCGACGAGAAGACGGCGCGCGGCCTTCTGGTGAAGGCCTTCGTTGCCGAGGTGATCGAAGAACTGGAGGACGAGGCGCTCGTCGAGGCGCTGGAAGCCAGGCTCGACGGGTGGTTCGCGGAACATGGCTGACCTGCCGGTATCGCTCGATCACAGTGTGATCCACGTTTCCGACTGGGATCGGGCGAAGGCGTTCTATACCAAGGTCATCGGCGCCGAGGCGATTGCGCGCGAAGGCGGTGCCTACGTTTTCCGACTGGGCAGCCAGCAGTTGAACTGCCACGGGCCGGGCGTGAAAGCCGAGCCGTTGGCGCGCATCCCGGTCCAGCCCGGCAACAGCGATCTCTGTTTCCGATGGGATGGTCCGATCGAAGACGCGGTGGAGCATCTGCGCGCCAACGACATCGAGATCGAACTCGGCCCGGTGCCGCGTTTCGGTGGGCAGGGCAAAGGCACCAGTGTCTATTTCCGCGATCCGGACGGATCGCTCATGGAGTTCATCAGCTACCATGGATAAGGCGGTCGAAACCCTTCCTTACGACGTCGAGGCGATCCGCCGTGATTTCCCGATCCTGGCGCGCGAAGTGTACGGCAAGCCGCTCGTCTATCTCGATAACGGTGCGTCGGCGCAGAAGCCGCAGGTGGTGCTGGACGCCGTCCAGCACGCCTACTCACAAGAATACGCCAACGTCCATCGCGGCCTGCATTTCCTCTCCAATGCCGCCACCGATGCCTATGAAAAGGCGCGTGAATCGGTGCGCCGCTTCCTCAACGCGCCGAGCCCGGAAAACATCGTCTTCACCTCCAATTCGACGTCGGCCATCAATACTGTTGCCTACGGCTGGGGCATGCCGAACATCGGCGCCGACGACGAGATCGTCGTCTCCGTCCTGGAACACCACTCCAATATCGTGCCGTGGCATTTCATCCGCGAGCGGCAGGGCGCCAAGCTGGTCTGGGTGCCGGTGGACGACCTCGGCGCGCTGCACCTCGAGGATTTCGAGAAAAGCCTGACGGACAAGACCAGGCTCGTCGCCATCACCCATATGTCGAATGCGCTGGGCACGGTGACGCCGATCAAGGAAATCTGCCGCATCGCGCATGGGCGCGGCATTCCCGTGCTGGTGGATGGCTCGCAGAGCGCCGTCCATATGCCGATCGACGTGGCTGATCTCGACTGCGACTGGTTCGTCTTCACCGGCCACAAGGTCTACGGGCCATCCGGCATCGGCGTGCTCTACGGCAAGAAGGAGCGGCTGGAGGCGATGCGGCCCTTCATGGGCGGTGGCGAGATGATCGAGGAGGTGACGGAGGATATCGTTACCTACAATGAGCCGCCGCATCGCTTCGAGGCCGGTACGCCGCCCATCGTGCAGGCGATCGGGCTGGGCGTCGCGCTGGATTATATGGAAAGCGTCGGCCGCGAGCGCATCGCCGCCCATGAGGCCGACCTGAAAAAATACGCCCACGAGCGGCTGTGCTCGATCAACTCGTTGCGCATCTTCGGCGACGCGCCGGACAAGGGCGCCATCGTCTCCTTCGAGTTGCAGGGTATCCACGCACACGACGTGTCGATGGTCATCGACAGGCAGGGCGTGGCGGTGCGGGCGGGCACCCATTGCGCCCAGCCGCTGTTGAAACGCTTCGGCGTCACCTCCACATGCAGGGCGTCGTTCGGCATGTACAACACCCGCGCCGAGGTCGATGCCCTTGCCGATGCGCTGGAAAAGGCGCGAAAGTTCTTCGGATGACGACCATGGATGAGACGACCCTTTCCGAACAGACGCCGGCCAATGTTCCGGTCACGACTTCGACCATTCCAGCGGACGAACTGGCGCGGCTGACCGACGACATCGTTTCGGCGCTGAAGACGGTCTACGACCCGGAAATCCCGGCCGACATCTACGAACTCGGCCTCGTCTACAAGATCGACATCGAGGACGACCGCTCCGTCAAGATCGACATGACGCTGACCGCGCCCGGCTGCCCGGTCGCCGGCGAGATGCCCGGCTGGGTGGAGAATGCCGTCGGCGCCGTGGAAGGCGTGTCCGGGGTCGAGGTTTCGATGGTGTTCGATCCGCCGTGGACGCCCGACCGCATGTCGGAAGAAGCGCAGATCGCGGTGGGTTGGTATTGAGATATTGAAAGACATCGGGATCGCTGCCGATCCCGGTGCCATTTTTCACGTGTCGTCAGTTGAGAATCTCGACGATCTCGCGCGTTTCCGGGTCGACCAGGACGTCTTGGCCGTCGACGACCATGTAGTCGTAGCGTTTCTCGAAGCCCGGCGCGTCGAGCGGGCTGACCATCACGCTGTCGGGGACGACGGTGCCAACGGCGAGGTTGAAGTCGTCAGGCAGCACGACCGGGGCGGGCGGTTGCTTGACGATGTATTCGCGCACGACGGTTCTTTCTTCCGGTTGAAGGACGACCGTTTGGGCAAAGGCTGCCGAAGCGGTGGTGGCGAGCAGGGCGCCCGCGATAAGAAAATTCCGGACCAGCATTTTAGCCTCCATTGATATGACCCGAACCCAATGCCGGGAAGGGGAGGCGGTTCCGCAAAAGTGAAAAGTGTTACGGACGATCACCAAAAGGAATAGCCCTTGCGACGTGGCGCAAACTTCACCATTTTAGGCAAGGATTGGTCCGGCAGGCCTTGAACCTGCACAGGATGGAGAATGAGCATGGGACGCTTCGCCGTCATCAGCATGACCGAGAGGGCCGCGGATCGCGTGCGCGAGATCGTCGCCAGCCGCGACGATGTGAATGGTGTCCGGGCCCACGGCATCCGACTTGGCATCAAGAAGGGCGGCTGCGCCGGCATGGAATACACGGTCGATCTGGTGACCGAACCAAGCCTCAAGGACGACCACATCGAGCGCGACGGCGCGCATGTCTATGTCGCGCCGGAAGCGGCCCTGTTCCTGCTCGGCACCGAGATGGATTTCGAGGTGACGACGCTGCGCACCGGCTTCACCTTCCGCAACCCCAACCAGTCCTCCGCCTGCGGCTGCGGCGAATCGGTGGAACTGAAGCCCGCCGACCTCAAGGCGCTGGCCGAAGCGCGGGCCGCGAACGCGGCTTGAACTTCCTTCTCCCCGTTTGCGGGAGAAGGTGGCCCGAGGGGCCGGATGAGGGGCAGAGCCAGTTTTGGAAGGCCGTCCCTCGTCTGCCTGCCGGCATCTTTTTCCCGCAAACGGGGCGAAGAACGCTACTTCACCCACATGCCTGTCCGTTTGTGCCAATCCGCGATCGATTCCTCCGGATAGACGTCGAACGCCTTGTCGCCGTCGGCGACAGCCGCTTCCACCCAGTTCGCCTTGTATTTCAGCATCAGGTGCGTGCGCTCCTTCGGTATCGGCAAGTCGGTGTCGACCGCCGAGGCGAAGGGATGCACCAGCTCCGGCCATGTCGGATCGTAGAGCCATAGCGCGGTGCCGCAGCGGGTGCAGAAATTGCGCTCGCCGGTCGAGGTTTCGCAGGCCGGATGCTCGTCGTCCTGGATTTCCGCGCGATAGACGCCAAGGTTTTCCCGGCCTTCGATCGCCAGCGTGTCGCTGACGGCGCCGAGGTTGATGGCGTATCCGCCGCCGCCCTGCTGCTTGCGGCAGATCGAGCAGTAGCAGAGCTGGTAGGGCGCGGGCGTGTGGCTCTGGACCTCGAAGCGTACGGCCCCGCAGCGACAGGAGCCTTTGAGCAGCATGGGCATGGGCGGTTCTCCTGGATTGACGGAAGCACGATAGCACCAGTGCGCTCTCAACTTGTCAGCAGCGTTTCGGTTGCCGGCATGACAGCGGCGAAGCCGCGTGAGATGATCGCCCCATGGACGACGAACGCATCCGCGAACTCTTCGACGGCTTGGGGCCTGTCACCATCCGCCGCATGTTCAGCGGCAAGGGCATCTACCACAACGGCGTCATCTTCGCTCTGATCCTGCGCGGCGAGCTGATGCTGAAGGGCGACGGCGAGATCGCCGCCGAGTACGAGGCGGCTGGCGGCCGGCACTGGACCTACCTCAACAAGCGCCACGGCAAGGAGGTCGCCATGCCCTACTGGACCGCGCCCGAAAGCGCGCTGGACGATCCCGACGAGATGGCGCTATGGGCACGCAAGGCCTACCAGGCGGGACTGCGCAGCGAAAAGTAGTGGATTTGCGGTGAGGATCGTTCTGGGCTTCCTCGGCGTCGAGGCCTGGATTCCCGACACTCTCCGGTCGCTTCGCTCCCTCGCGAGGTCGGGAATGACGGGTTGCTCCTTACTTCTTTGCTAGTCTCCAACGCCGGCGATTGGCCGAAGCGGAATGAAGTCCGTCATTCCCGACCTCGTGAGCGACCAGAGGGAGCGAAGAGTGTCGGGAATCCATGCCTCGGACTCGAAGCTACAAAGCCGGTCAAGAAAGACGGCGAGACAGAGCGCATGGGCGCAGCCGATCCAGACCCTTACAGCGCCTTCGCCACCCGTGCCGCGACCCGCGCATTGTTTTCCACCAGCGCGATGTTGGTTTTCAGGCTGCGGCCATCGGTAAGTTCGAGGATCTTGCCCAGCAGAAACGGCGTCACCGCCTTGCCGACGATCTTCTGTGCCTCGGCCGCTTTCTGCGCCGCTTCGATATAGCCGGCCATTTCGGCGGCCGGGATTTCGTGGTCTTCCGGCACCGGGTTGGCGACCAGCATGCCGCCTTCCAGCCCGAGCGCCCGGCGGACATTGAATAGGGCGGCGATCTTTTCCGGCGAATCGAGCACCAGCGGAGCGCGAAACGGCGACTGCCGGGACCAGAAGGCGGGCATGACCTCGCAACCATTGCCGATCACCGGCACGCCGCGCGTTTCCAGCACCTCCAGCGTCTTTTCGATGTCGAGGATGGCTTTGGCGCCGGCGGAGACGACGATGACGGGCGTGCGCGCCAGCTCGTCGAGGTCAGCCGAGATGTCGAAGCTCTTTTCCGCGCCCTTGTGCACGCCGCCGATGCCGCCGGTGGCGAACACCCTGATGCCGACAAGCGCGGCGCAGATCATGGTGGCCGCGACCGTGGTGCCGCCGGTGCGCCCTTCGGCCACCGCGAAGGCGAGGTCGGCGCGCGAAAGCTTCATGGCGTCGACCGTCATGGCCAGAGATTCGCGCTCGCCGTCCGACAGGCCGATCTTGATGCGGCCATTGACGACCGCGATGGTGGCGGGCACCGCGCCTTCTTGTGTGATGATTTTCTCAACGTCCGCCGCCATCGCGCCGTTGTCGGGATAGGGCATGCCGTGGGTGATGATGGTCGATTCCAGCGCCACCACGGGACGCTTGGCGGCAAGGGCTTCCGCTACCGGCGGGTGGATGTCGAGGAAGGGACGGGCGCTCTCAAGCATGGTGAAATCTCCAGTGGCGGGCACGGCGGCACCGGCTTCGCGTGTCCGGCCTCATGCCATTTCCTGCGGTTCTGGCACAAGGGCCAGCGCTTCGGCAAAGTCCGCCGCCGTGAAATCCGGCACCGCATGCGGGCTTTCGATGGCGAGCAGCGCCGCCGCCGCGCCTTCGCGCAGCGCCTTCCGCAAGGCCTGTCCGCCGAGCAGGGCCGCGACCGTGGCGCCGGCCAGCGCATCGCCCGCGCCGGTGACGTCTGCGACATGGCGCGGCGCCGGCGGTGCGATGGTGAAGGCGCCTTGCGCGTCGAAGCCGATCAGCGGCCCGTCGCCGGCGCTGACGATCCCACCCTTCAGGCCGACGGCGCGCAATCCGGCGACGAGGCCCGCCGCCGGGGCGTTCTTTTCCAGCCCGGTCAGAGCCGCAGCCTCGCGGCGGTTCATGAACAGCAGCGCCAGCCGGTCGAGAACCGGTTTCAGCCGCACCGCCTTGGCGGGAGAAATGGCGATGGCGAAGACCGGTCGGCCGCCGGCCGGCGGCACCAGCCGCTGCAGCGCCGCCTCCGGCAGGTTGGCGTCGAGGAACAGCGCATCCGCCGTTGCCGCCGCCTCGCGCAGCTTGGCGCGCCGCACCTGCTTGGGGAAAGCGAGGTCGTAGAGTCCCATGTCGGCAAAGCCGACGACCAGTTCGCCCTCGGCGTCGAGAATGGCCGTATAGCTCGGCGTCGTGCGGTCGAGGAAGACGGCCGACAGGTCCTCGATGCCGGCCGCCGCGATGGCGCGCGCCACCGTCTCGGCCGCCGCGTCGCCGCCGCGCAGCGACGCCAGCGAGGCGGATGCACCGCGCCGCACCGCCGTGCGCAGCGCGTTGAATACGCCGCCGCCGACGTCCTCACGCATCGTGCCGGGATTGGAGGCCGCCGCTATATAGGCGCCGCTCACCTGGCCGCGCCGATCAATATGCGCGCCGCCGACGGCGAGGATATGCGGCGCGCGCGTCATGCCGGACACCGTTCCCGCACGGGGGCGACCAGGGCGTTAGGGCCGAATCGATCCTGGCCGGAACGGTCGCCGATCCGTGTGCGGCATATGGATACATCCCACGCCGGAGGGGTAAAACAAAAAAAGAACAAAATAGAATTATCCTTTTTCATCAATTACATGCGGCTCTTGCCAAAAAAGAACAAAAGCGGTACATATTTACGAAACTCACCGGGCTCTCCGGCCTTCATTGACGACCAAGGGGTGATGTATCATGGCTCAGAACAGTTTGCGGCTTGTAGAGGACAAATCGGTGGACAAATCAAAGGCGCTGGACGCCGCTCTCTCGCAGATCGAGCGCGCCTTCGGCAAGGGCTCGATCATGCGCCTGGGCGCCAACGAGCAGGTGGTGGAGATCGAGACGGTGCCGACCGGCTCGCTCGGCCTCGACATCGCGCTCGGCGTCGGCGGCCTGCCGCGCGGCCGCATCATCGAGATTTACGGGCCGGAAAGCTCGGGCAAGACGACGCTGGCCCTGCACACGGTGGCGGAAGCACAGAAGAAGGGCGGCATCTGCGCCTTCGTCGACGCCGAACACGCGCTCGACCCGGTCTATGCCCGCAAGCTCGGCGTCGATCTGGAGAACCTCCTGATCTCGCAGCCCGACACCGGTGAACAGGCGCTGGAGATCTGCGACACGCTGGTGCGCTCCGGCGCCGTCGACGTGCTGGTGGTGGATTCCGTTGCAGCACTCACGCCGCGCGCCGAGATCGAGGGCGAGATGGGCGATGCGCTGCCGGGCTTGCAGGCGCGCCTGATGAGCCAGGCGCTGCGCAAGCTCACCGCCTCCATCTCGCGCTCCAACACCATGGTCATCTTCATCAACCAGATCCGCATGAAGATCGGCGTCATGTTCGGCTCGCCCGAGACGACCACCGGCGGCAACGCGCTGAAGTTCTACGCCTCGGTGCGTCTCGACATCCGCCGCATCGGCTCGGTCAAGGACCGCGACGAGGTCGTCGGCAACCAGACCCGCGTCAAGGTGGTCAAGAACAAGCTGGCGCCGCCCTTCAAGGTGGTCGAGTTCGACATCATGTATGGCGAGGGCGTGTCGAAAACGGGCGAACTGATCGACCTCGGCGTCAAGGCCGGCGTGGTGGAGAAGTCCGGCGCCTGGTTCTCCTACAACTCCCAGCGCCTCGGCCAGGGCCGCGAGAACGCGAAACTGTTCCTGCGCGACAATCCCGAGCTTGCCCGTGAGGTCGAACTGGCGCTGCGCCAGAACGCCGGTCTGATCGCGGAAAAATTCCTCGAGAACGGCGGCGAGGGCGATCTGCCCGACGAAGCCGCCGAGATGTAGTCACCCGCCTGGCGGGCACGGCTCGGCAACGGTAGTGTAGAAAGTCCGCGTATCTGCGTTTCCAAGCCGCCGGCCATGTGCCGGCGGTTTTGCCGTTTTCCGGCCGCACCCTTTCTGGACAGCGCCATGAGCCGCCGGTAAGAGAGGGCGTTTCGCCGGGCCGGCCGGCATTTTCCTGCAAGGACAGACGAATGAGTGGCGTCAACGATATTCGGTCGACCTTCCTCGACTATTTCAGGAAGAACGGGCACGAGGTCGTTGCCTCCAGCCCGCTCGTGCCGCGCAACGACCCGACCCTGATGTTCACCAATGCCGGCATGGTGCAGTTCAAGAACGTTTTCACCGGGCTGGAGAAGCGTCCCTATTCGCGCGCAACGACGTCGCAGAAATGCGTGCGCGCGGGCGGCAAGCACAACGACCTCGACAATGTTGGCTACACCGCGCGTCATCTCACCTATTTCGAGATGCTCGGCAATTTCTCCTTCGGCGACTACTTTAAGGAACGCGCCATCGAACTCGCCTGGAACCTGATCACCAAGGATTTCGGCCTGCCGAAGGACAAGTTGCTGGTCACCGTCTACCACACCGACGACGAGGCGGCTTCGCTGTGGAAGAAGATCGCCGGCTTTTCCGAAGACCGCATCATCCGCATCCCCACCTCGGACAATTTCTGGGCGATGGGCGATACCGGCCCCTGCGGCCCGTGTTCCGAGATTTTCATAGACCGCGGCGAGCACATCTGGGGCGGCCCTCCCGGCAGCCCGGAGGAGGACGGCGACCGCTTCCTGGAATTCTGGAACCTCGTCTTCATGCAGTACGAGCAGGTGACGAAGGACCAACGCACCGACCTGCCGCGCCCGTCCATCGATACCGGCATGGGGCTGGAGCGCATGGCCTCCATCCTGCAGGGCGTCGAAAGCGTTTTCGAGACGGACCTGTTCCGTCACCTGATCGAGGCGACGGCCTCGGCGCTCGGCCGTGGCCCGGATGCCGAGAACACCGCGTCGTTCCGCGTCATCGCCGACCACCTGCGCTCGTCCGCCTTCCTCATCGCCGACGGTGTTTTGCCGTCCAACGAAGGCAGGGGCTATGTGCTGCGCCGCATCATGCGCCGCGCCATGCGCCACGGCCAGCTTCTGGGCGCGGCCGAGCCGCTGATGTTCAAGCTGGTGCCGGCGCTGGTGCGCGAGATGGGCCAGGCCTATCCGGAACTGGTGCGCGGCGAGGCGCTCATCACCGAGACGCTCAAGCTGGAGGAAACCCGCTTCCGCAAGACCCTGGCGCGTGGCCTGACGCTGCTCGAAGACGCAACAAGCGGGCTTTCCGCCGGCGACATGCTGGACGGCGAGACCGCCTTCAAGCTCTACGACACCTACGGCTTCCCGCTGGATCTCACGCAGGACGCCTTGCGCCAGCGCTCCATCTCCGTTAACCTCGACGGCTTCAACGACGCCATGCAGCGCCAGCGCGCCGAGGCGCGCGCCAACTGGGCGGGTTCCGGCGAGGCGGCGACGGAGACGATCTGGTTCGCGCTGCGCGAGAAGCTGGGCGCGACGGAATTCCTCGGCTACGACACCGAGAAGGCCGAGGGTGTCGTGCAGGCGCTGGTCCAGGGCGGCAAGGAGGCGGAAAGCGCGGCCGCCGGTGAAACGGTCGCCGTCGTCGTCAACCAGACGCCGTTTTACGGCGAGTCCGGCGGCCAGATGGGCGACACCGGCACCATTGCCGGCGACGGTTTTTCCATCGATGTCACCGACACCCAGAAGAAGGCCGACGGCCTGTTCATCCATCTCGGCAAGGTCGTAAAAGGTACGGTGAAGACGGGTGCTGCGGTCGAACTCGCGGTCGATCATGCCCGCCGCTCGAAGCTGCGCGCCAACCATTCGGCCACGCACCTCATCCACGAGGCGCTGCGTGAGGTGCTGGGCACGCATGTCGCGCAGAAGGGCTCGCTTGTGGCGCCCGACCGCCTGCGCTTCGACATCTCGCACAACAAGGCGATTTCGCATGACGAACTCGAACAGGTCGAGGCAATGGCCAACGAGATCGTCGTCCAGAACGGGCCGGTCACGACGCGGCTGATGTCGGTCGACGACGCGCGCGCCGAAGGCGCCATGGCGCTGTTCGGCGAGAAATACGGCGACGAGGTGCGCGTCGTGTCGATGGGCACGGCAACGCGCGGCGACAAGGCCAACCGGCCCTATTCGATCGAACTATGCGGCGGCACGCATGTGTCGGCCACCGGCGATATCGGCCTCGTGCGCATCCTGTCTGACAGCCCGGTCGCTGCCGGCGTGCGTCGCATCGAGGCGCTGACCGGCGAGGCCGCCCGCCGCCACCTGGACGATCAGGACCGGTTGCTCAAGCAGGTCGCGGCTACGCTGAAGATCGCGCCGGCCGATGTACCGGCCCGCGTCGAGGCGCTGGTGGAAGAGCGCCGCAAGCTGGAGAAGGAGCTTTCCGAAGCGCGCAGGAAGCTGGCGCTCGGCGGCGATTCTTCTACCGATGCGCCTGCTGCGAACGAGACGATCGCCGGCGTCGGCTTCCTTGGCAAGGCGGTGTCCGGCGTGTCGCCGAAGGACCTGAAGCCGCTGGCCGATGCAGGCAAGAAATCGTTGGGCTCGGGCGTCGTCGTCTTTGTCGGCGCCGGCGAGGACAACAAGGCGAGCGTGGTGGTCGGCGTCACCGACGACCTGACTGGTCGTTTCAGCGCCGTCGACCTCGTGCGGGTGGCTTCGGCCGCGCTCGGCGGGCAGGGCGGCGGCGGCCGGCCCGACATGGCGCAGGCCGGTGGCCCGGATGCCTCGAAAGCGCAGGCCGCCATCGACGCGGTCAAGACGGCGCTGGCCGGGGCCTGAGGCGAGTCGTCCGAAGCGCGACCGTTTCAGATTTGGCTCAAGGGTACGGCAGACCTGAAGGTCGCGCTGGGCCTTGGGGCGTTGGCTATTGTTTGATTGTCGGCCCGATCCTGTCGATGCGGTTCGTCCAGATCGCGCCGTCGAACCGGCCGGGCAGATCGGCCAGGGCCTCGATATCGTCGACGCCGGATGAAAAGCCGCTGCCGTCATAAGCGCCGAGCAGCACCAGCGTGCTGTTTGCAGCCTTGAGCCGCACCGCCAGCCTGTCGGGAAAACCCCAGACGAAGGGTGCGATGTTGGCGGGCAGCATGAATAGCGTGTCGCGGCACTCCTGCGGCACATACCCGCTCCAGCCCAGCGCCCAATAGCGCAGCAGGCAGCGCTTCACGCCGTCGGTGTCCAGCACCGGCGCGTCCGGCAGTGCCGCGGCATAGGCGGCCATCGCGCCGCCGCCGCCATAGATGGTTATCAGCTTTCGCTGCGCCGCCGGCAGCGCGCCGATCGCCTCGGCCAGCCGTTTGCCTTCCTCCTCGTCGTTGCTCTTGATGTTGATGAGGAAACGCCTGTCGGGGAAGGCCGCCAGAACTTCCTCCAGGCTCGGCATCAATCCCATGCCCTTGCCACGGAATGGAAAAGTTTTGCCGCCGTCGGCGGTGTAGCCGTAGCCTATGTCCAGCGCTTTGAGCGCCGCCAGGTCGTGCTCGCGCGTGACACCGTGGCCGTCGGTCCGGCAGTCCAGCGTCCAGTCGTGGAAAACGACGAAATGGCCGTCCGTCGTGGGGTGGATGTCGAACTCCACGACATCGGCACCGGCATCGAAGGCAGCACGGAAACCCGCGATGGTATTTTCGAGATAGGGATGCTCCGGGGCGAAGATGCGTGTCGCCGTGCAGGTTTCGCCGGTCAGGCCTTCGCGGTGAAAGGTCTGGCCGAGGCCCCGATGCGCGATCAGCAGCGGCCTGGCGTCCGAATGCGAGAACAGCGAGGTGTTGCCGGCCCACAATGCGGCTGCCGCGAGACCAAGCGCCAACAGCACTTTCATTCGTTTGCGCACGGACGATCCCGAATCGAAACCGCGAAGGGATTCGCTTGTTCCGCCTGCGCGCGGCGAAAACATGACGTGCCCTGCGGCTGTCGTCAGCCGGCCTTTTCGGTGACGGCAAAGCTCGGCCGCGCGCTGATTTTCTTCCACCAGTCTTCGATAGACGGAAAAGCCTTGAGCAAGCTGCGGCCTTCCCCCGTCTTGAGGAAATAGCCGATCACCGGCGCGACGTGCAGGTCCGCCAGCGTCAATTGGCTACCGAGCAGCCAGTCTCCGGGTCTCTTCAACGTCGCCAGCGCCTTCAAGGCCGTTTCGGCGACGTGGAGACCACCGGCGATGCGTGCCTCATCCGGCGGCTTGTTTTCCAGCCGCTCGACCGCCACGTCCCAGACCATTGCGCGATAGGCGTAGGAATCGACCAGGCCGACAATCTGGTTCATCACCGCGCGCCCGCGCGTATCGGCAGGCTGCAATGGCGGGCCTTCGAACGCCTCGTCGACATAGCGGGTGATGGCGCCCGTTTCGAACAGCCGGAACCCGTCATGCTCGAAGGCCGGGATGCGCCCGAACGGATGGTGCTCCAGATACCAGGCCGGCGGACCGCCTTCGGCGAAGACGTCCACCGGCACCAGTTCGTATCCGATCCCCTTCTCCTCCAGCGCCATGCGCGCGATGCGCACATAGACGCTGTAGTCCGCACCATAGAGGGCGGGGCGGCTCATGGGGCCTTAGGCCATCGCCTTCCGCAGGTTCTCGTCCACCTTGTCGAGGAAGCCGGTCGTGGAGAGCCAGGGCTGGTCGGGGCCGATCAGCAGCGACAAGTCCTTGGTCATGAAGCCGCTCTCGACGGTCTGGATGCAGACCTTCTCCAGCGTCTCGGCGAACTTTTTCAGTTCGACGTTGTCGTCCAGCTTGGCGCGGTGCGCCAGGCCACGCGTCCAGGCGAAGATCGAGGCGATGGAGTTGGTCGAGGTCTCCTCGCCCTTCTGGTGCTGGCGGTAGTGGCGGGTGACGGTGCCGTGCGCGGCCTCCGCCTCGACGGTCTTGCCGTCCGGCGTCATCAGCACCGAGGTCATCAGGCCGAGCGAGCCGAAGCCCTGCGCCACCGTATCGGACTGCACGTCGCCGTCGTAGTTCTTGCAGGCCCAGACATAGCCGCCCGACCACTTCAGCGAGGAGGCGACCATGTCGTCGATCAGCCGGTGTTCGTACCACAGCTTGCGTGCCTTGAACTCGGCCTCGAATTCCTTCTCGTAGACCTCCTGGAAGATGTCCTTGAAGCGGCCGTCATAGGCTTTCAGGATGGTGTTCTTGGTCGACAGGTAGACCGGATAGTTGCGCAAGAGGCCGTAGTTCAGCGAGGCGCGGGCGAATTCGCGGATCGATTCGTCGAGGTTGTACATGGCCATGGCCACGCCCGCGCCCGGCGCGTCGAACACGTCGTGCTCGATCACCTTGCCGTCCTCGCCGACGAACTTGATCGTCAGCTTGCCCTTGCCGGGGAAGCGGAAATCGGTCGCCTTGTACTGGTCGCCGAAGGCATGGCGGCCGACGATGATCGGCTTGGTCCAGCCCGGCACCAGGCGCGGCACGTTCTTCATGATGATCGGCTCGCGGAAGATGGTGCCGCCGAGGATGTTGCGGATCGTGCCGTTGGGGCTCTTCCACATCTTCTTGAGCTTGAATTCCTCGACGCGCGCCTCGTCCGGCGTGATGGTGGCGCATTTGACGCCGACGCCGTGCTTCTGGATGGCGTGCGCGGCGTCGATCGTCACCTGGTCGCCGGTGGCGTCGCGGTGTTCGATGCCGAGGTCGTAGTAGTCCAGCTTGAGGTCGAGATAGGGGTGGATCAGCTTGTCCTTGATGAGCTGCCAGATGATGCGGGTCATCTCGTCGCCGTCGAGTTCGACGACCGGGTTCGCCACCTTGATCTTCGCCATGGAAAATGTGCCTCGCTGCTGGGGTAGGGCCGCGCGCGGGCACGGCCTTGAAAGGATGCGGCCCCTATATCAAAGCGATGTGACGTGCGCAAACGCGACGAAGTGCGAACGCCGCTGTCGATCCTGCGGCTAGGAAGGCAGGCGGAACCGGCCGCTTTCCACGGCTGCGGCGACGGCGGCCAGCGTGTCGCCGCGGCTTTGCCCGTCCGTTCGCAGCGCATGCGACTCCAGCTCTCCGAGATCGGAGAATTGCCGGTGCAGGTCGCCGATCGGTCCCGGATCGCTCAGCGTGTCACCGCCGCGCTGCCGGCAGCGTTCGATCGCCACCTCCAGTGGTGGCCGAAGCACGACGTAGTGGAGCGGTACGGCCAGCGCCCTGAACGGCGGCAGGAACCATGGGCCGACGATGCCGTCGAGGACGACGAAGTAGCCGCCCTTGGCATAGGCCTGCGCCGCCCCGGCCAGCACGTCGATCACCACGCCGTTCTGCCTGTCGGCTTCGGGCAGGTAGGGCGCGATCGCGCCGTTCTTGATGAAATGCCAGAAGTCGTCCGTATGGAGATGCACCTTCGGCGCGCCGGCCTCCGCTGAAAGGGCGCGGGCCGTGGTGGTCTTGCCGGAGCCGGGCGGTCCGGTCAGGATGAGGATTTCGCCGCCCTGATCGATCATGCTTTTCCGTAACACGGATCGGGACAAAGTGCGGCGCTTCATTTCCCGCGCCGGATGTGCCAGTGAAGGTTGGAAAAAGCGCCAACGAACAGCCATGCAAGACACTGAAGACACCACCGCCGCCGGCGGCCCCGCCATCGTGCTGGTCGAGCCGCAGCTTGGCGAGAACATCGGCATGGTTGCCCGCGCCATGGCGAATTTCGGCCTGACCGAGCTTCGGCTGGTCAATCCGCGCGACGGCTGGCCTAGCGAGAAGGCGCGCGCCGCCGCCAGCCGCGCCGATCACGTCATCGACGCCGTGCGTGTCTTCGACGATCTGCCCTCGGCCATCGCCGACCTGAATTTCGTCTTCGCCACAACGGCGCGGCAACGCGACGGTTTCAAGGAAGTGCGCGGGCCGGTGGAGGCGGGCAGGGCGCTGCGCGCGCGCAACGCAAGCGGCGAGCGCACCGGCATCCTGTTCGGGCGTGAGCGCTTTGGCCTCAACAACGAGGAGGTCGGGCTGGCCGACGAGATCGTCACCTTCCCGGTCGATCCGACCTTCGCCTCGCTCAACATCGCCCAGGCGGTGCTTTTGATGGCCTATGAGTGGCGCAAGTCCGGCCTCGCCGACGAGACGGAGACGAATTTCGCCGGCCCCGACATGGTGCCCGCCACCAAGGAGCAACTGCAGGGCCTGTTCGATCATCTGGAGGCGGCGCTGGAGACGCGGGGCTATTTCCGCCCGGCGGCGAAGAAGCCGAAGATGGTGGAAAACCTGCGCGCCGTGCTGACCCGCGCCGGTTTCGCCGAGCCGGAACTGAAGGTTCTGCGCGGCGTCGTCGCCTCGCTCGACTATTTCTCGCCGAAGGAGCCGCGCGGCGCCGGCTATCCCGAGCGCAAGGCGAAGGCCGACCGTGCCGCACATACGGCGCCTGCAGAGGACGACAACGACGCCGGCGAGCTTCCCCCTGCCGGCGGTCGGGGCATGGACAATGACTGAGACGCCGGCGCCGGAGGCTGCGGTGTCCGGGCCGGAAGCCCGGCCGGTGCTGATGTTCGATTCCGGTATCGGCGGCCTGACTGTGCTGCGCGAGGCGCGCGTGCTGATGCCCGACCGCCGTTTCGTCTACGTCGCCGACGACGCCGCCTTTCCCTACGGCGCTTGGGAGGAGCCGGCGCTGAAGGCGCATATCCTCACCCTGTTCGCC
>Ga0182738_1001826_pt1 | contig 25866 bp, 21 predicted proteins | sample eDN5th30CBELigMG_FD_128876 | JGI IMG/M metagenome (GOLD analysis project Ga0182738, IMG submission 128876) | Enriched Miracle-Growth compost microbial communities from Emeryville, California, USA - eDNA 5th pass 30_C BE-Lig MG (version 2)... ...
ACTGCGCGTCATGCCTGAATCGTCGCTGATCGGCACATCCGTCGGCGAGGCAAGGCTCAGCGAAGAATTCGGTGTGTTTGTCCTGGAACTGCTGCGAGGCCATGAAAAGGTCTGGTCGCCGCGATCTCAGACTCTGCAGGAAGGCGACATCTTGCTGGCCCGTGGAGACTGGTCGCAGCTTGATGAGTTGCGCAAGGACGCGGGGCTGGAAGTGAATGCGGAATTCAAGCTCAAGCAACGCTCCTTTGAAGATGTCGAGCAGGTGCTTGCCGAAGTCATGATCGCACCTCGTTCGCGACTGATCGGCAGTTCCCTGGGCATGCTGGACCCTGGCTGGAATCACGACACGACATCTCTTGGCATCCACCGGCGCGGCCAGGTGTTGAGGCAAGAGTTGCGCAATGTGCGTCTGCAGGTCGGAGATATCCTGGTGATGCTGCTTCCCGAGTCGGGGATGGCTGCTCTCAGGAAAGACACCAACGTGATCGTGCTGTCCGAGCGGCAACCGGATAAATCCGGCGGCTGGCGCGCTCCCTTTGCGCTTGTGACCATGGCGCTGGTAATCGGTGTGTCCGCTGTCGGATGGGCGCCCATCGCGATCAGTTCGCTGGTTGGCGCCGTGGCCATGGCACTGGCAGGCTGCCTCGACGCTGAAGATGTCTACGACTCCATCGACTGGCGCATCATCATCCTGATGGGCGGGCTGCTGCCCCTGGGCATAGCCATGAGCCAAACGGGGGCAGCCCAGTTCCTCGTCGACAACACCATTGGCAGGGTAAGCCCCTTCGGACCATGGGTGGTGCTGGCAGTGTTCTATCTGATGGGCATGGTGCTTACCGAATTCATGAGCAATGCCGCCACTGCTGTGCTGCTCACCCCGATAGGGATGTCCACAGCCAAAATGCTGGAGGTTGACCCCACCCCCTTTTTGATTGCCATAACTTTTGCCGCATCGACCAGCTTCGCCACGCCGGTGGGCTATCAGACCAACACGATGGTGTATGGCGCCGGCGGCTACCGATTCATCGATTTCGTCAAAGTCGGCCTGCCGCTCAATCTGATCTTCTGGGTGCTGGGCATCATCTTGATTCCCATGCTATGGCCTTTCTAGCATTGCCCAGCCAGAAGCCCGCCCTTGCGCCAGCCATGCTGCCGCGGACCTGGCTGCCAGGCCGCCCTAGCTCGCAGGCGGCGCGAACAAGTTCTGCTGTATTTGCGACAAGTGGGTCTTAAGGGCGGCATAGGCTTGCTCGGCATCGCGATCTTCAAGCGCGGCCACAATCGCTCTGTGTTGACGTTCGTATTCGGTACGGCGTTGCGGGGTAAGCGAATTGCGTTTGAGGCGTCCCCAGTCGCCTTGCTGGCGGACGCGATTGGACAGCGCCAGTATCTGCAAAAAGAAACTGTTATGAGTGGCTTTTGCGAGCGCCAGATGAAGTTCTCCGTCCCAAAGCTCAAAGTCTTCTATGGTTTGGGCCTGCTCGCCATTGGCCAGGCACTCATGCATGCGCGCGAAGTCGGCGCGAGTCGCATTACGCACAATGAGCGCAGGCATAAGGGGTTCGATAAGCAGGCGCGCTTCCATCAATTCAGCCGGGCTGGTCTGATCTGAAAACAGGCCGGCATCTCCCCACTCGCTGGACATTTCGCCCACAGGACGAGCAGCGAATGTGCCGCTACCCACAGCCTGCGTAATCCAACCCGAATCACGTAAAGCAGCCAGGATCTTGCGCACAGATCCTCTGGAAGTGCCGAAGCGCTCACTCAGCTCGCGCTCGCTGGGGAGTTTCATCCCGACCGGAATCCGGCCAGAGCGAATTTCCGCCAGCAGGTGGGCAGCCAATGTTTTCGCCCCTGCACTACGCAGGCCCAATTCAAGAACGTCGGAAGTCATGACCTAGATTGCAACATCTCATTGATAACCCTTGCAGAGTATCATTCTTGTACCAATTGGTCAAAACAGTAGCGGATAAAAACACCAACCAATTACTGTCATCACTATTGATTGCGCTATACAGAGACAGGCCATATACTTCACGAAACGTACCAATTGTCATAATTGGTATATAAGCGGTTCTTTTTATCAGGAAGGGAAGTGTATGCGTATTGCAGCTTATATAAAAAATCAGCAGCGCCACGTAGGCGTTGTCAGCGAAGACGGCTTAACAATACAGGCATTGAAGGTTGAGCCTGCCCTTGCCGAGCAAGGCCTGCTTGGCCTGATCGACACTTATAGCGATGTATCCCGGCTGGCCGAACTGGATCGCGCAGCGGCTGAACCACTGGGCGCCGTCCAGTTGCTCGCCCCCATCCCCCGCCCCCGCCGCAATATTTTTTGCGTTGGCCGCAACTACCATGCACACGCGCAAGAGCTTTCCGACTCCGTATTCAAGGACAACAACAAGAATGTGGCCGCCTGGCCCATCGTATTCACCAAAGTCCCCGAAACCGTCATCGCACATGGTGACGACGTGCTGCTGCCGGCAGACATCACGGAACAGGTCGACTATGAGGCGGAATTGGCCATTGTGATCGGAAAGGGAGGCAAGAATATCGGCAAGGCTGAGGCGATGCACCATATATGGGGCTACACCATCGTCAATGATGTCACGGCACGCGATGTGCAGATGCGGCACCAGCAATGGGACTTGGGCAAGTCGTTCGACACCTTCTGCCCCATGGGCCCTTGGCTGGTGACGGCTGACACGTTCAATGGGGCGGACACACGGGTGCGCTGCTGGGTCAATGACGAGCTAAGGCAAGAGGGCCAGACGCAAAACCTGATCTTTGATCTGCCCACACTTATTGAAACCTGCTCGCGCGGCATCACGCTTTACCCTGGCGACATCATTGCAACAGGCACGCCCGCCGGCGTAGGCATGGGTTTGAATCCACCCCGTTACTTGAAGCCCGGTGACCGCGTTCGCATCGAGATCGACGACATCGGCACGCTGGAAAACACTTTTCGATAGAGACAGCATGTAGCGCAACCTCGACAAACCACAAGAATAAAGAGCCCGTCATCGGCTCTCCACAAGGCGAAGGAGGCATCAATGAAAGCATCGGGATTAAAGCTATTGGCCGCCGGGTTGGCCATACTGGCCTGCGGCACCGCCTGGGCCCAGTATCCGGAACGGCCCATCACCATGATTGTTCCATTTCCTCCCGGAGGCGTGACAGACACTGTGGCACGCCCCATTGCCGACGCGCTCGGCAAAGAGCTGGGGCAATCCGTCGTGGTCGAAAACAAGGCCGGCGCTGGCGGCGCCATCGGGACAGGCGAAGCGGCACGCGCCAAACCAGACGGCTACACAATCATGCTCATGCTATCGTCCATCTCCATCCTGCCGGAAGCAGACAAGATACTGGGACGCAAAGCTGCTTACGAAACCACTGACTTCAAGCCTATCGCACGCATTACCGCAGACCCCACCGTCCTGGTGGTGCCGGCCAAGTCACCCTGGAAAACAGTGGATGAGTTTATTGCAGCCGCCCGCAAAGCGCCCGGCGGGCTCAACTACGGCAGTTCAGGTATCTATGGCTCCATGCACGTGCCCATGGCCATGCTTGAGAAAAACGCCGACATACGCATGACGCACGTTCCTTATACAGGCGCGGGACCGGCAGTGGCAGCCTTGTTGAGTGGCCAGGTCGATGCGATCTCCACCGGCCCGTCCAGCATCCTTCAGCATATCAAGGCCGGTACTGTGCGCCCGCTGGCGCATTGGGGCGACAAGTCACTGAACACACTGCCCGATGTGCCTAGCCTGTCCAAGGCTGGCTATGACGTGAAGTTCGTGCAATGGTCAGGGATTTTCGTACCCAAGGATGTGCCGGAGGCAATCATCGATCGCCTGCGTGAAGCAGCCAGAAAAGTCGCCAGCAACCCGGACATCCAGCAAAAAGTCCTCGGCACAGGCAGCCCCATCGATTACATGGATGCGGATGAGTTTCAGGCGTACTGGGATGCGGACGATGCGGTCTTGCGCAAAGCGGTGCAGGATATCGGGAAGGTGGAATAAGGCTCTTCCCCTTACACCAGCCCTTCCTCAATGACGATGAATGCCTGCACAATGAGCGTTACTGGTTTGAGGGAGCGGCTGGCGCATCGCCGCCAGCGATCGCGCCCCCGCCCCACTAAACCGGATATGCGAACCATACGTCTCACGCTTCGATGTAGGCATCGATCTGACCCATGCTTCTGGCTTCAGCCAGTTCAGCCTCGACCTGCTCACGGCTTTCGCTGGCAACATTCCGCTGTTGCGGATAGCTATAAGGGGATTGCTCGTTGAGCTTCAAACCACTTTCTCCGCCGATCACATTGCCGGTGCGGACGGCCTCAGCCAGCTCCGCCTTCACTTGTTCGCGACTCATGGCGGCGGCCGCCTGTTGCGCGGGATAGCGATATGGAAATTGCTCGTTAAGCTTCAGGCCGCTTTCATCGGGGCTAATGTTGCCTGTACGCAAGGCCTGGGCCAGTTCCGCCCGGACCTGCTCCCGCGTAAGCGGTCCATCAGTGGCTGCCACCGCTGCGTGGCCTGCAAACACGGTGGCGAAAGCCAGCGCAATAGTGTAGGTGTGAGTACGTGTCATGATATACATCCTTAAAGTAAATTGATTCGTTTGAACTACCCCGGTGCATTCCCAGGACCTCGACGAGCTTCTGCTGTTTCCGCCGCCGATGTAGGAACTTTAAGGATGGCGGGCAAACGAATAAATGGCTTGAAGGGACATGTACTTTCCACTCTTATGAAACAATGGGAAGCTGGCAAGCCCACGGCAAGAATTGCCTAACTCCCCGCCACCGTGCGCCAAGCCAGAAGGCGCCTGCAATTGAGCCTGCTGCGATGGCGGCGTGCCGAACACCGCCGCCCGGCGGCTGCAACCGGTGAGCGCAAGCAGAACCCAGCCCACTACCTGTGAACGCCAAAAGCCCAGGGACGATTCTTCCTGTCAGCGCCTGCGGCTAACTGCCGCCCCTACCACGGCTTGCCGCCGCTGAGTTTTTTGTATGCACTAGGCCAAAGGTATACCGCCAAACGGATATGTCCTATATTCTAAATAAGCGGCTACCACAGGAGAAAAACAATGCCACCCGCTCGTGCATCCAAGGAACAGCCATGCTGCGCGCACTGATCGTCGACGATGAGGCGCCTGCCCGACGTTACTTGAGACGCCTGCTTGAAGCCGCTCCCGGTGTCCATATCACCAGCGAAGCCGCCACGATTGAACAGGCCCGCAGATTTATCCGCGAAGATGAGCCCGACGCGCTGTTTGTGGATGTCGCATTGACCAGTGGCACGGGGTTCGACTTGCTGGCGGGCCTGGAGCCGATGCCTGCCGTGGTGTTTGTTACAGCACACAATGACTACGCCGCCCTTGCCTTCGACATCCAGGCAGTCGATTACCTGCTCAAGCCTGTCAACCCAGACCGGCTCGCGCAAACGCTGGCCCGTCTGCGGCCTCATGCCAGCCTCGCGATGCGCACCAAAACCGGCAAGAGCTTCATCAAAATCCAGCAGCTCACGCATGTGCAGGCGCAAGGAGACTACGTTCTGCTGTGCAGCGCCGAACACGAAAACGAGCTGATCCATACCACGCTCAAGCGTTTTGCGACACAGCTGCCGTCGCCCCCATTTTGCTTGCTGTCACGCTCGCTGATCATCAATCTCGATCATATTTCACATGTTTCCGACCAGCCCGGCCACCACACACGGGTGGCGTTCACTACCGGAGCCGCGCCATTGACGCTGGGGCGCGCCGCCACGCAGCGCCTGCGGCATGCCATGGCGTCACGCGCAAGCGCTGAATGGGACTACTGCTTTTAATACCACACCGCGGCTGCGGACATCAGCCAGACATCAGCCACGCACTTGGCAAAACCTGGCCTCCAATGTAGGATGCCGTTCAATTCAAGGAGACAATGTACCGACATGGCACAACCGCTTATTTCCCGCCGTCAATTCAATACCCTCGCCGCCTTCGGCCTGCTATTTCCCTCTACGTTATTGCTGCCGACCACGGCCCGATCCCAAGCCGACCAGATCCGTCTGATTGTGCCCTTCCCGCCCGGCGGCGGCACCGACGCCGTCGCGCGCCTGCTGGCTTCTCAGCTGGAACCGCAAACCGGCATGTCAGTTGTGGTGGAGAATCGCAGCGGCGCCAGCGGCACAATCGGCATCTCCACTGCGGCGCGCCAGGCGCCTGACGGCCGTTACCTGGTATTGGGGCAGGCCGACAATCTGGCTGTCGCGCCGTTATTGATCAAAGGGGTTCCGTACGATCCTGTGAAGGATCTGACAGCCGTGGCCCACATCGCCGATATTCCTATCCTGATTGTCACATCCACATCTCAACCCTATCAGACGTTGGATGATGTGATCGCCGCCGGCAAGAAAGATCCCACGCTGCTGACGTTTGGCTCGGCCGGCGTAGGCACTACCCCTCATCTGTCAGGGGAGCTTCTGGCCCAGGCCGCTGGCATCACCATGAACCACATCTCGTACAAGGGCTCGGCCCCAGCGTTGTCCGATGTGCTGGCCGGCAGAGTTTCACTGATGATGACGTCCATCTCGCTGGCCGTTCCACATATCCAGGCTGGCAAGCTGCGCGCCCTGGCCGTGACGAGCGCCACGCGCAGCGGCGCTCTGCCCGACGTACCTACTGTGGCGGAAGCCGGCAATCTGCCTTCTTTTGACATCGGCACCTGGTATGGGCTGTTCGCGCCCGCCGGTACTCCGGACGAAACCGTTGCCACACTGAATGCGCAAGTGAACCAGGCGCTCGCACAGGCAGAGCTCAAGAATTTTCTCGAAGGGCTGGAAGGCGGGCACATACGCGGCACCACGCCGCAAGCATTGGCGACGCTACTGCGCGAAGATATTCCTCGCTGGCAGCGCATCATTGACAGCGCCAACATTACGCTCTGATGGGCGGTTCGATGCAAAATCCAGCAACGCTGGCCCAAGGGTTCGCCACCTATGCTGAGTGGGTCGGCTTGACGCATATCGATCGGGCCCCCTTGTGGGTGCAGCGTTTGCAGATGAATGCGGACGAGATCGGCCGCTTCCAGGCTGTTGCAACGCCAAAAGAAGCGCCGTACGCGGCATGCCCCATCGCGGTCGAACCGCCGCCCGCCTCGTGGATGCAGGCGGAGCTGCCCATAACGTATCAACGTGGCACCTCAATAGCCGCACAGGCACTGGATCGCGCGCATGGCCTTCACAAACTGAATGCCATCACCGACTTGGCGCCCCAGATCGCACAGGGTGAGCCGGGCTATCTGTCCGGCACACCACTGGTCGTCAAAAACATGATTGGCGTACAAGGCATGCCGCGCACCGCCGGCAGCGCATCCAGCGATACCCAGCCTTTCATGCGCGATTCCGCAGCTGTCGCGGCGCTGAAGCGGCAAGGCGCTGTCGTGATTGGGCTGGCCAATCTGCATGAATTGGCCTTTGGCCCCAGCAGCAATAATCCCGTGCATGGACAGGTTGTCAATCCGGCCAGCCCCGAGCGCATTCCGGGCGGCTCGAGCGGCGGATCGGCAGCCGCCGTCGCGGCGGGCATTGTCGATGTGGCACTGGGCACCGACACAGGGGGCTCGATCCGTATCCCCGCGGCATGCTGCGGCGTCGTCGGCTTCAAACCGAGTTATGACGCTGTTTCCCGCGACGGCGTCATCGAGGTGTCGGCCAGCCTGGATCATGTCGGGCCAATTGGGCGCAGTGTTATCGATTGCGCCAACGCCTTTGCCGCGCTGACATCATTGGAAATGCCGCCGCAATTACCTGACCGCCCAATGCAAGGCCTGCGAATAGGTCAGCTCGGCGGTTTCTTTGCCGACCCAATCAGCGAGGATGTACGAGGCGCCTTGCAACGCGCCGCCGGGCTGCTACAGCGCGATGGCGCCAAGCTGATGGATATAGACGGTATCGAAGACATGGCACTGGCGCCAGCCATCCAGTTCATGACAATCTCAGCCGAAGCCGCCACGGCATTGCATGAACGGCTGCACACAGCAGGCGAGCGCCTGGGCGAAGACGTACGCGTGCGGCTCGAAATGGCCAGTTTGCTGCCCGCCCATTGGTATATCAAGGCGCAGAAGCTGCGCCGACAACTCGTGAATCGCATGAATGCATGGTTCGACGACTGCGATATATTGCTCTGCCCCGTCATGCGCAGCACAGCCCCGCTGCTGGGTGAAAACAGCGTGCGTATCGGAACACGAGACTATCCTTTGCATACCGCAGTGTCGAATCTGACGCTGCCATTCAGCCTGAGCGGCATGCCAGCAATCGCTTTACCGCTGGGCGTGTCGAGCGATGGTGCGCCGCTCAGCGTGCAGCTGGTGGGAGCGCCGGGGCAAGACTGGGCATTGCTTCAAGTTGCCCGGCGTCTTGAAATACTGCATGGCACAACGTAACGGTGCAGGACAGCGTGCCGCCATTGCAGATTCCAGATCCGCCTCTTTTATGATCACAGATCCGCGGCAGGCACCACGCCTGCCTCACCCTCACGCCTGTTTCGCACCGCCCCCGGCGAATACCCCGTCACACGCTTGAACGCCCGGCTGAAAGCCGCGTGTGAGCCGTAGCCAAGGCGCTCGGCAACAACATCGATAGGCAAACGGTCCCGCGCTATCCACTGCGTGGCCATGCGCATGCGCAGTTCCGTCACATAGCGCAAGGGCGTAACGCCAGTGACGGTCTGGAACCTCTCGGCAAATACAGACCGGGAACTGCCCATGCGTTCCGCCATACCCTCGACGGTCCAGTCATGGCCGGGGTCCCGATGCACGGCCGCTATCACTTGCGCCAGGCGGGGATCATGCAGCGCTTCGATCCAGCGTAGGCAATCGAATTACATTCATTCGGTGATTTATTTTTTATTTTATTGATTCTAGTTATGAGATTTATTATTATTCATTAATTACCTCGGCTGAGTCCAGCAAAGCCAGCAGGCACACACCCATCTTCCCCAGCGAACCCAACATGCCCACCCCTCAGCCTTCCCGCGCCAGAAAGCCACGCAGAATAGCCGCCAGGGCATTCCTGATTCCTGCCCGTGCTGGGGCGCTGGTGGGCGCCGCCCTGTCTCTGCAGTACGCTCCCACGGTGATCGGACAAACGCTTGAGGCAAAGCCGGCAAGCACTGACACTGCGGATGTGCCGTCAGCCGCCCGCGCCACTTTAGCTCCGGTCACCGTCGTGGGCTCTACGGGCGATTCCCCTAGCACCGAAGGGTCGGGCGCCTATGGCGGCGGGTCGACCACTGTGTTCAAGGGCGCACTGTCCGTGCGCGAGACGCCGCAACCAGTAACCATCGTCTCGCGACAGTTGCTGGACGATCGCAAGCTGCCTGACATGCACGATGTGCTGCAGAACGTGCCCGGTGTCACGGTTGACTATACCGACAGCGAACGCGTCAATTATTACTCTCGCGGCTATCAGATCGATTCACTGCAGGTCGACGGCATCAACATATATCAAGGCGGCTCGAACTTCATCCAGCCGGACACTGCGGTGCTGGATCGCATCGAGATCCTGCGTGGCTCAGCCGGCATCCTGCGCGGATCGGGCAACCCGTCGGCAACGGTCAATCTGGTTCGCAAGCGCCCTACGCGTGAATTCCAGGCCAGTGCGGCGTTGACCGCCGGGTCCTGGGATCGAAGACGGGCCGAAGCTGACATTTCGGGCGCCCTGAATGAAAGCGGCACGGTGCGCGGCCGTATTGTTGCCGTCGCCGACAACAAAGATTTCTTCCAGGACGCGCGCGACGAGCAGCGCCGCGTCTTTTATGGCGTGCTGGAAGCCGACCTCACAGACCGCACGAGGCTGACTGCATCGTTCCAGCATTCTCAATTGAAGGCCACAGGTTCATGGGGAGGCTTGCCCCGCGATTTCGACGGATCGCCGCTGGATCTGGGCCGCAGCACCTATCTGGGTGCGGACTGGAACCGCTGGAACCGATGGAACCAGCAGGCCATGCTGGAGCTTGAGCACCGATTCGACAACGAATGGCAGGTCAAGGCCACGGCGATGAACACGCGTTTTCGCTACTTTGATGGCGGATTCAAGCAATCGTATATCTCGCGCGCCAGCACCACGAATCCCTATCTTTTCAATGTAACCACATCAGTGTATCCAGACAGCGCCAGCGACCAGAACGCTTTTGCCCTGTCTGCGAACGGCCCGTTCGAGCTGTTTGGCCGCAAACACCATCTGACCGTCGGGGCGGAAAGCAGCCATGTGCGCACAACCAGCTCCAGTGGTTACTACAACATCTCGCCGATGACGGTCGACATCCGCGACTGGGATCCGTATTCGAGCTATCCCGAGCCTGCTGGCACGGCGGGTGGGTCCTATTATGAAGCGTCCAACAACCGTACCAAGCAGCAGGCGCTCTATGCGCTGAGCCGCATTTCCGTGACTGACCCCTTAAGCGTCCTGTTGGGGCTGCGCGCAACATGGTGGGACTACAACGTTCTGGATGGCGGCGCTCAATACAGCATCGACCGCGAGCTGACGCCCTATGGCGGCATCGTATACGACATCAATGACTACCTGAGCGCCTACGCCAGCTATAGCGAAATCTTCACGCCGCAGGAAGCCTACAACAGTAGCGGCGCGCTGCTGGATCCGGTCCGGGGCGAGGACTACGAGCTCGGGATCAAGGGCGAGTTCTTCAACGGCCGCCTGAACGCGGCGCTTTCGCTGTTTCGCATCAACAACGTCGGCAAGGCCATGGACGACGCCAGCAGCCCCGACCCCTGCCTGCCCCATTACAATTCAGGCTATTGCAAGGTGGCGGGTGGGAAGACGCGCAGCCAGGGCTGGGAGCTGGAGGTGTCCGGGGCCATTACGCCAAACTGGCAGATCATGGCGGGCTACACCAACACGCAGACCAAATACGTTCGCGATGCATCGGACACCAATGTCGGCGAACCCATCCGCTCCGCCGATCCCCGGCATTTGCTGCGCATCTTCACAACCTACCGTTTTTCCAATGGCGCCCTGCAGGGCCTGACCATAGGCGGCGGCGTGCAGGCCCAGAGCGACTTCTACGCCACCAGCAGAGGCATTACCGCGCGCCAGCCAGGCTTTGCGATATACAACGCCATGGCCAGCTATGACATCAACAAGAACTTGAGCCTGCAGCTGAACGTCAACAATATTTTCGACAAGGTCTACTACAAGAAGGTCGATGCGACCGGCATCAGCAACTATTACGGAGATCCGCGCAACGTCATGCTGACACTCAGCGCCCGTATGTAGCCCCGCGCCCCTGCCCCGCGCCCCAGCCTTGACAACTCCCCCCATACGTATGAGACTTGACGGATATTGGGCCGGGCAGAGGTGAATTCGACTGCACACGGGAGGGAGGGTGCACAGCGCAACGCATGACAAAGAATCGGCCCCGCAAGGCCGACGCAAAAGAGTTCCGATATTTTCGAAGTATCGCCTGAAGATAGCGCTGCGTGAGCCGACGGCGGCCATTGGCATTCTTGCCGCCATCCTGTTCTCTTATTTGATCGTCGCGCCCATTGTGTCGCTGCTGGGCGATGCGTTCCGGGTCCAGTTCGCCGATTCGATGCGCATAGGCCAGGCTGCCGGGTCGCTGACCTCCTACAACTTTGCACGGGTATTCAAGTCTATCGTCGCGCCGGATATCCTGTGGTATCCGCTGATACACACCCTCAGCGTCGCGCTGGGGGCAATGGCCATAGCGCTGGTGGCCGGCGGCCTGATGGCATGGCTCATCAGCAGGACGGACATCCTGGGCCGCAAGTGGTTTGCTACGGCATTGATCGTTCCGTACATGCTGCCCTCATGGACGATTGCGCTGGCCTGGAGCTCGATATTCCTGAATCGCACCGTCGGCGGCCAGCCAGGCCTGCTGGAATCGCTGGGCTGCGAGCCGCCAGACTGGCTCGCATATGGCCAGTTTCCCATTACCATCGTCCTGGCGCTGCATTACACGCCATTCGTCATCCTGCTGTTCGGCAATGCGCTGCGCTCCTTTGATGCCCAGCTGGAAGATTCCGCACGCATGCTGGGCGCAGGGTCCGCCACCGTGGCCCGCAGAATCATTATCCCCTTGATGCGTCCTTCGCTGCTTTCGGCCGTGACCCTGATCTTTGCGAAGTGCCTGGGTGACTTCGGTGTGGCCTACATACTTGGGGCGCCGGTCAAATACGACGTGCTGGCCACCTCGCTGTTTCGCAGCGTCACGGCCAGGCAAGGAGGCGAGGCGGCTGTGCTGGCGGGGGTGATTATCCTCATAGGCACGATTTCCGTGCTCATCGACGCGCGCCTGGTGCGCGAAGCGCGGCGCTTTATCACTATAGGCTCCAAAGGCTCCATGAACCGGACACAGGCTCTGGGCTCATGGCGCCTGCCCATGACTGCGCTTGCCGGCGCAATGTTCACCGTAAGCGTGGCGATTCCGCTGCTTGTATTGTTCCTGAGTACCGTGATGCGCACGCCGGGCCAGTTCACGCTGAACAATTTCACCTTGGCCTATTGGATAGGCCACGACTTGCCCACGACGGCACTGCGCACCGGCATCCTGGTCACGCGGGATTTCTGGCAGGCCGCGTGGAATTCACTGTGGATCGTCGGCATTGCGGCAGTATGCGCGGGGGTGCTCGGCGTGCTGGTCGGATATGTCGTGGTGCGCACGCCGCTCAAATCCATAGGCGCCTATCTGCGCTACATCACCTTCCTTCCGTATCTGGTGCCCGGCATTGCGTTTGCCGCTGCCTGCCTGTCGATATTCGCCGTGCCGCATGGGCCTATTCCCGCCCTCTATGGAACGGCAGCGATTCTGATCCTGGCGCTGATGGCGGACCAGATGCCGTTTGCTTCGCGCGCGGGCATATCCGCCATGATGCAGCTGGGCAAGGATCCCGAAGAGGCCGCCCAGGTCGCCGGAGCAGGCTGGTGGAAACGACTGGTCAAGGTGGTGATCCCCATTCAGAAAGGACCATTGGCTGCGGGCATTCTGCTGCCTTTCATCTCCGGCCTCAAAGGCTTGAGCCTGGTCATCATGCTGGCGACGCCAGGAACGGATCTGCTGACCACATACGCCATACGGCTGGTGGACTTTGGCTACAGCCAAGCCGCAAATGCGGTGGTGCTGATGTTGTCGGCCATTGCATTCTTTGGAACAGTGTTTCTGCAAAAAGCGACGAAGACAAGTCTTGCGTCGGGATTGGGAGGTTGATTGTGCCGAGAATCACGCTACGCGGAATTGAAAAACGCTATGGCGCAAGCGTGGCCGCGTCCGTCAGTAACCTGAACCTCGACATCGGCGACGGAGAATTCCTGTGCGTGCTCGGGCCTTCAGGCTGCGGCAAGACAACCACCTTGCGGATGATCGCGGGGCTGGAGCACCCGACATCGGGTGAGATCCAGATTGATGGCGAAACAGTCGATTCCGTTGCACGAGGCATATACATGCCACCCGAGAAGCGCGGCATGGGTTTTGTATTCCAGAGCTATGCTCTTTGGCCGCACTTGACCGTGCAGGACAACGTGGAGTTCGGGTTGGCATTGCGCAATGTAGATCGTAAAGCCAGGAGAACAGCATCGGATGCCGTCATGGAAAAGCTGGGCATCGCGAAGTATCGTGACCGCTATCCCTCCGACCTGTCTGGCGGCCAGCAGCAGCGTGTTGCACTGGCGCGCATGCTGGTCGTCCAGCCAAGCGTCATCCTGATGGACGAGCCGCTATCCAATCTCGACGCCAAGCTGCGGCTGGAGATGCGCGCCGAGCTCAAGAGAATTCATCTTGAATCGAAAGCCACCGTCGTTTTCGTCACCCATGACCAATGGGAAGCCATGACCCTGGCGAGCATGATCGCCGTCATGAACGAAGGCACGCTGCAGCAACTCGACACCCCCGACAATATTTACAACCGCCCGCGCAACCAATTTGTGGCCGGCTTCGTCGGCAGCCCGCCCATGAACTTCATCGAGCTGGGGCCAGACGAGACCTCCGCCCTATCTGCATCGCTGCGCACATATCTCGAAGGCGCTGGCCTGGGCGCTTGCCGAGGCTCGGCTGGCATACGGCCGGAAAGCATCTGCATAGACGCATCCGCCTCCAGCACAGCACCCGCGGGGGCTTATTCAGGGCAGGCCAGAGTGACCGGCATTATGCCCACTGGCGGCAGCTGGATTATTGAGCTCACTATGGCGGAGCAGAAGCTGTTTACCACGGTCAATACCCCTCCTCGTTTCCAGATGGGAGACGAGATGGGCTTTGCCGTCGAACGGGCCGACCTGCATCTATTCGATGAGAACGGAGACAGGCTTCCGGACGAGGATGCAGTTTCCCTGCAAGGCGAAGGAAAGTAACATCGACGGCAGGCCGGCAATAATCGGCATGGCGCACTATTAAAGTAAAGGAGATGGCTGTGAGACATTCAAAACTGATTCAGGCAAACAAAACCTTGTTCGCGGCATCGACCCTTGCGGCAGCGCTACTGCTGGCTGGATATGGGCATTCCGCATTTGCCGCAGCGGAAGCTGCGGCATCCAACGGCAGTACCCGCCTGGGTATTCCCGACGCGCAATACAGCCTGGACAAGCTGATCGAGGCGGCGAAGAAGGAAGATCCGATCACGGTGGTGGATGCCACCGGCAAGATCAAGGTCATGGCCCAGAAATTCTCTGAAAAATACGGCATCAAGGCCACCGGCGAGAAAATGTCGGCATCCAACCAGGAGGAGATCCTGGTTCGCGAGGCCCAGGCGCGCAATGTCCGGCATGATGTCTTCAACATGAGCAATCTGCCCGATGTCACAGCACAATTTCTGCCGCAAGGCATTGCGGTCAGCTGGATGCCGCCCGATCTGAAGGAGGAAACACCCGCCGAATACCAGCATCCTGCCATCACCAGCCTGAATGCATGGGTATGGGTCTACAACCCCAAGGTCTTTGGCGACACCTGCCCCGTCAATAATATGTGGGCGTTGACCGATCAAAAATGGAAGGGCAAGATCAGCATTCCCGATCCCTTGCTGCGCAATGAAACCATGTTCTGGTTCAATCAGATTGCGGACAATGCGGACACCAAGATGAAAGAGGCCTACGAGGCTTATTTCGGCAAGCCGCTCGAAGCCAAGGAATCTACCGCAACAGCGGAATGGGTCAAGCGTTTTGCGGCAAACAAGGTGAAGGTGCAAAAGAGCGATACGGATGTCGGCCCTATTGTCGGCGCCAGCACTTCCGATCATCCCGTCATTGGCTTCGTGAGCGCGGCCATCTTCAGCCACGCAAAGCACGAGAATTTCCCGCTGGCGGTATGCAAGGAGATGACACCCTGGATAGGCCAACTGACGCCGCGCGTCGCCATCATCGCGGCGGGCACCAAAAGCCCCAACGCCTCCAAGCTGTTTGTGCATTACATGATGTCTGCCGAAGGCATGCTGCCGCAGATGGAAGATGGCAAGGTGTCGACCAACCGCAACGCCAAGATGCCTGAAAGCGAAGCATCGGGCGTGGACAAGCTCACTGACCAGATGTTCGTCAACAACTCAGACACAACACCCGACGACTTCAAGAAGCTGCAATACTGGCGGGACCTCTGGACTGTCGGCAGCCGCTAAGCCGTAACCCGGCAGGCCATCAAGGGCCTGCCTCAGGCGCCTGGATGCCCCGCAGGAAGCCTCATCCGGGGCAGACCCCATCCAGCCACAGCATCAGGTCTGGCCTTGGACATCCTTCCGTATGGCCCCCAGTACCTCGTCATTATGTTCTCCCAGCACAGGCGGGGGAACGATCTGGGTGCTGCGTTGCCCATCGAACGAGACTGGCGGGCGCACGGTGCGAAAATCGCCCATGGTGTCATGCCTGGCCGACACCAGGATTTCCAGGTGTCTGGCCTGGGGATCTTCCAGTGCTTCGCTTGTGTCGTACATGGGCGCATGGGGCACATCCTGCGCTTCCAGGCGGCGGCACCATTCCTCGCGGGTGTGCTTGACGAAAATCTCTCTCAGGATCTGGATCAGGGCCTCTTGGTTCTGGATGCGTCCGCTTCGATCAGCAAAGCGTGGATCCTGAAACAGCGAGGGCCGCTCAATGGCCGCTGCCAGGCCTTGCCAGAATTTTTCCGGTGAGGACATATGCAGCGCAATCCATTTCCCATCAGCGCACTCCATGACATAAGACTGCGAAACGCTGGTCCGGCTGTACGGCCCCATGATTTCGCCGGCAGAGTAGTAATGTGTGAAGGCATCCAGGTTGAAATGGCTCATGGCCTCCAGCATGGAGACCTCGACCTTACGGCCGACATTTGTACTGTGACGTTCGTGCAGTGCTCCCAATATGCCGTAGGCGGCATAGAATCCGGTAATTGAGTCGGCCAGCGCCGGGCCGACAACGCGCGGGTTTTCGGGGTTGATCAGCAGACCGAGAAAGCCGATTGGCTTTTGGAACTCTTCAGTCAGGTGGCCGATCCGCAGCCCAGGATGCCCGCGGCCACGGCGCCCTGCAAGGCTTCAGGTGCCGCACAGGTAACGCGGCATATATGAAGCTCCTCATGATTTCAGTTGACCTTCGCTCCGGACTTCCGGACCAGGTCAGCCCATTTCGCGATTTCAATCTTCTCAAACCTGGCAAGATCTTTGGTTGACTCGCCACCCGGCTCCACACCCTGCGCCTTGAGCTTGGCAGACAGTTCGGGATCAGCCAAGGCAATGGCTGCCGCCTTCTTTAGCATGGCCATGGCCGGTTCAGGCGTTCCCGCCGGCGCATACAGCATGAACCAGGCAACCAGATCAAACTCGCTGTTGGTCTGTTCGGCTATGCTCGGCACATCTGGCGCGGCAATGCTGCGCTCCTTGCTGGATACGCCTACGGCGCGCAGCTTGCCAGCCTTGACATGCGGCAGTACGGCGGCGGGATGATAGAACATGAACTGGACCTCGCCAGACATCACATCCTGCAGTGCCATGCTGCCTTCCTTGTATGGAACATGCAGCATGTCCACGCCCAGCCGGTCTTTGAGCAGTTCGCCCGCCAGGTGCCCCGATGTGCCACTGCCTGCGGAAGAGAACGTAATGCCGGGTGGCTTTGCCGCAGCCTCGCCAAGCTCCTTGACGGTGTGATACGGAGAATTCCCTCCCACCACCAGAAAAGTCGGCGTCTGCCCGATAAAAGCGATAGGCTCGAAATCCGCCTCGGGATCGTAGCCACGCTTTGAATACAGCTCCTTATTGATTGCATGCGTGCCGACCGTGCCCATGACGATGGTGTATCCATCCGGCTCGCTGCGGGCCACCTGCGCGGTTCCAATCGTGCCGCCAGCGCCTGCCTTGTTGTCAACGATGATGGACTGCCCAAGCTCATGCGCCATTTTGTCCGCCACCAGCCTGGAAATCGTATCGGTCGTGGTGCCGGGACCGAACGGAACCACCATGCGCACCGCCTTGGCGGGAAAATCCTGCGCCTGCGCGGGCAAGGCCAGGCTGAACAAAGGCGCGGCCATCAGCGCTGCCGCCAAGCACTGCCATGCGAGGCTGCGATGGGTCTGTTTTTTCAGATAGCTCATGTTTGTCCCTTCCCTTGTCTAGTCATTATTTACCGCGGTAGCTGCGGTGCGGCGAGTTGCTTGTTGCAGTCTATATGGCTAGATAAAAAGATAGAAATGATTGTTTTCGTCATTTATCATCGATAGCATCGATAACAAGGGGTAGCCATGGAGCTCAGGCGTTTGCGGTATTTCATCGATTGGGCGTGAGACCGGCGTAGCGGCCTCACATGGCGCAAGCAGCTGTTTGGATCATCTCAGATTTATTTCGCGAAGGTTCTGGTGGCCGGCACTGGACAGCCTGCCAAAAACAATGATCAAACATAGCGCCACCAGCGCAAACGCGCCGATCAGTATCGCAACCGCTGGCCAGTCGAATGCGGCAACAGCCACGCCTGCAGCGCCTGGCCCAATCAGCAGGCCAATATTATTGCCTTGCATGATCAACCCCATCGTGGCGCCGAGCAGTGCGGGTCGCGGCGCATGGTGCGCGGCACTGGCCAGAATCACGACTGGAACAAGGCCGCTTGCGAAAGCAAACAGCACGCAAAGCACGAGCACTGCCGCTGCGCAGTTCGCTACCTGAAAGATGCCGGCGGCGCTCAAGGCCATGATGACAAAGCCAAGCATCAGCAGCACTCCCGGACGCAGACCCCAGTTGCGCAGCTGACCCCCGGCAATATTGCCCAGCGCGCTGACCGCCACCGCAATTGCGCTCAGCATGCTTGCCGCCTGCGCGGACATACGCAGATGATCGGTCAGATAAGTAGGCAAAAGCCCGAACAGTGCGAAGAAGGTTGCAGAGAATGTAGCGAATAGCCCCGCGAGCAACCAGGGCCCTGGCGCGGCCAGCGTGTCGCGAATATCTCGAAGGACCGGCCGACGGCTCGTGTGCTGTGTGGGCTCGTCGATTGATTTATGCAGCCATACCGCATAGCCTGCCAGCAACACGGCTTGGAGCACCCAGAATCCACGCCAGCTCAGCAACGCCAGCAAAGGGGCGGCAAGCATCACTATAGTCAGCCCCGCCGGCATGAAGGTCGACCATACCGCCATCGCACGGTCCTGGATGTGTGCTGGAATTGTTCTGCCTATCAGCGTGGGCGCAGCAACGACTACCCCCAGGAACCCAAGCCCCTCCAGTATCCGGGAGGCGATAAGGCCGGCAGCCCCTTGCGCAAAGGCGCCCGCAAGCGAACCTGCCGCGAGCACCCAAAGCCCTGCGGCAGCAGTGCGCCGATAACCGATCCGGTCCGCCGCGAATCCCGTCACGATACCGCCCAACGCGCCCACGACCGCAAACGCAGACACCAGCCAGGACACCATCTGCATGGTCAGCCCCATATCGTGCTGAAGCATGTGCGCAGCGACTGGTACTTTGCCGACCTGGCAGGCGGCGAGTATGCCTGCGCCCGCGATCATCATGATTGCGGGCCATGAACCCGGACGCGCCTCAAGCCGAGCGCTAGACATGATGGATGCCTCCTGCCGCCTCGGGCGCGTCGGTCATGAACCACCCAAGCGGCTGAACTGAAAATGCCTGCGATCCCATGGAAGCGCAGTTGTCATGCATCGAATACCTCTCGGCGATTACTTTGCAGAAAACATGATGACAGCATCAAGCGAACTATATAATTGATAAAGTTTCGATTAACTTGATCTATGGAATAGATCATGCTTGACGCGCTTACACTGGATCAGATGCGGGTATTCGTTGCGGTTGCCGAGGCGGGCAGCTTCCGGGCCGCCGCAAAACGCCTGTTGCGGGTGCAATCCGCAGTCAGTCATGCCATGGCAGGGCTGGAGGAACAACTGGGCATCACGCTGTTTGACCGCTCAGGGCATCGGCCAATACTTACCGCGGAAGGCCGCATGCTCCTTGCCGACGTCCGTGCCATTCTTCTGAAGGTAGACAAAATGCGAGCCCGCGCGCGTGGCCTGGGCGAAGGCGTGGAACTGGGTTTCTCGCTCGCGCTCGACCCGCAGTTTCCACTCGATCTGGCCACCCTGGCCTTGCGAACCGTGCAGGAGCGCTACCCTTCAGTCATAGTGAGGATACTCACTGCCTCGCTGGGCGAAGCCATACATGCCTTGCGCGAGCGGCGCGCGACACTGGCCATCAGCACAATCGACCTCCCCGATCCCGGCATCGAACGCCACGCGCTCATCCACATCAAGCGTATAGCCGTCGTGTCGGCAAACCATCCCCTTGCCGCGCGGGCAGCCTCGCAGGCTCCCCTGACAACCGAAGCACTCTCCGACCACATCCAGATCGTGGGCGAAGACCCTTCCCCGCTGACGCAAGGCAGGGATTTCGCCGTGCTTTCCCCCGGCACATGGCGCGTCACGGACAACGCCGCCAAGCTGGCCCTGATCCGGGCGGGAACAGGATGGGGCAATCTGCCAGCCTGGATGGTGGAACAGGACATCGCGCAAGGCAGGCTGGCACGCCTGCCCATCGCAGCCTTCGGCCAGCAAGGAGAAACCCAGGCGCAGGCATACCTGATGCACAGAACCGACAGCCACTTCGGCCCCGCCGTTCGGTTTTATGTGCAGACGCTGGCGGAGCGTGCCGGGGTGAAGGGTTTTGTGTTCTGATACCTCAGAGTCCGGGTAGCGTGAAACGGGGGCTGACATCCCCGACTCCCGCATATAAGCCGCCAGGAATTCCACGCAAACCCGGACCTTGGCCGAACCGTTCAACCGTGAAGGGTAGACCGCCCAGATGTTGGCCTCTTGCCGGTACTGGGGCAATACATGCACCAGTCGGCCCTGTTCTATGAGTGGCCCCACATCCCACATTGATCGCAGGATGATGCCCCGACCGTCCACAGCCCAGTTGACCGACATTTCTCCGTTGTTGGTCGACAGTGAGCCACGCACTTTGACCGTGTGTTCGCGTCGGCCACGCTGAAGGCGCCATACCCCAAAGGGATGATCGCGCTCCTTGACAACGAGGCAGGTATGGGCGGCAAGGTCATCAAGGCTTTTCGGTGTACCGTTGGCCTCAAGATATGCGGGCGATGCGCAGAGCACACGATGGTTGTCCGCCAATGGCCGTGCGATGAGATGCGGTGCGATTTCATCACCTACCCGCACATCCAGGTCATAGCCTTCGGCAGCGACATCAATCAATCGGTCAAAGACCTCCAGATGCACCTGAACCGAACCATGCTGTGCGGAAAAGGCTGACAGCGCCGGTGCGACGATGCGCCGGCCAAAGCCGAAGCTGCTGCACACCCGCAATAGGCCACGCGGCTCACTGCGGGTGATTCCAACCTCTTCGATCAGATGGTCGACATCATCGAGGACGCGCTGTGCCCAATGATAGATGCGCTCACCCGCCTCGCTCGTCACCACGCGGCGGGTGGTTCGGTGAAAAAGTGTCGTCGCCAGCGCTTCTTCCAGCACGCGGATACGCTTGGTGACGTAGGCTGGCGACATACCCAGGCCTGCTGCCGCGCCTGAAAAACTGGAGGCTCGAACGACAGCACAGAATACATGCAGATCAGCCGGAAGCACATTTTTCATGATTCGTGCATATTCAATTCACAATATGCTCTATTGTAGACGGATTGTCTCACCGACTACCATGGCTTCGCTTTTTCATTTTTATCGAGTAAGTCCATGTCTAACCCATTCAGAATCGCCGCGATTGCGGGCGATGGTATCGGCAACGAAGTGCTGCCAGAAGGCCTTAGGGTAGTGCAGGCTGCCGCGCAGCGTTTTGGCCTGCAATTGGAAATTGTTCATTTTGACTGGGCCAATTGCGCCTATTACGAGCGGCATGGCGAAATGATGCCGCCAGACTGGAAAGCCCAGTTGCAGGCATTCGATGCCATCTTCTTCGGCGCTGTGGGCTGGCCCGAAACAGTGCCCGATCACATCTCGCTGTGGGGCTCGCTGCTGAAATTCAGGCGCGAGTTTGACCAGTACATAAACTTGCGCCATGTGCGCCTGTTTGACGGCGTGCCGTGTCCGCTGGCAGGCCGCAAGGCTGGCGACATTGATTTCTATATTGTGCGCGAGAATACCGAAGGCGAATACACCAACCTTGGAGGCTGCCTGTTTCCAGATACCGACCGCGAAATCGTGATCCAGGAATCGGTATTCACCCGCCATGGCACTGATCGTGTGTTGCGCTATGCCTTCGACCTGGCACAAAGCAGGGAACGCAAGCATTTGACGGTTGCGACCAAGAGCAACGGAATAGCCGTCAGCATGCCCTGGTGGGACAGCCGAGCCGATGCCATGTCGGCCCACTATTCCGATGTCCTCATGGACAAGCAGCATATCGACATCCTGGCGGCACGTTTTGTACTGCAACCACAGCGCTTTGATGTGGTGGTGGCATCGAATCTGTTCGGCGACATTCTTTCCGATTTGGGGCCTGCGTGCGCAGGCACGATAGGCATCGCGCCATCGGCCAATCTGAATCCGGAGCGCAAGTTTCCGTCGCTGTTTGAGCCTGTGCATGGTTCGGCGCCAGACATCTATGGACAAGGCGTCGCCAACCCTATTGCCATGATCTGGTCGGGCGCGCTCATGCTGCAATTCCTTGGAAGCGACGATGCCCACGACGCCATTGTGCGCGCAATCGAAGACTGCCTGAAGTCAGGCCCCCGTACCCCGGATCTGGGCGGAAATGCACGTACCACTGACATCGGCCGCGCCATTGCGGAGCATGTTGCCGGGTGCTGACCCTTCAAAAATTACCACTCATATCGTTCACGAGGAGACAAACAGTGAAGAAAGCATTGCTAACCATGATCCTGGCCGCGGGATGTGCAAGCCTTTCGCCCGCGCAGGCGGAGAACTATCCCAACAAGCCGATTACCTGGATCGTGCCCTTTGCCGCAGGCGGCCCCACCGACTCACTGGCCCGGCTGATGGCCGATCGGGTTGGCCGCGAGCTGGGCCAATCCATCATCGTTGAAAATACACCGGGGGCAGGTGGAACAATAGGCGCTGCGCGTGCTGCGCAAGCCAGCCCTGACGGCTATACCATGCTGGTAGGCCATTTCGGATATATGGCGGCGGCTCCCTCTCTTTACACGAAGCTGCGCTATGACCCTGTAAAAGACTTCAAGGGCATTTTTCGTTTTCCTGACACGCCCATGGTTCTGCTGGTAAATGCCCAGACCCCATACCATTCGCTGCAGGATCTGCTCAGTGCGGCCCGCGCACAGCCCGGAGCCTTGAATATTGCCAACGCAGGCGTCGGCTCAGCCTCGCATCTCACAGCCGCGCTATTTGCACAAAGCGCCAATATCGATGTCCAGGGCATTCCATATCGAGGTGGGGGTCAGGCATTAACTGATGTCATGGGCGGACAGGCGGATGCGATATTTGACCAAACCAATACGGTGATGGGGCTGGCCGGTAGCGATAAAGTTCGGCCGCTTGCGCAGACCTCACCCACGCGCAGCAAGCAATTGCCTGACCTGCCGACTGTCGCTGAAGCTGGCGTCCCCGGCTTTGAAGCACAGACATGGTATGGCTTGTACGCTCCAGCGGGCACACCTCAGGCAGCAGCTGACCGTGTATTTGAGGCTTATCGGAACGCCTTGGCCGACCCAGACTTCCAGAAAGCCCTGTTCAAGCAAGGCCTGCAGTCTTTGCCCGACAGCGAATATACTGGAACCGCACTAGAGCGGCATACCCAAGCCGAGATCGAGAAATGGCGCAAAGTCATTAGCAACGCAGGCATTCAACCACAATCCTGAGATCTGTAATCCATGAGTATTGCTGCTGAAACTGTCAGTGCCGATGGCGGCACTCACGGTGAATTCTTGTTGCAGTCGTTCACTCTACTCTCAGGAGCGCGTATCTCTCCGCTGCGACTGTCCTACACAATGTATGGCCAGCCGAATACGGACCGCAGCAACGTCGTGCTGATTCTTCCAGGCACCAGCAATACACGTCACGGTGCCCGGGGGCATATTGGACCGGGCCGCGCATTCGACACACGTCGATACAGCGTCGTGTCGATAGATGCCTTGGGCGGCGGAGACTCCAGCCAGCCAGGCGATGGTCCAGGCGCAGACTTCCCCGCCTACTCTGTCGCCGACATGGTACGCGCTCAGCACGCGCTTGCACTCAGCCTTACCGATGGAGGCCCTCTTGCCGCGGTCGGAGGCGCATCCATGGGGGCTTTTCAAGCACTGGAATGGGCTCTGCGCTATCCTCATCTTGTGCCCGCCGCAGTATTGCTGGTACCAGCGGCAAGGACGGGCCAATTGTTCCAGGAAACCGTCAGGCAGATGCGCCGCATCATTGAGTTGGATCCCGCATGGGAAAACGGACGTTACCGCAACAACCCCATATCCGGTTTGCGAACTGCGGGATGCCACTATTTCCCCTGGACAGTTACCGACAGCTATCTCGAATCAGCAGCCCCTGACACTCTGGCTGGAGATCTACGCGCAGTAGCCGACAACTTCGCAGGCTGGGATGCCTGGTCGCTGATCCGTCGATACGAGGCTTCGAGCCAGTTTGACGCCGCAGCGGGCCGAGGCAGTCTGGAAGATGTACTGGCCAGCATACACGCGCGGTTGCTGCTTTTGCCTTGCCTTCAAGACAGGCTGTTGGGTGTGGGCAGTGCCAGGCTAATCCATCGCCTGGCTCCCCGCTCAGACTATGTGGAAATCAACTCCCCACGCGGTCATCTTGCCTGGCGCCCGATACCAGGCTCGGACGAAACCACGCTCATCTGGCGTACGGTGTCAGCTTGGCTGGCTGGGTAGGTGCGCCCCCAATGAAAACTTATCAATCCGACGCCACACTCGTTTGAATATTGCCTGTATACTTTTCCGCCAATAAGATACAAAAAGTATCATCTATACATAACAGCGCGGGGGTGGCAGGGAATGAAGCGACGGTTCCACTATATTGGCGGCATGCTGTTCATGCTGCTAGGCATATCAGGGTGTTCAACATTTCATAGTATTCCGGCACCTCCCGCCAACCTAACCGAGGCGCCGCTGACCGAGCAGGAGATTGCCGACGCTTCCAATCGCGGCATCTGGGGGCTCTACGTGGATTTGCCCGGCACTTCCCGCGTTTCGCCACGGCAGAAGCACACGGAGATCAAGTGGCGCTGGGTCAGGAAGGGGCAGGCCATTGAGGAAGCCTGGCACATTCAGCAATCCAAAGAACCTCTCAACACATATTTGATCTGGCGCGGCGACGAGCCGGGCACCCTGTATTCTCAAACGCCAGGCCTTCTCGGCATGGCTTGGCGCGGCTGGGTCCAGAAAGACGGCAGCATATTGTTTCAGGGCGCCTCCCCGATGGCAGTCTCCTATCAGATGGCCATGGCGGACGATGGCGCGCTGGAGATACGCGGCGCAAGTATCAATGACGGGGCTCTGGTTTCTCTGAGTGAGGTGCAGCCAACTGACCGCTATGTGGCAACTACTGCGACGCCTGCCGACAAGCCATCCCTGGCAAGCGCTGGCCGCCCAACGAATACAGCCGCATTGCAGCCTGTCCAGCGCCCGCCCGCCACGCCGACGAGCGAATCTGCAAAGCCGGCACAGCAGGCACAGGAAAAATCCACTGCCTCACGGAATGAACGGCAACCCAAGGCCAACGAACTACTCGCCAAAGCCAACGATGAAGATCTGCTTGCGCATTTGAACCTGGCCACCACCCGGCTTGCGCTAGGCCGCGCCAAAGTGGCTTCGGATAATGCGCAGAGCTTGTTGAAGGCCAAGATGGTCATGGCGGCGATTTCGAAGAATGTACCCCCGAAGGTGGCCAGCAAGAATGGAGACTTTTGGACCTTCTGCATCTACGGCATGCACCTACCGCATGGTCAAGCTGCTCAGTACATTGTCACCAACCTCATAAACCAGCGCATCTACGAATACCCCTATCCGACAAATTCAAAACAAGCCCAGGCTGAGCTTGATGCTTACCAGGGCCCGAATATGCCCTATGCGGTCAAGAATCGCTTTGACAATGCGGTTACGCGATCTGGATTTATTCCACGCGCCCTGGACGAATATGCCCTTGAATGTTTCACATACATTAGCCTGCAGTCAGCGCTCAGCCATTACCCAAAGCCGGGTGATGATCCCAGCATGACTTATGTTGTCTGGAATAGCCTGGAAGACGAAGACCTGGCCGGACGCCTGAAAGTTCCGACACAAGCGGAGATAGACAAAGCCAAACGGGACGCCGACGAGGCCGACAGGACACTGCTGGCCGCCCAGGAATCCATGCGTCAGGCGGAAAAACGCGCGGCATTGAGCACCGAGGCCGTGAAACGCGCAGAGGCCTGCGCCGCCGGCAATGCGAAGGCCTGCGGCCAGTGAGGTACTC
>Ga0182738_1001827_pt1 | contig 25865 bp, 15 predicted proteins | sample eDN5th30CBELigMG_FD_128876 | JGI IMG/M metagenome (GOLD analysis project Ga0182738, IMG submission 128876) | Enriched Miracle-Growth compost microbial communities from Emeryville, California, USA - eDNA 5th pass 30_C BE-Lig MG (version 2)... ...
GACTGATCTTCTGGTTTTGAGTTTCAATATACAAGTCCTCTCTTGAGTGTTAGGTACAGAAACAGCTTCGTCCCAAACGAGGCTGTTATCTCCAGTTTTTGCTTCTTGACTACGAATTTTGGTGCCACCGAGAGCCACAACATAATATGGGTGTTTCTTTTCAATACTTGGGAGGTTCTTTGTGATATTCACTTCAAGAGGCTTAAGAGTAAGACTGCCTGGCATTCTCAATAAATTTGAAATTTATTTGTTTATGAGAAATTTGTGACTGATGTCTATATTAATCAGATTAAGGAGCGAAAAGTTTAATTTTGTATTTCCATTAAATCTGTTGAACTTCATTAGGCTGGAGTCAAACGACACCCATCAAACTACCGGGAGATTGCTGTTTGCCTCTCTACCTTCTCTGTTGTGGGAACCTGTTTTTTCAAAGCTCCAAACCAGTGCTATTTTTATTTTTCGTAATTGTGATTTTGAATCAATCCTAATATCAAGGGGGATAAATTAATCCCTGGAAAACGTTTGAGGATTAACTTCTACTTCAATTTCTCGAAAAACTTCACAAGGCGAAGTTGGTTTATTTCAAATAAAGAAAACTTGAAAATCAAGGAGAATGGTTGAGTCTACAGGAGAAAATAAAGTTGCTAGTTCTTGATTTTTACGGTATGAGACTGACTTAGAGGACCAAACTAATTTGCTGGTGAAAATTTGAAAGATCCAAAGGGTGCTAGTTGCTTGAAAGTGTTGAATAATATGAACAATTTTCTCCCTTTAAAGATGTCAAAAAACAATTATATCCATTTAAAGTGAGAATTTTTGAAAGAACCTCACTCAGGGTTTTTAAGTAAGCCTGAAGAGAAGTTGATCCGAAGAATTACAATCTGTCGAAGAGTCTCATCTCCTGCCTGGGCCAAAAGACATTCTGATGATGATTTTGGAATAATTGCGAAAAATATCTTGATAAACACAGAAAAAGACGTCTTTTTCGGTTTTTCTCGCAACTTGAGTTGGTGCTGGGGTCTGTTCCTTTGATAAATATCAAAACCTGATTGATTTAAGAGCTTGAAATCTCCTTTTAAGACATCTTCCTTGCGAATTTTGACAATTTAAAAAAAAAAGTCTATTCTGTTTCAAGTTTACGAGTCAATAATTCTTTGTTGTTATGAATCACCAAGATAACTCGGATTCTCATATATTTTTTGGAAGAGTTTGTAAATAATGTATATAATAATTTTCTTATGATTTCTTCGATTATTTAAAAGAGTAGTTATTGGATGAACCTCTCAAGGAATAAATAACCAGTTCTTCAAGTTTCAATGAACTACTTTCGCACCATTATACTCTTTTTCCTCAAACCTTCTTCAAAGAATTTGCTATAATTGAATAAATAATTAAAAAAAAATGCTATTCTCAGAGACAATTTGAGTAGGTAACTATAATAGAAACCCTTTTTTTTCAACTCCTATTGAAAATATCCTCTTGTGGGAACCAGAAAAAGTTGAGAAATGGCCAAAAGTGTGGAGTTTTTCAGATTATAAAAGCCAAAACTGGAGTTAATTTTGATTTGACCTATTTGAATTAATTAGACGATTAAAAAATAAATTCATTCAAAAGTTAAACTGAATCAATCAGAGGTTAAAATCGAATTCTTAGGTCAAAATTAAGAACCTGATTTCTGAGAACAAAATTTCGAGGTCAGTTGTTCCATTTTAAAAGCCTTGAAAACAGTTAAACAGAGCAGTCAGACTTTGACATACCGAAACGTTCCAAAGCGGTCAAGATTTTTAAAAAGAAGTTTCTTCAAACCTTCTAGAACAAACCAAAGTGTCTTTGAGTTGAAAAAAACACCAAACGCATTAAACTGCAAGGCAAAAACTCAACCTTTCTCCTCAACTTTCTTAAACTTATTTCTTGTTCGGGAAGATAACAAAGGGATCCTTATTTTCAGAGGAGAAAAAATGAGGGGAAGAAAGAAAGTTTGAGAAGAGCGGATGTCTGAATTCTCAGGATATCGAAAATCAGTCTAGAAAATCCTCGGAGCATTATAAATGTTAAGTCTTTCAAAAATATTCAAGGTCTTTGACTAAAGTACATGGGCAGTTTTCATAGATTGAGTGGACTTGAGCTTGGAAAGTCGGATTCCATCTTTGTCTAGAAATTAATTATTTTATTGAATAAACTCATTTACAAAATTTGACCTATTTTTCCATTCTAACTTGAAATAAAAAAATTAAAATTAGCTTTCTTCATGAAATAGGTTTGGTCTCAGCTGAGCTCAGACGAAGGAGAATGAGGATCTGAAATGAAGGAAAACTCTCAGAGATAACAAGAGTTTGGAGGGAGACCCATTTTCAGAAGAAGATTGAGTTTTTATGATTTTCGATTTTTCAAGCAGAGTTCACTTTGATTTTAGCACTTTTTGCATGGTGTTTTGGACCAGATGATCTTGGGAAGGAGGAACTTTTTTAATTGTTACTTGATTTTGATTCAATCTCGAGTTTTCAGGTATTCAAATCTCAGGGAAATTGAGATAAACTATAAAATTAATTCTAAAATTTTTAACCCAGAAGAGCGACCATTCAGCCTCAAAGTATCAAAAGAAGATCGAAACATTAAACTTGAAGATGTGGAAGAAAAAACAAGATTTGAAGCCTTTATCTTCACAGAAAGAGAGCGAGATGGGCGGCCAAAAGCAAAAAATCCAAGTCAAAAAACCCTCGAGAGCACTCCAAAGTCAGCATTTGACAGATTTGCCAAAGCCGCCAGAAAAAAAGAAGTATAGAACAGTGGAGTCTCAGGTGAAAAACAAAATTCTTATAGACATCAAAAAGGGAATTCTCCTCCGAATCGACCTTGATTCAGAGCCAAAACCCCTGACGTCACAACGACTCCTTAAACATATTAATAAAATTGGGTATCAAGAGTACAATAAATTATTAGTAAAAGTCCTTGCCAAACACGTAAATTATTTATTTAAAAAAAGTAATAATCGATCTAGCTGTCGCAAGGGGAAATCGAGAGCGCGAAATTATTACATTGGAGAAAAAAAATCAAAGGATGGATCTATACTTCAATTAAACCTGAAAAAAGTAGAATCGACCTGTGAGATTAAACTTATCACAAATTATAGGAGGCGGAACCATCATACCCGAGATTTATTTCGATGAGTTTATGCACAAATTAGTTGACCTCGTCTCAAAAATGACTGTGAGGACATATCCAATTCTCCGCGAACAAATTGTGGACGTGCTTCAAGAGCTTCATGAAAAGCACCTTCCTGACGAGGGAAAGGAATTTAGCAGAAATATTTGCTCAAAGCATTGGTGGTTTGAATTCATTGATAAATATAAACACATTCAAGCACTTTGGAAAGCAGTCCCTCGGAAAGTCCGCTATCTAAAAAATAGCAAATAGAGAAAAGAGATCCCCAGACTTTGAAACATTTACTTTTCTTGCTAGATCACAATTCAATTTTGATTGACATCGTGAATAATCATATCAAATAAATTGATTGAACGGTGCAAAATTAACTTTGCGCTTGATCGAAAGTTTCTATTTGCCTGAAAAAGTTTTGTGAATAAAACTTTGAAGGCTGTCTTGTATCCTATCTATTTGTTGTAAATATATAAAACTTCTCATGAGTCCTTGTCGAAAATATAATAGAATAGGTGTTTATTATGTTATTTCCATGTTTTCCATTTTATTTGAAAATAACATTTGACTTCCTTCAAAAATCACACATCTCGGATAGTTTAAAGTTCAAAAGAATTAATGAATAGTTTTTAGGAAAGATACTTGAATGATAATGGGAAATTTGAAGGATACTTTATTTGTTGAAGTATTGTCGAGATCAAAGGACCCGCTGAGTGTTGGGAGATCAAAGGTTTAAAATAATGAAGTCTCTCCTGCTCGGTAAGTGGGTTGAGTGAAATCCAAGACAATAAGAACTGAATATTTTTTTCTCTTAAAAATACTTTATCTTGTCTAATTGATGTTTATTTTGAAACTCATTTTTAATGTTTTATCCATGCCTTTGTTTATTTCCTCCTGTATTGTTTTTTAATTTCTTATTTGTGTTAAAGCCTTGAGATTCAGTTTTTATGAAGAATTTATTTGAAATTCCTGGCACTTCTTCAGAGAAGCTTTTCATTTTGAAAGAAAAAGGAAAAATTAATCTGTAAAACAAAAATTTCTTAGAATTTTGATCCAATTTTTCTCAATTCAGGGACAGAAATATTTTGGCCCGGAAAAAAATTTCTTCATTCAATTCAGTGTTGGGAAAAATTGGCTTTTTTGTGGTGAAGAGCAGTTTTGAACCAAACATGGTCGCTTTTCATTGAGAGGAAACATTTTCCTCAATGGAAAAAATGAATCGAATTTTTTTGATTTCAAGAAAAATCTGTCTCTAAAAATTTCCTTCGAATTTTTTTTTTTCATTATTTCACAAAAGTCTCCTTCGATCATTCTTATGTATCCTCAGCAAATTTAAATAATTATCCTTTATTCACAAGTATTTTTTCCTTGAACCTTTTGAAACGATTTTTCATAATTGTGGAGAAATCCTAGAATAGAAAAACTGAGGGAATACGGCCGAAAAGACATCCGGTCAACAAAGTACTTTTTTTTTGCCGCCTTTTTCCAGCAGTGATTCAATTTATGGACCGAAACTTTACTGAAAAGTATTTTGGAAAGATTTTCAAAGAATCTAGTTAAAAGTATCCAATTTTTTTACTTCCATTATTTTTTGCCTCTAAAATAATTCGTTTTAAGAGGAAAATACGAAAATTGTAAGAGCTTTATCGGAAAATTATTTGAGTTTTGTCATTTGATCAAGCTTCTAGGAATGATTTTTGCCCAGGAAAAGATTTTTCATTTTGGAATTTTTTTCTGACGAAAATTATTATTTTCACTTGTCAAAACAATCCAATTCTCCTTCGAAAATAAGAGACATAATAAAGTTGATTTGAGCGACATTTCAATTTGCTGAGTTCTCATCATTTCCATTCTTGGCTCAATATCTATAATCCCTTGAGAAATCATTCCATTCTATTCTGTTTTCAGTCAAATTTACCTTTGGAGATATTTCACCCTCAAGCCAATATAACCAAGTTGGAATGACTAATTTATATAAATTTTTCAAGAAAAAACTTGACACAATATTTTCACTCAGAGTTCTAAATTTTTCATGACAGAAATTCAAGGTGTTTTCTGAAAAATTCTTTCTCAGGAAGTTGAAATTTGTGAAAAAAAAAGCACTGAAATCCTGACAAATATAAAATCTTGTGACAAGAAAAATTGTTTTGTTCTGACAAAATCAAAATCAATCAGACAAAATTTCAACGATGCCTCATTATTTGTTTGACTGGTAAATTCATCAACAAAGAGTTTAGAGTTCAAAGTTGAATTGAATTTGAATTTACTCCGTTGACTCATTTTTAAATTCAAACGAAAGAGAGATAGAGGAGTTTTCAGGTTTGAAATCCTCACACCCCCTAAAGTTTATCAATTTTTTCTCGGCTCTTGAGAGAGTCAACTTGCTTAATCAACATAATGGGACATTTTTTGAAACAATGAAAAACCAATTCTTATTTACATCCATAAGAGGTCAAGAAGAGTTTTTACAAATAAACACTGAATTATATTTTCTTATTATATGAGTAAAATAATGATTCAAGTTTTGAAAAAAAAAAGATGGGCAAGCAGACTCTCAAACAATTGACAACATTTTCGGAAGAAAGAATGAAAGAGAGTGAAAATACTCTCTCGCATCCTTCTTCTCTATCAAATTCACAAAGACAGAAGAAATTATCATGTCTTTTTCCCTCTTCAATTTAATTTTTAAGTACAGTGTTGACAGCTGAAATTGATTAGATTTCATCAGTTTTGTCTTCCTCAAAGTTTGGGAAAAAGGAGTGAACCTTGGAGTCTTGTTGGTAAAGCCCGAAAAAATTAAAAAAGTCAGTGAACTGGGTCTTCTCTTGATGTTGAGACTTTGGAGCCTGAGAAACCGATTCCAGACTTGTCTTTTTTTCAAGACATTTTGATAAGAGAGAATGATCTCTTGTCAAGTAAATTCGGTCTTGGTTCTCGCCAGAATAAAGCTCCTGGAGCGATTCTGAGGCTTGATCATTAGCATGATAGCTAATAAACTGGTCAATCTCCTCAAAGCCAGTGTTTTCAATTTTTACTGCATGATTTTTCATCTCCATAAACTCTTTTGGTGATGATTCAAAGGAATGATTTTGGGCGTCAAGTTGTTCAATTTCCATTGGAAGCTTATCTTCCTCAATATCGTCATTGGAGCTCGACTCAAGCCCCGATGCAGAAAAATCTTGAAATTTTTCAGAATCTTTCTTTTCTTTGTCAGACAAGTCTTTTGGGGTTCTTGTGGTGTCAATGGGCACTTGATCCCAAATTGCTCGGATTTCAGGGTGTTTTTTCAAGAAGAGGTACCACCAGTTCCTTGAGAACGACTTTTTGGGATCTTTGACTTCGATTTTCATTTGATTAGCAATATTGCAAATGTGAATCCTGAGGTGCTCTATATCTTTGGAAGCCAATTCCGGCAAGACTTTGATAATTGCGTCCTTGAAGGCCTCGAGCTTATCGAGGGGAATGAGCGGAGATCCTCCTGATTAATAACTTTAAATCCAAGAAATATTGCATGAAATTACTCAACTCCTCTTTTTCAAAAGATTCCATCCAGCCCTTGAGTCTTCTTCTCCATTCTCGGAGATTCCTTGTAGAGGTGTCAAAAGATGAGATCTTTTTGAGGTTAGAACAAGTATTAAAATAAAGATGAACGTATCTCGGAAGAATTTCTTTTAAAATCTGATTATAGATATTTTTGTTCTGCTTTGTTTCTAGTTTTTTAAACAGACCTTCAGATCTTATTCCTTCTTCGTTCTGATGCAAGACTCTCCTCTCGAGGAGTTTTTGCCTGATTTCTGCAATGATTCTCTGTTTAATAATATTATCAAAAGTGTTGTAGTTGTCTGATGTGGATTCACTATAAACGCCTGTCAAACGATTGTCACAATCCGGAAAGAAGCAAGAGTCTTACCTTGATTTGATCTTTTCTTGGAAGCCATCATAGAGCAATTATTCTATACAATTACCATTAAATGTGATTATATAAATTCCTTGAATGAATATTTCAAAATTCCCCGAAAAAAACTTCATCTGGCTATTTCTGTGATTTTTGATTTCAAAATCAACTTGGTCAACTTTCTAATTAAATTTCACTTTTCTTGTTCTAATTCAACGGATAAATTATTCATGGATTTTTTCAATCAAATATTCGTTAAACAAGCCAGCGATCTTTTCTGATGACTTCTGCTCTCAGGATCTTTTGTGGGAAAAAATGGGGTAAAACTTGAATTTTTTTCTTCTTTAAGAGATGAGACAGATTTTTCTGAACAGGAAAAGATTCTTTGCCTCTTTTGGCAAAAAGGTTTCGATCATGACGTTTCATCTCGACATCAACTTCTTCTTCCTCTGAAGAATATGATTTTCTCTTCAATAAAAAAATTAATTGAGGAAAAGAGAAGTTGATTTTCACAATTTCACATTTTATGAGTTCAAAACATTTTCCCCCCAATATTTTTAATTCATCGCGCAAAAAAAAGCCATTTTATAAGAGGCAAATTAATTCTTAAATTCTAGCTTCCTAAACAAAACCCTTCCTCTCACCTCGATTGAGACATGTTTTCTGTCTCAAAAGGAAGTTTAATTCGAAAATTCTTGATCCCAAGCAAAGTGTTTGAGTTTTATTTTATCTCTTTCTTATGATGAGTTTTGATTTAAAGGGTTCATATAAAATTTTTTGAGGCTCTTGGTATTCAGGCATTAATGAAAACTAGATCTTTCTTATTTTTTCCGAAAAGCTTTTTCATTTCCAGAGACAAAAGTCTTTTTACAACTCGTCAGAATTCTCGTCTACCTTGGAGGAAAAATATTCAATTTTTTGTTGAATGAATTGGGATTGTTTGAGGTTCTCATTTTATGTATAATTATTATGAAAGAAAAACAAGTGTTGACTTTACAAATTTTCGAGTGCTAATTTTGGAATTTTATTTGATTAGAACCACCAACCTAAAGGCTCCTCGATTCTTTCATAAATAATTATAAAGATAAATGACGTCTTTTGAGCTAAAATCCCATTTTATCTTTGAAATTCTTTTACTCAAGATTTCTTTTTTTCGAAAGATGTGCGCCACCTGATTGGATGATTTTTCCTAAATCTCCATTTCCATAAAGGGAAAAAATGCACCAGTCATCGTCAAGATTTCTCTTTTCAGATGATATTGATTCTAAATTCAATGAGGTTTGTCAATAAATTGTGAAATTTCATTGAAATAAAAAATCTTTGATTTCTCAAGAAGAATAAATAATGAATTGAGAAAATTCAATAGAGGTTGAACTTTAAAGTAAAAAGCCTGATTGAACGGATTCGGCTTGATGTTTAACGTAGAATGTAAATTTAATTAAAGAATCGTTTAATCATAATTCATTCCTTATTTTCCAAAATACCATGAGTCCAGATTCTCATTTGTAGTTTATCCTTCAAACCATGAGGATTGAAAGTGTTTTCAGGACCCTGATAAGGCTTAGAAAAGGAGAATAATAAATTTTCGATGGAATTTGATTTTCAGAAATCAAAGTTTCGATTTGAGTGAAGGAATTAATTTTTGGACTTTTAATATTGTTAAGACATAAAATGTTTATCATGATCAATTTTATAAATTTCCAAATTATTTTTTTAATTTTAGATCAGAGACCTCGAAATAAATTATGGAAATCAAAATAATTCCTTTTACTGGTAATCTTAGTGCTATGGATCGATATAAATGCTGATTCTTAGATATTGACCCAAAGAGCAAGAAAATCAAAAAGACTTTAAAATCACCGCAGTCTCAGACGACTTCTCCTGACGAACAAAGTTATCTGAAAAAGAAATACAATATTGTGGATTCAAAAGTGAAATCTCATGTGGTTTTGGATGTGAAAAAGGGAATATTGCTCTTGATTGATTTGGACAAAGAAAAAAAGCCTCTCTCTTCAAAGAGATTTTTTGAACTGATTGACGAAATTTCGCTCAAAGAATACAATAATTTACTAACTAGAGTTTTAATTAAACATGTACAAAGGGGTTTTTCTACGACTAATTTTTTTAGGTTGGCCAAGAGGTCTTGGAAACCAAGAACCTGAACCAGTGGCGTCGAAAAATCAAAAGCTGGGTCAAGAAAACGACAAAACCTGAAAAGCGTAAAGCCATTAATGCAGCCTTAAGATTTGAATAAATTTTTGCCAGGAGGTGGAGTTATAATTCCAGAAAAGTACTTTGATGAGTTTATGGAAAGGTTAAAGAACATTATCAGGAATTTGGGTTACAGGATGTTTTCAAGGCTGAGAGAAAGAGTCCTTGTGCTTTTAGAAGAGCTTCACAACTCTGATATCGCGAATCAAGGAAAACCTTTCAACAGAAATACCTGTTCAAAACACTGGTGGTTTGATTTCATAAAAAGATTTGCCGATCTCAAACAATTATGGGAGTTGCTTCCACTTGAAAGAAGTCGCAAAAAAATAAATCAATATCCTTTCGGACCTGGGCGAAACCAGGCTGACACTAAAATGGAAGAAGAATAATCATAATAATTCACTCCTTATCTTTTTGAAACATATTTTATATCTGCAACTTTGGTATTTATCCTCTTTATTTATCCTTCTTTTTCTGTATTCTTTATTTATATAATTTTTGAATATTATTTTCTCAACCCGGTATTCAAAAAATCTCATAATACATCCATTCTCGATAAATATTTTTTTCTGCTTCAAGGGTTGAGAGATTTGAATTGATTGATTGATTGATTTATAAAGCGGCGGAGGAGGGATAATAAAAATAATAAGGGAATTCAATTCATACGATGAATAGGTATTTATTATTAATATACTTGAAAGATTGAATGAATGAACCCATAATATTTTTAGCTGCAAGTAATATAATTTCCTTGTTAAATTATAGATTTGCATAAAAGCGAAACGTGGCTTGACTCTTCGAGAAAAGTAAAATAGCAAAGAAATCATTTTATTGTAGCCTTCTGAAAAAGAGTTTTACCTGGGGTCTTCTTGAGCAGTTTAATAACCTCTCTTCAATCTCATGAGAATGAGGAAGTCAATAAGCTTCTTCTGTTGTAAGAGCATGGGCAAATAATCTATTTGAGGAGCAGAAAGATCATTTATAGGCATTTGAGGTTCTCTTTGTATATTGGTTTCAGCAATGCTCTCTGTTTTGGTAGCTTCCTCTTCGTTCTTGGTGATGATTTGGGTCATCGTCTTTGTTTCTTCGACTTTAGTTTCAATAACCATATCTTTTCTGACAGCAGGGTTTGAAGGGGATTCTTCCTCCTTTTTGACAATTTCTCCACTATTTGTTTGGGGAAACGAAATTCCTTCGCCGAGCAGTCCTTCTTGCATTGTTTGAAGTAAACTTGCGGGGAAGGGTGTAAAGTTAAGACCAGCTGATTCAGCAATCATCTTCAACATGACTGGGTTTGGCACTGTTAAGGGTTCTCCTTTAGTATCGGGGGGATTGGGCAGAGGAGAAGAGTCGTCTGTTGAATCTTCTTTATGTTTATGTCCAGACTCACCATGCTTGTCTTTATGGAGCATTCTCTCGAGGGGGATGCTTTCCCACAAATCTTTAATGTCTTGGTTTCTTCTCATGAAGTTGAACCACCAATGTTTCGAGCAAGTATTTCTGTTGAATTCTCGGATTTGATTGCGATCTTTATTGTCGTAGTGGAATTCTTCAAGAACCTCCAATATTCTGTTACGGAGTGTGAGGAAAACTCTAGCTGGCATACTTTTCAATATTTGAATGACTCTCTCTCTGAACATACCAAGTTTATCATGTGCTATAAGCAATCCACCCCCTAGAATAAGGATTATTGTGGGCTGGAAAAAGAAGTTTACGATTTTCTGGCTTATCTGAACTATTGACCCATCCTTTAATTTTTCTTCTCCATTGAGTGAGACTTCTCGTCGTAGCAACGAAATTAGGAAACTATAAAGGTGAGGCTTGAGGATTTGGAGGGATAATTACATGTTTAGTCAACACTTTGGTGAGCATTTTATTATATGAATCAAGATCAACTCTTTCGAGCATGTCAAGAAGCTGAGGGGTTGATATGTCTTCAGGCTTAAGGTCATTGTTCCGTATGACGATAATTGCCTTCTTCAAATCCAAAAGGATTTTTTTTTTCGTGGGGGAGTCCACGGTTTTGTATTTTTTGCCATCATTGCCATCGCCTTTTGCTTTTGGATCCTCACCTGGAGAACCTGAACTTTTGGCCTTTGAAATCTTCTTTGAGGCAGGAAGGACGTCTAAATGTTTTGAGATCAAAGGAGGAACGAGAGCTTACCTGTGTCTGGAGGGCATTTCGAAGACATTTTTTTGAAGATTAAAGAGTGAGAAAATTTGTTTGGTCGAATTTTGAGCTTGGTTAAAGTTTAAGATTTCTCAAAAGTTTATAAAAAACAATTTAGTTGGAAACTCAAATAATAAAAATGAGAAATGAGATTCTTTCTTCAAATTTCGAAAATTTTGACAATATAAGACCCCAATTGAAGTCCCTCATCAACTTTTCTAAATCATGACATGAAGAAAAACTCAAGAAACAACAGAATTTTTTTCAGAAACATCTCTGATCCAAAGGCTTTTTAGAGTTTGTTTACTGCAGATTTATTTGATTTATTGAGCTCCGTTACCAAAATATATCACCATCAATCAATAAATAACTTTTTCTTCAAACAGATTTTCGATTCAATTCGATTCGATTTTATCTGATTAATAATTTCCAAGAATCCAAAACTCGTCTTGTAATTTTAATAAAAACTCTTGATTTATTGATGATGCAACCAAACATGTCAATTTGAAAAGCAACGTCATTCCTCCTTTCCCCCGATTAAGAAGAAAGATTAAGGAAAATATTCCCATGAGACAATCCTTTGAATATCAGAGGAAATAAAGTTGGAAAATCAGTACAGATATTCCTGAGGAGGAGTTTTTCATCATCATAAGTTCCAGAATTGTCTCTATAGACGAGAGAAACGAAAAATTTATCAGGTTTTTTAAAGGAGGGTTGTTATTAATTGCTCTATGAATCAAAAATGATCACTAAAATTCTTATTGCAAATGTCAATCGTGCGACAACAACTTGAGATTTTCGAGGTTCTAAAAATTCGAGATTTCAAAGAAAACTAGTCGCTTGTTTAAAATTCGCAGAATGAAAAAACGAATTAATGTGCGTCTTTCATTTCAACCTCAGGCAAATTTCATTAAATTTTTAATTTTCTTTCTTAAACTTTGAATAAAACAACATCCTCTCAACTTCCAAAAAGTGTTTTTCTGAAATTGTGATCATTGAACCTTTTCAATCTTTGTGACGTCGTTTGGTACAGCGATAAACGGTTTGTTTTTGGGGTTTTGAATCTCTCTGATTGGTCATATTTTTTAACAGTATGAGAAATGAATAGAAAATAGAAAGAAGGAGTAATTTCCCTTCATTTTCTATTTGAAGAAAGTTTCAAGCCTTCATGTCAAAAGGTCTATCGATCTTTTCCTTTTTTCATTAGAAAACAGATATCGTAAGTTTTCCGGATTTTCTTTTTGGTCAGAAAGCGCGAATGAGAACAGATGGAAGGTAAAAAATGGGGAAAAAGGAAAAGTCGATGTCTTTGGTGGTCGAAAGAGAGAAATTTTCAAGTTCCTTCGTTTTCGTCAGTGGGTTTTTCGGAAAAGCATCGATTAAATTTTGTAGTCACGCATTTATTTCCAGAATTAAATTTCTATATTTACAAGGAAATTTAACTTGCAATTAAAATTTGCTTTCCCAATCGAGGAGAGAAGTTGAACAAAGAGAGGACCAATAGGATTTCACACTGGTCCATTTTGGAGCGAACTTTAGTTATTTGCTAATCTTCAAGGTTTTTTGAAAGAAATCCCAGAAAAAAGTGGAAAATTTAACCACAAATGAGAAAAAAGTTTTTGCAGAGACTCAAAATTATTGGTTTTTTAAATTTGATCGATTTATAAACAATTTTTTCTGGTTTTTTCTTAACGATTTCTTCGAGATCTTAATTTGGTCTCAAATTAAATTTTGGAAAAGTGAAACTTGGAAATTAACAAATTGGAATGCGATAATAAATCGCCATCCAAGTTTTAATCCTTTCAAAGAAGAATGAAAGTTCTCTTTTCTATTCTTCCAAAAACTCTGAGAGGCAGAGAATCAGATTCTCTTGCTCTCAACTGGATCCGAAAAATGTCATTAATTTTTGTGGGGACTTTCATCGTGGTTCTCTTCTTCAAAAATATGTGGGGTATAAAGGCATAACAAATAGTTATAAAAATTGGAAATAAAAAGGATTTCCTTTTCGAATATATCAAAAACAAAGTTTTTTGGGTCGTTGGGTGAATGAAATTGAAGAAAAGCACAATCAATATTCTTCTAGAGAGACTCTATTCAGGTGAAAAAACTTTGCAAATGGCCTTGAAATTCTCTGAAAATTGACTTTAGATAAGAAATCATGAGAACTTTTGAACCCAAGGCTTCTGTCAGATTCGGGAGGTCCTGAGACCATGAGACTCTCTCGAGATCTCATTGCAGGTTTTTTGAAATTTCAATCAATTCCAGTTTGAATAATTTTATTTAGTCTATGCCTCTCTTTGAATTCAATTCGTCAAGAAATAGACAATTTCTTTCGGTCAAGAAAATTAACAAGTGAATTTGCAAAACCCAAGGAAGGAGTTTTGATTTTTAGGCTTGACTGAAAAATAAGCGACTTTCGAAAGATGTTTTATTGAGAGGACAAAAAATAAAAACTCTTTAATTTGAGAGTTTATCCTCGAATTTTAAAAACTAAACCTCGACAAATGCGGTTTTATTTGAGCTTCTTTTCTCATTCTCTTTAAAGCATAGATAGATATAATCTTTAGTAGAGGCAAACAAAATGCATTTCGAAAAGGAACTTCTCTTGAATGATGAAACTTGAGGGTTTGAAAACCAGAATTATACGGTCTTCATTTGGTTTTGAAAAACCTCAAATTTGTCAGTATTTTTACAGCTTTTGGAAATGTAGACAATGGGAAATTGGAAAATCAAGAGAGTGAGTAAATTCTGAGGGAAAAAACCAAAAGTAATTTCAAAGAAAAGTACTAAAAATTTTCCAGCTGTGAAGAAATTTTCGATTTAATGAAATTCTTTGCGCTTAAATATTGAATCTCGAATTGAACACAATGATTTGACATCCATTCGGAAAAAAACTAGGATTGAGTGTTCAGAATCAAAAGGACTCACTCAATCCATGGTTGATCTTCACGAGACTCGTCAACAGGAAAGGAACGAAAGGATCATCAAACAATGCTGGTCTTCGTATAAACAAAATGAATCATGTGGCAAATAATGAATCGATTCGAGGGAAATTTGAAACCTGTAAATTAAAATATAATCCCGAAGCAAAATTCTTTTTTTGTTTCAGCACAATTGATATAAAATTTACACCAGAAATTAAGCAACCCGCAATTAAATTTTATTTGCCTGTCAAACAGTTCTTTTTTTCATGAAAAGAATTTTCTTGAATACAGAGAAAACTACCGATTTAATAATTCCTCACACGTCAGATTTTCAGGATTGACATATTAATTTTTGTTTGAGAAATTCTTCATTTCTTGAAGTTTTGAAAGTGGGAGTGGATCAGAATGTGAACACCACTCTTTCTTTGGAAAACCTGATTTTCAGTTCGTAATTTGATTTCTCACATTCTGGGTATTTTTGTGCTTTCGTTAGTTTGATTAAAAAGTGCTTTTCAATTCCTCTTGTTTAATTTTTCCCCAAAATTTAAAATGAAATTTTTCATGATCTCTTCTTTTAACATTTCAAGAATCTCTGATGAATTTGATTTGACTAATTTTCTTCTTTGAAAAATGAGAATCCTAAAGAAATCATAAATGTTTCCTACTCTAAATTTTTTCCTTCTAATTCCTTATCAGATTTATTCTTTTTTGTTTCTATTTTGAGAAATCAAGAAGAAAAAATTTTTCCAAGGAAATCTCTTTCCTCTTTGAGCATAAAAATTTTTTTGATCATCTTTTCCCAAAAAAGGTGTTTTCTCTCTTTTTGAATTATTTCCTGAGTCAATTTCTCTTGTGTGGACGAATTGATCTTTTTGGGGTTGTTTCAAGCTTGAAGATTTGGGAGGATTCTGAATTTCTTTTCGCAGATCAAAGAAAGACAATTAACAATGATTTGAGTTCACTGCGCGTCCATCCATCACTGACTAGAGATTTTTCAAACTCTCAGACATAAATTTAAAGGAGTAATTACGTTGAATCTTGCATGAAAAAAAGGTGACTTGAATTGACAAAGACAATCTAAAGAAAACTGAAATTTAAGAATTTGGAAAAGAACGAAAAATCTCAACTGAATTCCTGAGAAAATTAGATTTTTGTTTGGGATAATTGAGGTTTTTCAACGAAATAGACTTGTTTCCCTTTTTTCTGATCGAGAAAACTTTAAATTACTTTTTTTGGGATTGACAAACTCAAAGAAAAATCATTTACTGTTATTGTTAATTTCAAAAATTATTCTTTAATTTGTCATTTCAAAGAGAACAGCTTTGAAAAACAAGGAAATGAGTTTGACGAAATAATGATCTTTTCCTCGATGATCTCCCTTCGGCCGATCTCTCAATATCTCAAGCCTTATACTCTGAAAAATATTTACTTCTAAATATAAATCCATAAATCAAGTGCGATTCTGATGTGATGAGTGTTATCAGAATGTGCAAATGATTAAGATTCTGGTATAAATCAGCACTACAGATTTTCTCTTTTGAATATTAAAATTAATGACATCCGACAACTTGTTGAAGAAAGAGATCACTTTGACCTCAAAAAAGATAAAAAAAAGGCCAACTGGCCATGGGATTTCCAAAAAGCTGGGGAACAAGTCCCTATTTGATGCAAAGTATCAAACCTTTGATACTCAAAATAAAACTATTATTCTCCATGAGATAAAGAAGCAGATCCTGATACTGCTTGATGTTTCGCCTTGTCCAGAAAATATGACTGACGAGAACTTGCTAAACCTCATTTCAAAGATTGATCTTGAAGACTATAATCGTATCTTGAAGAAAGTTTTGTCTGCGCATGTAAATTTATTTCACATTCTCCATTTTAACTTTTTCAGCTCTCAGCAGAAACCCTGAACACGCGGATTCTTACGCAATGGCGTAAAAAGATCAAAAACTGGATTAGAAACATTGGAAAACCTGAGAATAGTAAGACTTTTTTTAACAGTGATCTTATTGAGTAGGAGGCGGAATTCTTATACCCCATGACATTCTAGAAGAGTTTAAAGTCACTTTGAAGGAAACTATCAAAACTCTAAGAAATAGATCTTTTCATCAAATCAGGCTGAAAATAACTCCAATTATTAAAGAATTGAATGAAAAGCAGGGAAGAAGCATTCCAGAAAACATGTGTTCAAAACATTGGTGGTTCGAATTCATCAAGAGACATGAAGACATCAAAGAATTGTGGGAGAAACTGCCAATCGAGAGATCCAGTACTAAATCAAAACTCTCAGAAACCTCTTCCCCTGAAACCCGTCATGTCAAGAGTCCCCAAACTTTGAGTGATTTTCAAAATGCTGATGAGACTCCAATAAAACTAAGCCAGAATCTTTTGGAGAATTATCCCATTTTTGGAGGCACGCTATACAACCGTCTTGCTGAGTTGACAAATGAACAGCTAAATGCTTTAAGTTTGTCCTACCAATTTGAAATTGAAAAAACCAAAAATATTATCGACACATATACCCAGATCTTTGCGAGTTATCGCTGAAAAAGGGCAGGAATTAATTATCCTTGCTTTTTCATTTCAATTTTCAGTAAATCGTAAAATGAGTGTCGTCAACCTTGAGTAAGTAATAAAGTCTTTTATGTGCATTATTTTACTTTTATCATCATTATTATTTGTTCTATAACTTGAATATATACAAACTAATTCATCTATCTATACCTTAGTAATTTATATTTTGTCCATAAATAATCAAAGTTCATCAAGCAATGTGAATTTTGAGTCCCTTCTCAGGGACAAGAGTTGGAATTCTGATGATGGAATCTTTTGTGACTGGGAACAAAGAATTGTTCTCATATACATATATATAGCATTCGTGAATTTTTGAAAGAATTTTAACAGTTTTTCTTTCCAAAAAAATTCTTAAGAAAAGAGAGTTGACAATCCAAAAGAACAAGATTTTATCCCTCATTTTCGCAGATTAAATCCTCTCTGATATTTATTGTTTCGAATCACCAACCATTCACAAATTTCGTTGAGAATCACTCAAAAACTCGAATTTTGATAAAATTTTCATCGTATGATGATCTTCAGGTTCCTTTTGGCCGCAAATCCTGAAATACTTTTGTAACAGAATAAAATCATTTTTAAAGAAAATTATCGTTCTGAATTTTTTATATGAATACAATTTTATGATGGATTATTGAAAGAATTCACCAAAAACTAGAGCTTTCACATCATGTTTTGACTGATAATGAAATTTCGTTCCTCATTTCCGATCCTGTGAGTTCTCAGCAAGAAGACAAAAATGGTTGAAAGGGAGGTTTTAAGTCTCTTTCAAAAGGAGAAAAATCTCTCAATAGGGGGGAAATAACTCTGAAAATCTGGTTTCTGTAAAAATGGGGAGAAACTAATCTGCACCCAAGTTATAATTTATGGCACTTTTAATAAATCTTTTTAATTTGAGTGCGGGAAAATTAGCGCTTTTGATGTTTATGAATTAGTCGCAGCGCAGGTATTTTTGGGCAAAATAAAGAATTTCACCCGTGCGAATATGTTTTTAACAATTCCAAATTTAATAATTTACGCAAAATAGTAAAGAGCAATTGGTTTGATGAATACTCTTGGCACTTGCTTTATTGGGCAGCAAATACAAAAAATCAAGTCAAAAGTCAGATCGACAATTGCTCTTGCATCCCTATTTGACCATCTCAAGGAAGTCTTTACTTGGTAAAAAGCTACCCGCCATTGACTTTTTTCTAACTTTAAATTTAGTCTCCTTCATCATCCTCAAAACCCAAGTAGCCGAAATCTTAACAAAGACATGCTGAAAAACCTTGGAAGTATGCTCCAACTCAGGGAAGTTCAGGATTTGTTCGACATTCTCGGATATTCTGAGGTTTGGAGAAGTGAAATCTTGGGATGTTCATATTTATAGGACAATGACTCTTATATTTTTAACCTCTGTGATGAAAACTTGAAAAAGCTGGAAAGCTGTCTCTCAATATTAGAAGAACACTCAGGGTCATTTGCTGAACAACAACAAGTGAGCAAAATTAATTAAGTGTAGAGTTTTATATAATCTTTTTCTGAAGATGGTCACTGAAGACTCCAAACCCAGAAAGCCATCAAAACACCTTAAGGATCTATTTTTGTCAAAACATTTGAAGAAGGAACAGACAAGCCATGTTGTTGGCAGTATTTATTCAAGAAAATCTTCTTTTACTTTCAATTCTAATGGATATTTCTGCCAACGCTCCAACGCCACCAGACAAAATAAAGCCTCTCTTCAAAAAGTTTTTGATGGACCCGACTTTGATTATCAAAAGAGAATCTCGTTGGCTCCAAAATAGGAAATAAGCCGATTTTAGAGACTCAGTATTAACTAACAGTATCTTTATCTTTATTCCGAGCAATTTTTTAAGCTCACTCACTCATCATGTTTTTTAAAGCAATTATTATAACTTTACATTTTGTTCTTAGTAATTTCAGAGTATAATATAAACTATATATAAGATATGAATCTTTTATATTTAACTTTAATACATAGAAATTGAATATTTTATGAGCTTTATTTTCTTTATCCTCATCGTGATCATGCATTTAAATTATCATACATACTCAATATCAAATCTAAAAAAAACTAGTGAAATTTTGGTCGAATGATTCAACTTCTCTTCTTGAAGTATTTCCAAGGAGTAATTTGAAAACAAAATTTTGATAATATGTATGTAATTCCTGAAGTTTGGTGTTGGAAAATTGGCAAATTTGATCAATTTTAAAACCAGAAATTTGATTTGGTTAAAGTGGAAATAAATGTGTGGGGGAAGAGGAAATTTTGTCAATTATAGACAAAAAGGAGCATGAGAGGCAAAGTTTTGCAACTCCCTTGTGATTTTCTCATCTCAAGCCTCAACCAGAATAGACTGATATCGAAATATTTGGCTCAGTTTACGAAAGTTTCCAAAGAACGGAAATCGGATTAATTTAGTCATAAAGAGTTGATTTATTAATAATTTAAATCTAAAAATTTGCAAATTTAAGAAGCAAAGCTTAACCCTATTATGATTAGCTCCAGAAAAGGTAAAAACCTCTTGAAATTTTGCCTTTTTTGACTTTTCTACAGTCGATCCTCTGTTTAACAGCAAAAAGATTAGTAAGACCAGCTCAGAGTCTTCTAATCTTTCGAAATATAAAATCTTTCCAACAGAAACGAAAAACAAGGTTTTGGCAGACCTTAGAAGAGAAATCATCAAATATTTCCAATTGCTGTTAACAGAGGATAAAATCTTTGGAGACCACCTTATCAAGAAGATTGATCAGTTCCCCCTTTCTGATTACAATCAAGCTCTCCTTCGAATTTTGAGAAAACATGTGAGTTTCTTTCTATTTTGCTTCGAAATTAAACAATTGGTAGGGTGTAACGATAGAAGACAGGACAAAAAATTTAACTTCTTGGAGAAAGAAAATTAAAGCATGGATTAAGGCTGATGGAAAGCCTGAAACAAGTTGGCTTTGATTTTCATAATCACTTTTCTCAGAATAAATTTTTAGGAGGAGGGTTGGTGATTCCTGTAAAATTTCAGCCAATTTTTAAAGAGAAGGTTCGTGAAATACTTGACAAACTACCGTTTCGATCACTCCCTCTTTTGCGAGAAAAGATTCTGAACGTTTTAAAAGAGCTTCTGGAAACTGATGATATTGATGAAAAAACTTGCTCAAAGCACTGGTGGTTTAATTATATGAAGAAAAACTCTGATATCAAAGATAAATGGGAGAAGATTCTCCTTGAAAGAACCACAGTCAAGAACTCAAAAAATGGGTCAAACCAACCCCAAGATCTTGAATCAACTGATGCTGACGATGAAAATTCAGTGTCGCAACCTCAAGATCAGGTGTCTCATGATTTCTCCTCTCCTTCTTTGTTTTTAGCTGACCGAGAAAAGCATGTTCTTCAAGACCTTGAAGAGGATGGAGGGTTAAATTATTCCATTTTAGGAATTTCAGAAGAGTAAATTGCGAAAATAACTTTTTCTCTTAAATCATGTTTTAGTTATCCATTTGCCCAAAATTATGTTTCTTCACCAGGTTATTTTTTGAACAGTCACAATGAGGACAGTTGGAAATTTGGAGGATACCAAGATGATCAAATTTCTTTCTCTGAATTTTAAGATGGTGACAGTGGAAAATGAGATTTATTTGAGTGGTTTCAAAGTTCTTGAGTGCTGCGAAAAACAGTGAAAAAAAACTTTTGGCTTTGAAAACTCTCAATATTGAATTCATAATTCCTTCTACAATTGTCCATAATAAATAATCATATTTGTTGTCATAAACAAGATTATTCGTTCATTCACTAATAATCAATCCACCAACAAATATTGTTGGATAAAATAGCCACATTCTCTAATATAAAGGTTTTCTAAGCCTGAATGCTTCATTATTTGATTTTCTTTGAGATATATTGATTGATATCTTCTCGCAAATCAGGAACTTGAGCTCTATTTGCTCTGAAATCAGTGAATTGTTCTCACTCTCTTTGAGAAAATAGAAACAGAATGACAACTCTATTTGAATCTATGATTCTTTATTACTTTACTTCTCTGAAAGAATCCAGAGCGAAGAGAAAACATTTGAACTGCCTTTATGAACCAATCTGAAGGGGTTCCATCAAAAGAAAACAAAAGAAAAATCAAACTTTGCTTTCTTTCACCTTCATAATCCTGTGAGAAAGCAAATTTTTTTATCAATTTTGAGAATTCAAAAAAAAGTCAGAATTTTCTCAATCCTTGGGAAAGAGAGGAATCGAGAGAATTTGGTTATTTGGTTTTTATTAAAAAGCATTCACTAATTGATTAAACAAAGAGATATATAGAATAAATCATAAAAGATAATAACAATTCACAAAAGATTCGGTATATATAAAGAACTGATAATATGTATAAGCAATTTATATAATAATATCAGGAATAAACGCAACAAATTCGTTCTCATTCTGGACAATGGATGCATTCGTAGAATCAAAAAGAGTGTCTGTGATAGTATACTTCTTCTTCTACGAGATCTAAAGCCCTACAATTACTGTACTTGAGGGTACTTGAAATATGTTAACTTGCCTTCTGAAAGAAAAAAAATGGCATCGTTTGAGACAGAAAAATTTCCGACAAAAAAATAAAATAGACAGAATTCGAAATTTTCCAATGATCTTGTTGTTGGTGTCCTCTCTCTTCAGACCGCAACATTTCAGCTCAAGATTCTTTTCCTCAAAAGCTTCATTTTTGCTGTCAATTTCCAGAGATCAAAACACCGATTGATTACTTTACGTTGAACTTAAATTAGCTTGTGATTAAAACCAGAGGAGCTCCAACCTTTGATATCAGCGTGATCTTGTTGGTGGAAGAGCTCTTTGATAAAGGATCTGTTTCTTCTCTTTTCCTTGCTGTTTGAAGATTGGTGGAAGGATCCGTTGGGATTGAAGGAAAAATCTGAAGACCTGCTTAAAGGTCTCTTTTCATTTTTAATCATGGCCTTCATATCATTTGATTGTTCTTTCTTTAAATGTCTGGATAAAAGCAGGTTTTTCACTCTTTGAGATGAGCTTGATTCAATTTTTTGGCCAAAGGCGGCTCCTTCTTGATGCTTGATGTGGTCTTCGAGAATTACAAGACAGCATTGAAGTTTGATCATGTTTTCATCAGAGCTGTTATACACAAACTGATCAGCTTCCTATGAATGAGTTGTTAAAGCATTTTTCTTTTTTAAAAATTACCTCTTGATAGCCAAGAACAAGGAAGAGATTTCTAACTTCAGGAAGTCTCAGCAATTGGGAAGAGGTGTTAGAGCTTTCTTTGGAGATGGTTTTGTATTTTGAGCCCACATCATTGTCAAGGAGACTGAAAAAAGTGTGTTAAAAAGAGTAGAGCCAGAAGAACTTACTTGGAAACAATAATTTTGAAAAGGGCAAGTAAAGAAGTCAATTCATCTTTAGATCCAGCAGAAGCTTCTGCTCTCAAAAGTTGTTCCTCAATGAGACAAGTACTCATAATTTGTGGCGTCTCAAGTTTTTTTAATTTAATTTTAACAACAGAATATGAATTCAGAACATTAAAATAGAATACAACAATAGCTTCGATCAGTTTATGACTCTAAATATTCGAGAACCATCCTATCGGTGAGTGTTTCTCAATTAATTGCTGGTTATTAGCGATAGCAGCAACTGAATTCGCCCGCCATGGCTATCTTTTTTCCCTATCCGCTTTTCTTCGCTTTATTAGGGTTCACTCAATCAATCTCGCTGTTGAAGTGAAAGGAGAAAACTTGGGAGGAGAAATTTCAAAAAGTTGAGTTCAGATTTTATGACCACCAGCGAATGTCTAGAGTGATGATGAACTCCCTCGCGAAAACAAAATGAATTGGGGACGGTATAACCGATTTTCTTTCAAACTAATACTTGTTTGACAGTTAGATAAAACTAAACTAAACACGTTTTAATCAATAGGCGTTCTTATAAATTATCTTGTAATAAAAGAGAGCATATGTTGGAAAGTTGAAAGGTCAAAAACTGAGCGTCCCATAAGAAAGATAGAGTTCTTCTTTTGACATTTTGGGCTTTGAAAGATAGCAGATTAAAACTATAATTCTAAATATTAACAACCTTTTTTTAATTAATTTCCCATTTCAGAGAGAGAGATTTTTTAAATTAAAACAGGCTAAATTAAAGTTAAATTAGCATTTTTATTCGATGAATTCGCTATAAAAGACTCTTTTCTGATTCTTCTTGATTGATGAAGATTTAATATTTGTTTAACAGAATTGATCCATACTTGAGAATAAGGGCGACAATCTCATCATCTCAGACTGCCTTTCTTCATATCGTGGGTGCTTCTTTTACCGAGGGGAAAATTGCATTTAATAATTTGATATTCTATTTTATTTTAGAAATACTGGACTTTTGTCCAAATCAAGTCTGGAATTAAGAAATCATACTGTTTGAAGAGAAACTCTGACTGTTTAGAAACTTCTTTTTTAATATCAAGAAAAGGGGACAAAATATTAGTTGATGCAATCAGATTGTCATTATTCAAGGAACGGAAGACAATGATTTTAATCTTAGCATTTAGAAAGAAACAGATATTCCGCTTCTGAAAAAACTCCAAAACGCTTTCAAATGAACCACTGGAGTTGCACATCAAACAAATTATTGGCTATTCGCACTCACTCAAGGACAAGAAATATGAGAAGTTTGGACAACAAAATAGAGAGCAAAACCCTTTTTTCTGCTCAAGTCAGATTTTTCTGTCATAAATGAACCCTACTTTCCAGAATTCGTTCCACTAATTATTCAAATAAATTCTAGTTATGCGCTTTTTGATAAGCATGTAAACATTTTGTCTTTAACCGTTAACAATTCAGTGAGAGATCAAGTTTTGGCGCCGGAGCTGCGCATGCGATTGATCTTTAAAGGAAAACTTTCAAGAGGTAGTGAGGTTCCAACTCTCTGTAATTCTGAATCCTCAAAACCGGCTTTATTATTGCGTTGTATTGTATTTTCATAGAGAATCACACAAAACCTCATGAAAATTTTTAATGAAAGATGAAAGAAATTCATTTTTCACTTTGACAAAAATATCTAATACGCAAGAGTAAAAAAATTCTCCGCTTCATGAATAGATAATCAAGTTTTTCTTATACGTATGGAGGAGGAAAGCATCATAATATGGATCAAGAATTAAAAAAACTCATATCAACTTTATTGAAAATGATTTTTTGGCTTTTTCTCTCATAACAAGGAGAAAAATCATTGAGAATTTACGGCGGATTAAATTTTTTAGCTTCTTATTTAAAAGAAAAATATTCTTTGCTCCCCTCATCATTTTTCTAGTGAACAAATCCCAGTATTATGAAACCAAGAAAAAAGCCTTACTATCCAAAAATTCAAAGTTGTTGTTCACCACTGAGATTTGACTCGTCTCCAACATCACAGCGAATTAAAAAGCAACCAGGAGAACTCATTTCCTCAATTGGCCTATGCTCAAAAATTAGCATTTTATTGTCATTTTTCTCAAGTGTTAGTTAGATACCTATCGTTGACAATTTGGCCAAAGTGTTCTTCAAACCCAAACTCTTCATCACATCTGTCTTCATTCTTCAATTCTTGATTGATTGGAGAGGAGAATTTTCTACAGTTTTCTCTAAGAGCAATTTGATCCCAGATTTTCTTAATGTCACTGTTCTTTTTCATGAAATCAAACCACCAATGTTTGGAGCATATATTTTGAGTATTCTTTTGGCCAAGATTCTCCAGGATTTGGATAATATTTGGACCCAGTAGTTTAAGATTTCTCCAAGGTAATTGTTGCAAGAATGGTATTAGGTCTTTTTTGAATTTGTCAAGTTTGTCTTCTGGCACTCTTGGGCCTCCTCCTAAATTGAGTTAATAAAAAGCAGAAGATGAGTTTACTTGTTTCTGGTTTATTTATGCTTCTGATCCAATTCTTGACTTTTCTATTCCAAAATGGAAGTTGGTCATTTGAAATTTGTAAAGTTGGATCCTAGAGATATAGTATTACTTCAAAAGATAAAGCGAAGAAAACTTGTTTCAGCAAAGCTTCCCGAATAATCTCTTTCACACCAAAATTTGAGTTTTCAATCAAGAAATCCAATAAATTTTCAAAAGAGTGCAAGTCATTTTGAAGCTGCCAGACATGGCGAGAAAGGATCTTCTTCCTGATTTCAGAAAGAATTTCAATCTTTTTAGACTTTTGAAAAGTTTTATACATTTTTTCTTTCAATATTTTTTTTGAACTCTTCAGAATACGACTGCTGCGCTCAAGAGACATCTTGTTTTCCGATGGGGATTCTGAGCTCAAAATATTTCCTTCAGAACTTCTGACTTCAAAAGGGCAAAGAAGGACAGAGAGATGGTTTTTTTTGCTCATCAGTCGCCCAAGTTTTGAGAGTTTTTTAATAAAATTATTTCACCCTTGTGAAGATGACGAAGCATTTCAAAATCCAAAAAGGGGGAAAAATCAGCCCTGGACTTATTTCAACGTTTTTCTGAGCTGAATGCAATGTCAAGAGCTCACAACCCTCTTCAGTTTGTTTCGAACAAAAAGAAAACTTGGAATATTTTTGAAGGATAGACTTGAATAGTTTTTTTGAAACTTTCCTATTTTGATTGAGAAATCCGTTTATTATTTCACTTTTTTTAGTTTCTCAAAATAAAGAATCAATTCTGTTTCTCTAAGAGAACAGTGCTTCGCCAAAGTAAAACCCTTTTTTTCATTCAAGAAGAAATTATGCTTTTAAAAGCAAGTGGAAAATGAGTGAAACGATTTTTCAAGATACATTCACAGAAATAATACAAAATAGAGGAGAGGAAAAAAAAAAAAAGTGCATTGAAATGAAACATAGATACAAAATAGATAATTGAAAGTGTAAAAAGCTTACAAAAGTAAATTAAATTGGGGAAAAAAGAAAAGAGGAAAGAAGAATTTGTTTTTCTTAAGAA
>Ga0182738_1001828_pt1 | contig 25857 bp, 25 predicted proteins | sample eDN5th30CBELigMG_FD_128876 | JGI IMG/M metagenome (GOLD analysis project Ga0182738, IMG submission 128876) | Enriched Miracle-Growth compost microbial communities from Emeryville, California, USA - eDNA 5th pass 30_C BE-Lig MG (version 2)... ...
AATTGAATTGAATTGAATATTGTTGTTGTAATCTCTGGAAGTGACCCTTGAGATTGGGAGAAATTCTCAATTAAAAAAAAAAGTTTCTTTAAAAATACAATGGGAAAAATTAGACATCCATTATACAAATAGTGCGAGTAAGAGCATGGACATGATGAAAAGGCTGATTTTAAAAATAGATGCAGACGCATAACAGTTTGGATAAGAAGCATCGTCAACAATTTCAATAGTATAATCTTCAAAGAAAGGTGGTTTCACAGTCTCTACAAAGTTCTGCGCACTGGTAAAATACTAGAGGTTCTCTTGAATAATTTTTTCATAAATTTTTCTTACTGTGCTTGGAAGAATAACTGCTGTTGTGTCAGTTGCCCAGACTGTAGCCATTCCGCAATTATCAAATGTATCAGTTTTCTTTAAATGAGAATTTTAGCAAACATTATTATGCTCAATCAATCCTTACCTTGGAGATATCTGACGCCCAAAATTTTTCCACAAATGATTTACACATTTGCACAGTTTTAACTCCTGAACTCGAATCTGTAGCTGAAGGCTGTGAGGGACTGCATGCCAAGCAAAAATAAGCCTCCAAATAAGGGTAACTTCTAAGAATAGATGAGAGTCTGGTATGAGAAAAACTCGACAAACCTTGCACAAGATTTACTGAGCATATCATTGTATATATCAGAAATATAACTATCAGCCAAAGAATTACAACAAGCACTTGGATTGTTTTTATAACATTGAGTCAAGGATGGATTTGGCTATGAAAATCAGTAAGTAAGGAGAGGATCGCGAGAGAGTACTTTGGCAGCGATATGGTTGGTGATGTAGCATTGACTACTACTGGAAGTTTGAGCAATCGGGACGAGAAGGTTGAGCGTGAAGAAAAAACACAAGAAAAAAACAGTTTTCTTCATTAAAAAGAGGATATCAATATCAGTCTGTAAAGTTTAATTATTAAATACTGTAACAAACTCGGAAAAAGCTGGCTTGTCAAGAAAAAACTTGACTTGACTCTACTCGACTAGAAGCTTTTTACGATTTTTGTTGTTTGAAAATGGCAAATGGTGAATTTTCACAAATCTCAATAATTACAAATCCATCAATGTTTTGGGGACATTTTTTCAAGGGAAAGATATTTCGTCAAAAATTCAATTGAAGATCAATAATAGAATACAGATTCAGAACTCGTTTGTTTTAAAGAACAGAATACAATTCAATAAAGTTTTAGATAGTTAGTTAGAAGATATTACAACCTTTAGATTTCTTTTGTTGGTTTTTATTTGTTTTCTTTTCAACGAGGAGATTCCTTTCGTCAAAAGTGATGGTTTCACTGAAAGGTAACAACATTAATGCTAGTTTTGTTTTATATCCACTTGATTTGAGTTTAATATTCTTCATTTCTGCCTCGAGATACTCTTTTCTCTTTTGCAAGATTCTATAATAAAGCTGCAAATCTTCAAATTTTCTGAATTTTTCTACGACTACCGCCATATTTAATTTTACAAAATCCTCTGATGCCTTTTCTCCTCCATCATCATCTATTCCCATGTGATCATTTTGTTGAACTTTTTTGAGTTGATATGTCTCAAATCTCAATTCATCAAAATCTGCTGAAAGTTCGATATCATCCCCAATAAAACTGAGAATGTTATTGAGAGACTTTTCATTAATGTTGGTGAATAAATCCAAGTTTCTTCTTGCAATCAACACTTTTTTGACGTCTCCATCATCCATGTAATCTTCGTATAAGTTGATAAATATTGAGCCTTCTTTTATCGAAAAGTTATATTCCAACTTTCTATTCTTGAAATTCACTTGACGATCTACTGGTGGTTGAATGGACGAATTCACAATATTATTCTGATACCCTAATTCAACATGATATCCCACAAAATCATCAGCCTTATTTGCAGAGTCATTGGGTATATTCTCGACTCCAGAAAGGTAAATAGAAAACTTGAGAGAGTCTGGGATGGTGATTGATTCACGATTAAAAGGTTCAATTACATTATCTTTTGATTGTTGATTTTGTCCAGCAATTTTATTGAAACTATCGCGAAGAGCTTCAATGAGAGCTTGAGTTCTGTTGATTATACTCTCTACCTTTCTGTATTTTTTGTGATAGTAGCAGTATTTTTGATGCTTATCAAATATTTGCTGAGTGTATACATTCAGATAATCCAGCAAGTTGTGTTTTTGCAAAGGATTTTGAGGCAAGAGGTCCCAGATATATCGAGCTTCTTCTAGGCTTTGCTGAGAGTTTCGTTTATAAAACCAGATTGTAATGTCTGCAAAGCCTAGACTATCAGTTTCAACGACTTGAGGCGCTTTATCTTTATCTTTCTCTTTATTTTTGTCCTTGCCTTTGCTTTTAGTAGGTTTATTGGAGGTGACTTCTTGTTGATATTCTTGCTTCATAACGTTGAAGATTTGTTCCGATAGACTCATGGGCTGGGAGTCTGTTTTTGGTTTTAGAGGACTAGAATCTTTCATTTCTGTTTAGTACGAAATACAACTAATCGATATTTGAGACTTTTATAAAATTCAATTGAGGGGAAAAAATCGTACTCGAATAATTTGTTCATCTTTTGGTAATCATAAAATATTTTGCGAGCGATGGTCGTAGGCTTCTCACGACTTTGAGTTATTATTGCAAAAGAGGCTTTCTCAGTAGTTCAGAAATTTATTGAATTTCTCTAGAAACATTTTGAAAGTCGAGAAATTTTAATTGAAAAAGAGAAAAATATTTCTTCCCGAAATCGGTTTAGTTTTCGACTTTATTGATCAGTGCATGAATAAAATGCATTTTCAGAGTCTATGAAACCTTTGTTCTGTATTTCAGAAATATTTTAATGTTAGCAAAGGGAGTTTAGATTTCACCTTAATTTCTGAAGATAAAATTTTATTGAATCTTGCTCAAGGTGATGCTCGAAAGTTTCTTTAATAAGAAAAGAAAGCCATCTTTCTCACCAGGTCGTAAATACGAACCTGCCCCAGGAAAACAACTGAAACGTGAAAACGAAGCCGTGAAAGTCAAGAAAGAAAAGCCAACTGGCAAGAAAGATGGACCTAAAGTGAGAGAAAATCTTAAGGGTATCATTTCCTTCCATCTTGTTTTCATTTAGCCTCTCTCAGGTTCTAAGTTCAGACTTTTAAATGAACTTCTTTATACAAATGACAGTACAAAAGCCAATGAATTTTTCTCAGAGAATAAAGACATGTTTACCGAAGTAGATATCTAACTTTTTTTCCAAACCATAATCTTTTGGAAAGTACCACGAAGGTTTTACTCAACAAATGCATGGTTGGCCCATCAATCCTGTAAACCTTATTATCAAAGAACTTGCTTCTGATCCTACCTACAATAACGCGTAAATAAAATTCATTAACCTTCTTTGATGTCGAATATTTAGTGTTGTCTGTGATTTGGGTTGTGGTGAAGGAAAAATTTACGATTTCTTTGTGAAAAGAAACCAAATCCAAAAACTTTATGATGGTACTGAAAAACCCAAAGACGAAAAGCCAGCAGTCGAAGGCGAAGAAGAAGGAAATGATCACAATGTATTTCAGGAAATATTGAGTTTTGATTTGGTGTCTGTGAAGCCTCACATTCAGGCTTGTGATATTGCCAAATTACCTTTACAGAATAAATCAATCGACGTTGCTGTGTTTTCACTGGCTTTGATGGGTGTTAACTACCTGGACTTTATTACTGAAGCTCACAGATGTTTGAAGATGGGAGGTCATTTGATTATTGCTGAAGTTATCAGTAGAATTCCTGACAATACCCTCTTTGTTCAACTCATCAAAAACTTGGGCTTCTCCTTTGTTAAATACGTAAATTTTTTTTAATATTGAAATCAGAGAGTTAACTGTGAATAGATAAAGAAGAATACATATTTCATCACTTTGATCTTTAAAAAGTCAGACGGAAGGCCAAGAAGAAGAAATGAAAAAATAAGATTAGATTCAAAAGATAATTTCAAGTCCCTTCCTCAGCGTCCTAAAGACTTAAAAAATCTCACTTTCGACGAAGCTTCCAAATTATTGCTTCTCCCTTGTATCTATAAAAGAAGATAAGAAGGTCGAAAATTTAATGATTATTTTTTCTTTTTGATATTGATTTGTTCCTTTGATTTGCAAAAAGAATGAGTTTGCCTGTGTGTTTCTGTAATTTTATCTTTTATTATGTAATGTATAAATGGTAAAATGATATAAAAAATTTGAATTGCAATGATTTTTAGCATGTCAAATAAAATTCATGAGGATTCATTGCCGTAAATTGTCTGTCTAAAAAAATTACACATTTTTCGAGTGAACTTAAAATTTTGAATTGTCAAGAAAAGTGATCAGACGAAACATATTTTTCTCAGACTGAGCCTCATTGAAAATTATTTGGAGTGAACTGAGGCAATTTTTTTGAGTGAAAAGAAATTTTAATCAGATATTGATTTCAAAAAAAAACCTTCAGTTTCATTCAAATAGCACTGAGCATAGTCGATGAAGCTTTTTCTCCTTTGAGTTCAACTCATAAATAAATATTTTCTCGAATCAAGTGCAAAATATAGGATACCTGATTAAATTTTTTCTCTCAGAAAAGAAAAAGTTTTTCATCTTTTCTACATATCCAACAATCCTCTCTCAGATCATTCTTTGTGAACCCATTACTATTGTTGCTTTCAATACCCTTCATTTTTTACAGATTAAATCAAATACAAAAAGACTTGAGAAATTTGGCTCGATTTCTCTTTCCTCATTTCACTTTGAAAAATATGCTCTCTTCCAAAATCCAAGAAAAGCCACGAATCCAAAGAGTTTATCCAAAGTAAAACACAATGACTGGATTCATATTGATCGATCCTGGTCAGGTTGAGAGAGAAGGAGGGAATTTGTAAATTTGGTAGTTTTAATAGATAAGTTCTACAAGCAAAATACGAGCAATAGAGATACTATAGTCATTATACTTGACTACTTGTATAAAAGAGGTTGACGCCGTGAAGTGGAGGTAGGACGATATCAAGCTTTATTACTTTGAAAGTGAGAGAGAGAACTATTTTATAAATTCAATTCTTTTCTTAATTGGTTAGTAAACTCGTCTTCAACGTCTTCATCATCCCAATCTTCTTGCCTATACCAATTAATTCGAGTCCAGAAGAGACATTTACCATTGTTTTATATCAATTTTGTTTTCTTCGTTTTCTTCCCAATCTAGAGGGATTTAGAGAAAGAGATTTCGCATTATTGTTTACCATCAACTTCGAAGTCTTCAAAGTCATCATCATCTTCTTCGATGTGAGCAAAGGCTTCCTCTTCAATTTGCTTGGCATCTTTATCCTTTTCGATTTCCATCGTTTTGAGCTCAGCTTTATTTTTGTCTTCCATTTTGTCGAATAAAAATTTTTTGAAGTGCTTTTTTTATTTTGAAGGGATAAATTATAATATATGTATTATTTCCTAATTTACTTTGGTTAATTGTGTTTTTGAACTTTTTCTTGAGAATTCTTTCGAAAATAAATATCTGGAAAAAATTTCTTATGTATGAGAAAATTATGAGTTGGCCCCAGAGCCTCACAAAGTGTTGATTTCGACCAAATCTCTTTGTTTTTATAAATTCATTTGCCAGATTTTTTTTGGCAAAGGTTGTTTTGCAAAATCTCGAAACTTGAATAAATTTTTTTCATGCAAAAAAAAATCCAAACAAATCTTCAAAGAGCTAAAGTTCCCTCAAGAATTGAAATTTTGCAAAAATTGAATATTTTTTCTCAAAAAGTCCGCTTAATAAAATTTTCGGTAAATTTAAATGACATCCAAAGAGAACCTTGATTTTCCTGTTACAGTCCTCAAGAGATATATCAAAGACCATCTTGGCCATGACATGATTTTGAGCACAGAATTCACCAAAGCTTTCGGCAAAAGTCTTCGAGTTTTCGTCCACTACTTAATGACTATGTAAAAATCCCATTCGCATCAGAATAATGATCCTGAAATAGGTCTGATGACATTGCCAGTGAAAGAAGAAGAGGTATCATCAATTTACCCGAAATCGAAGCTGCCATAAAAGAAATGGGCCTGGAAAATCTGTTTGATCAAGCTGGACATGGTATTTTCCTGTGAATAATAAATATCTCATCTTCCCTACTCAATAGTTCCTAAACCAGCAGAAAAGGAGAATCATGGAAATAAAAAGACCAAGAGAAAGAGAGAAGCAGTTGAAAGAACTCAAGAAACTCAAGATAGCGAATTCCCAACACAAGAAACTGAATTCACTGCGACACTAGAAACTGAAGGGACAGTGCCTGCAAGTTTACCTCAAGAGATGCAAGAAGAAGTTCCTTCAACTTTTCCTATCACTGAAGTCGATGAAATCGAACAAGAAGAACCCAAAAACTATCAAAATGGTGAAATTGAAAATAGTCTTGAATAGAGAAATAGTTCTTTGGTAGGCACTAAATTTTTTTTGTCATTTTCTAAATTTCACATTTATTGTATTATCTATAAAAAGGAGATTTGATATTTCTCTCACAATACAATGTTGATTATCCATCATTTGAAAATTAAAAAAAAAAAAATTCTCAGAGAAAGGGAATTAGATAAAGAGAGGGGGATAAATATGATAGATCCTAATGCAAAAAGTGGAGGGTGTTTTTTGAATAAGAGACTTCCTTAAAACATACGGGGTCTTTGATACAAATAAAAGATATAAACGAATAAAGGATGGCGGCAAATACTGAAATTCAACTATTCAAAGAGTGTGTCTGTATATTTTTTTTGCAAAGGAATCTTTTTAATAAAAGCTTTCTCTGTATGTTTTTGTTGTAATCTGGATTTGAAGTTTGAGAAGGTCGTTTATATGATTTATTGTTTAATTTTATTTGTTTTTATTTGAGAGTTTTTCGAATGGTAAAAAAGAACCTTAAACCTACTTCATTTAATTGGTTCTGGCTTCAAGCTTGACATCAGGGTCACTATCTTCGGTCAATTGAATCAAAGCCTTCTTGCAGATCTATGGCAAGGGAATTGAGTTTGAGATCATAATAAATTCAATATTACTTCTCCAGACTTATCCTTTAATCTAGGAATAACAATCTTTAAAGCTCTTGAAACATTCATTCTAACATTAGCAACTGGATCCTTGGACATAGGAATCAAGATAGGAGTAATGGTCTTTGAAAGAGCTTCTGGTGACAAAAGATTTCCGACTTGCTAGGGGGTGATTAGGTTCACTATTTCATGATTGATCGGTTACTTGAATAATGAACAAGAGGGTCATTCTATGCAAATAATTAGGGTTGCTTTGGAAGGGGATAATTTTGGGGAAGAGTTGTTTTTCGGCCCATTGAGATCCCAAGCTATCAATCAAATTCTTGATACATCTGATGGCAGCGTCTCTGATTGAAATGTTAAGAGATTTTGATAATCCAGAAGAATTATACCTAACACCATAAATTCTATCAGAAAGCCAATCAATAAGAATCTTTGAGAACTTATCATTCAAGAAGTTCTCACCCATTTTTTGAGCAAAGAAGGGAAGGAATTCAACGACAGCAGCTCTAGTTCTCCAGTTCTTATCAACGGCGAGTTCATTAAGAGCAGGCAATAAAGAGGAAGACAAAGAGTCAAGATCAATGACTTTGGTGAGATCTTCCAAATGTTTAAAGAGGTTGACTCTGACTTCAGAGAATTCATCCTTAAGGAGGGTGAGGAAAATTGGAAGAATGTAATCAGTGGTGGATTTCTTTCCAATAATGGGGCAAAGAGATGGGAGAGATTCAGCCAAAGCAGCTCTCACGTGTTGCATAGGGTCTTTAGAAAGGGGTCCCAAGCAAGGAACGATTTTAGAGGTAATATCACTTTCGTCCAAGAATTCAGCAAGCTTGGCAAGTCTGGCAGCAGCGATAGTTTTGATCTATGGAAGAACTGTTTAGGAGAGTGAAAAAGTCATTATTCTACTTCGGGTTCGGGGTCTTGTAAGAATTTAACGTAATAAGGAAGGAGTAAAGATTTGGTAGTGGGTTTTCCAAGAGCTTGACCAAGTTCATAGATTTTATCAGCAATAGTGTATCTAATTCTCCAAGAAGGATCTTCAGCAAGAGATCTGACAAAGATAATAACGTTGTTGGCGTGCTTCTAATAGGGAGGGCGTTGAGTAAGAGGAGAGACTTTCAGAGATTACTTGGGGAGAGAGGACTTGGCCAAGAACAACCAAAGATTCGACGATGTATAATTTGACAAAATCTTGATCATCTTTCATGAAAGTTTTGACACAGTTGATGAGGTCAGTTTCATTGCCATTGTTCAAATATTTCATCAAGTACTATAAAAAGAGATGAGCGGGGAATTCGTCCTGGGGTACCTTGAGATTCATGGAAGCAAACTTTCTAGTGAGGGGAGTTTCATCATTAGAAAGGGCAGTGTAGATACTAGGGGCTTTAATGCATGTTTTTGAAAGAGAGAGATTACCGGACCAATTCATTTTGGAGATTGGGAGAGCAAACTAGAAAAAGAGTTGAAAGGAAGAAAATGAGGAGGAATTACGAGGAAAAACGCCAGGAATGATGGCGCAGGCGGCTCCCTTAGCAGTGAAATAGTCTCCATTGACAAGTCTGCGGATGAGTTGAGCGACATTTTCCTCATACTTCTTCATATCAGTTAGGCCCACGACCTTGATGATAGTTTGAGTAGTCTAAAGTAAAAAATGGTAAGGAGGGAGGTTTGGGAAGATAAAACAACTCTATCTCTAACAGCGACATCTTCAATATAGCAGAGTTTTTCAAGTGGGACCAAAAGTAAATGAGCAAACTGATTTCCACCAATATAGTCAGTGAGGGCAGAGAGAGACTCGGCGAGTTGAAGGAGGACCTCATCCTCATCATCCAACAATTCTGGGATGGGATTAAGGAAGGATAGTTGAAGAGAAATATACCGTTTACAAAAGGCAGCAATTCGGAGCGAGTTCTATCAGGACCAATAGCGCTGGCGATGGTGGTGAAATTTTTGATAGAGTTGATCCTACGCTTAGGATCTTCAGCTTTGAGTTCATCAATGAGGACTCCGATAGGAGAAATGGCGTTGCCAGAAACAGTTTTACCCTTGTTCATGAGATTTAGTCACAGATTTAAGGTTTATAAACCTTATTGATAAAAATCTTCTTTATGCGAATTCAGTACTTACTTAATTTAAAAAACAAATCCCTTTGAGATATGTATATAAATTTTTCAAAAAAAAATGGTTTGCAGGTGACTTTTGGAACAGTATGCAGGCTTGAAGTTTTCCAAAATCAAGAGAGGGGGAAAAACGAAATAAAAAAAATTTCGGGAAGAGAGGGGAGCTTATATTTGGGATATTGCGGCAAAGCAAATCAATTCATAATTCACAAAGATTAATTAAAAGTTAAATAATACACAAAATAATTATTCTAGAGTCCTAACTGGTTAACTGGCTTTCCGATATTCTGATAATATTGGCATTTGATGTGTTTTGCTGGGAGAGATTAGAAAATTTAAGCGTATCTTTTACTTTGGCGGGTAAATTTGGAGAGACTGGGAAATTCACCTGGTCTCTCAATACGTAATCAGAAGAAAAAACAATAGATTATAACTGAGCTGAGAGACGTGAACAGAAAACAATTTAAACTCTCTGATCAGCGAACGAAGTGAGAAGAAAATTAAAAGAAATTCATCCCTTTGAAAAAGAAAGGCATTATAAGAAGTTGAAGTGTTTCAGGGGTTTTAGAAATAGCAAACAATATGCTTTTAAAACATAGAAAACCGATTGTTTTGAGAATTATAAAATGAGATGAGAAATTTTGGAGTATTAAAAACAAAAAATCCTTTATCAAAAAGAATGCTGGAGAATTTCAAGGGAAAACCCCTGGTTTGGGATTAATTTTAAAGAGCCATTTCACTCAGGTCGCTTTTTTTTAAAAAAACTCTGGTTATTTTGAAAATTTTCCTTCTTGAAAATGAGAAGAATTTAAAAGAGCATTCTCTCTTGTTGATCTGAAGACTAGATGATTTCAATGTTTTCCCCCACATTTAAGCTTTTATTTGAACTTTTTTTTATAACCGCTTTTCTGAATTAAATAAAAAAGTTCGCTTTTATTTAATTTCTTATTATTTGCGTTTCTACGATTTTCTTCCAAAGAGCAAATAACTTTTGAGCGTTTGGAGACTAATTCATCCTCAAATGTAGTTTGTTTCCTCTCTTAAGTTGAGTAGTGATTCTAATCAATCGAGGAGAAAAGGAGATTGGCCTTGGGTTCGAGAATAATGTGGAATACATCAACATCTTGGCACTCTTAGAGATAAGAGGGAGCCTCTCAATGTATTGTCTCGAGTGGATCAAGGTTTCTGATAAATTTTAGGCACAAAATAGGGCTTTGTACTCATCATTAGAAAGGTTCAAATGGTGTAATGAGGAATTTTTAAAAAATGAGAAAGCTTTCTTTTAGATTTCTAAATTTTTCAAAAAATTTTTTTTTTTGCATTTTTCAAATATGGAACAAGAGAAGGTTTTTTTATGATGGTTACGTTACTATCAATATATTATTTTCTTGTACAAAAATAAAAACATAATACAAATCATTTTCTGTAGACAATAAATATTTAAGAAGCTGCAATTGCTTATTTCTCAGTCACCTTTGGATTTAAGCAGTTTCTTCTTGTAAGATATTCGAATCCAAAATCATTTCCAATTTTCCCAACAAATTCATCATCAAATCCTTTTCTTGGATAATTTCTTCCAAAAATTCCGACAACTCTTGGAACTTTTCTCTGGTATTTGGGTTTTGAATCACATCACTTGCATATAACTCTATTTAACAAATTATTATTTCGAGATGTGATATTCTTTTTTACCTAATAATTTTTCAGCAAAAGGAGCCAAAGTGACGGTATATCTTGGGTCTCCAAGATTGTAAGCCAAAAATTCGAAAATGCTTTCCAATTCCTCCTATTATCGAGATTAATAACATGTCATATTCTCAAAATACATCAGTGCTATTTCTCAAGGCAATTTCCAAAGATTCTCTTTGGACTAATTCTTCAATAAGGCCAATGGTGACATGAGCGTTTTTGACTCTAAGAGCAGAAGCAAGAGCTTTTTTATATTGGAACTTCTTGAGGAATTTATCAAAATCTTGTAATCTTCTCTTTCTCTCAGATTCAAACTAGAACATTTGTTATTTTTTTTTCTCAGAAAAGTCAATACTTTAACATCAAAATCAGTAGGTCTTTCATAGATTCCTCTATAGAAATATTTGTAATTTCTTATCACCTTTTTGCTTTTTCCTTCAAGTCTAGCCGAGAATTAGGATTTAATCTCTCATGATAATTTCTTACTGAGGGAGAGCAATATCATTTCTATCTTCTTCATCAATAACTTTTCCTTCTTCTTCAGTTGTTCTTCTGCACTTGATCTCAACATCACCATTACTAAAGGAGTTAATCTTTCAAAGAATCTCTCAATTATTACTTCATGCCGACAGCATAATAAGTTTGATTTTTAGTGATATCAAAACTCATGATACCAGCTTGTAATTTGGTTTGATACTGAACAGCGAAGTTTTCAACATCCAAGACCTTCAATTGTTGATCCAATGAACCAGTGATAAGTCTTGTGTCGTTTGAAGTGACTTTGACAGTTGTCACAGTCTTGAGATTATTCACTGAACTTCCAATAACTTGATTTTGTCTGACGTCCCAGATACTCACCTATATTCTCTTTTAAAACGAGTTTTGTGAGCATCTTTTTACCAAAGTACCAGCAGCAGAAACGAAACGGTTGTTATCACCAAATACATCCATATCTTCAACAGGGAAATCATGAGTAAATATTTGAACAGCTTTCTATTGAATAAAGGTTTAGATGTTCAATAAAACAGGAGATATTGTTACTTGTTCAAGGATACGGAGATCGAGAAGACTGACTTTTTTATCATAAGAACCAACCAACAAAAGGTTTTGGTTTTCATTAAGAACTCTGATAGATCTGATGTAATCATCATGAAGACCAACAAAATCTCTCACAATGCTTCTGGTTGAGATATCATAAAGTTTCACAGTCTTAGAGCAGAGATTAAGAGGGTAACAAGTAATATAAGTACCAAATCATCGGAACCAGTGGCAAGATAAGAGGAATTACCGATGAATCTGAGAGCATGAGTGGCTTGTTTATGTTGTTTAAAAGTTCTAAGAAGAGCTCTTTTCTTGGTTTCAATGATCTATGTATGATGGGTAAGATATACACTTTAAGAAAGGGATTTACGCTGATTTTTCCGTCAGCTTCACCAGCAGCAATAAGCTTACCATCTTTTCTGAAAGAAAGGCCAGTAACGGAATCAGACTTGAATTTTTCGACTTTACCCTTGAGCTTTTGTTTATTGGAGTCATAAATTTGGATCTAAAGCCTGAGAAAAGAGAAAAATCTGGAGATATACAATTTGACCAGAAGCATAAGCAAAGTAGTTTCTATCATTTCCACAAGCAAGAAGATTGACAGTGTTGTTTTCAGTGTTGGTATAAACAGTCTAAAAGTTAGAGAATGGTGAGAAGAAATGAAGATAATCAGGATGAAACCTCGAATTTTTTCCAATATTTGGTTTCTTTGGATTCACTAAGGATTTTTTTGGGGTATCTAGATGGTGAAAGGTAAGAAAGAGAGAAGGAAGAAGAAGGCACTTTTTGGTTTCGACGGTTTTGTAAGATTCAGCCATGAGATAGAGGTGTACTTTTTTTAAGTGGTACTTTAAAAGATTTGGATATGGAGAGCCCTTAAATAAATATTTATGGTTAAATCTGTAGCGAAAAAGTTTGGTTAAAGGTCGTAATTTGACTAGTTTTACTAATTTACACGCTCTTGAGACTTTTTGAAATGGAGAGAAAAATTTTTTTTGGGGGAGCTTTTTCTCTCAAAAAGAAGTTTGTTCAATTTTCAGCAAAGCTTTTCTCCGTTCAGAAATTTCTTTGTGGTTTTTGTCAAAATCAAAGAATAATTTTACATGGTGTAAGTACAATAATACAAAGGAAGCAATAGATTTTAAGAAAGAAGAAATTACAGGCTTGGGATATTGGGATAATTTGCATTTATAAGTTCAATCAAATCTAGAAAAACATTTAAATATTTTAAGAAAGATCCAAAATCTTACTGATAACAGTAGCGTAAGTTCCAAAGATCAAGCTGACAATCACAAGAATTAAACAAGCCAATTTATGACCTTTGAAGGGTTCACCTTCTTTGAATTTGAGATAGAATGTTGCTGGCATTACAAAACACATCTTCAAATTTTATTTGAAATAAAGAGGAGATATTACCAATGACAATAAGGAGGAGGCAAGCACATTAATCAGATCAGGAATACTTTTGACAAATATTCCAACACCAACAGCAGAATATACTGTGACTAGAAAAGGGAATTATTATATTTGGTTTTGATTAAGGGTGATACATAGGGTGAGGAGAAGATGACGGATTTTTTCCCATTTTGTGCCCTCTGACAATCTTGAACAAAACATTTCTTCAATACTTTCTTTTGCTGGTTTTATACACATTGGCTGAGTAATGACCAGCGAAATGCCAATAAGAACAAGGCCCTAAAAAATATGATATTCTTTCTCTCAAAAACAGGAAACTTACGATATCAACAATTATTGGATAGGATCTCGAAGCTCCACTATCATAATATCCATATGCAAAAAGGATGACTCCATTTGCAAGGTGTGTATCTGTAAGGATATGAGCTGTTGCAGCAAAAGTGAAATATCCAAAGACTCCAATTACAAAATAAGTAGCTGCTGTAATGGCTAAACTTCTGTTGATAACTTTTCTCATTCTTCTTTCATTTGCATATTGAAGCTCCTGATTGTGTTATATCAGGGGGAATATTCACAATGAAAAAGATTACTTTAAAAATATCAAGTGCATTTGGATGGCAAGCAAATGCAAAGATTGCAGTAGCAAAGGTATTGGTGAAACCTTGAGGAACAACAAGTTTTGTGGCATGGAAATTTGCAGAGACGTCATTCCAGACAAAGGATTCATATAACACAATACCAGCCAAAACAACAACGAAGAAGAAACTCAACAAGCAGATATATCTCAATTGCTTCAACTCTTTCGGAAGGCTCAAAGGCAGCACAATCAGAGTCTAGATGGAGTCAATCTAAGAAGAAGTTTCTCAAATAATGGTTACGGCAATTATAATAGGCCAGATTTTACTGAAAGGGTCAGCTAAAGAAAAAGTTTAGTTCATGATTGAATAGAGGAAAATTACTCATCCAGTTGGGAAGGGTATTGGGATCAGATAGGTTTTCACACGCCTTAGCAACCAGTTGAGAAGTCTAGAAATGAGTAAAGAGACAAACTATGTGACAATAGTACCATGATGAGGATAGCAATGGAGGCACCCCAACAGGTCAGGAAAAAGACGATATTGACAAGTTGTTTATACCATTTTCCATATGTGATTTCTGCCAAGGCTTGATAGGAATATGCACCAAAGCCCTCTCCACATTTGACAAGAATGATCAATGAATAGTGTGAAAGAAAAGCACAAAGAATAATTTGCACAACTCCCCAGATGATTCCAGATTCTGCAATCGCATTTGGCATCAGTAGAAGACCTGTTGGACGAGAATGAATATAACTCTTGATTCATAAGGAAAAAAACTCTACCTGTACCAAGTGTGGAGCAAATTAGAGTAAAAATACTGCCTTTGATGGAACCAGCAGCGAATTTTTTTGCAAGGAAACTGGAGAAATCAAGAGGGATTGGGGTCTATGAGAAGAGATAAGAATGCTTGTGATGAAAAGATGAGATGATACAGAGACTTCTTCATATAATCTTTCAGAAGCGAAGGTTTCCCGAATACGGTAATAGTTTTCATCGATCGAAGCATTATGGCTGCCTAAAAAGGAGGTGAGTTGACAAAGTAACCTTCAGAGATGTACCTGGGCCTTTAACAGGGGAAAGAAGGCGACGCATTGCATAAAAAGGAAATTAAAATTTTTGAAAGAATAGGCGTTGTTAACGGGATTTGGGAGATGTGGGAAATTCTAAAATTAACTTTTTTCGGAAATTCTCTTTGGGACTTTATTTTAAAGTTTTTACAAGGAAAAAAGAATGTTAAAAATACAAGAAAGAAAAGGGAATAAAAATACAGACATTAGAAATCTATTCATGGATATAAAGATAAACTTGGAAATTCTTGACTTTTAATTTCTTTTGAGGGCTATTGGGCAAAAAGTTTAGGTTGAAGTAGTTTGGAGAATTTGTTACTCTTGGTGAAGATTAACGTAGCATTTTTCGCAGAAATAAGAAGGATCTTGGGGTTGCATTTTATCATTAAAGCACATGATCCTATTGAAAATTATAAGATTGACACCTCTATAACTCTTTTTACTTTGCGAAATAAGTGAAACATCCGTCACATCTTTTTCTTTTAATTCTATTCTGGAACACATTTACTGGATATAATTGTTCTAATGATAAATCTGAATGATCTTTCAATCTATTTTTGCTGGGTTAGAGAAACTAAACTCCTGAATAACAATACCTGACATCATTAAAGATAAAGAGATGATCACAGGAATTTTGATGTCTATATAAATAAGGCTTTCCAAGGACAATTTCCAAATCTTCAAATCTGGTTTCGTGCATAGTTTTTGCTTTAAAATACTCATTCTCAGTTGGGACATTGTCTTGTTCTGCCACTCTTCTCTTTAGTTTTTTATCCTGTGTCTCGATTATCTCCCTAAAATGAAAGAGATGAATGTTTTAGTCTCTTTTTGACATTTACTTGCTCATATCTGTGGAAGTCGGAAGTCGCATGTCATTATAAAATGTATTATTCACAAAGAAGAATGAACTTGTATCTGCCTTTTCCTCTAAATGGTCTGAGACGCAATAGATTTTATCCTTTAATGCAGAAAGTTTTTGTGATCCCAAGACAATAAACTCCTATTGGCTTTGAAGGAAAATAAATGAAGTTCTAATTTACTTGAGATTTTTTGCCAGTGAAAGAATGATAAATTGTCACATGTAAAATCAAATCTTGTTTGAATGTTAAAGATGCGGCAATTGCTTTCTCCTTTTCTTTCAACATTGGCTAGAAAGAAAGATGAACAAAAGGATTTTTCGGTTAAATTACCAAAGGATTCAATATATAATTCTTTTCAATTGGCTTCAATTTAGCTTTATGATCAATATCTCTTTGACAGATTTAGTGAAAGATAAAAAGGGGTGAACTGACTTGAATGAATGTAAAGAGATATTGGCGACAGCTTTATCAATATCATCAGCTTTGATGAGTTCTTTATCAGCAAGTAAAGTGGCAAGATTTAAGGGCTCTGATCGGATAGTGTCAAGATTGTCTTTCACAGCATTCACATAATTCATTTTACTGTCAATCTCTTTTAAATATTCTTTCTTCATATCCATTGGCCAACTTATTTTAGCATCATTAGTGGATTCGTTCTTTCGAAATCAGAAAATTGAAGAGGAAGAGAGAAATTACGATGATCTTTTGGACTTCACGCTCAATTTTTTCATCTTTGATTGGATTAATAAGATCATCTACACTTTGATTGATTTGATGAGAAAGGAAAGGGGGATTTGTAGTACTTGAGATCGATAAGGTCCATTTCATAGCCCATAAAAGTCGTGTAATCCCGTGATTTTTGAGCAAAAGTTTCAAGCCGGGTAAACCAAGCTTGACGAAGTTCAGAAAGATTGATTTGCTCTTGCATTTATTTGGGGTGAAGAGATTTCTGATTAACAAGTATAATTTTATTTGGAAATCGAATTACTTACATTTTTTTTGGCATCAAAAGTTTGGATTGATTTCTTTGATGAGTATTTGTTCAACTGGAAAGAAAAGAGGTTGTTAAAGTTTCTTTTTCTTCATTTTATTGACCTTGTCATCGAAACATTTTTTCATGGACCGAGATGAAGCAATGTATTCAGTCTTGATGAAATCAATCAATCTTTTGAAGTCTCCTTCTATTAAAAAAATAAGAAGAGTTCCTCACTTAAGTTTTTATATTGACATTACATATCAATATATTACGTATTCAATCAATAAACTGGCGTCATTTTGTGATCTTTAGATTTTCTTTATCAAACACAACTTTTGACCGTCTCTTCCTCTTCAGAGAAGCATTCAGCTTCAGGTTGATCGTTTGAGGATAAAGTTTGACTTGCTTTGCTTGGGATTGAGAGATACAGTTGATAGTGGCTTTCCAAACTAAAGAAAGTAGCAGATTACGGTATTAATTTTGTTGAATTATTTCTCAACAAAATTTGTCTCCCAAAGGAAAATATTCTTACAAAAAGTTCGTTAGCTTTCTAAATATTCTTTCGAGAGTTCCAAAGATACACAGGAGAAGTCCTGACAAAATAATGGAAGAAGAATCTTCAATATAAGTCGGATCTTTCCAATAAAAAGAAACCTTACTTGTAGTTGAGTTAAAGGTTTGAAAATTAACGAGATTTAATTCCTGCGATTTTTCGCAATTATTTTTAAAAAAATAGATTTCGCTCATCCTTCTACTTCTGGATGTCCGACTCCCGCAACAGTCGCAACAGCATTGACATTTCTCAAGAGCCCAAAAGAAACTCCTTACAAACCGATCCGACCCCTCTTCTCCATGCTAAAGGAGAACTTGAGACTGGCCTTCAAGGATCAGAACATAAACAGTCCCCAAAAGGCTGCTGGGCTCGTGTAACCTCTTTATTTAGGGGCATTAACTTTATTGTCGCTAGATAAAAGCATGGTTCATGTATATGAAAGGAAAATTCTCGGGAGGATCAATCAAAGGAAGCATATTTACTTTAATTATGGCCACTATTGGCACAGGTCAAGGTTATTTCAAGGAGGCTTACTGAATATCATAGGGATATTATTGATACCAAATGCGATAGCAGCATCAGGATTAGCATGGGGAGTTATACAGATGATATTTTGCGGATGGCTGGGATATTTTTCATTGATGATTATTGTAAGAAAAAAAGCTATGTTATATAAGTCAATTAATCAAATTTAAAGGTCAGATGTGCTATTCAAGGAAAAGCTTGCTCATATCAAGAATTGGCTGATATTACCTATGGTAAAAACTTTAGATGGATCATCAACGTCGTCTTCTTCTTTGGTAATTGGGGCACTGCTCTCTTGTATCTCAAACTCGTAATTTTTCTGAGGAAAAGAGATTTTAATTATTTACAATAATAGGTTTCGTCGTTGATTTCCGCTTTTATTTCCATATTTTTCTCAAATGATAATCTCCCAGACTGGCTCAGTGAATTACTCCCAATTTTTACATCCTTTATAACTTCTATCTAGCTCATCCACAGAGTAAGATAATGCCAATCATAGTTGGAACAGTTTTCGTGTTACCTTTAAGTCTGGCTAAAGAGCTTAAATCTCTCAGATATTTGTGTCTTTTGAGTTTCTTCTTCGTGCTTTTCCTTTGCTATGTCGTGGTTCAAGAATCCTTTGGCTATGTTGCACAAAGTAATGTGCCTGTTGATGTCAAATCTTTTATCCTTGGCGGCATTTCAACAACTTTCCCCACTGCTGTTTTCTCTTATATGTCCCATTCTAACGTTCTTGATGTCTTTGGAGTAAAAAGAGATTTATTGAGACATTCTAACTCTTATTCTTAATAGGAATTGAAGAATCCAAATCAGAGAAGAATGAGAAAGGTTGTATTGAGAACAATTATTATTGTATTTGTGACATATTTGATTGTTGGAAGTGTGGGATATGTGACTTTCTCGAATTAACTTTTGATGAATAATCTTCAAGATGTGAATAAAGCAAATGGTGTTGTTCTCTTGGCTTATGGATTTGATGCTCAAGGAAATCGTATCGATTACCCCATCCTCGTTGTTATCGTAAGGAGCTTTGAAAAATGAATTATCTAACAAATTTTTAAAAAGTGTATTTTGATGATGTGTATAGCGATTATTGTAGCTGAACCCTTGAATGTGAAGCCAGCAAAGGATGGGTTAAAAGATATATTTTTCCCAAGGAAAAGTGATGAAAATGGTCAACCTATTGAAACAAACGAATCCTTATTAGCTCATTTCTTGTTGGTCTTCTGTAAGAAATTGATGTGAATTGAGAGAATATTAATCCCATATGGATAGTTACGGTATATTCCGCAGTATTGGTGGCAGTTTTTGCAAAGAGTGCTCAAATGGTGATGAATATTCTGGGATCAAGTTTCTATTCTTTGGTAAGAGATATATACGAGAGAGGTTCCGAATGTAATTTTTATAGATCTGCTTTATATTCCCAGGATTCTTTTATTTGAAATTGCATGAAAAGGAGCCAATTAATACCGATAAAGTTTTGGTGATTTTGATGATGATATCAATGGGAGTATTTGGTGTCTGGAATACTGTTGAAAACATTATTCATCCATCATCATAAATTTACAGACTGAGTTGAGTATAAAATGATGTCTGAGATTAAAGACGGAAAAACGTACAATTAGATGTATTCTGATGGTTTCTTTTGTTTTTGACGCTTGGCATTCGATTATACAACATTGTATGAGATTCATAAAAGTTGTCTTATTTGTTATATTTGATAAACTCTTTGGCTCCCTCATATCCTGAATCCAGCGTTTCTCATCTTGGCAATGAATTGAGAAGAATTGAAAACCAAAAAAAAATCTCATGGATTTGTCAATAGTTCACTGAGGGCTAAATTCTAGATTTCTCCAAAATGGAGGTTTTGAGCTGAGTTTAATTATAATGAAAGCTTCATTTTCAACTCAGTTTGAATTCTAAGTTCGCCAATTCTAGAAAATGTTCTCTTAGCTTTGAAGATTCCATGAGAAATGACCCGTCTTTCACTAAACTCTTGAGAAATAACAGAATCAGCACTTTCCCTGAGAGAAATTTCTCAAGGTCTTCGCGGGAGAAAAATCTTTGAAGTGGTTGGCTATGAAAAGACTTTCTTCTTCTTTTCTCTTTTTCCCAGACTTGAGCTGATTTCCTGATGGGCTTTTGTTAGAATAATAATTGAGAAAAAGAGCAAGGATTGTGTATTTCTTTGAAAAGACTCTTTTCTTTTCTCAATCCCCTCTCAAAGAGAATTTATAAAAAAGACCGATCAGATTGAATTCTGAATCTGCAATGAATGGGGATAAGATTATTAGAGAGGGGGTTTATCAAATATGGATGGTCTATATCATAGAGAAGAAGGTGTAAGTTTAATGAAATTTGATGAAATACTACAAAAATTTACTAGATAATTCTATGTACAGATTCTAGAATTTTCGATTTGATCAGGTTTGCCAATTTTCTTGGCTCAATTTTTTATTATAAGGTTAGCCTTAGAATCGCCTATAAACACGTCGTTGATGTTCATTCTGATGGCCTGACTCGCTTCTTTCTGCTTTCTTTCAACAGGAAAAAGTTTTTGCTTGTCAGGATCTTGAGATAAAAAGTTCATGTCAAGAGACTTATTTTATAATAATAATCATTAAGAAGTCATTCGTTTTTTCAGACTAGAGCCTTTTTGAACCATGATTATATTCCGAAAAGGTGGAGAGACTTGATTAGCAGAGCAAGTCTTGAAGAAAAAAACGGTTAATTCCGCCAGGATCTCAAGAGAAAAAGTCTGAAGGTCTAACCTATCTTATTTTCCATAAGAATAAATGAGATGGAATGATATCATCAAGAGAAGAAGATCAGAATTCTCTTCAGGAAAAATATCAGCAATAATTTCTTATAAAAGGAATTTCCTTAAAAACTTTCTTATAGAATTAAAATACATAAAAATTGATATTAAAAATAAATTTAGGGGAACGAGTTTAATTCTAGAAATTTCCTCACAAATCAAGCCTTATTAAATCGAAATCTCTAGAACTTAGACCCTAACAGATATATAAATTCACCTTTTCGAATTTATAATATCAACCTAAAAAACGACTCAACAATAAATATCGTACCTTATTAAAAACAACCAAATGACTGACATCCAATCTCAAGTCTCATCCAACACCAACGCTTACTCTTTCTCAAGTTGCAGATATTTCTGCGTTCCTTGCAATCGCCAATTCTCCCAAATCAAAGTCGATCCCACCTCCGCCACTGCCCGTTGCCCTCGTTGCAACCTTTATGCTGATGAAGTTGCTCCTTCTACCAGCACTCCCACCGCTCAAAGAGAGCCCAGAAGCAACGTTTATGCTGAACAAAGCCAACCCAGAAGCAATGTTTACACTCAACAAAGCCAACAAAGAAATCAGCCACAAAGATATATTTACGTCCAAGATGCCTTTGGAAATGTCTTTTTACAACCAGTAGTCGACAGCCAAATGGTGTTTAACCAATTCTTTGGCAATCCATTTGGAGGTTTCTTCAACTTCTTTGTTCCAAATGAAGAGGTCCTTGTTGAAGAATTCCTTCGTAACGACCCTAATAATTATGGCCCAGCTCCTGCTAGTGAAGAAGCCATCAATAAATTGGAACAAGTCCAATATAATGCTGAAGGAGCCGAAATTAAATGTTGCCCTGTCTGCCAAGAAGATTATAACCATGGAGAAAATTTGGTAAGATTGCCTTGCAAACATGAATATCACAATGATTGCGTTAAGCCTTGGCTCGCTAAACACAATTCCTGCCCCATGTGCAGACAACAAATTTAAGTGGAAAAAGTTTGAAGAAAGCTTTACTTCTTGTTTATAAAAAACAAAGTCTTTTTGTATTATGTAATTTATAAAAATTTTCAGTTTGTAAAAAAGAGCTGTTGTTTATAAAACAAAGTCCTTCTGTATATGCTAATTCGGTATTTATATTAATAATTTTCAAATTCAAAAGTCTTCTTTTTGTGATTAAAAAAAAACTGTCTCTCTCTCTCTCGTTCAAAACTTGTTTAAATGAAATTTTTGAAAAATAGCTATTTGTTTTCTCTTCTTTCAAGAGCAAAAAAGGTAGTATTTTTCCCCTTTCAACTACCCTGACGGAATAACTAAAATACTTAATATGATCTTTTTAAAACCCTTTTCCAACTTTGTTTTGTATTTACTAGAGGAGAAAAAAATAAGAAAAGTCATCTCTTTTTGAGAGAGAATTTAATTTTATCTCTGAAATAAATTTTTGAGGTCACCTCACGAGAAAAATAAAATTTTCTTATCTGAAGTGAACCTCTAGCAATTCAAAGAAAAAGGAAACTAAAGAGATGACTTTATTTGATCATACCCTCCTCCATTTTAGGTGCTTAAATACCTCACTCCAGAGAGCTCAAATATTGCTTGATGAAAAAAGAAGAGAGTTTCGAGTTTGCACGATCAGGTTCTCGTTAGGCGGCTCAAAAGATTGATTTGGAGAGGTCTAGAGGCTCGGGTGAAGTTTTATCAGGCAGTGGATTGTATTGAGAAGAAAGAGGGACTGAATAAAAAATTAAAAGGAAAATTTTTGAGGAATTAACGGGATTAATTCAGATTTCAGATTGCAATAAATTTTGATAATTTTTTTGGCAACTGTTTCCTTTAATTCATTGAAATTCAAAAATTGTCCGAAGGGTTCGGAGGATTGTTTTTTTTGAATCTTTGAGATCTTTCTTGATAAGATCGAAGAGGATGAATATAAAAAATTTTTTGAGAAGAATTTATTTTTTTTTATTGAATCATTGATTCAAGGATTTGAGAAAGATCAGAAAAGATTTCAAGGCCCAATAATTTAACAACAACAAGTATTGGGAAAGTAAAAAAATAAAAATATCCTCTTAATACTCTTGAAATGTTTATTGAAAAGATGAATGCTACAAATTAAAGTAGCTATTTATCTCTGAAATGTATTCTAAATTTTTTCCTCTTCCTTCTATTAAAATTTGTCTCCACCACAGAAATATTTTTTCCTCTCTTTATGCTCGAATTTATCAGATCAGAAAGAAAGAATAAACCACTCGAATCGTAAGCTTTTTGAGTCAATAAATTAAATCAATGATTTTAAAGGAGTAATTTCTTTTTTGAAAAGACTTTATCTTTTTCATTCAAGTAATAATAATAATAATTAAAATCTGTTCATTTGAATAATTTCCTGACTTCTCCCGCATCTTTATATTTTTCCGTTTTTCTTAAGAATTTTTTTGAGCCGAAACTTCAGCAATTTTTTTCCATTCATAATTAATGATTAACAAAGGACTTCCCTTTTTGACTTTTCCACAGCGAAATGTGTGCGATTCAGATTTCCTGAAAAAATTTAAATTAAAACAGGAATTCAATCAAATGTTGCATAGTGTATCAAGATAAAATTAAATTCTGGGGCTAATTTGCTCTTATTTACTACTCCTCCTGAATCACTATATCCACCTTTTTCCTCATTAATTTCTTCATGTTTTGTAGATTTTCAACTTCTTTTCATATCTTTCGTCTTTTAGCATAAATTACCTTGTCCCAATTGTCGCCACTAAGCCCCTTTTCCACGAAGAATTTGTAAATGAATTGATATTCATCACCATCAGTACCCGTAAAGGGTATCTGTTTATTAATCCAACTCTAAATCTATTTTCAACTTATAATATGCTCTTGAAAAGTCTAGGGAAACCTCCTAACAAGGTATGATCTAGATGAACAATGGGTGAATGGGAAGTTAAATAGGGAAAATAAAGGGGTAAACATCTTAATACACTAGGCGTTTTTGGTTAGGAAGGGCTAGGGGATATTTTTGAAGGGGTGTGTGTTGATAAAAATCGAAAGACAGTGTGAGGTGAGAGTATAGTAGAGACTTTGAAAAATATGGTGCTGATTAATATCTTAATTTAACACTCATGTTTAATCGTATAAAATATTAATTATTTAGTTAAAAGGCCAATCCTTTATTCACAATGGCTGAGGAACAACACACTCAAGTTGCCGAACTCGGTGAAGGTAAAGACGTTTTTCTGGTCCATTTTGCTCATTTAGACTGAATAGAACAAAAGAGCTTCCAAGCTCAATTCAAGCTTTTCGGAAAGTTCGACTACTCCGAAATCAAGGTTGAAGATGTCTGCTTCAAGGATTACATCGCCGTCAGCAACATCAAGTCCCAAGTTTTCATCCCCCACACTGCTGGTAGATGGCAAATCAAGAAATTCAGAAAGGCCCAATGCCCCATCGTCGAAAGACTCATTGGCTCTATCATGTTCCACGGTAGAAACACTGGTAAGAAGAACCTCGCCATCAGAATCGTCAAGCACGCTTTCGAAATCATCCACATCATGACTGGCAGAAACCCCATCCAAGTCTTCATTGAAGCCGTCCAAAACGGTGGTGCCAGAGAAGGCTCTACCAGAATCGGTACTGGTGGTGTCGTCAGAAGACAAGCCGTCGACGTTTCCCCCTTAAAGAGAGCTAACCTCGCCATCTACTTCATGACCGTCGGTGCCAGAAAGGCTGCTTTCAAGAGCATGAAGTCCATCGCTGAATGCTTGGCTGATGAAATCATGAACTGCGCTAAGGTTTGTCAATTTTCTCGGTCTAGATTTGTAACCCCTTGTTTAGAACTCCCCCAACTCTACCGCCATCAGAAAGAGAGATGATACTGAAAAGGAAGCCAAGAACAACAGATAAACGCTTGAGGATAGTTTGTACGCTTTATGTAGAAGGCACCTTGTATTGGCCATAATAATTATATGTTTTCCTTGTGTGGACTCTGTCGCTAGATCGTAAAACAAAAAATTTGGACTAACAGTGTTTCATATTAATTTTCTGACCGAAAATCACCTTTGAAGCTCCGGTGTAATCCTTATATTAAGATGGGTTTCATTGAGTAGAAAATATATAAAAAAATCTTTACATGAGAAAAATCGGATGCCGGGCCCATCCTAGCCGCCAACTAAGATTATAGCTCTTCTTTCTTCGGTATTTAACTCATAAAGAAAAATATATCTTGGAAATAATTTCTCCTTCTTGGTTTGATTGGCTGCCACATACTCAAATTAATGAATTAATTTGTGATGATAACATAAGATGATGTTAAGATATCTTCACCTTGCATCACCTCAAAAAGTGATAAAAGAGGAGGAGAGGAGATACATTCATATTTTCTTTTTAGTGAGAGAAAATAACGATGAAGATTTCTCTGAATTGAATTTAATTGAGAAAAAAGAGAAATTCAAGGAAGAAAGAATAAATTATTTTTTGAGTGAGATTTGTTTTATGAGAGAGTTCGATAAGATCAATTTTTCAAGAGATGGAAATGAGATATCTCAAGAGAAATTATTTTTTTTAATCCCAATCCCAAAAAAAGTTTTTTTTGATTGAGAAAGAAAATTGAGAAGATATTTGCTTTTTTAAAAAATTGTTGATTTAATTTGATCTGAACAAAAAACTTCTTGAGGTTTTTTTTTTGTCAATAAAAGATGAGATGAAGTCAAATTCTTGAATTTCACTCCAAAAAATTTCTTTAAAGGATTTCATATGAATATCATCATGCAGAAGAACCTCATCCTTAATAAAATTTCAATTTTTTTGTTATCTCAAAGTCTTTGAAAATTTTTAATTTGGAGGGAAAAAGGAATGAAAATCTTCAAATAGCAATGAATCTCGTTGATATTATTAAATTTAAAGGAATTTTATTTTTGAAAACTCTTTGAGTGAAGAAAAAAGAAAAACTAAAAATCTAAAAAATAAGAATAATTTTAAAAGGCTTTAATGAACTCAGATTTTTGTCCGAGCTTCTTTCTAATTTTCTGACAATTTAGTCGTCTTTCTATTCTCCTCAAAGTAATTTTAGGCATCATGTTAATAATAATAATAATAATAATAATATTTGTATCCTCAGATACGGCAAGCGGAGGGGAGGAGTCTCCACTGCTTTATAAATACATAAGGACAAAACCGTACAACGTAAAACCTTACATGTGA
>Ga0182738_1001829_pt1 | contig 25848 bp, 20 predicted proteins | sample eDN5th30CBELigMG_FD_128876 | JGI IMG/M metagenome (GOLD analysis project Ga0182738, IMG submission 128876) | Enriched Miracle-Growth compost microbial communities from Emeryville, California, USA - eDNA 5th pass 30_C BE-Lig MG (version 2)... ...
AAATGGAATAAAAACTAATTCTATCTTTAGGATATGACTACATCAGTTGAAGAAAGATTGAAAGCTTCAACAAATAGCATTGAAGATGCCTTACAACCAAAGCTTCCTTATTCTAATACAAGAGAAAGTTTTTCAAAGGTGGTAACGAGTCAATCTGCAAGCAAAGGCTCAAGGCACCACCATTTGGATGATAAAAAGAGTTTCACACAGAATTCTTCCGCTCTCAGTAAAACGAAAACAAGAAATCGTAGTATTTCATCTATACACCCTCAAGAGGTAATGAGATTGAATAGAATTAGATTTTAATCAGAGAATGATAGAAGGAGAGAACAACAGCAGAATTTTCAACTCAAGAAACAAAAGGACATCATCAGAGTCATGCAAATACAAGCAAAAGTTATTCTTCAAGTTCCAAAGAAAATAAAATGTCAAGATCAAATATTCCTAGTAAACCAGATTCCAAGTCAGTTGCTTCTCTTCAGAAATCTTCAAAAAAGAATCTAAAAATTCCGCTCTATTCTAAAATAAATAAAAGCTAAGTTAGTTATATTGTTGTAGATACTATGTATGGCATTTTTTAATATTAATTTTATTTCTTCAAAGTTTCAATATTTTTCCAAAAAGAAATAATAATTTGATTTGGCCAATTTTTATCAATACTCTTTTTGAAAATGACAATGATATGATGAAATAAAATAAATTTGAAAAAAAATGAGATAAATAAAACGAATACAAATAATTATTTAAATGTTGAGAGAAAAAAGGCTTGAGATTGAACACGACAACAAAAAAATTATTCAATAGCTCGGTTCGACCAATTTGTAAGGTGTAACATCTCGGCTTTTATTATTGGAAGAAAACCTTGTCAATCTTTTTTTGAGTGTGGTGAGTTTTTTATATTGAGAAATAGCGTCCTCACTCTCACTGCCATTTATTGATCTGAGGTCAATTTTGCTTGAGTGTTTTTGAGAGTACATTTCAGCTCCGCTGAGGTCTTTTTGAGAAGGATTACTTTCGATGGAGCGATAGCGGTGATTGAGATGCTGATCAACTCTTCTCTGAAGATTGGTGATATTTTCGCTCGAGACTTTGGCCAAGACCTGACTGCTTAGGGAGTTACTGCTCTCGCTTTCTTTATATCTTTGGACAAGGCTATTGAGATGTTTTCGTGAAGCTTTGCTTCTTGCGTCACTGTCAGGACTTTTTTCTCTTGAAACTGTTACTTCATCAATGAAGCTGGAATTTATGCTTCTTACACTGAGATCATTATTGCTTCTTTTAGAATTGAGTTTTTTCTTGCCTAGCATTTTGTTTCGATGATTATTATTTATTCGGTTTTCAAGCTGGGCTTTAATATACCCTCCGCCGACTAGCATGGGCTGGAAGCACACTTCGTAGACTTGAGGGGTCTGGTTAGCACCTACTTTATTTGGTCTTTGTAGTGGTCTTTGATTGAGATCTGGAAGTCTCTCTTGACTTTCGTTCCTGCTGACTTTGGAATGATTAATAGTCACATAATCCTTCCCAACAGGAGATTCTTTTCCGCTATCATCTCTTGAATTGACTATAAGCTGATAAAAGGCTGAGATTTCTCGAGGATTGGGATTATTTGATTTTTTTGCGTAATTTCTTTCTCTTATAATTGTGCCATTTTGGGAAGAGGATCTTTTTTCAAGTTTATTCTTTGAATCGATTGGCTCTCTATTTGGAGATTTTGGTGCATCATCGAGAGTGATGCTCCCAGAATGAGATTGACTTCTTGTATACTTTGGCTTTGGTAACTGTTTGGAGAGCCATCTGAGGTTCTTTGGAACTCTTATCGTACTTAAAAGTTGACTCTGAGTGGCTGCCGAGCTGCTCATATTTTTCAGATATTCCCCTCCACGTTTCTGTATAAAAGGGCTAGAAAGCAAATCGTCGCAGTCTGGACGGGCCGAAGAAGAAACTTGCAGACACATGGCAATCAGATGATATAAATCGATGGAATATTCGGAAGGGATTGGTTCAAAAATTCCTCTTTTTACTTTCTGATATAAGCTCTCCATATCTTTTCCTTTGAAGGGTGGTTTTAAGGTACACATTTCGTAAATCACGCAACCTAGTGACCAAATATCGCTTTTAAGATTGTAGGGTTGATCCCTCCAAACTTCTGGGCTTGCATAGTATGGAGTTCCTGTTTGAGTATAGGCCATTTCATGCCTCAAAACCTTTGAGACATTCAGGTCTCCAAGTTGGATTCTATCAGAGTCTTTAGTCAGAAACACGTTTGCAGACTTGAGATCTCGATGAAGGATATTCATATCATGAAGAGCTTTTAGCCCTAGGATGAGTTGAATTGCATATGCCCAGATTTCCTGTTCGCTTAAGCGAGTTTTAGCCTTATAGCATTGACCAAGTTTGGCAAATAAATCACCTCCTGCTGCATATTCCATGATGACACAAAGAGCCATGGAACTGTCATCTATAAAGGCCTCTTTGTAGCCGACAATATAAGGGCTTTGAATAGATGCGAGAATGCGAACTTCGTTCAATGCGTTCTGTTTTTCTTTTTCTGAAAGGTTCAGAAGTTTAACTCGTTTCAAAGCGTATTCTTGTTCATCAGAAATCCTTTGGACTTTATAAACGCTAGAATAAGCTCCTTCGCCAAGTTTTGCAATGATTCGAAAGTCTTTCAGGCTCATTAATAAACTTATTCTATTTAATAATCATCAAGCAAGAGAAGAAATAACGGTAGAAATTTTTTACTAGTATATCGGGATGTTTTCTTGAACAGTTTTTCTTCGCCTGGGAGGATTTTTGGAGGGTACCTGGTTGAGAAGAAGAGGAATGATGGGTTTATTGAAATGAGGGTTTTTCAAGTCGCAGGCGAGTGTTGGTTCTCGATTGCTTGATCAAAAATCTTGATTAAAGGAAATACCATTAATAAAAACCCTTAATACCAGAGAATGAGGTGGGATATTACGTATTTCAAATTTAAAAACCGCAAAAAATTCGAGGAAGATACGGGAATGGGGTGAGAACCAACAGAATATTGAAGAAATAGACTGGCTCAAAGAGGGTTTTTCTCTTGCATCATCCAAGATTGAAAAATCCTTGTTGGAAACTAAAAATTAAAACCATGTCGAATGAAGAGTTTTGAAGAGAATGGGCGACATTATCTGAGGCTAAAATGAGTGAAACTAGGAAACCGAACAAGAAGAGAGAGTTGAGGATTTTTGCAAATATCTGAATTGATTTAGTTGAGAGGACCAATATTTAACACCTGATTAAAATTAGAGTTAATTATTAATTGTATGCTTTAAAAGCAAGCTTTTTTTGTTGATCTTTGATTTTTTCTTGAATCACACTCTTTAACAGGGCCTTTTCTTTCAAAATAAAGAACCATTAATTAGAATCCTTATCTCCTCAAATTTCCAAATTCCTGGGTGATTCGTTCTCTATGAGAATAATTGCTCTATGGAGGAAGTGAAACCTGCTCCCAGATAATGTAAAAGAAATGAGAGGAGTTTGAAGAGGAATTTTTGAATAGTGATATGAAAGATTAAAAGAATAGGGTTTTTGGTTTTTGGTTTTTCCGAGGTGAGGGGGGGCTTTTTCTAACTGTTTGATGACAAAGAAGTTTCAAGATTAAAAAAATTTTGAGAAAAACGATATGAGTAAAAAATTTCAACCTTAAAACTTTGTTTGTGGGAATGGTTTTTCAACCTCAAAAGTCAATTGATTAAAGTTTTTTTTTTTTATTTTCTTGTTCTGTGGAAGCTGAAAAAATTTACACGATCCAGATATAAAATACACAAAAACAAAGGTTTGATATTTTCGATCTTCAGGACAATTATTGGGGTTGATAATTTTGATATTGAGTCCAACATGATGTCTTTTTCAAGACTTTGCTTCAGAAGATTTAGTCCATGATACGATAATTAAAAGGTAAGTTATAAATTTACTTATGTCTTGGAAAAATCCTATTTAATAATCAATAATATCGAATCTGAAGATAGTTTTCCTTGTTGAAGTCATAAGAAGCAAATTTAATCACTTGGGAAAAAAAAATTATGATGAGCTTGAATACAAGGAAATTAATGTCTTGAAAATTTTGGTGCAAATTTACAAAAATATTAAATTTAACTTGAGACAAATTTAACTTCATTTTTCGCTTGAAATATGTAATTAAGTTCAAAAATCCTTGTTTTCCCTGCTGAGTTAGTTTCCAAAGAAAAAAAATCACATTGAAAATTTTTTTTATGAAAAAAGCAGCTCCCGATATTCTGCAGGTCTCACCGAGAAATATCCTGATTCATATCTATTCGAAAAAAGAAGGCTCCAGGCATGTTTTGTATTCAAAGAAAAATTGATAGTCACAGTTAAGATTTGAGGGAATGATGAAATCGAACAGAATTTTTAAATTTGTTTGAGCTTTAACGATAACATGATCAAAAGTAAGAGAATTAAATTTTTTCTATTGAATGTGTATTTCCAAGTAAATGGAAAAATATAAAACTTTGAAACTTGTTGGAAAAGGTATCACCAAGGGATAGAGTATATTGATAACCTTTGATAGGCAGTTTTGGCCATGCAGTTCTTGTTCAATCTCGCGAAAACCCAACCAAATTCTATGTGATCAAAGTAGAATCATATTGAGTGCATTTCTGAATAGTTAGGTGATTGATGCTTCCAAGCTGAATAAAAAGCAGAAAGAGGAGGCTTTAAATGAGATTCACGTGTTGAAGGCAATGCGCCATCCATACATTATTACTTACAGAGAATCATTTATTGAAAAGAGGTGTTTATGCATAGTGATGGATTATGCTGATGGCGGAGACTTGTATTCCAAGATTAACCAACAAAAACAAAAGAATCAATATTTTTCAGAGGATCAGATTCTGGATTGGTTTATACAGATTGCTTTCGCAATCAAGCATATTCACGATCGCAAGATTCTCCATAGAGATCTGAAAACTCAAAATATATTTTTAACTGCCCAGGGTGAAATAAAACTTGGTGACTTTGGAATAGGTAATCTTGAATTTGGGATTTGAGAAAACTGAGTTTTTGTATAGCACAAGTCCTCCACCATCCTGAAGAATTTTCAAAAACTGCAATTGGAACTCCTTACTATTTATCCCCTGAAATTTGTCAAGAAAAGCCTTACAATCAAAAGTCAGATATTTGGAGTCTCGGATGTATCTTGTATGAAATGACAACATTACAACATGCTTTTGATGGAAAATGTATTCTTTGATCTATTGATTATTAGAAGCTAAAATATTATCATTAGCTATAACAGAACTTGTGAAGAATATTTTGCACGGGACATATGCTCCAATTCCTGAAGAGATGTCCGATAATCTTCGTCAATTGATTGCGAAAATGTTGATCAAAGATCCAGTTGAAAGACCTTCAATCAAGGAGATTTTACAAAGTGAATTTTTAGCTGTATCTTTGACTGGACTGAAGAGATTTTTAAAATAATATAGGAAAGAATAAGTCGGCTTTTAAGAAACAATGTATCATATTCAAGAAGTTTTAATGAACCAATGAGTACTCTTCCAAGCACATACAGAACAAATAGGGTAAGAGAAGAGTTTTAGATTGACCTTTAATATCCAAGGAATTGGTGTGTAAATCAGTGACAAGAGAAGACTTGACGAATAGGACTGGAAAAGAAAATCTTCCACCCAATTATCCAATTCGATGTTCAAACAGCCCAAAAAGATCAAAGATATTTGAAAATAGAGGAAATGACAGCAATCGAGGGATACTGTTTAAATCCATACAGATGGAGAAAAAATCTCAATCTGATGTAGTGTGCAAAAACAAACCCCAATTTCATATTCCACTTGATAAAGCAAGGATGACTCCAGACATTTTGAGAGGAAGATATAAAGCTTCCTTGAGTGAAAGATGTGGCAAGGTCCAAATCCCAGCAGATAGGAAAAATACAAATCGGTCATCAAGAAACATAAGCGGTAATTTCCGTCCCTGTCCAACGAATTTCGAATACATTGTCCAGCAAAATTTGAGTCTTCTAAATGTTGAGAAACAAAAGAATGATGGAGTTTCTTTTGTTGCAAAAGAGTTGAAAGCTTCGATTTCGACTCCAGCAATAAAGAACCAATATCAGATTATTTATAACAATATAAAATTTGAAAAAGTGTCAAGAAAAATTCTTGATGAAGATGATCCAGTTATTGAACCTTCAGAATCAAGTTTCACACTACCAACAGAAACAGTGGAAGAAACAAGAAGCTCAACAAGGAAATTAAAAGATATTTTAGCAAAAGAACCTGCTGCGCCTTTGGGAACGACTTCTGGGAGCAATCCAAAAAAATCGTATAAATCTGAAATATCGAGCAAAATCTAATTAATAACCTTGATAGGATAGCAAATGCACAAAAGAAAGTTGCTCATTCATGTCTGATAAATGAAAGCAAACAACCAAACCCAATAATTGAAAATATCCGGGGATTATTAGAAAAGAAACTTGGAACATCCAAATTTCAAAAAGCTTATTGTTACATCAAAGTAACGGAATCTTAAGAAAGAGCTTTTTTAACCCATTCTTTAGGGGAATAAAAATAAAGGAATAAATAGAGAAGAGATAGGAAAGATAATTGGACAAGGCAATTTGAATAATTACGCAGAGAGTTTGATAAGGCTTGTGGAGATGGAAGAGAAATATTCTTAATTGTGTATTTATGATTTGTTATATCAAAGAAACAAAAGCAATTTTCCTTTTTCTGTTAAAGGTGTATTTTTATTTATATGATGAGATGAGCTTAGGTATTTCTGTTTATTTGTATGCTGTAAATATTGCATGGGTGATGGTTTAAGGAATCATACATCATACATAAGGCATATCTAGAACAGTACATTTTATGTTTGACTTTACCCAATTGTAGTAATTATAGCTCTTTACGCATAATTCTCTGCAACACTTAATAAAAATATGTAGAAATTTACAGCATTTTCAAACTTTTCCAAGAACAAGGGAGTAATAAAACTTTAAGATTTGCCGTACTTTTGCCATTCCCAATCTCTATTATCCAAGGGGCAGACAGGTCTATTTTTAATCCATCTGGAGATGCAATGGAAGTGGAAAGCGTGATTGCAGACTCCCCAAGCAATATCACATTCTTTAGCAGCATTACTTCCTTGATTAGCGATACATTCAATGCAAGGTTCCATAAGATGGGTTCTGCAAATAGCGCAATAATCGACTTGAAGATTCCAAGACCAGAGTGCAACAGCATTCCATTTCTTGATTTCAAATCTCTTTTCGGATTGGGTTTCCATTTGCCTTGATTTTACTTTAAATTTTTTTATTAAATTGGATTTCTATTTATATTAATTAATGAGTTTTCTGTGCTGTGATGTTGTGATGTGTCAAACAAATAAAACAAAAATCTTATACCCTTAAATCAAAATAAATCAATAAATAAGAGTAACATATTTTCCAAAAAATTATTTACAATAAGGTGAATAGATATTTTTCAAGAGATAATTTATATACATGAACATTTTTCCAAAAATTTTTTCTTAATCTAAGTTTTCAAGATCGCCAGAGCTTTGAGGTTGGGGATATTTCAATGATTCTTTTGGAACAAAATTGGTATCTTCTTTGAATCGGACTTCTTTTTCTTTAGTATTTGATTTTTTGGGACCAAATTGAGTTTTCTGTTTGTCAAGCTCTTGTAAATATTCTGAATATTGCGAGAAGATTTTCAATGTCGTTGGCTAAAGATTTGAGAGGTGAATATGATTTCCAAAAAAGAAATTCTTTACATCAACAAATCGGAGTTCAAGTTTGTTAATAATATTTTGATCATTAATAACAATTTCATCTTTTGTTTTCAATACGAGATCTAGATGGAAATTAGGGAGAAATTTTCAGGTAGTTTCATTACCATTGGATAATTTATCGAATTTGACAGCATAAGCATCGATAGGGAAAGTTGAGGTATTGAGACGATTGACGGTGTCTTTCAGAAGATGAACTTTGTAGACGACTTGGCAAGGGATCCAACCGTAAGATTTATCAGCGTAAGTGTATAGAGCTAAATTTGAGCTATCAATTGATAAAGACTTTTGTGGATGAGCAATGGTATCAGTTGTCTTTAATGAAAAGATAATTTGCAAATCTTTAATGCTCTATTGGGATTAGAGATTTAATAGAGTCATTAAAGTACCTCAAAATTGTCGGCGAAATGATCCATAATACTTTCGAAAGGAGAATGTTGGAAGCTATCGATGATGACTCTGTCGTATTTGTTGACAAGCAAGTGGACATTGTATCCCATTTCCCAGAACTTTTTCAAAAATAAGTATGGGTGATGATTTTGAATATTTTGCAAATTTTCTCCTATATCATTGGTAATTTCCTTGACGATTGCTTTTTTCATGTTGTAAATTAAATTTTCATAGGAATAATAAATGTCAATCTTTTTGGAAGATAATCCCGATTGAACACTTGGAAGGACCTTTGCAAGCCTTCTTCCCCGAAGATAAGTATCCATGTGTGGAGTCATCTTATATGCCAATCTTCTCCATTCAAGGAGGACACGATAAAAGATTTTCTATGGGGAAATCAGACGTACTAAAAATTGTCGATATTTACTTTGGATTGAATTTGTTTTGGAGGCTTTGTTTCGAAACTTTGGCTCAGAGATTGTTCAGGTATCGAAATAAAAGTGTAAAGCAGTTCATTATTAATTTCCAGCTTTAATGAGATATGAGTTGATGGTTTAAATATTGAAATTACCTTGTATCTAATTCTTTTGAGTCGGAGGAGGACATTGAACAAATCATTATTTTCTAGGGAGGCCAAATAATTGAATAAAGGTAAATTTTGGAGAGCAGTAGAAAACTCAGCTTTAGTGACATTTGGAGAAGTATTATTTAAGCCAACAGTGAATCTGCAGATTTTCGGTATTCTTTGACTGGATCTATCAACAAGCAAATTACTTTGTTGATCATCAATTAATTTCCAATTTTGATCAAACTGGAGTGAGAATGTATGGTTTTTGAAACCAGAGATGTAGGAAATTTCGAGTGTATTGGTTTTGGAATAGAGTTTTCTGAGGAGATTTCCATCAATTTGGCGTTCAAAACTGTGTCTGATAAGACCTAGGAGATTTTGTTTGAAGAGAGGGATTTTGCGATTTTGAGTGTAAAGCTGCAAGAAATTTGCAAATTCATTCAAGGTTTTCTTGGAAAGTTCGAGTTCTCTGAAGGATTTTTGATTGAGCTTGATTTCCGTTATTATGGGATGATCGCGATAGAATAAAATATCAATCATGTTGTCAACTTCATTTGCAGGGATGGAGAACATGAATGTCTGGTAAAGATGTTTGCAGATTCTTTTCACATAAAAATGTGACACTTCAGTTTCTATGAGAGTTTTTAGGGTTTCTTATTCAGAAGAGAATTACTATCTTGATCGGTAAAGGTGATTTGAGTGCCTTGAAGTAATTCGAAAAGAAGCTCTGCTTTTTGTTTGAAGGTGATTTTGGTGCACAAGATGAAGAGCACCATAAAATCAATCATATAAACTTTGTCTCGAAGTGATCTTCCATAAACATTATCAACAATCATTTTCAGAGCATCTTCTAATTCATAGCTTTTTGACCATTCAGGGAATACTCTGAGAATGAAACTCATAAATTGCTTAAATGTCAAAACAAAATCTAGTGAGGAGGATGGTGAGTTAAATTGTTTTAGGTTTCAAGATTACCTCCTTTCCAATGAGAGAGACTTTGATTGGAGATATTAGCTTGGGAGTTTTTATCATCATTAATAATATTATTTGCTGCAAGTTCCGCAAGATTATCTTTGAGATAAAGATTCTTAAATTCTTGATAATTTTCCTTGAAAAAATTATTGACAAAAAATTTGGAAAATTTGTTTACATTTTCAAATTCTGGAATCGTCACAGGGGCATCTAAAGATTTATAAATATTATCATATTCGACAGCATTCTCCATGATTTTTGCAGTTTGACGTCTGAACAAGATTGTAAGTTCAATTTCTGAAGCAGAATTTGAAGTGATAGTTCCTTCATTGTTAAAGTCAATAACCATTTTATGAACGGAGTTGATAGGCACGCCAAAGAGATCAATTTGGGCAGTTTTGACTTTACTCAAGTCTTGAGCACTTTTTTTATTGTAGACAATTAATTCAATAAACCGATTAGCTTTTTTATTTGGATACAAGTTGAATTCAGCTTCATAGTCAAGGTTTGGAGATAAGATACTGACTGTTCTTTTCTCTCGGCCATAGAGAATAGCAAGAGATAAATTGTCAGTGCTTGCAGAGTCAAGGAGAATTTTGTGAAGACGAATGCACAAGCAATTAGGTTTGGAGCGATGCTGTTGTGATTGAAGAAGAGGACTCGAATTACTGATGAAAGAGTTTGCTAAGGAAGAGGCATCAAGGTTACCACCATCACCGGTTTTATCAAAGTATTCTGCTTTTTTGGGGTTTCCGTAGGTCAAGTTAAATTCTTCAACAACTCTTGATAAAGTTGCAGCAGTAATCAAGCCTTGATTGAGTTGAGCTTGGATATTGGATAGGGTGTTGGAGAGGCCAATAACAGCGCGATTTTGAGATTGGATGCCAAAATAGTGTTTTTGGAGATGCTCTTCGATTTGTGAGAGTTTGTAATTGAGCTCCATGTAATCATCTAGAATGATTGCTTGTTTGATAGTATTCAATTTGCCTTTGAGAGACTCATCAGTATTTGGTTTTTTTGTGAAATGCGTGAAATGAACTTGATAAGCCTTCTTGATAAAATCTCCATATTTAACTGTAAATCGAGCTAAAATTGAGGTGATTAGTTCTGTTGAAGAACAAGATTAAATATCTTACCATAAAGTTCAATGATAAGCTTGATATCACTTGGCTTTTTGGCATTGAGAATTTGTGCTTTGCATTCACTCAGAAGAACATATAAGAAGCAGACTGTCATATGATGAGGCTTTTTGAAAGAAATTAATAAAGATAGTTAAAACGAAAGATTTACTTTAAAGCCACTACCTTCAAAGAAGAGGACGTCCCAAAGTCTAAAAGTGAGGCCAGGATTGAATAAATGAATGAAAAGTGTGAGCATGTGTTCAGCAAAGTAGAATTCAAGAGGCATACCAAATTCTTGGAATTTATTGTAGAGGTCAATTTGATTCTTTTTGATTAAGAGTTTGAGTGCGTATAAATCACTTTTGATTCCTCTGATTTCGGCGGAATTCAAAGCCGATTTATCAAGATTGTCTCTTCTGAAATTAGCAAGTCCTTCTTCGTTTGAAAGGATAGTTTCAACTATTGATGATGTCTGACCATTTTCAAAGTAAGTGGGCATGATATGAATTGCCATCCCGATAAGAATCCAAAAGATTTGATCTTCATCAATAGTGGATGTCTCTTCGGCTTTATAGCTTGCTTGACAAACAACCAATCCGTAGCAAAGACCCAATAAAGCGCGTGAATAAACAAGGTAATATCTTTTGTTATTTTCTGCCTTTGAGTGATTGAACAATTTGGTCCAGAAAATGAAAGATCTTGCAATATTTCGAATACTGTTTTCATATGGTAATTTTTGGACTTGTGTGTGTTGGCGCAAATGTTCAAGATCATCTTCAAGCTCTTGATACAAGTAGATGTTGCATTCTTCAGAATTATTTTTGATAGCTTCGTAGATTTTGTGGCTTTTGACATAGATGTCATCACTACCTTGACAAATATATTCATAATGAAGCTTTTTTGTGAGAAGAACAAAGAAGGACGCTCTGCTAAGTTCAGACCATAAAGTGATTCTATATTGGGGAGGAAGACCATTGATACAGAGGGATTTTAATTCCAAGTAGAAAGAATTCCATTCTGGGTTGATCTCCCACATATTTCTTTTAAACAGATAAAAGATACTTTCTCCACATTCTTCTGTGACTGTTGATGTTGATTTTCTGTATTGGAAACTTCTTTCGAGATTGACATGTGAATCAATTGCTTGAGTGAGTTGTTTTTGATCGACAAATAAGTTCTTTGTTTTCGGAGCTTTAAATGAGATGATTTTTTCTTGTAAATCACACCAAAAGGTCGCGTTTTGATTTGATTTGGCAAGTTGACGTGTAGTGTTTTCATAATAATGTTTGGCAAGATTGGCTCTAAGCTGGTGGATAAAAGTGCTAGGATTTGACGCTGAACTTGTGATGGGTCCTGAATAGGCAGGTATGACTTCCAAAAACTTGGAGTTATTGGGATTGATATTTGGGAAATTGAAGCTGTAGATGTAGACAGGATCTTCAATTTTGTTGGTGGAGTAAGTTTGTGAGCTGGGATCAGAAATGGCATATCTGTTATGTTTTAAGCGAAGAGTGTGATTGGTAGCGTGGATTTTGAGATGAAGGAGAGGAGAAATTTGATAGGTGAGATCATTGCAGCCCATTGTAAGCCAGACATCTCTTCCTCTTTGGCTTGCAGTGCATAGATTTTGGAGTGTGGTGGAATAATAAGCTTTGAGAGAGTTGGATTTATCGTAGATTTTGATGTTGATATCGGTTGATGCGATTTGTTGGATGGTAAATTCATTAAATTGGAGAGAGAAAGCGTTTTGCGCTGCTGGAAGTGCGGAAGTTGGGGATTGGTCCTTTGTTGTAGGAGATTTATCTGTTTGAATAGAGTCAGATTTGTTTTAAGAATCATTTTCCAAGAAGAAATCGTGGTTGCATTATCTTCTGCTGTCTTTGAATGACTTATATGGCATAAAAGTTCATAACGCTTGGCAAAGTCGGTATCTGCAACAACTTTTTCTGAATTGATATTTGCATTAATATTATCCGCAGTTTTGCTGACTTTGATATCAATTTCAATTCGAGGATTGGAAAGAGAAGAGATTGCATCTAATGAAGAGAAGATAATGTTGATATCTTCATTATTTCTTTGAGGGATGTAAGAAAGGATTTCTTGATTGAGTTGTTCTATATATGTTGCTTCTGATTGCCATTTTGATGTGACCTTTCTGACCATATTGAGGTCTAGAGTCTTGATTACTTGAGATTCATTAACGAATAAAGCAAGTCTTTGTGACCTTGGCATTCTTTGAGTAAAATCTGAGCTTATTCCCTGTCCAGGTAATTTTCTTGTCCATGTACTGATTAAGCTGATGATGAGGCCTCGATTGTAATTAGCTATTTTCCTATTCTCACAGACCAAATTCATCTTATAAATACGAAAGGCTCTTTCGTAAATCAGTGCTCTAAGCTATGAAAATGAGTTGAGTAAACAAGACCTCAAGATGGTGGTTTACTTTGAGTAGCATTTGAGTTTTGAAGCTGATACTAAGTGAATAAAGGAGATCATGACTTTTTGAGCTTTGATTTTTTTGGGGGGTTTCCAGTAATGCAATTGATTTCAGGTAATTTTTCATTTTTTCAAACTAGAGTCCAATATTATGAAAAAGTAACGAAAAAAAGACTTACACTCTCTTTGTCATCAAAATACATATAAGAGTCAAGCTTTTCGACTCCGTTCATTCTGAATTTGATAGTTCTTGTAAATATGATTCTATACTCTTTATCAACAATTGCTTTATCATTCCAGGGCCTGAATTTCCGTTTTTCTTGGGCTGTCGTCATCTCAGAGGCTTTTTGAAGATATTCAGCCTAGGGTGGTGTTACTTAGACTAGAAAATGTTGATACCTTGGTTTCTGGGATAAATTCTGTTGGAATGTTGTAACTTCTAGTTAAATTGTTCTTTTCTTTCAATTGGCTCACCAAAAGATTATCCGCTTGAATATTACAATCTCTTGTGACTAATCTTCCAAATTTTTTGCCTGTAGAAAGATTATGGTAAGTGATTTTTCGACACTGGTACCTTTTTTATGCAGTTTGAAAGGAACAGCAGTGGTCTCTGTATAAATGAGCTTCTTTCTTAATTTTTCTGGATTCGGAGGTTCATAGTAATTATTTGCACTCAAAGGTTCCGGTATATTTCCAACCAACGATGAATGCGAGAGCTTTGCAAAAGTTGATTTCTAAGAAGGTTGTTGTGTTAAGAAATTGAGAACAAATAATGGGTACTAGAGGAGGAAGACCAGGAGAATTATAATTCTCTAGAAAAGAATCAGGTTTTCTGGTAAGGGATGAAAACACCATATCAGCGTTTGGATTAGGATCATCCCAGAATCCAGGCCCAGGTGTGTTTGCCGATTGAGGCTGAGCCTGAGGTTGAGTCTGAGCCTGAGCCTGAGGTTGATTGGAAGATGGTGGTTGACCGTTCATAAATTAAAAAGAGAATTTTATTTTTGATCTACTGCTTGGGTTTTTTGAGTATGATTCGAAACGTTACTACTACAAATTAGCTTTGAATAATTTTTTAACGAAGTAGCATAACAAATTGTTACTTGGAATTTTTGAAGGATATTGAATGACGACGTTCAATTGTTCCATGTACAAGAAATCATTCCTTTTTGAATTGAGGAAGTGATTGAAAAAAAAATTTTTTCACAAAAACACAGAAATAATCACTCCCTTCTTCGATCCAGTGTTGGAGAAATGTTGGCAATTTACCAGCATTCCCGAGAATATTTTCTAACCACCGACAAATCAGGCAAAGCTTTGATCCTTCGCCCCTATAGATAATGTTTTCTTTCTTCTTCATCATTTCGATACAAAAAAATATTTGGAAAAGAATTTCTCAAAAATATTCTAGAGATTTTTCTTCGTTTTTTTTTTAATTGGAGTTTGTCAAGATAAAACCTACTTCCTTTTTTCTTCATATTTTCATATGAAAAAGGGAAAGTTGAACGAATAACGACAATTATCAAAATTTTTCTGATTTGATTGCAGCTAGATCTTTGAAAATGCTTAGAAAAAGCGAAAATCTCTTTCCAACACTGTTTAGCTCATCTTCTCCTTTTTCTGAAAATATCGAGAGATGAGAGAAAAAAAAATCCCTTGTCCAAATCAAGAATAATATTTGAGAGTTGAGAATAAAAATAGGCAAAATTAAAAGGATATCCTTTGAATGAGCTCAAGTAGTAACTTTAAAAGATTTCTAAAATGGGGTTTGGTGGCCATTCCTATTGGTTCATTGGCTTATATCAACAGACACTTTTACTTTGGAAACATGTATAAAGTCCACAAATTCGATGAGACAGACCTATCAGAATCTACCAGGAAATATGTTGAACAAAATGGTCTTGTTATGCCTCACACTTTCCAAAACTATGTGAAAAAATATGATCATGACCACTTTTTCGAAAAGAGCATTCTGAACCAAATGAATGGCCTGAATGAGTATAATATTTTCCTGGATAAAAATTATTGTCAGGTCATCACTGATGAGGTTCAGACAACTCCTGAAGAAAAGCAAAAGGCTCAAAATTCTGCTAAATTACACTGCATCTTTACAGCCAATAGCAGAGTCCAAGGGCATTTAGGGATCATCCATGGCGGTTTCACATCAACACTATTTGATAATCTTGCAGGAACTCTTGCATTTTTGGTGGCAGATTATAAACCAGCAGTAACTTCTTATTTGAATGTGTCTTATAAGAAGCCCATGAAAATTGGCAAAGAGCATATTTGTATTGTTGAAGTCGATAAGATTGAAGACCAAAAAATCTTTTTGAAAGGAAAAGTTATCGATAATGCGAATATCATCTACACTACATTCGATTCATTATTTATAAAAACTCCAATGGACAATTTTGTATCAAAGGAATTGGAAAAGAAACTTCAAGATGAAAAACAAACCCACGATCAACAACACCAAGTTGTTCCCAATAAAAAATAATTTATTTTGGCGTCATGATTGATAATGTATTTGTTTGTTTGTTCATCTGTATAAGTCACCGTGTGATGGAAGGAAATCTTTTCCCGAAAAATCAGATCAAATTTCAACCCTACGAAATACTTCTAAACGTTCATCATAAATTAATCCTTTGTATAACGGAAAAAATCCTTCTTGATCTCTAATAATTAGTTTTGAGATAGTGCAAACTTTCTTGAGCTAGTCTCGGGGGTTTTTGTTCTAAAGTGTCAAGAAAGTTCAATTTCTTTCAGGTTTTATTGATCAGATAAGGAATTTTCTCGAAATAAAGTGAAAGTAACCTCAAGTAACAGAAAGAATCTTTCGTTCCTTTTTTGAAGGATATCCATGCATAGTCCTGTTTACCTTGTGATTTCCCCATTCCTTTTTCCTTATCTAAGAATAGAAAATTGACATTTTTGTGTTCGAGTCTCGTATATGATCAGATAGGCAGACAGGCGAAAAGTGCGAGATTTATGCTTTAAATTTAATTGAAGTTTTTTGAATTTTGACCGAACCAGTCAGTGTGGAAAAATAAAATGGCTTAATTTAAATTTGATTCTTTTCACCTCTTCCAGAAATAGGTTAATCTTCAAATATAGTAAACTTCAAACTTTAAAAGAAGAACCTGGTCATCGTCAGTTAGTCAATGAGATTGACAGTTTAAATTTAATATTGCTTAGGCAAGGGGTCAGAAAGGGTTTAACGCCCCAAGGATTAATAATTTATAAAACAATCAGCAGAAATGGAAGAAGACTCGAACAACAAGTCTGGGCCTCAAGATTTACGTATCCCTAGTGATCCCAAGACAGAAGACCGTTTTCAACAAGAAGATCGGGATCAATCTAATCAAGGAGCATTGGAATTACCAAATAGCCCGGGTGAGAATTTGCCCGGAGAAGGAAAGAAGGAAGGAGAGGATCATGAAGCAATTCAAGTGAAAGTGAATGAAGAAGAAGTGAATTTGAAGAAGCCAGATAATGAGAAACAGATCGCGGCGGCGACAAACCAGAAAAAAGAGAATCCCCATTATCCCTATGATCAAGTGCCGCCTGCATTTGATAAAGCCAAGATTCACGGTCGTGCAAAAAGAGTCTACGCTGCTCAGTCTGAAATCGACAGAACTTCTGAATTGGCACAACATAAAACGAAAAAGATTTGTGAGTGCTGCGGAAATGGATATGATTTGGAGAAAATCAGTCTTTGCTCTTCAAAATCTGAAATGTATCATTTAGGAGTCGGATTCCCCTTGTACTTTGATTTTATCATATACTGCGGAGTTTTAGCAATCATTATGCTTCTTGTGAGCGGCATCTACAATTTTGTGACAAATAGAGATGCTAATGATTGCGAAGTTAATTTAGATTGGAGCAGAGATGATGCACAATTCTGTGACTTGAGTAAAATTGCAAGTATTTCATTGGTGAACAAGAGATTTTCGATGCATGAAATGAATGTCAGTAACTGGTTTAACCTGGCAGCTGTTGTTGTGATGGTTATTTCATTCCAGTTTTACAGAAGACAGTCAATCTTGACAATTGAAGAAGTTGATAATTCTCAACAAACACCCGCAGATTACACTCTTGCTATTACCAACCTCCCAAAAGACGCAACTGATGAGGAGGTTAGAGAGTTTTTGGAGAAAAAAGTGTTCCCTGAGAAGAAAGTTGATGTTGCGAAAATTGTCAGGGGATATAATATCACTGAGTATGTCAGATTAAATCGAAGAAGAGTAGCCTTGAAATATGAATTATCCAAAGAGCAAGTGAAGGACAAGGAAAAGAAAGAACAAGAGTTGAATCAGGTCAGATTATCACTTGAAGCTCTCGAAAAAGACTCTACATTGAATCTTGAGAAGTCTCCATATGCCTATATTACTTTTGAGAGAGAAGAGGATGCACGTGAAGCAATAAGAAGATTGGGATTCAATCCTCTTATTAAGAAGCTGTTTTATATTTTGGGATGCTACGGCTGCTTCAGGGATATCAGATTTAGAGGAAATATTAAGTTGTTAGTCCATAGAGCTCCTGAGCCCACTGATATTTTGTGGGAGAATTTGGGAACTGATGTGAAAGAAAAGAAGAAGAGAAGACTGATTACTTTTTTTGTTTCCATTTTGATGATTATTATTTGCTTTGCTATTATTATCGGCATTAACGTCGGAAAGGCAAAATTGAGCAACCCAGAGAGACTTCAAGATACGAATGTCCAAAAGTCAAGAAGTGTTGGAACTGAAGTCATTTCTGTCGTAATTGCTCTTGTCATCATGGTGATCAACAACGCCTTGAACTTCTCGACCAGAATTTTTGCAAGCTATGAGAGTCGTTCCACTTTCACCGAGTACTTTGTGAGTGTGTCCCAAAGATTGACTACGGCCATGTTTATCAACACTGCCATCACCCTCCTTGTGACTCATATCATCCTGGAAACTTTGTGGAAAGACGGAGGTCTGTTAAACGATGTGTTCATTGTGTTTATCATTATTGTGGTGGTTGGCCCACTTTCAAATTTGTTTAATCCCTGGTATTTCTTGAGATTGTATAGACGTTGGAAAGCTAAAAGACAAGGCTCCAATTGTAAATTGACCCAAGAAGAAGCCAACTTATTATTTGAAGGCCCACCAATTGATATCGCCCAAAATTATGCCAATGTTTTGAAGACAATTTGGGTTACCGCATTCTACGCCCCAGTTTTGCCCATTGGAGTTCCTCTCGCAGTTTTAGGGCTCTTCCTTTCATACTGGACTGATAAGTATTTGTTGTTGAATCGTTATGTGAGACCTTCAGCTCTTGGAAAGTCCCTATCTTTATGGATGGCAGAATATCTGGAATTATCACCCTTCTTTTTCGCTGTTGGAAATATTGTGTTTAGAAGTTTGATTAAGAGGAACGACGACGATAACGTAGATGACCCAATTTTGCCAACAATTTTGGGGCTTGCAATTAGTTTTGCCCATTTCTTGGTTCCTGCTCACTCCATCGCCAAAAAGTGCTTCTCAAGCAGTGAACGTGATTATAGTTATAAGCAAACTTATTCCCAAGCAAGGGTCCGCTTTAATAATGACTATGATATTTGCAATCCTATCTATCACGATGTTGCTCTTCAAAACTGGCGAAAAATTGTGGAACAAGCTGCAAATGGTCAAGCTCCAACTGATCTTCAACCACATACCTCTCATAATATCAAGCATGCTATCGGAGCAATGCAAAACATCAGACATTATGCTCAATTTACCCAGGGTCTCAGTCAAGTCCGTAATCCTCATTACCAAGCTGGAGTTCCACCAACTCGTCCCAACTTTGCTCAGATTATTCCTCCTCAGAATGTCAATTTTGGTCAAAGCATCCCATATCAACCAGTGTCTTATCCTACATTCCAAAACAGCGTCAATCCACAATATGTCTCAGCAGGAGGTAATTATGCTCCAGTCAATAATCCTGTTTACGGCGGACAACCTTATCCTCAAAACCAATGGCAGCAACAACGTCCTCCTGTTCAGATGATGCAACAACCGATGATGTATACTCAACCCCAAGTTCAGCCACAACAGTTTAGACCACATAATGCCTATGCTAATCAACACATTCCCAATCAAAATTTCCCTCAATATCAGCAACCACAAAATGGAAATGCTTTCCCAATGAATCAGAATAGATATAATGTGGAGCTTCAACCAAATCATAACAATCCTCCAACTAATCTCAACTTTTTCCAAAATTCAGGACAAGGAGGATATTCTCAAAATTAATCCAAGAAATTTTTTTTTGTGTGTTATTTCTATAATCATTGAAAAGTAATTATAAATAACACCATATATATCTCAAAGATAATTCATTGATAAGAATAATAAAGCTCAAAATTGAGTACAATTATATAAAATAATAAATTAGTTTAGACAGTGTTATTCGCTTCAGTTTGAGCTTGAGGAGGAGCTTCAACAGTAATAGTTTCTTTTGTTTGAGGTACTTCAGTGGTAGGCTTTTCTTGAGTTTCTTCGGGTTTCTTTTTCGATTTCAAGAGTTCTTCTGCCTCAATCTTTTTCTGGTCTGAATATGAAACAGCATTATCTTGAATCGATAATGTCGAGAACCAACTTGGGAAATCAACAAATTCATCATATAATTTAGCTTCATTCTGGGGGTAAAATAATGAGATAAATTCCAATGAAAAGTATTTTTACAAAAACTTTATGATGCATTTGTCTGAGAATAATTGCCGCTGACTTTCCTGTCATATCACATGGTCTCACACAATGTTTAATTCCATTTGCTGCATATGACCCCTCTGAAATAATGGGTGAGATATTTGAAAAATTTTTCACTGACCGTGAAGAATAGTAATGCAACCACGAGGCATAGGAATACAGAAAGCACCATTGCAGAAGCCATACAATTGACTTCCAAATGATAATCTGGAATCTGAGAAGATACGTAATGAATAAATTGGCTTTTTGAAAATGATTATGAGGAGAAATCTCCTAAAAGAATTACTTGTTTAAATCTGACAGCATCATCGAAATGTTGGGCAATTCCTTCTCTACCATCATGATAAACATTCATTGCAATTGAATTCACAAAATCCTATTTTTCTTTGAGGAAATTTTTCAATAATTTCATCATACTTTCTCCATGATTCCTGCTTCGACCATGGGATTTTCAACATGAGTTTTCATCCATCTTGGGCGATCTGAAACATCGACTCTAATACCAGCACCGACCATAGAATGAGGTTCCGAAAGTTGTTGACGAGTCCACATATATCTTGCACCAAAGAAGAATTTAGTTCTTCTAACCTTTTCGCTTGTACAAGTCATTTGACCTGTCATTGGGAAAAAGTGATCTATGAGGGGGGGAAATTTATTTTTGAAATTCATTTTAATAGAAAATACTGTTGAAAAAGTCTCTTTCAGTTTGATAGCATCTATTTTCAATCTCGCAAAGTTCTTCATGAGAATAAAAGTTATTGTAAGTGGTAACTCCAACATGATAATCGGGGAATTTGTCAACAAATGCCTTGAAATTTAGAGGATGAGTATGTGGATCAAAATAATAATCTATTGAGAGAAAAGGAATTAATTTAATATTATCAAAATCGATCAAACCAGTTTTTATCGCTTTTCGTCCATTGAAGTTGACTTCAGTAACTTTTTCAATCAAATCGAAAGCAAAACTATCTCTTGTATTGATTAAATACAAAGGAAGTGAGAAAGAAACGGCTTCTTTCTGGGGATTCTTGATTTCTTGTAATTCCATAAGACCTTGTAATTTTGAATTACGAAGTCCACCAATTGGTTTCAAATTGTCCAGTTCTTCATTTTCAACAGTCTTGATATTTTTATCGAAATGCCAGTTAAGATTGGGAGAATTATCAAAGGGAACATTTTCGCAGCTTGCTGGATTGAATTCATACACATGAATATCTTTATTGCTATTGGAGAAAGCCTCTACAGAGTCAGATTTGAGAATATCAGCTCTTTTGAGAGTCCAATGTCTGAGCTTCTCAGTCATAAGATCAGTGATCGCGAGAATGAAAGTATAGAGCAGATTCTTGGTGTGTTCATCTGCAGATTTCCAAGTACTTTCATGAGTATAAAGTTCGAGTCTAAGACTGGAAGTCAAGAGATTGATATTACCATCCTTTTTGACTTCTCTAACGAATTTGGACCAGCAGCAAGTGGGTTCTTTAGGAGCATTCTCACTATAAATCACTGTAGAAGCATCATTGGTCGTATGACGAGTTTCTTCTTCCATTTTAATAACTTCTTTATCATCTTGATCAGCTGGTTTGACTTGCTCCTTCTCTTCTGGGATGATTTCCATAATTTTTGAGGGGTCTTCAATTGGAGCACTTTCAATATTTATAGCATCGGCATCATCGCAATGAGATTCTTCTTCTTTTTTGGTTTCAATTTCAATAGTTTCTTTGGGTTCTTTTTCAGGTTCTTCAAGTGGATTGTAGTGGTTTATGACTTCCATTGCATGAGAAGGTTCATCAAGGAATTTGGGAGTTTTCATAAGTTCAGGGAAACCAGCAGCTTTGACAAGCTCATTTGGGTCTTTGCTTGGAGTGATATTTTTGTTAAAGAGCATGTTCAAGTAAGGTTTCATGATTTCCTCCATATTATTTGAGAATAAATCTTTCATCATTCCTTGTTGGAACACTTCATTCTTTTCTAATTTAGTTTTGACTTTATCAAAGAAATGCAAGTGCTTCTTTTTAAGAGACATTTTCTTCTTTTCAGTGGAAGGTTTGTTATGTAACTTCTCTTCTTTTTCCTTTTCTTTCCTTTCCTTCTTTTCCTTAAGCTCTTGTTCTCTTTTTTCCTTCTTTTCCTGTTTCAATTTTTCTTTTAATTCTCTCTTTTCTTGCTTTGCTTTTTTCTTTGCCTCCTTCTCTGCCTGCTTCCTTTCCATTTCTTTGGTTTCTTCGAGAAGCTGAGCTTCATCTCCACTGTCCATTTCATCAATTTCGTCATCCAATTGTAATCCTTCAGTAAATGTCTTGAGGAAAGCTTTTTTTCCACATAAGCTCTTTTTACACTGAATACCAATCTGAACATTACTCTTTGATAATGCCGCATGAATCTAGAGAAATCATGAGAACAAATAAATCAGAAGATTTTTCTTACATCTTTTGCGATGAGTTGATCTAATTTGACTCTTTTCATGAAGTTGACTTGATCATAGACAAGATGAATACAAATGAAATTTTTATCTTTGAAGAGATGCCAAAGACTTTCCAAGGAATTGATAATATAAATTTTTCCTTGGCACAATGTTGACCTTTTTTCAGGGCAATGTAAATATTCTCTAATGACTCTTTCATCTTCTCCATCAAGAACAGTGGCAATCAAATAACAGTTTGGGCCTTCAAATATATTATTGACAACTTGTTTCATAAAATCTGAATATTCTGGGAGCATTGTGCAAGCAGAAGATCCTTGGAAAACAAGAGGAATCAACTTTTGAAAAATATGGTCAACATTGAGTTGTTGGGATTCTAAAGTCTTGACATATGACACTCCGCAAACTCTTTTCAGACTTCCATTGGCACATGATTGCTTCCTACATTGGAAAGGTTAGAACTCAAAGCAAAATTAAGGATCACTTTTTAATGAAATGATTTTTGTAAGAGAATTCCTTTTCTTGAAGAGTTTGAATATCAATAGGAGCATAACCACTGCGGTACTCAGTAGTGAAATTGAACTGTCTGAAGAACGAGTTTCTTGCCTCTTTATCAATAGGATTTGGGATTTCGCTGAAAACATCGACTTTTCCGGGGTGGAAGCTGACTTTAATTTTTTCTCTTTTGTTTTTATTACTCACAATTTCAAGGTCATAAATAAAATCTTTTCTGGGCTTTTCATCATCTCCGTCTCCTGAACCAAGAGCGAACGTTGGAAGAGTCTTGCGAGGATTTTTTTTCTCGTCATCATCATCTTGATTGTAAGAAGCATAAAATTTGGCTCTATTCCCTTTAGTTTTTTTGGAATTCAGTTCTTTGTTGACTTGCTTAATATAATCAGGGAGCTCGACATTGATTCTTGGAGTGACAATCTTTTTCTTTTCACTGTTTGTTTTCACTGGCACACTGATATTTGTGTTGAGAGTAGTTTCAGCAATCATTTCCGGTAATTTGTTTGATTCCTCCTTTTCCGGGACAGTCACTTCGGGGAGAACTTCTTCTTGGGTAGCTGGCTTGTTTTTCCTGGCATTTTTCTCAATAAATCTGAGGCTTTTTCTGACAGTCACAGTATTATTTTTGGTCTCATCAATGAATTTTTCATTGACACCAGTTTGAGCAGGCACCACTGGCTTAACTTCCTCTTGCTGATAGACCTCTTGAAGGGTTCTTTTAGCATCGTTCTTGCTTTTCCCTCGAGACCTGGTTGCAGGGCCTTTGGAATCAGTCTTGACTTTTTCATCAAAAAAAGGTTTTAAATTGATTTTGAAAGAGCCATTAGGAGTTAATCTTCTTAATTTGAAGGTGGTTTCAGCTTGTGAGATCTCAAACTTACAATCAGAAGGGTTCTTTTGGCCTATATACAGATGAGCAAAATATTTTAATCATTTTGTTTTTGGTTAAAAAAATTTTAATGTTGCTAATCTTGGTAAAAAGTAAAAGAAAGCCTCGTTCGTAAAAGGAGAGCGTACCAGGGAGGAGTGAGATAGGTTGATCTGTTTGGATTTCCATCAGGTTTGTGTTCCGAATAAGATCTTTAAATGAGATTATTAGGGTTCGACAATTATACGAAGACTAGTAAGTTTTTGCATTGACATTTATAAATTTAACCTAGCTTAAAGTTAAAGACATTGACCTATTGGATTAATTCAATAAAATAAATAAAATTCAAACTTCAAATAGAAATATATTGAAAAAATCCTTAACGATCTCAAATAGGAGTGTTTGTTTATTGTTGACTTTTAATATCGAGAAATTTTATCATATGACAAATCTGTTTGAAAAAATGAAAAATGGAGAAAAAATCTTTTGATTTTGAGAGAAATTAAATTTTCATTCAAACAGTTTTTTACTCAAGAGAGTATCTTTATTGTCTCTTCAAAATTTCTTTTTTTGAATGAAAAAATTTGTTTTGATATAACAAGATTTTTCCATCAAAACTGAGATAAAAAAAGTGTTTGTGGATGTCTAGATCAGCTTATTCATCAGAATATAAGAACCAAGGGCCAAATATTTTTTTTGATTCACCCAGTAATTTTTGAGAAAAATTTCTCTTTTGAAATTTCGAGATGAAGTCTGATTTAAGTTCACTCAAAAAAATTCCTTTGGAGATGTAAATGCATATAATAAATATTTTCAAATAAAATATCAAATCATATTTAGAATGACATACCTTAACCAAACAAAAAAACACTTTATTATTTTTTTAAAGCAATATAAATTTTTTTCTCAAAATGCATTTTTAGGCTGTTGCTTCAATCTCTTTGTTTTTCTCTTCTTTTTCATTCTTCTCTTCGCTTTCATCCTTGCTCTCTTTTTTCTTTTTCTTCTCTTTCTTTTCCTTTTTCTCTGACTTCTCATCTTCGCTTCCTTCTTCTTTCTTCTCCTTTTTCTCCTTCTTCTCTTTTTTTGCTTTCTTCTCTTTCTTTTTATCAGAGTCTTTGCTGGAATCTGAACTTGAACTACTACTATTGCTGCTACTTGAACTACGGCTGCTACCTCTCTTTGATTTTTTCTTCTTCTTATCCTTCTTTGATTCGTTCTTGTCAACCTCATTCAAAACTGCCTCTTCATCTTTAAATGACATTTCAACAACTGCTTTTTTCTTTTCTTTTTCTTCATCTTGACTTGCTTCATTTTCTTCTTTCTTTTCTTTTTTCTCCTTCTTCTCCTTCTTATCCTTCTTTTCCTTCTTTGACTTCTTTGACTTCTCTTCCTTTTCTTCCTCCTCCTCAGCATCATCATCTTTTTTCTCCTTCTTTTCCTTCTCCTTTTTCTCTTTTATCTCCTTCTTCTTTTCTGCTTTTTCATCACCCCCACTCTTTTCCTCCTTTTCTTTCTTCGCCCTTTTCTTCTCCTTCTTTTTCTTTTTACTTGAATCTGAATCAGAACTACTATCACTACTACTACTACTACTGCTGCTGCTGCTACTACTGCTACTGCTACTGCGACTTCGATCACTCTTCTTGCCTTTCTTCTTCTCTTTCGTGGCTTCTTTTAGAGTTTCATTAACCGGCTCTTCATGAGTCTTTTCTTCCTCATTCTTTACTTCGCTCACAATGCTTTGGTTATCTTGATTTTCTGGCTCTGGGTCCACATTGTCTGTATGAGCAATCGGTTTAGTTGTAGGTTGTGGAATCTGGTGATCTCTTGGTTTTTGCTCTCTATTAGAGTCTTTCCTTTCTAGCTTCTTCTCTGGAACAACTTTTTTTACTTCCTCCGGTTTGTTTTCTGGAATGACTTTCTTTACTTCTTTGGGTGTTTCTTTCTTCTTTTCTTTCACTTCTCGTGGAGTTTCCTTCTTTTTCTCTTTCATCTCAGGTCCTTGAATATTTTCCTTTAATATAATTCCAGACAAAAATTCTTTACCA
>Ga0182738_1001830_pt1 | contig 25842 bp, 22 predicted proteins | sample eDN5th30CBELigMG_FD_128876 | JGI IMG/M metagenome (GOLD analysis project Ga0182738, IMG submission 128876) | Enriched Miracle-Growth compost microbial communities from Emeryville, California, USA - eDNA 5th pass 30_C BE-Lig MG (version 2)... ...
CAGTCCCGTATCGACCAGAAATTGCCGGACGATCTCCTCACGAGCCAATCCGATATCTCGTGGATGCTTTGAGTCTTTCGCCCTGTCGTACTGGCGAAGCATGTCTTCCTGATAAAACAGGAACTCTCGATCAAGTCCGTGGAACTCACGTTCCTTCGAGCGAAGCGCGATGGCACGACCTATCTGGTCTTTCAGCATCTCCCGAGTACGATCTTCTCGCTCGGCGAAATCTGCACGCTCTTTCTTTTCAGCTTTTGTTAAACGCTTTTGAGCAGGACGTTTTCTCAAGGATTGCTTTCCCATATAAAAAGTGCGACAGAGTCAGGTCTTGAGTTTAAACATTTAGCCCCAGAACCACTGAACCTAACGCTACGAATGACCGTTTCTGGCACACCAAGCCGAGCGTCCGCTACTGGCCGGAAGCGGTCTTTGCCGAGAGCTGTTTCCCGCGTGGACATCTCCCGGCAGCGAGCCGTTCCGCAAGAACTTGCAGGTTCCCAATCATCCCTCCGCCGGCCGGCACTGGCTAAGCCTGATGGCACTCTGAGGCAAAAAAGATGACTTTCGCAGAGCGCCGGGAATCCCCGGCACTCTGCAAACAGTTCGTAGCCTGCCTGGTACTCTCCCATCAATCCGGTGGCAGCCCGCACTCCTCCCGCCACTCATTCATCACGTCATACCTGATTGTATTGACCCAGTGAAATCCTGCTCACGTCATAATCGAGGAAAGGACGTTGAGCACGAAGATGGAAGAAGACATCAAACGCTGGACGGCCAAGCGCAAGAGTGCGTTGGTGCTGGACATCATTCAGGGTAAGACCACCGTAGCCGAGGCGAGCCGTCAGTACGACCTGTCGCCGTCTGAGATCGAACAGTGGGTCGATGACGGCAAGCGGGGTATGGAGAACGCCCTGCGAGCCAATCCCCAGGATGTGCGCGAGCAGTACGAGCGCTAGCTTAAAGACCTTCAAGAGGCGTACGGCGAGGCGATGCTGGAGTTGCGCGCCAGAAAAAAATTGCAGTCCCTGCTGGGCGAGGACGAGAAGTGATCGAGACGATCCGCCAGGGACTGCAAGCCGAGGGCATCACCGTCTCGATCGCCAAGCTGTGTCGCTGGTTCGGTGTGCCGCGCCGCACGGTGTACTACCAGCCGGTGAAGTCCGCGCCGAAGGTTGACCCGAAGTTCGCCACGCCGATCAAGGCGATGATCGAGGAGTCGCCGTCGTTTGGATACCGGACCGTCGCGCATCTGTTGGGGTTCAACAAGAACACCGTGCAGCGCGTGTTCCAGTTGATGGGCTGGCAGGTTCGCAAGCGGCCGATTGGCTTCAGGCCTCGCATCCAGGCGCTGCCATCGGTGGCAACGATGCCCAACGAGCGCTGGTCCACGGATCTGTGCCGGGTGTGAGCTGGACGGGATGGCTGGGCGACGTTGGCACTGGTGATCGACTGCCACACGCGCGAACTCTTAGGCTGGCACCTGTCGCGAAGCGGCAAGGCTTGTACCGCCGGCAGCGCGCTGGAACATGCCTTGATCGCCCGCTTCGGAACGCTGGGCCGCGTGCCGGCGCCGTTTCTGCTGCGCTCGGACAACGGCTTGGTTTTTACCTCGCGTAGCTACACCGCACTCGTGCGCAGCTACGGCTTGCGCCAAGAGTTCATCACGCCACATTGCCCGCAGCAGAACGGTATGGTTGAACGCGTGATCCGCACGCTCAAGGAACAGTGCGTGCACCGGCATCGCTTCGAGACCATCCAACATGCCAGCCGCGTGATCGGCGACTGGATACGCTTTTACAACGACCGGCGCCCGCACCAGGCGCTCGGCATGAAGACCCCAGCACAGGCATACGCTTTAGCTGCATAACCTGAGCAGGTTCCGCAGGGTCAATACACAACTGCTGTGAGATCCAAGCCTGATATTCCGGCCAGCGGGCCTCGTTCTCAATCGAGGCATTAGGCAACCATGCCGCAATCCGCGTGGCCTGGGCATCCTCCAGCCTTTGCCAGTCGAGTGCGAAGCCCAGCTTCGCTTCGATGTCCACCTTCTGCGCGTACAGGTTATCGAAATGCTGCTTAGCCTGCGCACTGTGGATGTACAGCTCGATGCCAAAACGCTCCTCCCGCGCATTGGCCGTAACGTTCAGGCCAAAGCCAGAACGTCCGATGGAATTGTTTAACCAGTGCTGCGGCCGTGCTTGCTGGGGCCGGATGTTGGGCGCATGTTGCGCCAGGTACTCTTTCAGGGCGATCCAGAATTTCTGCTGCAACTGTTTGATAGGCGTAGTAGCCGACGCTGCGCGCATTTGCTCGCGGCTGGCCTTCGTCCAATTGTCAGGCTTGACAACGACCCTGAACTTGGGGGCCAGGGGTGAATCGCCAATCCGCCACAACTCGACCTCGACGGCGAAGAAATCGAGGTCATCTGTCGTGTTGTCATTCAAGAACTGTAGCGCGGCGGCATGCTCAGGCCGGAACTTTTCCGCTATCCATATCACCTTGCGGGCCCCCACGCCCGCTGCGTAGGCGATGATCTGCCCCAGATGTGTGTGGTCGGTTTTTTCTAGCTGAGTCTCGATGATGACGATCGTCGCCGTCGGTGCAGAGGATGTCCAGTTTGAACTCGCCAACCCAGTGCTCGATAGCGACGCGCACCAGTTCGCTAATGCCCAATGCATCGGCCAGAGCGTTCAGGTTGTCAGCTTCCGCGAGCCATGGCGTGAAGTCGTTAGCTTCGTGTTTCCAGGCTTCACGCAGGGGAACCTGGACGAGTTTGCTGAGGGGCTTGGATGTGGCCATGATGTCACCCGCCCAAGCCGTCCAGGTCGATGCGCTTGCCAGACTTTGCCAGCTCATAGATCAGTTCGACAAAGGGCCGCATAATCTGGCGGTCTTGTTGCAGCAAAAGCTCGGCCAATGCCTGATGCGAGGTCAGCGCTCGCGCAACGGCTCCCTCTACCGTACCGGGCAGGTTTCCACGCAACGCATCCTCCTTGGAGTTCTGTGCAATTTGCGCCATCGTCGTGCCGTCCTCGCCCACGATGTCGGCCACTTGATTCACCAAGGCCGCCTGATCGGCAAGTGCCGTCGCCTCGCCGAACAAGGAATTCAACCTAGTGATGATATTGCGCAAGTATTCCGGGGGCGTGGCCTGCCCACCGCCCCCCGCGCCAACGGGTTTAAGCACCGCCTCTTCCGGCTTGGGCTCACCCGTTGGCAAATGGGTCGTGATGATGGCGGTGATGTCATAGCCCGTCAATATCAGGCCAGATACATCGATCTGGTCTGGCGGAACGCCGTCCAGGCGCTTGGATAGCAGCTTGGCAAAGGCAGCGAAGTTTTCCAGATCTGGGTCGCCCAAGTCGATGATCTGCGCGATGTAGTTATAGAGTTGGCCGAAACGCGATAAGCCGCTTTTGAAGTCGAGCAGTTTTTTTAGTTCTTGATCCAAGTCCTTGCGCTGGGCATCCGTCTTACTGGCCGCCTCTTCGTGCCCGGCGGATTTCGCTTGTTGAAAGGCGAGTTCGCAGGCAATGATGGCATTCCGCAGGTTCTTAACCTTGCCATTGAAAATGTCGGCGGGAATTTGCGTCGCGACGTAAAGCTGCTTGTGCTGGTCGCTGCGTTTGTCCGGGTCTTGCAGGTCTTTCGTCGATTTGAAGCGCGCCGCCTTGAAAGACGCCACGTGCACAGGGGTATAAATGTCAGCCTTGTCCAGATCGCGTTGCAGGTCGTAGATGACGTTCAGGTTTTGCACGTCTTCGATCTTGGCGCCGGCATCGTACTTGACAAAGGCCGCAAGAATGGACTTCGGTTCGTTCACGAAATCAATCACATAGGTCGTGTCTTTGCCCGCCGCCGTGCGGTTCAGGCGTGACAAGGTCTGCACGATCTCTACCTCGTTGGCGATCTTCTTGTCCAGGTACATCGCGCACAGCTTGGGCTGGTCGAACCCGGTCTGGAATTTATCGGCAACGATCATCACGCGGTATTCGGGGCGGTCGAACACCAGGCGCAAATCACTGCCCGGCGCATCGGCATTCAGCGTAGCCTCGGTGAAGATCTCGTCATCGTCCACGACAAAGACCTTGCCCCCGATGCTGGCATCGCTGGCTTGTCGGACATCCTTGCCGGTGAGCTTGCCAGAAAATGCCACCAGCGCCTTCAAGTTGGCATGCCTGGGGTGATCTTTGATGTAGCCGTCAAACGCCTTTTTGTAGCGCACGGCGGCGGCCCGTGATGACGTCACCACCATCGCCTTGGCCGAGCCGTTCAGCAACGAGGCGACGTTGTTGGCGAAGTGCTCAACGATGAACTGGACTTTCTGCGTCACATTGGTCGCGTGCAGGTTCATCCATTTGGCCAGCGTCCGCTTGGCGGTTTGGGGGTTGACGCGTTTTTCTTCTTCGCTGGGCTCGGCCAAGTTGAATGCCGTCTTATAGGGCGTATAGCCCTTAAGCACATCCAGGATGAAGCCTTCTTCTATGGCCTGCCGCATGGGGTAGCGGTCGAACGAAGCGGGCAGATTGTCGGTTTTGTTTGCTGGCCTGCTGGGGTCTGGTACGCGGCCAAACAGCATCATGGTCGAGTGCTTGGGCGTGGCGGTAAACGCAAAGTGCGACACATTCTTCGGGCGCACGCGGGAGGACTGGATTTTTTCCAGCAGTTCTTCCACGGATAGGTTTTCCATCGTGGCCGCATCCAGCGCCAGCGAGGCTTGCAGTTTGCTGGCCGCCGTACCGGTCTGGCTGGTGTGGGCCTCGTCGATGATGACGGCGAAGTTGCGATCTTTCAGCGCCGCGTTGGTCAGGATTTGCTCCATCGCATACGGAAAGGTCTGGATGGTGACAACGATGATGGGTGTCCCGCGCCCCAACTCTTCGGCCAGCACGTCGCTTTTGGATTTGCCGCCCAACAGCTTGCGGTCGATGGCCGCGATCATGTCCTGCTGGTGGTCGATCTGCTTGACGGCGTCCTGCAATTGGGCATCGAGCACCGTGCGGTCGGTCACGACGATCACGGAATGAAAGATCGGCGCACCGTCGGCCTTGCGCAGCTTGACCAGGTCGTGTGCGGTCCAGGCAATCGTGGAGGTCTTGCCGCTACCCGCGCTGTGTTCGCACAGATACGCCTGTCCAGGGCCTTTTTTCTTGGCATCGGCCACCATACGGTTGACGGCGCGCCATTGATGGAAGCGCGGAAAGATCAGCGTTTCGCGGGTAGACCAATTGCCTTGCGCGTCGGCCACTTGTTTTTTGTCCACATAGACAAAGCTGTGGAAAATGCGCAGCCAGGAATCTTTCTGGCAAACCTGTTCCCAGAAGTAGGCCACGGGGTATTCGCCATCCGTGCGAACCGGGTTGCCCGCATGGCTGTCCTTGCCCTGGTTGAACGGCAGGAAAAAGGTGTTCTCGCCATCGAGCTTGGTCGCCATGCGGATATCGGAATCCGACATGGCGAAATGCACGACAGCACCGCGCTTGAAAGTCAGCAGCGGCTCGCGCCGCCCCGTGGTCTTGTCGAAAGGCTTGCGGTCATTCTTGTACTGTTCGACAGCGGCATCCGCGCTTTGGGTGAAATCGGTTTTCACCTCCACGGTGGCAACGGGAATGCCATTGACGAAAAACACTAGGTCGATGGCCAGATTGTGCCCAGGCCGGTACATGAGCTGCGGCACCACGCGCAGAATGTTGGCGCGGTAGCGCTCCCAGCCTTGTGGGTCTCGCTCGTCCTCGGGCTGGGATTCGCTGGCGGCAAGCTCGCCCGTTCCCGCAATCTTGAAGCCATTGCGCAGCACCTGCACCGTGCCCTCGCGCTCCAGGGCTTCGGCCAAACGCTGAGTGAGGGATTTCAGGGCGAGTTCGGTGCCGCCGTGGGTGGCGAGCAGTTTTTCCCACTTGGCGGGTTGCGTGGTTTGCAGCCATGTCACCAAGTCTTCGGGATACAGGGCGTTTTCCTGATCGTAGTTGCCGCTGGCGCCCACCTGCCAGCCATTCTCGGCCAGCTTTTTGACGATGTAGTTTTCAAATTCTTTTTCGCGGTGGGCCGTGTCGTTCATGCGGTGTCTCGCAGGTCGATTTTGCCGGTGACGGCGGCGGTGATGAGGGCGGTGCGGTGTTCGTGGAGTAGTTCAATAGAGCGTTCGGTCTTGGATATTAGTGCACCGATACGGCTGGACTTGAACTCAAGAAAATCGACGATCTCCCGCTGCTCTTGCAGTGATGGTAACGGAATTGGAAAGTTGCCAAGCTGTTCGCAAGTTATCGCTCCCTTGGTACTGCCAGCACCTTCGCTTGCAAACCTAAGATGCGGATACGCCATTTGTAGGCAACGCAGCAAGAATTCCACGGAGATTTTCCGACTCTCCGGCTGAATAAATGCCAAGTGTTGATTAATTGTTGCCCTAAACGTCAAAGGTGCTGACATCCCTCTTGTCTTACCTTGGCCCGTAATGCCAACTAAAACTGCTGGCGGCTCCACGATAGGAAGATGGCATTCCTGAAGAGCAAGACTGGTGACAAATTGCGCCGCCTCGCTGACCTCTTCTTGGTTTACTACGGAGCTGTTTAGCCAGGGAAACCCCATTTCAGACCAATAGTTCGGATTCTCTCTGCTGGGCGTTGAGCCGTTACCAATACGACCAACATACTTGATGGGAGAAACGCTCCAATGCGCCGGCACTTCCCCCAACCACTCCACGCCGGAATCTTTCATCTTCGCATTGGGGTTCAGTCCATTGGTAACGGCGCGGGTGATGAGGGCTTGGCGCTTTTCGGCAAGAAGCTCGATGAAGCGGGTTTTCTTGGCGATGAGGGCGTCGATGCGGGCGGTTTCGCGGTCGAGGTGGGTGGCGATGGCTTGCTGTTCGATTTCATCGGGCACCGGAACTTGGATAGTTTTCATCTCTGAATACTTCGTCGTCCACATATCTGCCACGATGCCATTTCCGACGCGATAGAACTCCTCCTGAAAGGGGAGGCTGCGCAATAAGTGATTGACGAAATTTATGCGCAGCCCACCTGAGGGCTGCAACACCGTATTGATAAGCGACACGGAGCCGTCGTGAGGAGAAACACCAGACGACCCCTTACGATCTGAGCGGCTATTGATTACAAAATCCCCGACACAAACTTTCTTTCTATTATCGCCATCATCAGTTTTAGCGGCCGTTTCAAGCTGCGGCACTACACCGTTTTTTGTTACTGATAACGGGGGAAAATCCTTATCACTGACCTTTTCCCTGCGCTCGAAGAAGAATTGCCCAAGCCTACGGACATCCCAATGCGCTGGGATTTCACCAAGCCACGCCACGCCCGAATCTTTCATGGCTTTGTGCGGACGATGCGCCGTCATTCCGCCACCTCATCCAACAACGCAGCGATTTCTTTCTCCACTGCTTTCAGCTCCGCGTCGATCGCATGCAGATCACGCGGCGCTTGGTATTTGTAGAAATAGCGGTTGAAGTTGATCTCGTAGCCGACCTTGCCCACCTGGCCGTCGCGCTCGTCGGTATAGCTGTCGTCCACCCAGGCATCCGGCACGTGGGGCAGCACCTCTTTGGCCATGTAGTCGGCAATGGGTGTCTGCAAAGGCACGTTCTCGAAGTCTTCCAGCGCCTTGTCCGGAACGGGCGCGCCGCCTTCGTACAGGGGGTCGGCCTGCGGGTCGCGCACGCCAAAGGCGGCGACAATGGCCTTGGCCAGTGGTTTGCCGATTTTGGCGATGCCCGCCTCGCCTGCCAGCTTCGCAAAAGTATCCAGCCAGGCATAGGGATGCACGGCATCGTCCAGCGATTCCAGGAACGTGATCCACGCTTTCTGGTCTGCGTCATCGAGCTTGGAGAACGCCTTGTCTTCCTTGAACTGCGCAATGCCCTCGGCCGCAATGCGGATGACCATGCGCAGGGGGCGCTGTACCTTGATGCGGCGATAGCCAAAATCCTGATAATCCACGATGCGCACGTTTTCGGCAGGCTCGAACGCGGCATAGGCGCGGGCGATGTCGTGTATCTGCGCGTCGCTGATGAAGCGGCGCTTGTTGCCCTCGGACTTGCGCATGGGCGAGTAGATGCCCGTGGCGTCGATCAATTGCACCTTGCCTTGGCGTGCGGCGGGCTTCTTATTGCTCAATAGCCATAAGTATGTGCCGATGCCGGTACGAAAGAAAATATCCGTCGGCAAGGCGACGATGGCTTCGATATAGTCTTGCTCCAGCAGCCAGCGGCGGATTTCCGATTCGCCCTGCCCCGCATTGCCTGTGAACAAAGCGCTGCCCGACAAGATGATGCCTGCCCGCCCCCCGCCCTTGGCCGGGGTTTCGAGCTTGTCGATCAAATGCTGGATGAACAGCATGGAGCCATCCGACACGCGCGGCGTGCCCGCGCCAAAGCGCCCAGCAAATCCCTTTTCGCTCGCTTCGCGCAGCACGAACGCCTGGTCTTGCTCCCACTTCTTGCCGAACGGCGGGTTGGATAGGCAGTAGTGGAACTTCTGCCCGTGGTAGCCATCTTTCGAGAGCGTGCTGTACGGTCCCTTGATGTTTTGCGAAAGATCACGCGAGGGCTCGGATTCAATGCGGCGCAGCAGCATGTTGGCCAATGCGACGGCATGCGTTTCCGGCTCCAGTTCCTGGCCATAGGGCACCAGCACAGGCGGCACCTTGTTGCGATCGCTGAAGCCGTCCACATGGTTCATGGCGTCCGTCAAGAAACCGCCGGTGCCGCAGGTTGGGTCGTACAGGGTGCGGATCAGGCCGGGGTTGTTCTGGAACAGCGCGTCGTCGGGGTCGAGCAGCAGGGTCGTGGCCAGATGCACCACGTCACGCGGCGTCATGAAGTCTTCGGCGGCTTCGTTCACCTCCGCCCCGAAGCGCCGGATAAGGTGTTCATAGATGTTGCTCATCACGCGGTCTGGCACCACGTTGGGGTGCAGATCGGTGTTGGCGAAGTTCTGGCAAATCTTGAACAGCAGGTCGGCTCGCGCCAGGCGTGCAATGCTGTCGGAAAAGTTGAACTGGTCGAATATGACGCGGGCGTTTTCCGAGAAAGCCGCAATGTAGGCATCAAGGTTGCCCTTGGTGCGCGTGGCGCCAAGCGTTGCCAGGGAATATTTGCTGGTGTTGTAGAACGGCAGCCCCGCCGTCTGGCGCAGGATCAAGTCGATGTTGATGTTTTTGTTCTTGTGTTTTTCCGCGGCCTGCTGAACTTTTTCGCGTGTGGGTTCCAGCACGCATTCCAGGCGGCGAAGCAGGGTAAAGGGCAGAATGATCTTGCCGAAATCGGTGTGCTTGAAGTGGCCCCAGAGGTCGTCGGCGTTTTTCCAGATGAAGGCCGACAGTGTGGTGTCGGTGGTGGCCGTGCCGTTGGCGGGGTCGGGGTTGCTGGGGGGCTGCTCAAAACTCATCAGGAAACGATGCTTGATTGTCTATGTGAATGGGATGGATTTGTCACGAATTATGCCAAGGAATAGGTGAGCACGGCAGGACGGAAGCTGACCTGGACCCCGTAAATAGTGCGTAAACGATGTAGAGTCCGTTTCGAGAGGAACGGTAATGAAGAAACGATTTACGGAAGAACAGATCATCGGCGTGCTGAAAGAGGCAGAGACAGGGGCCAAGGTGGCCGATTTGTGCCGCAAGCATGGGATATCCGATGCGACGTATTACAACTGGAAGGCGAAGTACGGCGGCATGACAGTGTCCGAGGCGCAGCGGTTGAAGGAGTTGGAGCAGGAGAACAACAAGCTCAAGAAACTGCTGGCCGAGTCGATGCTGGACAACGCAGCCTTGAAGGATCTGCTGAGCCGAAAATAGTGAGCCCGCAGGCCAGGCGTGAAGCGGTCAGGACATTGATGACCGAGCGCGGCATGGGTATTACCCGGGCCTGCGGGCTGGTAGAGGCATCTCACGTTCGCTGGACTTCGTGGCTGATGGCCTGGCCTATGGTCGCCGCTTCCGTTGCTTGAATGTGGTCGATGATTACACGCGGGAGTGCCTGGCCATCGAGGTCGACACGTCGTTGCCAGGGCTGCGCGTGGCGCAGGTGCTTGACCGGCTCGCCGAGATGCGCGGCCTGCCCCGGTCCATCACCGTGGACAACGGGCCGGAGTTCGCCGGCAGAGCCCTCGATGCCTGGGCCTACCAAGCGGGTGTGAAGCTGTCGTTCATCCGGCCGGGTAAACCTGTGGAGAATGCCTATATCGAGAGCTTCAACGGCAAGTTTCGTGACGAATGCCTCAACGAGCATTGGTTCCTGTCGCTGCGCCAGGCCAAATCGTTGATCGAGGCATGGCGGGTCGAGTACAACACCGAGAGGCCGCACAGCGCATTGGGCTATCTTGCTCCGACACAGTTCGCCAAGGCTCATCGCGAAAGCAGATTTTTAACCCCGGACTCTAAGTCAATCTCGTACTAAAACCGGGGGCAGGTCAACAACAAAGATAACACCGAAATACCAACACGGATACCAACAAATACGCTGGATGGCGCTGGACGGTCTTGTCCTGTCTTGGAAATAAAAAACCCCGTAAATCATTGAATTTACGGGGTTTCGCATCATCCTGGACTTGCCTGGACAAAAAATTGGCGGAGAGGGTGGGATTCGAACCCACGGTACGGGGAAACCGTACGCCTGATTTCGAGTCAGGTACATTCGACCACTCTGCCACCTCTCCGGGTGTCCGATGCGCGCCGGCGAGGCCGGCTGGCGGGATGACTGCCCGCGCCGCTGGGCGCGTGGTCGTTGGCTGGTCCCCCGGACCTTCGCCAAAAAAGCGAAGACCGAGAATATATCAGAAAACTGCTCCCCTGATGCAGGCCCAGAGCAGTCCGGACACAGCGGCGAAACCCTTGGTCAATCCAGCGGCATGAAGTAGCTGCGGATCTGCTCCGTGCTCGCGCCGGCGTTCAATGCCAGCGCGAGCAGCAGCCGGGCCTTCTGCGGGTTGTAGAAGCCCGCGCCGATGCCTTCCTTCTTGGCGGTCACGTAGCCGTCTCCCACCCGCGAGGCGCGCACGACGGGAACACCCGCGTCCATGGCCTTCTGGACCGCGGCCGCGACCGCGCCTGACAGCGAACTGTTGCCCGGGCCGGCAATCACCACGCCGCGTGCGCCGGTGCTCAGGGCATGGGCGATGTACGAGGGGTCGTCCTCCACGTAGCCGTATACGATGTCGACCTTGGGCAGGGATTGGGTATCGCCGATGTCGAAATGCGGCTGGCCCGTCGGGCGGGATGGCCCGAAGAAGAAGTAGGGCTTGGTGCCGATCACCACGCCCAGGTGGCCCTGGTCGAGGGCCTGGAACGTGTCCAGCGCCTGCGTGTGGGTCTTGCGTGTATACATGGCCGAGCCGATGCGATCGTTGGCCATCAGCATGACGCCGCGCTCACGCGCGGCCGGGCTGGCTGCCACGGCTACGGCCTGCAGCAGGTTGAAGGGGCCGTCCGCGCTGATCGCCGTGGCTGGGCGCATGGCGCCGACCACTACCACCGGCTTGTCGCTGCGCAGCGTCAGATCCAGGAAGATCGCGGTTTCTTCTGCGGTCGAGGTGCCGTGCGTGATGACTACGCCGGCCACGGTGGGGTCGGCGAGGTACTTGGCAGCGGCCCTGGACAGCGTCAGCAAGTGCGAATACTGCAGGTTGGGGCTGCTGACGTTGGTCACCTGGTCCACCGACACGTCGGCGACCTGCGCGATTTCCGGCACGGCCTGGACCAGTTCGTTGCCGGTCTTCTGGCCAGAGGCATAGTTGGTGGTGTCGGTGCTGACTTTGGAGGCGCCGGCGATGGTGCCCCCGGTGGAGAGCACGACCACGCGCGGCAGGCTTTGCTGCTGCGTGGCCGCCTGTACGTGGGCAGCCCAGGGCAGGAATGCCGCGCAGGCCAGGGGTACTGCCAGGAATCGCTTGAATAGCTTCATGTCGAATTGAATCTACAAACAAATCCGGTTCATAAGCATGAAGCGTGCCAACGGGAAAGCAGGTACCGTCAAGGTGAAATGCTGCTCCCTCGGTCCCCTGCGGCGGTTGCGCCATCGAGGCAGGCGCCCCCGCCTGCGCAGCATGGGATCGACCACTGACGAAAGCAATGCTGCACCATTCCGAGGAATCGTGCGCTATCTTGGTGCGCTCGTCGGGCCGGGCAGCCAGGAGAGGCGGCCCGGCCGGCCGTCAGAACCCATAAAGACGCGCAGGGTTCTCGACCAATATCCGGCGCATCAGATCCTCGTCATGATCGATCCAGCGCAGGAACTCGTCGACCAGGTCCCCGTCGTCCGGCATGGGCGTCGGCAGGCGTACGTGCGGCCAGTCGGTGCCGAAGACCAGGCGGTCCGGCATGTGCGCGGCCAGCGCGCGCGCCAGGGCCTCGGCGTCGGGGAAGGGCGCTTGCGGGTGCGACGAGATGCGGTTGGGCCCGCTGACCTTGACCCAGGTGCGGCCCTCGCGCATGAGCGCCAGCAGCGACCGGAAGGCCGGGCATTGCGGCCCCAGGCCGGCCGGGAAGTGGCCCATGTGGTCGACCACGGTGGTGACCGGCAGGCGCGCGAGGCGGCCGGCGAAATCCTCGAACGTGCTGATGTCGACCAGGAACTGCAGGTGCCAGCCCAGCGGCGCCAGGCGGTCGGCCAGCCGGGCGACGTTGTCGAAGCCGATGCCGCCGCCGCGGTTGAGCAGGTTCAGGCGCGCGCCGCGCACGCCCAGCCCGTGCAGGCGTTCCAGCTCGTCCTGCGGCACCGTCTCGTCCAGCACGGCGACGCCGCGCCATTCGATGCCCAGCGGGTCGGCGGCCGACTGGGCCAGGGCGTCGGCCAGCAGGCGGTTGTCGGTGCCGTAGACGCTGGGCTGCACCAGCACGGCCCGGCTCATGCCCAGGGTGTGGAGCAGCCGCGCGTAGTCCTGGCGCGAGGCGTCGTGCGGCGTGTAGTCGCGTTCGGGCTGGTAGGGGTAGCGGTCGGCCGGGCCGAAGATGTGGGCGTGCGCGTCGCAGCTTCCGGGCGGCAGGGAGCGGCCGGGGCGGTGCGGGTCGGCTGCGGGCGGGTCGATGTCAGGCAGGGTTTTCATGTCGGTTTCAGCTCAGCAGCGTGGGCAGCCACAGCGTGACGGCCGGGACGTAGGTGACGAGCAGGATGAGGACGATGAATACCAGCATGAAGGGCATGAGCCGCTTGGCGATGGTCTCTATCGTCAGCCCGCTGATGGCCGAGGCCACGAAGATCGAGTAGCCCACCGGCGGCGTCACCATGCCGACGGCGAAGTTGATCACGACCATCGCGCCCAGCTGGATCGGGTCCATGCCGACCTGCACGCCGATGGTGCTGAGCACGCCGCTCAGGATCACCATGGCCGATACGTTGTCCATGACCGCGCCCAGGATCAGCAGCAGGACGTTGACCATGAGCAGGATGAGCACGGGGTTGTCGGTCAGCGACAGCATGAAGTCGGCGATCTGCTGCGGGATCTGCTCGTTGGCCATGAGGTAGGCGTAGCCGTAGGCCATCGAGATGATGAACATGATCATCCCGCTCATGCGGATGCTGCGCAGGACCGCGTGCCACAGCTGGGCCAGGCTGAGCTCCCGGTAGATGAACACCCCCGCGATCACCCCGTACAGGGTGCCGACCATGGAGGCCTCGGTGGGCGTGAATACGCCGCCGTAGATGCCGCCCAGGATGATGACGGGGGCCAGCAGCGCCCAGACGCCGTCGCGCACCGCCGTGCCCAGTTCCGCGGCCGTGGCGCGGCGGTCGGCGGCGATGCCGTGGCGCCGGGCATGCCAGACGCTGACCGCGACGAAGCCCGCCGCGGCCAGCAGGCCCGGCACGACGCCGGCCAGGAACAGCTTGGCGATGGATTGTTCGGCCAGCACGCCCCAGATCACCAGCGGGATGGAGGGCGGGATCATCTGCCCGAGCGGACCGATGGACGTGGCCAGCGCCGCGGCGTAGTCGCGCCGGTAGCCGTGCCGGTCCAGTTCGTCGACCATCACCGATCCCACGGCGGCCGTGGTGGCCGGCGCCGAGCCGGAGATGGCGCCGAAGAAGGTGCCGGCCATCACCGTGGCGATGCTCAGGCCTCCCGTAAAGTGGCCGAACAGCGTCGAGGCGAAGCGCACGAGCCGCTTGGACAGGCCGCCCGCGCCCATCAGGTCGCCGGCCAGGATGAAGCCGGGGATGGCCAGCAGGCTGTTGACGTCGGTGCCCGCCAGCACGCGCTGGGCGAAGATGATGGGGTTGATGTCGGCGATGTACAGTCCGGCGATGGTCAGGATGGCCAGCGTGAAGGAGATGGGCACGCCCAGCAGCAGCAGGATGACCAGGCCCGCGCTCAGGAAAATGGCGAGGTCGCTCATGACGGCTGTCCTTCCCCGGCCGGCGGGGCCGGCCGCGGCATTCCCAGCAGGGCGTACAGTGCGATCAGGACGCCGGAGACGGGCAGCGCCGAGTCGCGCAGCCACAAGGGGTAGCGCACCGCCGGCGAGGTCTGCCCCGCGGTCAGGGCCACGAACTGCAGCCCGGTCCACGCCATGTACAGGCCGACCAGGGCCACGGCCAGGCGGATCGCCAGCCACAGCAGCCGGCCGGCGGCGCCGGGCAGCCAGGCGTCGATGACCTGGACGCGCACGTGGCCGTTGTCGCGCACCGCCAGGGCCGCCGTCAGGAAGACCATCCAGGAAAAGGACAGCAGCGCGATTTCGTCGGTCCAGGAGAGCGAATCCTGCAGGACGTAGCGGAAGAACACGCCGATGAGCATGCTGGCGACCATCACGACGCTGGCCAGCACGGCCAGCGTCTGGACCAGCCGCGTCAGCAACGCCTCGGCCGGGCGCAGCCAGGAGGGGTGAGCCGTCATGGGAGCCTCGCTCGCCGGCCTTACCGGCTGGCCTTGACCTGTTCGAGCGCGGCGTCCAGGACTTCGGCGCCGATCGACTTGCGGTATTGGTCGTAGATCTTCGCGGCGCGCTCGCGGAAGGCGGCCGGATCGGCCACGTCGTTGACCTGCATGCCGGCGGCCTTGAGGTTTTCCAGCATGGTGGTGTCGTTGGCGGCGACGGTTTCGCGCTGGCGCTCGACGGCCTTGCGGGCGGCCTGGCGTATGGCTTGCTGGGCCTCGGGGTCGAGCCGCTTCCAGGTCTGCGCCGACGCCAGCAGGCTCAGCGCGTTATAGGTATGGCGCGTCAGCGACAGGTACTTGGTGACTTCGGGGTACTTGTTGGCATAGATGACCGCCAGGGGGATTTCCAGGCCGTCGATGGTGCCCTGCTGCACCGCGGTGAACACGTCGCTCCAGGACATGGGGACCGGGTTGGCGCCCAGTGCGCGGAAGCTGTCCAGGAAGATGTCGCTGGGCTGCACGCGCAGGCGGATGCCGCCGATGTCCTCCGGCTTGGCCACCGGCCGCTTGTTGTTGATCACGTGGCGAAAGCCGGCCTCGGCGAAGCCCAGCCCCACCAGGCCCTTGCCGGCCAGCTGCGCGGTCATGAGCTCCCCGGCCTTGCCGTCGAGCACGGCATGGGCCTGCTTGTTGTCGGCATAGAGGAAAGGCAGGTCGTTGAGCTGGAAGGCCGGCACGATGTTGCCCACGTAGGTGCCGGTGAATACGCCGAACTCCAGCGTGCCCAGCTGCAGGCCCTGCAGCATCTGGGTCTCGTCGCCCAATTGGTGGTTGCCGAAGAACTGCACCTTGTAGCGGCCGGGCGCGGCCTTCTCCAGCTCCTCGGCGAAATAGTGCGCGGTGATGGCGTAGGGGTCGCTCTGGCTGTCGGCGGTGGCCCAGCCGATCTTGACGGTCGCCTGGGCCGGGGCCGCGGCGGCCGGCGCGGCCGCGAGGACGCCGGCCAGCAGGGCGGCGCAGCAGGAAAGCTTGCGGGGGATCCACATGGTTGTCTCCTTCCAGGCCTTTGGCCCTGTTGTATATATTGCGGCGGGCATCGCTGCCGTCGGCGTCGTATTGTGGAAGGGGCAGGGGGACGGGGCAAATCGGAAGTTCACTCCAATTATTAGGTGCGCCCTATGAATGAGCCCCGAACTTGACCGAAGTCGAAAAATTCCTCCGCCTCGGCCCGTCTGCCAGAACTTCCCCGGCCCGCCGGGGTCTGTCACTGCGTCCCGGCGCCCGGTCCGCCATCGCGCGGCCGACGCCGGCCGTTCGTCCACTTCGGCAACAGCTTCGACAACAGGATAGCCATCCATGAAATCCTCCCGCTCCCTGGCCCTTTCCGCCCTGTTCTGCATCGCCCTGGCCCCGGCCGCGCCCGCCCTGGCCCAGCACGCCGGCCACGACGCCCACATGGGGCAGGGCGCGCCCGCCGCCGCGCCCGCCGGCGCCAGCACCGAGGCCTACCAGGCCGCCAATGCGAAGATGCACAAGGACATGGACATCGCCTATTCCGGCGACGCCGACGTCGATTTCGCCCGCGGCATGATCCCGCACCACCAGGGGGCGATAGACATGGCGCGCATCCAGCTGCAGCACGGCAAGGACCCGGAGCTGCGCAAGCTGGCCCAGGAAGTCATCTCTGCCCAGGAAAAGGAGATCGCCTTCCTGAACAGGTGGCTGGCCGAGCACGCCAAGAAGTAGGCGGGCGCACAGGAGGCTCCACGTCTGCGGTGACGCGGCCGGGCCGACGCTCGTCCGTGCGGTGGCCGCCTGGCCGGACGCCGCGGTTGCCCCGGCGGGCCGTCCCGCCAAGCTAAACTGTCCAGCCGGCCTCATCGCCGCCCATCCCGCACAGGAGATCCCCCATGCTCAAAGGAAAAGTCGCCATCGTCACCGGCTCCACCAGCGGCATCGGCCTGGCCATTGCGCGCGGCTTCGCGGCGCAGGGCTGCGACGTGGTGATCAACGGCTTCGGCGAGGCCGAGGCCATCGAGCAGACGCGCGCGGCCATGCAGCGCGACCACGGCGTGCAGGTGCACTACGACGGCGCCGACCTGTCGCGCGGCGAGGCGGTGCGGCAGATGGTCGAGGCGGCCGCCGGCCGCTTCGGCCGGGTGGACATCATCGTCAACAATGCCGGCATCCAGCACACCGCGCCCATCGAGGACTTCCCCCCCGAGCGCTGGGACGCGATCATCGCGCTGAACCTGTCGGCGGTGTTCCACGGCACGGCCGCGGCGCTGCCGCACATGAAGAAGCAGGGCTGGGGCCGGGTCATCAACATCGCCTCCGCGCACGGCCTGGTGGCGTCGGTGCAGAAGTCGGCCTACGTGGCGGCCAAGCACGGCGTGGTGGGCCTGACCAAGGTGACCGCGCTGGAGACGGCCGGCACGGGCGTCACGGCCAATGCGATCTGCCCGGGCTGGGTGCGCACGGCGCTGGTGGAGAAGCAGATCACCGCCATCGCCCGCGAAAAGACCCTGGACCAGGAGGCCGCGGCGCGCGAGCTGCTGTCCGAGAAGCAGCCTTCGCTGCAGTTCGTCACGCCCGAGCAACTGGCCGGCACGGCCGTGTTCCTGGCCTCGGACGCGGCGGCGCAGATCACCGGCGCCAGCATTTCCGTCGACGGGGGCTGGACGGCGCGCTGAGCGCACCCCGGGGGGCTTGCCCCGGCGGCCGCCATTGCGCCGATAATCCCGCCATCGCCGCCGGCGGCGGCCACGGCTTTCCCTTCGTTTCCTCCATGGAGAACCCATCCATGCTGTACCTGCTTTCCCCGGCCAAGAAGCTGGACTACGACAGCCCCGTGCACGTCGAGCGGCATACCCAGCCGCTGTTCGTGGACCGCGCGGCCGAGCTCATCAAGGTGCTCAAGGGCAAGTCGGCCGGGGAGATCGCCGAGCTGATGTCGCTCAGCCCCGCGCTGGCCGAGCTGAACGCCGGCCGCTACGCGGCCTGGAAGAAGACCTTCGACCAGTCCAATTCCCGCCAGGCGGTGCTGGCCTTCAACGGCGACGTGTACGAAGGGCTGGACGCGGCCAGCCTGAGCGCCGCGCAGCTGGACTGGGCGCAGGAGCACGTCGCCATCCTGAGCGGCCTGTACGGCGTGCTGCGCCCGCTGGACCTGATGCAGCCCTACCGGCTGGAGATGGGCACGCGCCTGCACACCGCGCGCGGCAGGAACCTGTACGAGTTCTGGGGCGGCGACATCGCCCGCTACCTGAACGAGCGCCTGGCAGGCGAGCGCCGCCCCGTCGTGGTCAACCTGGCGTCCGAGGAATACTTCAAGTCGGTGGACATGGGCGTGCTGCAGGCCCGGGTGGTGCAGTGCGTGTTCCAGGACTGGAAGAGCGGCGCCTGGAAGGTGGTGAGCTTCCACGCCAAGCGCGCGCGCGGGCTGATGGCGCGCTACGCGATCCAGCACAAGGCGAAGACGCCCGCCGGCCTGCAGGGCTTCGACAGCGAGGGCTACGCCTACGACGAGTCGGCCTCGTCCGAGGACAGGCTGGTGTTCCGCCGCAGGCAGGGCTGAATCCTCAAGCCGGCTGCCGCTCCCCCTGCGCCGGCTCTTCCTGCGGCCGGGACAGGGCGCCCAGTTCGTTGCGTATCATCTGCGCCGCCTTCAGCATCTGCTTGAGCGGATGCGCCAGCACGCCTTCCTCGCCCTCGCCTTCGAATTGCAGCACGGGCGCCTCGCCGGTCTTGCCGTCGAGCAGGGCGGCGATGGCGTCCAGCGCCTGCTGCACGCGCGGCGGGGTTTCCGGCAGGGCGGCCAGCAGCGGCACGGTGGCGGCGATCTGCGAGGCCAGGATGTGGCTCTGGATCAGCAGGTGGTTCAGCTCCGGCACGTGGCGCTGGCGCGAGCGCGGCTCGCGCATCATGCGGTAGAAGGCCTCGGCCAGGTTGCCGAAGGCCACGTGCACGTTCTTGCGGGCCAGGCGCCACTGGAAGTCGGCTTCCTGCACCGCCGGGTCGGGCGGGGTGTCGGGCCCGGGCGGCTGGCCGGTCGAGCGCGACTGCGCCTGCCGGGCCTGCACGTAGCGCAGGCCGCTGGCCAGGTATTCGCGGTTGGCGGCGTGGGCGCGGCGCGCCAGCGGCCCCATGTAGCGCGATTCCCACCAGGGCAGCACGTAGCTGCAGGCCAGCGCGATGGCGCAGCCCAGCACCGTGTCGGCGGCGCGCTCGCCGATCACCGCCAGCGACGAGGGTGAGATGAAGTGGAAGGCCAGTAGCACGAACACGGTGTTGAAGGTGGCGCTGGCCATGTAGTTCAGCTGCACCAGGCTGTTGCCCATGATGCAGGCCGCCAGCATGGCGGCGAACAGCGCCCCCGGCTCGCGGGTCAGTTGGAACAGGCCGAAGGCGAGCAGGCAGCCGCCCAGCGTGCCGACCAGGCGCAGGCCGTTGCGCTGGCGGGTCAGGGCGAAGCCCGGCTTCATGATGATGACGAGCGTCAGCACCACCCAGTAGCTGTGCGGCGCCAGCTGGGGGATGGCGCCGGTCACGGTCATGGCGATGGCCGCGGCCAGCGTCACGCGCAGGGCGTAGCGGCAGTGCGGCGAGTCCAGGCGCAGGTTGCTGGTCAGCATGCCCAGGCGGAATTCCTGGCGCGACAGGAAGCGGGTCAGCGACTTGTCCAGGCGCAGTTCGCCGGCCGGGCGGGCGTCGGGGCGGCACAGGGTGTGCTCGTACAGGCGCTCGATGATGCGCGAGACGTTGCGCAGCCGCCGCTGGATCTGGATCAGCAGGGTGTAGACCTCGGGCTCGCGGCGCGCGTAGTCCTGCTGGCGCAACTGCTCGATCTCGTATTCGATGGCGCGCAGCTCGGCCTTGACGCTGGCCCGGTGCAGCGCCGGCCGGTTGCGCGAGACGGCCAGGGCGATGCGGTCCAGGTCCAGCGCCATCTTGGTCAGGGCGTCGCGGGCGAACATCAGCAGGTCGGAGTCGGGCAGGGCGCGGCGCAGCAGGGCGTAGTCGGTGTGGGTGGCCACCAGCGCGTCCAGGATGGCGATCATGTCCACGAAGATGTTCCACAGCATGGTGCGGCGCGGATCGCGCCGGCCGTCGCGCGGCAGCGCGCGCAGCACCATGTCGCGGGCGGCCTGGTGCTTGTCGGTCATGGCCGACTGCGATTCGATCAGGCGGCGGTAGCAGTCGTCCAGGTCGTTGGCGGTGTCGTAGAAGGCGGCGCGCGCGCTGGTGTATTCGGCGGTGGCGTACAGCGCCACCGACAGCGCCTGCTGCTCCTCGCGCAGGCCGGTCAGGCGGCTGGTCGCCAGGCTGAAGCCCAGGTAGAACAGCCCGCCGCCCAGGGTGGCCGCGGCGTGCAGCAGCGATTCCAGCGCCGACAGCGGCGAATGCATGGTCAGCGTCATCAGCAGCAGGCAGGCGGTGCCGATCTGGATGCCGGTGCGGCCGAACACCGAGAACATCGAGAAGCCGAAGCACAGCGCGATCACCGCCAGCCAGATCAGCACCGGGTGGGACGAGGCCAGCCCGGTGACCAGCACGGTGAGCGTGCCCAGCACGCAGCCGCCCAGCATCTGGTTGACCCGGTGCCAGTGCGGCCCGGGCTGATCGATGATGGCCACGCACAGCGCGCCGAAGGTGGCCGCCAGCCCCAGCGCGTAGTGCCCCAGCCCGGCGCCCAGCAGCAGCACGGGCAGCAGCATGCCCACCGCCTGGCGCACGCCGCCGAAGAAATAGTGGCTGTACAGGAAGCGGCGCAGCGTGGCGACGCGCAAGTCCATGGACGGGTCTCCCGGCGCGCCTCGCGGGCGCGGCCAACATATCGATTCCGGGGACTATATCCCGAGTCGCGCCGGCGCGGCCGCGCCGGCAGCCGCCGCGGACGGCGCTGGCGGGCCGGCCGCGCCGTGGTACGCTTTTCGAGGGAGGCCGGCCCGCGCGGGCGCGCCGCTTCCCGGCGCCCGCCCCGGACGGCGGGCCATCCAGCTTCTAGGGAGACACGCAGCTTGCTAGCCGAACTGGAAACCATGGGCGTGGTGCCGGTCGTGACCATCGCCGACGCGGCCGCCGCCGGGCCGCTGGGGCAGGCCCTGGCCGCCGGCGGCCTGCCGGTGGCCGAGATCACCCTGCGCACGCCGGCCGGCCTGGCCGCCATCGCCGCCATGGCCGAGGCCTGCCCGGACATGCTGGTGGGCGCCGGCACGGTGGTCCATGCCGCCCAGGTGCGCGAGGCGGTCGACGCCGGGGCGCGCTTCGTGGTGTCGCCCGGCTACAGCGACGCCGTGGTCGACGCCTGCCGGGACGCCGGCGTGCCGGTCTTCCCCGGCATCTGCACCCCTTCCGAACTGATGGCCGCCATCGCGCGCGGCCTGCTCGCGGTCAAGTTCTTCCCGGCCGAGGCCTACGGCGGCGTGGCCACGCTCAGGGCGCTGGCCGCGCCCTTCCCGGACATGCGCTTCATCCCCACCGGCGGCATCGACGCGGCCCGCCTGCCGCAGTACCTGGCCCTGCCCAACGTGGCCGCGGTCGGCGGCAGCTGGATGGTGGCGCCGCAACTGATCGCCGGCGGCCAGTACGAGCGCATCGCCGCGCTGGCGCGCGAGGCCGTCAATGCGGTGGCCGCGGCCCGGGGCGGGCGATGAGCGTTCCGGACCGCCGCACCGGCGGCCGGGCGCGCAAGAGCCCCGCTGCCGCCGCGCCGGCCCCGGCGCGCGTGGACGTCATCGTCATGGGCGAGCCCATGGCCGAGTTCGTCGCCGAGCCCGGCGGGCAGCAGTACCGCCACGGCCACGGCGGCGACGCGTCGAACTTCGCCGTGGCGGCGGCGCGCCAGGGCGTGCGCGCGGCCATCGCCACCCGCCTGGGCTGCGACGCCTTCGGCGACGGCTTCATGGACCTCTGGCAGCGAGAGGGCGTGGGCACCGGCCTGGTGCTGCGCGACCCGGACCACCCGACCGCGGTGTATTTCGTCAGCCCGCTGGTGTCCGGCCACGCCTTCACCTATTACCGCGCCGGCTCGGCCGCCAGCCATTTCGCCGCCGGCGACCTGCCCGACGCGGCCCTGGACGGCGTGCACTTCCTGCACGCCACCGGCATCACCCAGGCGATCAGCACCGCCAGCTGCGACGCGGTGTTCTCGGCCATCGAGCGCGCCCGCGCGCGCGGCGTGAAGGTGTCCTACGACACCAACCTGCGCCTGAAGCTGTGGGACCTGCCGCGCGCGCGGGCCATCGTCAACGAGACCGTGCGCCTGTGCGACGTCTGCCTGCCCAGCCTGGACGACGCCCGCCTGCTGACCGGCCTGGAAGACGCCGACGCCATCGCCGACGTCTTCCTGAAGCTGGGCGCGCCCCTGGTGGCCCTGAAGCTGGGCGCCGAGGGCTGCCTGGTGGCCACGCCGGACGGCCGCCGGCGCGTGCCCGGCATCCGCGTGGACAGCGTGGACGCCACGGGGGCGGGCGACACCTTCGGCGGCGCCTTCGTGGCCGGCCTGGTGCAGGGCAGCGACCCCTACGAGGCCGCCCGCTACGCCAACGCGGCCGCCGGCCTGTCCACCCGCGGCTACGGCGCGGTCGCGCCCATCCCCCGGCGGGCGGAAGTGCTGGAAGCGCTGTCGGCGCAGTCGAAGTAAACGCGGCGGCGGCGGCTGGGCAGGGCGGTGCCCCGGCATGGCCAGGGCGCCCGTTCCGCCGGCCCGGCGCCGGCGTTTCCGCCCCGCCGATTTGCGCGCGCGGCCGCAAATCGGTAAATTCCCATCCCTTGTGCCCGCCGCGCTATCCGGGGCGGGCACGGTGGCAGTCAGAAACCCGGGCCACAGCCCGGGCGTCGCAGCGCCAGTTTTTGCGCCTAGGGCCGCGCCAAAAGCGTGTGTAGCCAAGGCATCCATTTCGATCCAGTCGCGTTCCCCATGGGACGCTTGCAACGCGCTTCCGAAACAGGGCGCGTGCCGGGTCTGCAGGGTGTCCGGGTGGCGCGGTTCCGTGAACCGCAAAGCGCCGGAGCATGCTGCCAGATGCCGGTACGGGTCCGCGCCGCCGCCGCAATCCGGGCAGGGGGCAATCGGGGTGGCGGGGCCGGGTAAAGAAAGGAAGACAACATGGAACTCAATGGCGCCGATATCGTCGTGCGCTGCCTGGCCGAGGAGGGCGTCGAGCACGTCTTCGGCTATCCCGGCGGCGCGGTGCTCTACATCTACGACGCAATCTTCAAGCAGGACAAGTTCAAGCACATCCTGGTCCGGCACGAGCAGGCGGCCGTGCACGCGGCCGACGCGTATTCGCGCTCGTCGGACAAGGTCGGGGTCGCGCTGGTCACCAGCGGCCCGGGCGTGACCAATGCCGTCACCGGCATCGCCACGGCCTACATGGACTCCATCCCGCTGGTCATCATCAGCGGCCAGGTGCCCAGCCACGCCATCGGCGAGGACGCCTTCCAGGAATGCGACACGGTCGGCATCACGCGGCCCTGCGTCAAGCACAACTTCCTGGTGCGCGACGTCAAGGACCTGGCCGACACCATGCGCAAGGCCTTCTACATCGCGCGCTCCGGTCGCCCCGGCCCGGTGCTGGTGGACATCCCCAAGGACGTGACGGTCGCGCACTGCAAGTATGCGCCCAGGCGCGGCGACATCCGCATGCGCTCCTACGCGCCGGTGGTCAAGGGCCACCAGGGGCAGATCAAGAAGGCGGTGCAGATGCTGCAGGCCGCCGAGCGGCCGATGATCTACACCGGCGGCGGCGTGATCCTGTCCAACGCCTCGGCCGAGCTGCGCAAGCTGGTCGAGATGACCGGCGCGCCCTGCACCAACACCCTGATGGGCCTGGGCGCGCTGCCTGCGGGCGACCGGCATTTCCTGGGCATGCCCGGCATGCACGGCACCTACGAGGCCAACATGGCCATGCAGCACTGCGACGTGCTGCTGGCCATCGGCGCGCGCTTCGACGACCGGGTGATCGGCAATCCCAGGCACTTCGCCCAGCATCCGCGCAAGATCGTCCACATCGACATCGATCCCTCGTCGATCTCCAAGCGGGTGCGCGTGGACGTGCCCATCGTCGGCGACGTCAAGGACGTGCTGGCCGAGCTGCTGGCCCACTACGAAGCCGCCTCCGCCGAGCCCCGGCCGGCCGCCGCGCTGGCCAAGTGGTGGGAGCAGATCGAGCAGTGGCGCGGCAAGCAGTGCCTGAAGTTCGCCGAGTCCGACGAGCTCATCAAGCCGCAGTTCGTGGTGCGCAAGCTGTGGGAAGTCACCGGCGGCGACGCCTTCGTGACTTCCGACGTGGGCCAGCACCAGATGTGGGCGGCGCAGTACTACGGCTTCGCCGAGCCGCGCCGCTGGATCAACTCCGGCGGCCTGGGCACCATGGGCGTGGGCCTGCCCTACGCCATGGGCGTGCAGATGGCCAACCCCGGCGCGCAGGTCGCCTGCATCACGGGCGAGGCCTCGATCCAGATGAACATCCAGGAGCTGTCCACCTGCAAGCAGTACCACCTGAGCCCCAAGGTGCTGTGCCTGAACAACCGCTTCCTGGGCATGGTGCGCCAGTGGCAGCAGATCGACTACGGCTCGCGCTATTCCGAGTCCTACATGGACGCGCTGCCGGACTTCGTCAAGCTGGTGGAGTCCTACGGCCACGTGGGCATGCGCATCGACAAGCCGGCCGACGTCGAGCCGGCGCTGCGCGAGGCCTTCAAGCTCAAGGACAGGCTGGTGTTCCTGGACTTCATCACCGACCAGACCGAGAACGTCTGGCCGATGGTCAAGGCGGGCCGTGGACTGACCGAGATGCTGCTCGGCTCGGAAGATCTGTAGGAGGCCGCCATGAAACACGTGATTTCCGTCCTGATGGAGAACGAGCCCGGCGCGCTGTCGCGCGTGGTCGGCCTGTTCTCCGCGCGCGGCTTCAACATCGAGACCCTGACCGTGGCCCCCACCGAGGACGCCACCCTGTCGCGCCTGACCGTGGTGACCGTCGGCTCGGACGAGGTGATCGAGCAGATCACCAAGCACCTGAACCGGCTGATCGACGTGGTCAAGGTGGTCGACCTGACCGAGGGCGCGCACATCGAGCGCGAGCTCATGCTCATCAAGGTGCGCGCGGTCGGCAAGGAGCGCGAGGAAATGAAGCGCATGGCCGACATCTTCCGCGGCCGCATCATCGACGTGACCGACAAGACCTACACCATCGAGCTGACCGGGGTCCAGGAAAAGATCCAGGCCTTCATCGATGCGCTGGACCGCAGCGCCATCCTGGAGACGGTGCGCACCGGCGTGTCCGGCATCGGTCGCGGCGAACGGGTACTGAAGCTCTGAACCACGGCAATTCATAGAAACGAACGAAACGATCCGACCGGATCGCAAGACTGGAGATTCCGAAAAATGAAAGTTTTCTACGACAAGGACTGCGACCTCTCCCTGATCAAGGGCAAGACCGTGGCCATCATCGGCTACGGCTCGCAAGGCCACGCGCACGCGCAGAACCTGCACGACTCGGGCGTGAAGGTGGTGGTCGGCCTGAGGAAGGGCGGCGCCTCCTGGGACAAGGCCGCCAAGGCCGGCCTGGCGGTCAAGGAAGTGGCCGAGGCCGTGAAGTCGGCCGACGTGGTCATGATGCTGCTGCCCGACGAGAACATCGCCGCGGTCTATCGCGACCACGTGCACGCCAACATCCAGGCGGGCGCGGCGCTGGCCTTCGCCCACGGCTTCAACGTGCACTACGGCCAGGTCGTGCCGCGCGACGACATCGACGTGATCATGGTCGCGCCCAAGGCGCCCGGCCACACCGTGCGCTCGACCTACAGCCAGGGCGGCGGCGTGCCGCACCTGGTGGCCGTCTACCAGGACAAGTCGGGCGTGGCCCGCGACGTGGCCCTGTCCTACGCCAGCGCCAACGGCGGCGGCCGCGCCGGCATCATCGAGACCAACTTCCGCGAAGAGACCGAGACCGACCTGTTCGGCGAGCAGGCCGTGCTGTGCGGCGGCACCGTGGAGCTGATCAAGGCC